>Ga0181519_10000834_pt1 | contig 27575 bp, 19 predicted proteins | sample PEATcosm2014_Bin_26_FD_121102 | JGI IMG/M metagenome (GOLD analysis project Ga0181519, IMG submission 121102) | Peatland microbial communities from MTU Mesocosm Facility, Houghton, MI, USA - PEATcosm2014_Bin02_10_metaG | ecosystem: Environmental > Terrestrial > Soil > Wetlands > Peat | place...
CTCATCGGCGCGCCGGGCTCGGGCGCCACGGCCGGAGCGGCCTATGTGTTCCACGCAGCGACAGAGGGTTCCTGGGGCGCGACCTCCGCACAAGCAGCGGCCATGAGCGATCCGGGGAGATCGAGCGGTGATTATTTCGGCTGGTCGGTCGCGCTGTCAGGCGACGGGGCATCGGCGCTCGTCGGTGCGTACGGCACGAGCGGCTCCGCAGGCGCGGCATACGTCTTCCAGGTTGCGACTGAGGAGTCCTGGGGAGCTTCGCAGCCCTCCGTCGCCACCCTCACGGGCGGATCGGGCGACAGCGACTTCGGCAGCTCCGCTGCCATCTCGCAAGACGCGACGACGGTGCTTGTCGGCGGTGACAACGTTGACAACGGTGCAGGCGGCGGCTACGTCTTCACAGCCAGCTCCGAGCCTGCGGGGACAGTCCCTGGCGCTCCCACCGGCCTGAGAGCCACGCCAGAGGTGGGAGAGATCGCGCTCAGTTGGACCGCGCCGGACGATCCCAGCTGCACAAGGAGCGCTTCTGATTATCCGGGTTGCAACGTCTCGAGCTACACCATCCTGTGGCAAAAGCAGGGCGCCACTTCAACGCCGGAATCGCTCACGCTGAACGGTACGGGCACGTCCGGAGTCGTGGTCGATCTCAGCGATTCGATTGCCTACGAGTTCGCAGTCGAGGCGAACGACTCGTACGGCTCGGGAGCACCAACGTCATGGGTCGATGCGACGCCATCGCTCGCTGCTCCGCCCGGAGCTCCGTATGGCCAGGGAGTTGTTGTCTCCCTGGCCGGCGTTGCCACGGTAGGTGCCTATCCGCCAGGCACGGTGCGTGTCTCCTGGTCGCCGCCGCCTGCGGGTGGCTGCGTGGCGGCCGACCTCACGACGGCGCAGTACAACGGATGCAAGGTCACCGGCTATGTCCTCGACTACGACCAATACACACAGATCAAGAACTCGATCGGTCAGATCCACACCTCGATCGCGCACAAAGTCGTCACGCTCACGACGACCTCGACGGCCGTCGGCGAGGCGCTGATCCTCAAGGACGCCAGCTTCTCGGTTGTGGCCGTCAACCACTTCGGGGAGGGACCAGCGCTCGAGTTCGCGGTCCCGCTTGAGACGGTCCCAGACGCTCCCGTCATCAGCGCGTCGGCGGGTGCAACCGGAACAGTCCTGTCCTGGCCGAATCACCTTTCAGAGAGTCCGACCGGCATAGGACCGATCACAGATATCTTGATCTACGACGCCGCAAGTCCCGGCGGTGAGTCGACGCCGCTGTCGAGCTCGGCGTACACGATCGGTGCGGTGGACAACGGACCCACATCCTCCACGGTCACCGCCACCCTGTCCGGCCTCGCGCCCGGGACCAAGTACTACTTCAAGGTGAGGCTTGCCGACGCGCAAGGTCCGAGCCCCTACTCGAACGAAGTCACCGCGACAGAAGGCGCCCCGAGCGCTCCCTTGGACCTTGCCGCGACCGGTTCCAACAGTTCCGCCGTGCTCACCTGGACCGCACCGAATGCCGATGGCGGGAGCCCGGTCACCGGCTACGACGTCTTCGAGGCAAATGGCGGCTGCCGACCGGACATGACGCAATTCAATGCAGCTCCGATCACAGGGACGTCAGCCACGGTGACCGGGCTCGAATCGGGCTCCGACTACTGCTTCGAGGTCGCTGCAGTCAACGCGACCGGTGTTGGCGCGCTTTCAAAGTACGCGAATGCGACGACAACGGTGGGGCCCGATGCCCCAGTCGGACTCACCGCCGTCGCGGGGAACAGCCAGGTGCTGCTTTCCTGGAGTCCTCCGGCAGGTGACGGGAGCACATCGCTGACGGGGTACGAGCTGTTCGAGGGCACCGCCTCGGGAGGCGAGAGCACGACGCACTTCGCCAGCACAACGAGCACGTCGTTTCTCGTGCGGAACGACGTCGACAATCCGTTCACCCTCGTGAACGGGACGACGTACTACTTCACCGTCGCCGGGGTCAATGCAGGAGGCCCGGGATCGGCAAGCGAGGTGTCGGCGACTCCCGAGCCCGTGCCGTCGTCTCCTCAAGACGTGGTCGCAACGGCCGGTCCCGCGCAGGTATCGCTCACGTGGACCGCGCCGGCTTCGAACGGCGGCAGTGAGATCACCGGGTACGACGTCACTGAGGTCTCGTCAGCAGGGCAGGTCGATGGCACGTCCATTGAGTCCGGCATCCAGGCAACCAGGTACACGGTGACAGGCCTCCAAGGTGGCGTGACGTACTACTTCGCCGTCGCCGCGACAAACGCCTCCGGAGCAAGCATCCCGAATTGGGCTTCCGCGACACCCACGCCGGGACCTCCCGCTGCACCGACCGCCCTCAAGGCGTTCCCCGGCAACAATGTGGTCCTCCTTGAGTGGAACGCCCCCAAGAATGACGGTGGGAGCGCGATCACTGGATACGACGTGTACGAGGGCACCGCACGGGGCGGAGAGTCAGCAACATCCTTCGCCAGGACCTCCAGCACGTCGTACCTCGTGCGGAGCGACCCCCTCACGATCACGAACGGGACCACGTACTACTTCACGGTGAGGGCGGTATCGGCGAGCGGCACCGGCCCCGCGTCAACCGAGGCCTTTGCGACACCGGGGCCGGTTCCTGGTGCGCCGACACAGGTGGTCGCGAAGGCGGCAAACCTGGCTGTGACACTCACATGGGCTCCACCCAGCACGGACGGTGGCAGTGCTGTCACCGGCTACGACGTCTACGAGGGCACCGCTCCGGGCGGCGAGTCGAGTACACCGGTCAATCCGATGCTGATCACATCGACATCGGTGACGGTGACCGGTCTCTTGGCCGCGACGGACTACTTCTTCTACGTCACCGCCTTGAACGCCTCGGGAGCGGGCTTTCCCTCAACGGAGGTCTCAGCTGCGGCAGAGGGGCCGCCGGGAACGCCGAGCGATTTTCACGCTGTGCCCGGTGAGGGCCAGGTCGTGCTCACCTGGACTCCTCCTCCCGTGGGATCCTGCGGGCCCACCTCGCCCGACTTCCAATCCTGCAAGGTATCGAGCTACACGGTCCTGTGGCGTGTGGCCGGCGCGACCGGCACACCGAGCTCGTCGACGGTATCGGGTGGCGAGACGACGCAGTCGGTGGTTACGGGACTCGTGAACGAGACGGAATATGACTTCGCGGTCGAGGCGGTTAACTCATACAGCGCCGGCTCCCCGACGCCGTGGCTGGAAGCAACGCCCCAGATCGCCTCGCCACCGGGTTCGCCGAGGGACCTGAGTGCCCGGGTCTCCGCTGCCCCGACCGCGGGAGACCCGTATGCGACGGTTGCCGTCTCGTGGCATGCTCCACTGGCAGGCGGCTGCACGTCCACGGTTCCCCAATACGCCGATTGCGCGGTCGACCACTACGAATTCTCCTATCTCGCCGAGATCATGACGACCTCAGGTGGCGTGCCCACCGTCACGACCGTCTCGAAGACCGTCGAGGTCGGCGCCCAGGCGACCTCCACGACATTCACCACGCTCCTCAACGGCGAGCTGGACTCGATCGCACTCGCGGCGGTCAACGGCTACGGCACGGGGACCCGCGCGACCTTCAAGGTTCCACTCGAGTCGGCTCCCCCGGCTCCTGTCGTCTCCGCCAGTGGCGGTGCCGGAGAGGCAATCCTGTCGTGGCGTTACGGGCCCACCATCTACGAAGGCGCGGTCACCGGCGTGCAGATCTACGTCGGAACGTCGGCTGGTCACGAAGCGGCGACCCCCCTTCCCTCGTCGGCATACGCGGAGAGCGCACAGCTCAGGGGACCAAGGCAGTACCTGATCACGGTGAAGGTCACCCACCTCTCCGCGCGTCCCTACTACTTCAGGGTTTCCTCGAGCGACACGGCCGGAACGAGTCCCAAGTCGGCCGAAGTCGTCGCCGCCGTCACGTAGAACCCCGTGCCGGAGCATCCCGGCTCCGTCTTCCACGAACCGCGCAGCGGTGCTCTGCGACTGCAGGCACGTTTCGCACGCAGAGGCACCCGGGACACCGAAGCACACGTCACCCCGGGGTCGGGTCACCCCCTCAGCCGGGACCATTCGGAGCGTGCGCAGGCATGGGTGCTCGGGCTTTCCCTGGTGACCCGGTCGCCCTGTGCGGCACGCGATGCGCTGGCTGCCCGTCGGAGCGGGCACTGACATCGAGCATGCCGTCGCGGTGACGCTGTCGTTCTTGCGGATCAGGCATCGGACAACTGGGCGGGATCGTTCGCGCGAGAGGACGCTGAATCGATCAGTCGACGCCGGGTGCACAGGAGCTACAGGCCCGTCATCCTCTCCAAGGACTCCGGATACCGAGCCCCCACGACCGTGATATCCGACAGTGCGCGATCCATGGTGGCGAGATCATCGTGGGTGAGGTGAATCTGAAGGGCGGCACAGTTTTCCCTCAGCCGATGCGGTTTCGTGGTGCCGGGGATCGTTGCGATCCACGGTCGCTGGGCGAGAACCCAGGCGAGCGCCACCTGAGCCGAGGTGGCGTCCTTCGCGAGAGCGACGGAGCGGAGCAGCTCCACGATCGATCGATTGGCCATTCGCGCGTCAGGCGCGAACTGGGGATAGTCGTTCCTGCTATCAGCATCATCGAAAGTCGTGGTCTCGTCGATCGTGCCGGTCAGGAACCCTCTGCCCAGTGGACTGAACGGAACGAAGCCGATGCCAAGTTCGTCGAGGGTCGGGAGGACATCCAGCTCAGGGCGGCGGAACCACAGCGAGTATTCGCTCTGGACTGCGGCAACTGCCTGGACGGCATGGGCGCGGCGGATCGTCTTGGCCCCGGGCTCGCTCAGTCCGAAGTGTCGCACCTTGCCCGCTGCGATCAGATCCTTGACGGCGCCGGCGACCTCTTCAATGGGAACATCTGGGTCTACTCGATGCTGGAAGAGAAGATCGATGGTGTCCACTCGCAGACGTGCGAGCGAGCCATCGACGGATTCCTTGATCAGTTCGGGTCGGCTGGACACGACGGCGTTCCCAGAGGCATCCGTGAGTCCGAACTTCGTCGCGATGATGACCTGCTCGCGCACCGGAGCGAGAGCCTCACCCACCAGGTCCTCGTTCGTGAACGGTCCGTAGACCTGGGCCGTGTCGAAGAAGGTCACGCCGAGATCGACGGCCGAGCGGATCAGCGCGATCATCTCGCCTCTATCCGGCGGTGTGCCGCGATGGTGGCTCATCCCCATGCACCCGAGTCCGAGCGCGGAGACCACGAGGCCACTTGTTCCCAATGATCGCCGCTCCATCGCGTCCTCCGATCGATGCTCAGTGCTCCTGGGTGACCATTCGGCGCCCGTGTCTCGGCCAGCCCCGTCGAACACGCCCCGTGTGCGCAATGAGGACGTGGCTCAACGGGCCCCTACACGCCTCCGTTGGAGGTGGCGTACTCGACCGTGTTCGATCGGATCGTCTCGCGGTACCAGCGGAAGCTCTCCTTCGGAAGGCGTGCACCGGTCGGGAAGTCCACCCAGACGATGCCGAATCGTCTCGAGTACCCGTAGGACCATTCGAAGTTGTCGAGGAGGCTCCACACGAAGTAGCCCTGCACGTTCACTCCTGCGTCCATTGCGTCGTGCACCGCCGAGATGTGCTCCTGCAGGTAGGCGACCCGATTGTGGTCGAGCACGTGCCCGTTGGGATCCACGTAGTCGTCGAACGCTGCGCCGTTCTCCGTGATGTAGATCGGCAGCTGCGTGTACTCGTCTCGAATCCTGACGAGGAGCGCCGTCAGCCCCGACGCCTGGATCTCCCAGTCCATCGCCGTCTTGTCGCGGCCCGGCGTCTCGAGCGAGCGCACACGGAGGTCAGGGAACAGCTCGACGGGCGCCACGTAGTAGCCGGCGAGCCGCGCCTCGGTGGCCCGCGTCTCGTCCGTCACCGTCGAGGGGAAGTAGTAGTTGACGCCGAGGAAGTCGAGTGGCTGGGAGATCACCTCGAGGTCGCCGTCCTGCACGACGGAGAAACCCGGCTCTGCCCCGGCGTAGTGCTCGAGCATGTCCTCTGGGTAGCGGCCGTGGAAGACGGGCTCGAGGAAGAGTCGGTTGAGATTCCCGTCGACCCGCTTCGCCGCTGCGACGTCGAGCTCGTGGTCCGAACCCGGGCGGTGATCGCCGAGATTCAGCGTGATGCCGATCTTGGCCGACGGCGCGACGGATCGCAGGATCGGGATCGCGAGGCCGTGACCGAGAAGCAGGTGGTGGTTGGCAGCCGAAGCCTTGCCGATGTCACGGACGCCCGGCGCATGGACGCCGGCGCCGTACCCGAGCCACGACGAGCACCACGGTTCGTTCAGCGTGATCCAGCGCTCGACGTCTCCGCCGAGGGCTGTTGCGACGATGTCGACGTACTCGGCGTAGCGCTCCGCCGTCTCGCGCACGCACCATCCGCCCTTGTCCTCGAGCGCCTGAGGCAGGTCCCAGTGGTAGAGCGTGAGCGTCGGCTCGATGTCCCGGTCGCGCAGGCCGTCGACGAGGCGCCGATAGAAGTCGATCCCCCGCTGGTTGACCGATCCTTGCCCCGTGGGCTGCACCCTCGGCCACGCCACGGAGAACCGATACGCCCGGACGCCGAGTTCGCCCATGAGATCGAGGTCCTCGTCCATGCGGTGGTAGTGGTCGCAGGCGATGTCGCCGTTGTCGCCGTTCCACACCCGCCCGGGGGCATGGCTGAACGTGTCCCAGATGGAGGGACCTCGTCCGTCCTCGAGGGCCGCGCCCTCGATCTGGTATGAGGCCGTCGCCGTCCCCCACAGGAAACTGGGGGGGAAGAGGCGCGTCGAACTGTGACCATTCGAGCCTGAGGTGCTCACGATTTCCACATCTCCCAACGATTGATTGTGCACACTAGATGATCCGATTCCGCATGGTCCCGCTCACCGTTGAGCGGGACCACGCGTCGCGGATGCTTGCTACGCCACCTTGAGGCGCATGAGGATCAACGGCAGCTGCGGGTCGCCGGGCGACGGGTCGGCGTATGGATTCGCCGCGGTCGCAAAGCCGGTGAACTGTGCCGTCGAGTACTCGTCCCAGTCAGCCCCGTAGAGCAGCGGTGCCACCGGCACCTGGGTTGAGACGAGGTTCTCCAAGGTCGCCACTGCCGCCTTGAGCGCAGCGGTGTCCGAGGGGTTGGTGTTCTCCAATGTCTTCAGCGCAGCTTGCGCGCTCGGGTTGTCGTACCGACCGTAGTCAGCGTTCGCCGAGCTGCCGATTGGCGCCGACTGGGTGTAGTCCAGCCAGTTGTCGTACTGCACGAACGGGCTCGAGCCGCCGCTCCCCCAGTGGATGATCGACTGGAAGTTGCCTTGCGCTGAGTCCGTGTACCACTGCGATGCCTGGACACCGTCGACCGTGGCGTCGATGCCCACGGCCTGCAGCTCGTTGGAGATCAACTGGTCATCGGCGTAGTAGTCCGAGTACGCAGTCGGGTCCTCCAGCGAGAAGGTGATCTCCTGGCCGTTCTTCGCGTAGAAGCCCGAGGAGTTCTTCGCGTAGCCGTCCGCAGTCAGGATCGAGGCGACCTTGGATGGGTCCGACGTAGCCGGGAGGTTCTTGGTCAGCGCCTTCGTCAGGTACGACGCCTGGTTCGGCAGGATGAGCGCGCCCGACGAAGTCGCCGGAGCCTCGTATCCCGACTCGCCCTTGACGGAGAGTGCCGTGCGGTCGACGCCGTAGCTGATCGCCTCGCGGACCTTCGGGTCGCTGAGCGGTCCAGTGCCGGTCGTGTTGAACTCAAGCGTGACGGTGCTGCCGGGCGCGAAGAACGTGTGGTTCGTCTTCTTGTCCTTGTTCACGAAGATGGAGTTCACGTTGGCGATGTCATTGCCCGCCCACGTGAGCTGGCCATCAGCGAGAGCGGTGGCCGCAGTCGTGTTGGTCGAGTACGAAGGCACGTAGATCTCGGTCGCCGCCGGCTTCCCGCCCCAGTAGTTCGGGTTCACCTTGTACTTCACGACGGTCGAGGAGTAGCTGCTCAGGACGTATGGTCCCGTGCCGATCGGCTTGGTCACGACTGCGGTCGCCGGGTTGGCGATCTTGGACCAGACGGCCTTCGACACGATGAGCGTCGAGCCGGCGATCGTCGGGATGTTCAGGTACTGCGGTGACGAGTAGTGCAGCGTCACCGAGTACGCACCTGACGTCGTGGCGTTCGATGCCATCGTCGGGTCTCCCCAGACGTTTGCTGCGGGCACCTTGTTGAGCAGGTCGAAGGTGTACGCAACGTCGGCCGACGTGAACGCCGTGCCGTTGCTCCACTTCACGCCGTGACGCAGGTTGAAGGTGATCGCCTTGCCACCGTCGCTGAACGCATAGCTCGTCGCGAGCCATGGGTACTGGGTGTTCGCCTTCAAGGTGTCGAACTCGAAGAGCGGCTCGTTGACGAGTGAGCGGACGCTCAGCTCTGCCGCGAACGAACTCGAGTCCATGGGATTGAAGTTGTTGGTAAACGTCACCCCGGTGTTGCCCTCGAGGGTCAGCACGTGGGTTGCGGCCGCCGAGGCGGTGCTGGTTGCCACTCCTGCGAAGCCGAGCGTCAAGCACGACAAGGCAGTGAGGGATATCGCTGTCTTTCTAAACATATTCACCCTTCCATTGTGTGTCACCGGCGACAGTCGCCGTCATGTGTTTGTGCTGTCTGTTCTTTGCTTCTCGGCGCAAGGCCGCGGTGGCCTGTACGCCAGATCTGGAGCGCGATTGGTTGAGAGGTTGGCTACGCGCTCGACTCGCATTCGACGCTCATGGCTTCATTGATCCCTCCTCCCCCCAACGCCGCTCTGGAACCGCGACCTCGACACCGGCCTCAGGCTCGCTCGCGTACTTCCAGCAGTGCGAGCTGTGGCCCTCGCCGACGACGAAGTCGGGCGGATCGCTCTTTCGGCAGATGTCCATCGCGAACGGGCAGCGGGGGGCGAACCGGCAGCCCTCCTTCGCGACCTCGAATGACGCGTGCTCGCTCTTCAGCGTGGCCTGGCTCGTCGGGTCCTCCGGATTGGGGACCGATGCGATGAGGAGCTGCGTGTAGGGGTGGGTCGGGTGGTCCACCAGGGTGGTGCCGCGCGATCGCTCCACGACCTGCCCGGCGTACATGACGATGGTCTCATCTGCCAGGTACCGGGCCGACGCGATGTCGTGCGTGATGTACATGATCGCGAGGCGGTCGTTGTCGCAGAGGCCCTTCAGGAGGTTCAGGATCCCGAGGCGGACCGAGACGTCGAGCATCGAGATCGGCTCGTCCGCGAGCAGGACCTTCGGCTTCACGCATAGCGAGCGCGCGATCGAGACCCGCTGGAGCTGGCCTCCGGAGAGCTCGTGCGGGTACCGGTCCAAGAACCGCTCCGGCGGCTCGAGCGACACCCGCGCGAGCGCGGCCATCGCGAGCTCCCCGACGTCGCTCTTCTTGGCACCGTGCAGGATCAGGGGCCTTTCAAGGCTGCTTCGCACGGGACGGACCGGATTGATCGAGGTGAAGGGATCCTGGAGGACCATCTGGACCTTCGAGGCGTAATCGAGCGTGCGCTTCGCTCGCGACGGGATTGGCACCCCCTGGAAGGAAAGCTCCCCGGATGACGGGACGACGATCCTCGCGAGCATCCTCGCGAGCACCGACTTGCCCGACCCGCTCTCGCCGACGACGGCGGTGATCCTCCCCGCGATGAGATCGAGGCTGACGCCGTCGACGGCGTGGTTCACGGCCCGCCTCGCGTGACCCGTCGACCCGTGCGTGCGGCTCGTGAAGTGGCGCGTCAGGTCTCGCGCACTCAGTTGGACCATCGGGGTCTCGACGCTGGTCACTGGCCCGCCTCTGGTCCGGGCGCGCTCGACGACGCTGCGGCCATCTCCTTGGAAAGTTCCACGGGGACCGCGACGGGGCTGTCCTTGACGTGCAGCCAGCACGCCACGCTCCGCTCCGTGCCGTCGATGAGCTCGAGCGAAGGATCCTCGATCCGGCATCGGTCCATCGCATACGGGCAGCGCTCATGGAAGCAGCAGCCGGCGGGCAGGTCCGAGAGGTCGGGCGGCGAGCCGGGGATGCCCTCGAGCACTCGCCGCTCACCGTGCATCGGCGGGAAGGAGTTCAGCAGGCCGAGGGTGTAGGGGTGGCGAGGCGACTCGTAGAGCTCGGTCGCGCCTGCCCGTTCGACGATGCGGCCCGCGTACATGACGACGATCTCGTCTGCGAGCTCGACCAGAAGGGAGAGGTCGTGCGTGATGAATATCATCGCGAAACCGAGGCGCGAGCGAAGGTCGTGCAGCTCGTTGACGATCTCGCGCTGCGTGACAACATCGAGCGCGGTCGTCGGCTCATCCATGATGACGAGCTCCGGATCGAGCGCGAGCGCGAGCGCGATCATGACGCGCTGGCGCTGTCCGCCCGAGAGCTCGTGGGGATAGCGCGCCATCCGGTCCTCGCTGAGTCCCACCATCGTGAGGAGCTCCACGGCCCGCTCTCGCCGAGCCTTCTTGGACATGCCCGGACGGTGCGTCTTCAGGACCTGGTCGAAGCCCTTGCTGATCCGGTACACGGGATTCAGTGCGTTGAGCGCACTCTGGATCACGACCGATACGTGCGACCAGCGGACGCTCCGGAGCTGCTGCTCGTTCGCGGTGACGAGGTCGAGCGTGGAGCCCTCCTCGCCCTCATTGGTCAGGTGGAGGTCCACCTCGCCGCCGCTGATCATGCCGGGGGCCCGCAGGAGCCTGGTCATCGCGTAGACCAGCGTGGACTTGCCCGAGCCGCTCTCTCCCGCGACGCCGAGCACCTTGGAGCGGCGAAGCTCAAACGTCACGTCGTTCACCGCGCGAACCATCTTCTCGCCGACGCCGTAGTCGACGCTGAAGTTCCTGACCTCGAGCACGAGCTCGCTGCGCCGGGTCGGCTGCTCGGCCGTGCCGTCTCGAACGTCCTCCGCCGCTGCGGGCGGTTGCCTGATTGTGGGGTCGACGATCACTTGCTCACCAGTTCCGGGGCAGGAGTGGTCACGACTGGCTTCTGGGCGGAACGGACAACCGGCGTCAGTCCAAGCCGGACACGCCGTGGCAGGCCCAGTGCACGGTAGGTGCGCCCGGTCAGGCCGGCGGCGCGGAGTCGGGGGTTGATGAACTCGTCGATCCCGAAGTTCACGAGGGCGAGCCCGGTGCCCACGAGCGCGATGCAGATCCCCGGGGGCACGAACCAGTACCACTCGTTGGAGAGCGGAGCGTTGTTCGCCTGCGCCCAGTACATCATGGTGCCCCAGTTCCACACCGAGGTGCTCGTGAGGCCGATGTAGGCGAGCGTCACGTAGGCGCCGATCGAGTACAGGATCGTGAAGAGCAGGGAGGACGCCAGGACCGGCAGGAGGTTCGGCGCAATCTCGGAGAACATGATCCGCGAGCGCTTCTCGCCGATGATCCTCGCCGCCTCGACGAAGTCGCGATTGCGCAGCGACAGCGTCTGGGCACGCAGCACGCGTGCGCCCCACGCCCACCCGGTGAGGCTGATCACGATCCCGATCACCAGCGGGTTCGAGCGGCTCTGCACGGGCAGGTAGCTGTCGATGACGATGAGCAGCGGCAAACCCGGGATCGCGAGGAACACGTTCGAGGTCAGCGACAGCACGTCGTCGGTCTTGCCCCCCAGGTATCCCGCCGAGATGCCGATGGTCATCGAGAGGAACGTCGCGATGAGCCCGGCGATGATCGCGACGATCATGGTCGCGCGGGCGCCCACGAGCAGCTGGGAGTAGATGTCCTGGCCGAGGCTCGTGGTGCCGAGCCAGTGCTGCGCCGACGGATTGAGGTTCGCCGCGAAGTTGGTCGCGCTCGGGTTGTACGGTGCGATCCACGGCCCGATCACGGTCAGGATCGCGAAGAACGCGAGGATGGCGAGCCCCAGGAGCACCTTGGGCGACTTGGGCAGGCGGACGGCCTTCATACGGTGGCCTGGATCCGAGTCCGGGGATCGAGCGCGAGGTAGGCGACGTCGGCGATCAGGTTGAAGACGAGCACGGTGAACGTGATGACGAGGAAGATCCCCTGGATGAGCGGATAGTCCTCGTTGAGCACGGCCTGGAGCAGCAGGTTGCCGACGCCCGGGTAGTTAAAGACGAGCTCGACGAGCAGCGCGCCGGACACGACCAGGCCGAAGGCGAGCGAGAGGTTCGCGATGCTCGGGAGGATCGCGTTGCGCGCCGCGTGCATGATCACCTTGCGGCGCGGAAGGCCCATCGCCACAGCCATCAGGACGAAGTCCTCCCCGATGACCGTGATCATCATGTTGCGCATGCCGAGCATCCAGCCGGCGATGGAGGCCAGGACGATCGAGATGACCGGGAGCTCGCCGTATCGGACGACGCTCGAGATGAACGGCCAGTTGAATCCGGGCGTGACGCTCTCGTTGTAGGCGCCCAGCACCGGGAACCAGTGGAGGTGGCTCCCGAACACGAGGAGCATGACGGTGGCAAGGAAGAAGTAGGGCACCGCCTGGAAGAACGTGAAGGTGGGGATGAGCGAGTCGAAGCGCGAGCCGCGGGACCAGCCGAGCAGCGCGCCCATGAAGGTCCCGATCGCGAAGCTGATGAACGTCGCGATCCCGATGAGTCCGACCGTCCAGGGCACGGTCTCTCCGAGGATCGTGCTCACCGGAGCGCCGAGCGTGATCGACACCCCGAGATTGCCGTGCACGAGTTGGGTGAGATACGTGAGGTACTCCCCGAAGATGCCCTGCTTGAACCCGAGGCCGAACGAGAGCCGGATCGATCGGATCTCTGCGGGCGTCACCTGACCGGTGAGCTTGCCGATCAGGGTCTGGATCGGGTTGCCGGGCATGAACCGCGGCAGCATGAAGTTCACCGTGATCGCCACCCATGCGGTGACGGCGTAGAGGGCGAGCCTGCGAAAGACGATGCGGTTCATGTCCCCGCCATGCCCGTCCGCACGTGCGCGGCTCCTGCTGTCGACGGCACCGTCGAGCCTTCGTCGCAGCCGCAGCTCCCTCGAACGACCAGCTCTGTCGGCAGCACGATCGTCCGCGCAGGGTCCTGCGGCTCGTCGAGCACGGTGAGCAGCGTGTCGACGGCCACGGCACCCAGCAGGCTGCCCGACTGGCGAATGGTCGTGAGCGGCGGATTGAAGTACCGCGTCAGGGTGATGTCATCGAACCCGGTCACGAGGATGTCATCGGGAACCCTGAGCCCGTTCGCGCTGAGCGCGTAGATGACGCCCACGGCCATCTGGTCGTTCGCGCACGCGAAGACCTGAGGCAGGGGCTCGTGCCGCTGCAGCCGGGCCCGCATTACCGCCTCCCCGCCGGCCGATGTCCAGTCTCCGCTCAGGATGTCCACGTCATCGATCGTGCCGCCACGCTCGCGGATCGAGGCGCTGAATGCATCGGCTCTCGCGACGCTGTCCGGACTCTCGTCCGAGCCCGAGACGAAGCCAGCCCGCGTGACGCCGTGGACGCCGGCGAGATGCTCTGCCAGGCTGACCATCGCACCCTCATTGTCGACGCGGACCGTGAAGGCGAAGTCCGAATGTGCCTTGCCGGCGAGCAGCACGATCGGTATCCGCCGGGAGAGGTCGGCGACCGCGTCATCCCCCAGCACCCTGTCCATGAGGATCAGCCCATCGACGGTCCCGCTCAGGCTCAGCAGGGAGCTCATGCCCGTGGGGTGGCCCTCGTCGGCGCTGCTCAAGAGGAGTGAGTAGCCGTGCTCCGCAGCCCGTGCCTCGGCGCCCCGGATGACGATGTCGGTGTAGAGGAGGCTCGCCTCCTCGACAAGCAGGACGCTGTTCGAGACCGCGGCCCTGGTGAACGCCAGTCCGAGGATCCAGTGCTTCCCGCTCGACAGACCTCGAGCGACGACATTGGGCACGTACTCGAGCTCGTCCATCGCCTCCATGACCCGAGCGCGGGTGGAGGGTCGCACGGACGATTGATCGTTGAGGGCGCGGCTGACGGTGGCGATCGAGACGTCCGCACGCTTCGCGACGTCGTAGATCGTCGGCGCTGAATCGGCCACTGCACCTCCCCCAGGTGACTAAAAAACTTATGTAACCGCTTACAAATCTTTCGTTTGCTTTCGTTCACACAAGGTGAACGGATCCCCAACCACTAGAAGAAATTTATGTAACCGCTTACAGTTTGCCCGCGTTTCGGACAGTAGTCCTCCCCTTTTGCACTGTCAAGCACACCGCACAGGTCGGCAGACCCGCTCGATCCGTGGCATGTCGTGTCTCTCTCATTCGACTCGAAGATGCGGCTTGCGGCTCCGTGCTTTCTCGCGCAGCGCCGGCACGCGGCGAGCGGATCAGGGTGGCGCCATCAGCGCCGCTCGGTGCTCAGGGGTTCGGCCCTTTCGAGCGCGGTCGACTGCATTCCTATGCTCGGACCGTGAGCCCACAGATCGTGCCGCAGGTTGATCTCGCAGAAGAGAAGCGGATCGCGCTGCGGTGCGCCGAGCACTGGAATGTCGAGCTGGAGCCGCCGTTCGCATACTCGAATGTCTCGTATGTCGCACCGACGAAGGATGGCGCGGTCGTCAAGGTGCCATGGAGTGGCGACGACGAGTCGATGCACGAAGGTGATGCTCTTCGGCTGTGGGACGGGGAGTGCGCCGTTCGCCTCCTGCGACAATCCGGCCGCGCGCTCCTCGAAGAGCGAGTGCTTCCCGGCAGCGACCTGTCCGAACTCCCCGACGCCGAGGCTACGGAGATCGCGGCCGAGATTGCTCGGCGCCTGTGGCGGCCCGCACAGGCGCCCTTCCGGCCAGTAGGGCCGCACGTCGAGCGCTGGCTCGATCGAGCCGAGCAGGAGGGCAGTCAGCTCGTGCCCCTTGCCCGAACCCTCTTCGCAGAGGTCGGCGGCGGAGCCGAATGGATCGTTCATGGTGACTTCCACCACCACAACATCCTTCTGTCGGCCGACCGCTACGTGGCCATCGATCCGAAGCCCTACCTGGCGGACCGTGAGTTCGACGTCCCCCCGTTCCTGTGGAATCCCATGGGCAATCGTTTGGAGGACTCCCACCAGACGGATCGTCGGATCCAGGCGTTCGTTGCCACAGGGCTCGACGAGTTCCGCATCCGTGCCTGGACGGTCATCAGAGGTTCGTACCTTCGGCCGGGGCCGGAGTACGCGGGTCCACTCGGAGCCCTCATCGCTTGAAAGCCGGACAGGGCGTGCGCGCAGCAAGTCACTCGTTGCACCTCCACGGCCTCCCGAGCGAGCTGAGGCACATCCACTGGGCTGAATCGCTTGTCGGACCCGTTGACATCTCGATGCCTGGCGTTGGCATGCACGACCTCTCCGGTGCCGTGGCAATCTTTTCGCATGTGGCGTGGCGATCACGCAAGCTCGCATTCTCGCCCTCCGTCGGGGACCGCCGCGTGACGACGCTCGTCGAGGAGGCGCCCGCTCTCGAGGCTCCAACCCCTCCTTCGCACCGGCGGAACCACCTCCTGGTCGCCGGTTGCATCTACCTCGCCACTTCGATCGTGCTGTGGAGCCACATCTGGATCCTGGGAGATCCGGCGCGTTCAACCACGTGCGCCTGCGGCGACGCCGCCCAGCAACTCTGGTGGCTCGAATGGTTCCCCCAGGCGCTCCTGCACGGGCACAATCCCTTCTACTCGAGCGCGCTGTTCGCGCGGTTCGGCGGGATCAACGCGATGTCGAACACGAGCTGGATGCTGCCCGCTGCGGTGCTATCGCCCATCACGCTGCTCTGGGGGCCGATCGCATCGTCCAACGTTGCGAACCTTCTCGCGCCCGTCCTCTCGGGCGTCGCAGCCTTCGCCCTCGCATCCAGATTCATGCGGAGCTTCGCGGCACGTACCGTTGCCGGCGCCGTCTTCGCCTTCTCGCCGTTCGTCATCAGGAACACCGTGCTCGGGCACCTCGGCTTCACGCTGATCGCCTACGTCCCGCTCGTCCTGCTCGTGGGGGACAAGCTCGTCCGCCGTGAGTTGCCGGCCGTCCGTGCCGGACTGCTCCTCGGGGGACTCACCGTCCTCGAGTTCTTCATCGGTGTCGAGGTCATCGTCTTCACGGCGTTCCTCGCGATGATCCTCCTCGCGGGAACGGCGATCGTACGACGCGAAGTGCTCCTGCGCGCTGCTCGCGACATTGCGGTTGCTGCCGGGGTGTCCTGCGGGGTCTGCGCCGTCGCCCTCTCGTATCCGCTGTGGGTTGCGGTCGCGGGACGCAACCATGTCGCTGGGCCGTACTGGCCCAACGCGGGTCACACGCTCTTCGGCTTCCTGCAATCGGGTGAGGATTTCAACGGCATCTCGAGAGCCCTGCAGGCAATCGGCTACGCGGGGCCCATCGGACCGAGGCCGGACTTCGTCGGCCTCGGCATTCTCGTGGTCCTCGCGCTGTGCGCTCCGGTGATCGCGCGCCGAAGGGCCTACGCCGTCTTGGCGGTCGCTGCCTCCGCATGCCTGCTCTTCGAATCGGCAGGGAGCCGCCAGTGGCACGCCATCCCGATCGTGTCCAGCGCCTCACAGTCCCGGCTCGCGCTGGTTGCGGCCCTCGTGCTCGGACTCATGCTCGGCATGGTCATCGACGGATGGCTGCTCCCGGCGCGGCCCTGGCTCGTGCGACTGACGCGCAGCCGAGGTCGATGGGTCGGCTCACTCGCTGCGATCGCAAGCGTCCTCGTCGCCATCGTTCCGGTGGCATCCACCTACTCCGTCCCGTTCGTCATCAGGACCGCACGCGTCCCAGCCTGGTTCAGCCGCGATGCGAGCGATGTTCCGAGCGATCGCCCTGTGCTCGTGATCCCCTTTGCGTGGGAGATTCGCGACGAGGCCATGGCCTGGCAGGCCGAGACCGGCATCCGGTTCTCGCTGGTCGGGGGCTGGGGGTTCATCCCCGGGAGCGATCACTCCAAGGACGAGGTCCTCTCCCCCCTCGCCTCGGCCAGGTTCCTCAGGCAAGTCACGACCCAGACCAGCTCGATCACGCCACTGCAGGCGAGCCGATTCCACGCCCTTCTCACGGCATGGTCCCCGATCGAGGTCGTGCTCGTGGAGGCCGTCACCCCCGTCGCGGTGTCGCGAAACATCCGAGACATGCTCGGGTCACCTTCCAGCTCGCGAGACGGTTCGTTGACATGGATCATCCGATAGGCGAGAGCGGTCAACGCTCCGAGTGGATCAACGCCAACCGCGCAGCGCCTTGTGCAACACGGCGTCATAGCCTTCGAGGCCGTCTCGGCTGAGCCGCGCCTCGGGGCCCGCAGCGATGCCGACGCGTTCGGGGATCACTCCCCAGATCTCGACCTTCTGGTCCTTCCACCAGTCGATCGCCGCCTCGAGATCGTTCGTGCCGAGTCTCGCGGCGCAGATGACGATGCCCCGCGGAATGCGGGTCGGAACCAATTCGAGCGTCGCGAGCACGCGTGAGTACTCGACGCCTCCCGCACGAGTCGGAATGACAACGACGTCGGCGAGTGCCACGATCGCCTGGGTGATCCGCTCGTTGCCCGGCGGCGTGTCGACGACCCCGAGGCCCTCGACCCCGCGCATCGACCGTGTTGCGAGTCGCTCCGACGGTGCCTCCACGACAGCGATGCCAGGTATCGGCCACGTCTCGAGCCATTCGGCTGACGACGCCTGGGGGTCGGCGTCGACAAGCGTCACCGGGTCGTACCCTCGCTCCACTGCTGCGGCGGCGAGGTAGATCGATGTCGTCGACTTGCCGACACCTCCCTTCAAGGAGGTCACGATGATGTTCATGGTCGGCATGCTACGAGACGACTGCCGCACCCGGTTCTGGGAAGGACGAGTTGCGGGTCCGGTGTATGGCGCTGGTGCCAGCATCCCCGCTGACCCTCCAGTCAGTCCTTAACGTGAACTCGTCCAATGACGGCAGTGAATGTCGTCTGATCCGAGGAGCAGCACATGTCCGACATGACGGCCACCGACTCAGTGGCGATGGCGAAGGAACTTGGTCGCAAGTGGTGGCTGCTCGCGGTCTTCGGGGTCATCACCTTCGGGTTCGGCATTGTCCTCACGTTCAAGCCCAGCAAGTCGGTGCACGCAATCGCCGTGATCCTCGGGATCTGGCTGCTCATTCTCGGCGTCTTCCGCCTCATCCAGGCCATCGGGGCAGCAGGCGAGCGGTCCGCCCTCGTGATCGTCGGCCTGCTCTCGATTCTGATCGCGCTGCTGCTGCTGCACCACACGACCACCTCTGTCGCCGTCGTCGGATTCATCGTCGGCGTCTTCTGGACCGTCGGTGGCGTTGCCCAGTTATTCGCGGGGTTCAGTGCCAATGACGGGCACGTCAGTTGGCTGGCGGTCCTGCTCGGCGTCGTCTCCACGGCGATCGGAGTCCTGTGCCTCGTCTACCCATCCCTGTCGCTCTCGATCATCTGCGTGATCGTCGGGATCGGCATGATCGTCTACGGCATCGTCGAAGTGCTCATGAGCCTCGAGGTCCGCAGGCTGAAGTAGGGCTCGGTCGGACGCGCCAGAGGCGAGCACAGCAACCCGCTCCCCGAGCGCCGATTGCCTCGGCGCCGGACTGGTGCGCTCGCTCGCCGCGGCCACGCGGGATGCTTCGCTTGATCCGGTCTACTGCTCGGAGAGGATTGCCTCGAGCTCTGCCAGCGGATCGCGAACAACGGGCCCCCTCGTCTCCACCCAGGCCCGTTCGATGCTTCCCGCGAACCTGAACGGAGCCTCGTAGCCGACCCCGATCGCAGGGCCCCACTCGTAGCCGCAGGTCAGCCCCGCACCGACGTTGTTGAACCCCGACGGTGTGAACCGGGGAATCGTCCCTCTGGCAACGGGCTCGCCATCGCAGCGCAACTCGCCGGTCCCGCCGGGTCCGTCGTCCTTTGCGAACACATACTCGAACCGGTGTCGTCCGGCGCCGACATGCTCTGCGGCTTCGATGACGTGGCGTTCCTTGCCGTAGAGGTTGTGGACATACCGCAACCGGCCCTCCAGGATCTGGAAGGACCACCCGCCGAGGACCGAGCCGAGGGCGAGCAGCACGCCATCGGCGTTCGCCGACTCGGGGATCGTCGCGTCGACGATCAGCGCGTGCGACCGGTTGCGGACGTTCACGGCCACCGATTCGGGTACCTGCGACGTGAAGGGGAAGTACCGGTGGCGATCCCTCGGCCGGCGCCGATCCGGTTTCGGGTGCACGACGGCCCACAGCACCCGGTTGTCGAGCGGCAGCACCTGGTTGCGCTGGGCCTCCTGCCACCAGATCGTGACGAGCTCCTCGAGCTTCTCCGGGTGCACAGCGGCCAAGTCCCGCGTCTCGGAAAGGTCGTCCCTGACGTCGTAGAGCTCCCAGACGTCGTCGTCGAAGGACGCGTTGGGATCCTGATCGTCATAGAGCGGGGCGATCGGGTGGAACGCGACCGCCTTCCAACCACGGTGGTAGAGCGCGCGGGATCCGAACATCTCGAAGTACTGGGTCTCATGGCGCTCGGGAGCATCGCCCGCACCCTCTCCGAGCACATAGGTGAAGCTCACGCCGTCCACGTCGCTCTGGGTGACGCCGTCGATCACTGACGGGGGCGTCACCCCCGTGATCTCGAGGATGGTGGGGAGGACGTCGATCGCGTGGGTGAACTGGTGGCGGATGCTCCCCGGGTCCAGGGCACCTGCCGGCCAATGGACGATGCAGGGATCGGCGACACCACCCTCATGGACCTCCCGCTTCCACCTGCGGAACGGGGTGTTGCCGGCCATGGTCCATCCCCACGGGTAGTTGTTGTGGGTCAGCGGACCGCCGATCTCGTCGATGCGCTCGGTCATCTCATCGGTGCTGGCCGGGTCCATGTTCGTCATGCGGACGTCGTTGATCGTTCCGTCCGGACCTCCCTCGGAGCTGGCTCCGTTGTCGGAGACGACGACGATGACGGTGTTCTCGAACTCGCCAATGTCCTTGAGGAACTCCAGCACCCTGCCGATCTGCCCGTCGGTGTGCGACAAGAAGCCCGCGTAGCACTCCATGAATCGCGCCGCGACCTTCTGTTCCTCCGGCTCGAGCTCGCTCCACGGACGCACCCACGGCGGTCTCGGCGACAGAGCAGTGGATGGGGGAAGCAACCCGAGCGAGCGCTGGCGGTCGAACGTCTCGTCGCGCCACGCGTCCCAGCCACGATCGAAGCGGCCGCGGTACCGCTCTCGCCACGCAGCGGGCGGCTGATGCGGCGCATGGCACGCTCCCGTCGCGAAGTACAAGAAGAAGGGTCGATCGGCATCGACGGCCCGCAGGTCAGCGAGGAATGAGATCGCATGGTCCGCGAGATCCTCGGTCAGGTGGTAGCCGTCGTCGTAGGTTGCCGGCGGCCTGACCGAGTGGTTGTCGTGCTGCAGGGCCGGCACAAATTGGTGGGTCTCCCCGCCGTGGAACCCGTACCAGCGGTCGAACCCCCGCGCGAGCGGCCAGGTCGCCCGGGACGCCGCCATGTTCGTCTCGTCCTCGGGGGTGAGGTGCCACTTCCCTGCCGCGTAGGTCGCGTAGCCGGCGTTCCGAAGGACCTCCGAGAGATACCCGTTCTCGCGAGGCGGACTCCCCCAATAACCGGGGAACCCGACAGCGAGATCTGCCACCCTCCCCATCCCGCTGCGGTGATGGTTGCGCCCCGTCAGGAGACAGGCTCGCGTCGGAGAGCACAGGGCCGTGGTGTGGAAGTTCGCCAGCCTCACGCCTCCGGTCGCGAGCCCGTCGATGACCGGGGTCTCGATGTCGGAGCCGTAGCAGCCGAGCTGCGCGTAGCCCACATCGTCCAGGACCACGAGGAGCACGTTCGGCGCACCCGCCGGCGGTGTCGCGTGGGCAGGCCACCAGGGATCCGAATCCCGCCAGTCCCTGCCGATCCGACCCTCGGACGTCGCATCCATCACGTCAGCCCCTGTCATCGTTCGTCGGAGCGCGGCGCGTGCCGGCTCCCACCTCGATGCAAGTTAGGCGAACCCGCGCGCCTCGCGGAAAGACGTGCCGCGCCGAGATCCGCGTGCTGTCTATCTTTGGATCGTGCCATCGCTCGACCGGCGCTCAAGCTGGTCCCCCAACCGCAGACAGCTGCTCCGCTGGATCGCGGGGCTCGCGCTGGCCCTGGTCATCCTGCTCGTCCTGCTCGGCCGGAGAGGCGAGCTCTCCGGTGCGTCGACGAGGCTTGCGCACCTGGAGTGGACGTGGGTCTTCGCCGCCATAGCCGCCGAGACGCTCTCACTGGCGACCTTCGCGTACCTCCAGCAGCGCGTCCTGCGAGCGAGCGGTCCCCGCGTGCGGCTCGCGCCCCTGTTCGCGATCACTCTTGCGAACAACAGCATCGCGAACACGGTGCCGGGCGAGCCGGCGGTCTCCGGCGCCTTCCGGTACCGCCAGTACCGCCGCCACGGCGTGAGCGAGGCGGGTTCCGGGTGGACGATCACGATGCTCATCGTCGCCCAGGCGATCGGCATGTCGCTCGTCCTCCTGCTCGGCATCGCGCTCGCATTGCTCGGCAACGCCAGCGGCGGGAAGGCCGGCGTGGCGGTCGTGGCGCTCTGCATCGTGGTCGCCGCCGTCACGGTCCTCGTCCGCAGGGACGTACTGTTCCGGACGCTCAACGCGATCGTGAGGATGGTCCGCCGGGTCACCGGTCACCCGAGGGGCGACCTCGGCGCCAGAGTGGAGGCCGCGATCGAGAACATGCGGAGCATCCGCCTCGGCGCCGCGACCACGGCATGGATCGTGCTGCTGGCGACCTTCGTGTGGCTGTTCGACTGTGCGTGCCTCCTGTGCAGCTTCGCCGCTGTCGATGCCCAGATCCCCTGGCACGGTGTCATCCTCGCCTACGGCGTGGCGCAGATCGTCGCGGTGCTGCCGCTCATCCCCGGGGGCGTCGGCATCGTCGAAGGCAGCCTGGCGGTGATCCTCGTCGCCTACGGGGCGCTCAGGATCCCCGCCCTCTCGGCGGTGCTCGTCTACAGGATCGTCTCGTTCTGGCTGGCGGTGCTGATCGGCTGGTTCGCCTTCGTCGGGATCATGGCGATCGCGCGGCGACGTCGGCGGCGACTCGATCCGGCTCCGGGGGCCACTGTCGCGACTCGCGTCGACGACAGTGGCCGGGCGCGCTCGGCGGATCCATCGGGCATGCCGGGGCACGAGGACGCCGGGCTCGCACCGGCGGCGGCCGCGCAGGCCGCATCTGCGCGAACCCATCAGGACAGCATCGTGGAACTACGCGATCTCGGCCCTTGACGCTCCGGGCGACGCTGCACGGGCACCGGGGATCCGAGTCAGCAGGGAGAGCCGGTACCGAGCGAGGTCCTGATCGGATCTCTGCGCGACCGTTCGGCGCGCCGACCTAGGTCACGCTCGGCTTCCAGTAGAAGTACTTGGTCGGACTGAACAGGCTCCCCACGTAGCACTCGCCGCTGATCGTGGGCGCCGAGTGCGTGACGGCGGGATACCCGCCGCCCTCGCACTTCCAGCCGGTGGGCCCGCCTGCGATCGCGTACCCCCCGTCGGCGGTCCTGGATCCGCGGCTGTCGCGGGTCAGCTTCGAGACCCACGTCCCCGCTGCCGCGCACGACTCGCTGATGACGAGGACCTGGTAGGTCTTCCCGGCGAGCTGCTTCCCTCCGACCGCCTTGTAGCTGAAGGAGGCTCCGGTCACGACGTGGGGGCACGGAGTCGCTGCCGCAGCGCTTGCCACGCCGGGCACTGCGGCGGCACTGAACGACAGGGCTCCGGCGAGCGCCGCCAGCGCGCCCGCCTGGGCCACCCATCTGCGGAGCGTTCGCGAACGCCGGAGATTCGGTGCCATGGCACCTCCCATCATCGACGGAGGCCGAGCGGACCCGTCGCGCTGGCGAATCTACACGGGCGGTTCATCTGGCCGCGGCGCTCGGACGCACCGCCGGAGCGGACTCTCGCGCATCGAGACCACCGTGTGGCGATTCACCGTCCGATCGTGACGGCTGTGCGCTCCGGCAGGGGCTCGGACCCGATGTGGTGCCCGTATTCGATGAACAGTGCCGCGTTCGGATCGAATGGCCTGGCGAGGGAGCGCATGGCGATTCGCTTGTTGAGCGCATCGAGCCGGTTGATCGCCGCAGCATCGATGACGTCCTTGACCTCGAAGCGGTCCCGCGCACGATCAAACAGTCTCCGGCCCCGTTCGGACCGGATCAACACCGTCGTCCACCCATCCTCCGAGCCCACGGAGCCGACCGAGAGATCGGCGGCGCGACCGACGAAGTCCGCGCACTCGCTGCACCCCTTGAGCGCAGCGCCATGGAACTCCTTGACCGGCTCGTCGACGACGACGGCGCCGTCGGCGTCCGTGACCAGCAAACGCCCCCTGGTGATGTCGACCTTCGCCACGGTTGCCAGGTCGACGCCGCGCTTGCGCTCGAGTTCGGCGAGCATGAGGCCCTCGTAGTCGAAGCTCTTCGTGCAGAAGAGCGCGATGGTCAGTGCGACCGCGTCCACGCGGTGCGCGCCAGTCGACCACGGGCGCAGCTGCATCGCACGGAGTCCCTGGACCTCGCACGGCGTGCCGACCAATGCGAGTCGGGGGTTCCGGGGCAACGAGTACCGGGAGAGGTCGAGTTCGGCGAGCGCCATGGTCTGGTTGTAGAACGAGCCGGCTGCGGCCCGCAGCTCGTCGGTGCTCGTCGCGATGGTCGCCACGCCCTTCCACTGCTCACCTGCGACGTCTGATGGCTTGGAGACGAGGGCACCGTCGATGTCACCGGACGCCAGCAGCGCCGAGAGCAGCGATGTCACGGCACCGCCGTCCTGGGCTCCGAGCTGTCGATCCCGGGCACGGACCGCGACGGCCTCGATGACCTGCCCAAGGCCGTGCCCCGGATCAGTGCCCGTGATCGCCCACTGCGGATCGTCGGGTTCGGACTCGACGATGGGGATCTCGTTCTCCGAATCGAACTCGCCATCGGGGGTGGCAGGGGGCCAGGTCGCCTCGAATCGGAGTCCCGCACGCGGGCAGAAGTCCCAGCACAGCGAGCATCCCGTGCACATCTTCACCAGCTCTGGCAGCCCCGACGCAGCGCTCACCCCGATCGAGTTCGACGGGCAGACCGCGACGCACGTCCCGCAGCCAACGCAGCGGTCGGCGTCGATGACCGCCTCACCGAGCTCCCAGAACCACGTCTTGCGCGGTGCCTCGGTGATCGAGTTCATCTCCTCGCGGATTGGATGGCCCTTCACGCCTGCCTCCCGTTGACGATGTCACGAAGCTCGAGGACATTGGTTCGGCGAGACCATGCCGTGAACGTCTCTCCCGGCGCGCGACCGGCGTCGAACGCGACGGCCGCGCGCATGATCGAATCCTCGAGCTCATGGACGGGGACTGCGCCCTCGACCCAGTTGATGAACCCGGCCTCAGGCCCGAGGGCGCCGCCGATGCCGAGGTCGTAGCCCTCGAGGAGGGCCGACTCCCCCTTGTGCACCGCGCCGCGCAGCCCGACGTCGGCGATCTGCGGCTGGGCGCACGAGGCCGAGCAGCCCGAGACATGGATCCGGAGTGGCGCCGTGCGAAGCGGGCTGTCCTCGGCGAGCTCCGAGACCCTCGCGTCGAGGCGGCGCGCGAGCTCGAGCGCCTGCTGCTTCGTCTCGGTGACCGCGAACCTGCAGAACTCATTGCCGGTGCAGGCCACCACACCGCGCGTGAACGGTCCTGCGTCCGGTGAGAACCTCCCGATGAGATCCTCCTCGAGCAGGGCATCCACGCTGGCATCGCGGACGCCGGCCAGGACGAAGTTCTGATCCACCCCGAACCGGACGGTGCCGTCCCCGTACTCCACTGCGAGCCGGGCGAGCTCGACGAGATCCCATCCGGTCATCCTGCCGACCGGCACGACGGCGCCCACGTAGCTGAGCCCGTCCTGGACCTGGGGGTGGACGCCGACGTGGTCGCGTCGATACCCGGTGGTCAACGACGCTGCCCCCGACCTCGATGTCGCCGCCAGCCGGGTGACAAGCTCCGCTCGAAACGCATCGGGACCCATCTCCTGGACGAGGTAGCGCATCCTCGACCTGCCACGGTGCTCGCGGTCGCCGAGCTCGAAGTAGAGCTGGGCGACCGCCCGGCAGAGCTCGACGGCGTCGCCCAGCTCGATGAAGAGGTCGATGTCCGACGCGAGCCGCTCGCCGTCTGAAAGGCCCCCGCCGACGAGGACGTTGAAGCCGATCGCTTCCCCGAGGCGAGCTGGCCACAGGCCGATGTCATTGATCTCCGATCGCGCGCAGTCCTGCGAGCATCCCCCGACGGAGATCTTGAACTTCCGCGGGAGGTTCGAGTAGGTCCGGTTGCCGGTGAAGAACCGTGAGATCTCGCGCGCGGCTGAGAGCGAGTCGACCAGCTGGTCGCGGTCGACCCCGCTCACGGGACAGCTCGTGACGTTTCGCGCGCAATCACCGCACGCCTGGATCGTCGTCAACCCGACTCGGGCGAATCGCTCCCAGATCGTCGGAATGTCGGCCATGTGCAGCCAATGGATCTGGATCGTCTGGCGGGTGGTCAGGTCCGCGTAGTTGTTCGCGAACACCGGGTGCTCGAGGGGGCCGGCCCCGAAGTCGATAGCCGCCCTCCCGATCTCGCTGACCTGGGCCGCCGACAGCACGCCACCTGGCACCTTCACCCGCATCATGAAGGCGTCGCCGCCCTGGCGCTGCGGGTAGACGCCCACCCACTTGAGCCGGTCGACCTCGCCGGGAATCTCGAGCAGCGCTGCAGGTCCATCTGCCGCGTATCGGTTGACGACGGCAGCTGCCACTTCGAAGGGGTGCCGGGCGAGCTTCAATTGCTCCTGTTCGTTAAGGGTCCCGTGCTGGCGGGTCGGGTTGACGAACGTCAGCTCGTCGCCGCTCTCCTCGAGGATGGCAATGCCGTGGGGGTCGGCGTGGCCAGCGGAAGGTGCGTCGTCTCTCACCTGGCTCCCAGGCCCCTGCGAGTCCCCCTCATATCCGACTAAACTAGTCAGGAATTACGAGAACGTGTCACGAGGTCGCTGAGGAGGCCGATGTCCGACCCGCACGCCGTGCTCCCTGTGGCCCTGAGGCTGACCGGTCGACGATGCCTGGTTGTGGGAGGGGGGCCGGTCGCGACTCGGAAGGTCCGCGACCTCCTGGCCGCGGACGCCACGATCCACGTCGTCGCCCCGTCGGTCACGGACGACCTGCGCGGCATCCTTGCGAACGAGTCGGACGTCACGTGGCGACAGGGCCGCTACGAATCCGAGGACCTCGAGGGGGCCTGGATGGTCATCACCGCGACGGACGATCGGGCCGTGAATCAGCACGTCTACGACGACGCAGTGGACCGGCACGTGTGGGCGAACAGCGCCGACGATCCCGACCGGTGCGACTTCTTCATGACCGCGGTGGTCCGTCGCGATCCAGTCCTCGTCGCAATCTCCACGGCGGGGGCCTCCCCCGCCCTCGCCTCATACCTTCAGCGCCGACTGGATGCCGACCTCGAGCTCGAGCTGGGTCTGCTGGCGGGCATCCTGCGCGACGCACGGGCAGACCTCCACCGGCGAGGCGTGTCGACGGAGGAACTCGCGTGGAGCTCGGTCGTCGATGACGAGCTCGTCGCCATGGTCGTCCGCGGCGACGACGCCGGGGCCAGATCCAGGGTGCGAGACGCCTTGTCTACTCCGCTGCTCGGACCGTGACCGTCTACCTCGTGGGCGCTGGTCCGGGTGATCCCGAGCTTCTGACCCTCAAGGCCGCCCGCCTCATCTCGTCCGCCGACGTCGTCGTGACGGACCGACTGGTGGACCACCGGGTCCTGGCGATGATCCGCGACGACGCCATCGTGCTGGACGTCGGCAAGCATCCCGGTCACGGGTCCCCCTCGGCGGAGCAGGCGGAGATCAACGCGCTTCTCGTCGACCATGGACGAGCCGGTGCCATCGTCGTGCGCCTGAAGGGCGGCGACCCATTCCTGTTCGGCCGGGGCGCCGAAGAGGCAGCGGCGCTGGCCGACGCCGGTATCCCCGTCGAGGTCGTTCCCGGGATCACGTCCGCGTTCGCCGTCCCGGCGCTCGCGGGCGTGCCGGTCACCCTCCGGGCGGTCGCGACAGCGGTCACCGTCGCGACGGGCCACGACGTCGACGGCGCCGTCGCAGCAGCCGACTCCGCGTCGTCCAGCACGACGCTGGTCCTGCTGATGGCGGTGTCGAACCGCGAGGCGATCGCGGGAAAGCTGATGGCGCTCGGCAGGGATCCCGAGACGCCGGTGGCGGCGATCGAGCGAGGCGCCACGGCACGCGAGCGCCGCGTCGCAACGACCCTCGGGAGGCTCGGCGAGACGCACCTCGAAGCGCCGGCGGTCATCGTCATCGGACCCGTGGCGTCGTACCTCTGCGGTGCAGAGTGAGGCCGCCGGAGGGCTGGCCCCGGAGGGACGCGTGGCGACCTGAGACCGCTAGCAGAGCCACGAGCTGCGATCAGGACGTCGGGACGCCCCCGAGGACGGTGCCGGTGACCGAGATATCCTTGATGTGCGTCGGCTCCACCGAGAGCGGGCTCTCCTCGAGGACAGTGAGATCGGCCAGCTTGCCCACCTCGATCGAACCGAC
>Ga0181519_10000835_pt1 | contig 27559 bp, 25 predicted proteins | sample PEATcosm2014_Bin_26_FD_121102 | JGI IMG/M metagenome (GOLD analysis project Ga0181519, IMG submission 121102) | Peatland microbial communities from MTU Mesocosm Facility, Houghton, MI, USA - PEATcosm2014_Bin02_10_metaG | ecosystem: Environmental > Terrestrial > Soil > Wetlands > Peat | place...
CGATCTCGCCAACACCGTTCTCAAGGCTAAATTCAGCCGAAGCTGACCCCGGACGGACGGCATCCCCGCGCTCCGACCCAGACCACGGCGGTAAGGTGAGCAATTACAGAAAATTCATCCGCATAACGGAGCGGTAGCTTTGTATTATGGCGTTCCCCCGATTATCGGGTGACGAGATATAATGTATTTTCGCTCATAATTCGGGAATTTAGCGATGAAACTCTCGGGTTGGTTCGTACTATATATTTGCATCCTGCTCACGCCGATAGTGGCATCGTCGGCAGAGTCGCCTGATCCTGTTGGCGAAATCGTCTTCGCCAAGCGCGATGGAACCATCTCAAGTATATATCGGATGAGAGCGGATGGGTCGAACCCGGTATTGGTCTTCAAGCACACGGACGCGCGCAACTCGAACGCGTTATTCCCGCATTGGGTCGATGACATGCGGCGAATTCAGTTCGCTGCGATGGAAAATGGCCAATGGAAGACATTTTCCTGTACGCGTGATGGACAGGACGTCCATATTGACCCCGATGCCCCGAGGATGGAATTTACACAGTCAGTTTTTCCGGACGGCTTGAGTGTTGAGTTTGGCGATCTATTCTACACGCCGCCGCTCAAAGCAAGAATAAGATTGTTCCATTACGTCAGCCGTGGGGCCGACGATGCCGGCGATGGTGGCGCCCAAGCCGTGGCGTGGTCGCCAGACCATCGATGGGTCATCTTCAGCGCATGTCTGTCGCAGAATAGTCGCTCGAATAATCCCTGCCATATCTACATTGTCACCCCGGATGGGAAGCGGCGGCGCGATCTGGGGCCTGGGCAGGAACCCGACTGGGGAATAAGCATTCGGGCGCACTGATTTACGACCGGATCACCGGCATCGTCGTCAATGAGCACTGCAATATCGGCCGCGCCGAGTTCGACCGGCTGAAGGCGATCCTGCACAATTGCGTCCGCCACGGGCCGGCCGGGCAGAATCGCGACGGCGTGGCGGATTTCCGCCGCCATCTCGACGGCCGCGTCGCCTGGGTCGAGCAGGTCAATCCGGCTCGCGGCGCCGGGCTTCGGCAGATGTTCTACGGTATCAACTGGGGCTAAGCAGGCTTTCCCTAGCCTGCTTACATATCAAGAGTCTTAGCAGCTTGAATTTGCTCGTTTACGAGCAAATTCAACGTGGCTTTAGCCACGCAAGGCTGCTTAGTCGATCGCTGCCGAATTTCGCGGCAGAAATTGGAGATCGCCATGCCGGTTCCGCACCGGCCTAGCGGCCGCCAGCACGTCCTTTGCTTTGGGTTCTGTCCAGCCGCTGCCGCCGTCGATTTCCCGAGCAGCACCCCGGGGGCCAAGCTTCATCCCTAGATCAAGATCATTTCAGGTGATCGCGCCTGAAATCTGAATCTTGATCTATTTCAATAAGGTAGAGCACGATTCAGGCGTCGTTCCGACGTCATCGCGCTTTAGACCTCGACGGGAGCCGGCGCCAGCCCGGCCCAGTCGAGGCTCAGCCGGCGCAGCCGGGCGCGGGCGGCCGTGTCATAGGCTTGCGGATGCGCGCGCGCAGTGGTCATGCCGTCGAAATAGCGCCCGGTCCGCTCCGACCCCGGCGGCAGCACGGCCAGTTGCAGGATGGCGTCGCCGCCCTGCGCCACGGTGCTGACCGGGGAAATGCCGTCGGCCCGGACCATGCTCGTGTCCATATAGGTCGCGGGGTGCAGCGCGTTCACGGCGATGCCGGTGCCGGCCAGCTCTTCGGCCAGATCGATCGTGAACATGATCTGCGCGAGCTTGCTCTGGCAATAGGCCCGGGCACCGCTATAGCCGCGCGTCAGCAGCACATCGGCGAAGTCGATCGGCATCTGGCCGACCGACGAGACGTTGACGATGCGGGCGTTCCCGGTATCGCGCAGCAGCGGCAGCAACCGGCGGGTCAGCAGGAAGCCGGCCAGGTAGTTGACGGCGAAGCGCAACTCGTAGCCGTCCCGGCTCTCGTGCCGGCCGCCATAGCGGCCGGCGGCGCCGATCCCGGCGTTGTTGATCAGGACATCGAGCCGGCAATGGTCGGCGATCACCGATTCGGCCAGCGCCCGCACCGCCGCCAGCGCGGCGAAATCGGCCAGGTAATACTGCGCCGTGCCGCCGGCTTCGTGGATTTCGTCGACCAGGCGCTCGGCGCGCATCCGATCGCGCCCATGCACTATGACGTGAACGCCGGCATTCGCCAGGCGGGCGGCGACATAGCGGCCGACCCCGTCGGTCGAGCCGGTGACGAGAGCGACTTTCTTATCGCGGATCATGAGGCGTCTCTTCATGGTTGCATCGTTGCGTCGGCAAGGTCCGGACATCCGAGCCGTCCCCGGTCCGGCCGGGCGATGCGGCGACGGAACGAATCGACGGTCGCCGAGCGCGGGCAGCCCATCAAGGCTCCTCCAATACTGCGGCTCTTCCAAGTTTCTTGGTGCGCCGGACAAGATACACTTCCAGCATGCAGCTGCAAATAATTCTTACGGTCATTGATGAGGTGATATGCCACCATCGATATTTTCGATGGCCGCGGGGCGGCGGCGGTCGCGCAGCGGTCGGGAATAAGCTGTGTATTCGATGATCACGACAATAAGAGTAGCATTCGGAAAGCCAATGAAATTGGCCATATTATGATCGTGATACTCGAAAGCTGCACAGAAAATTGGCTGAATGCGGGCCGATGCGGTGCCTGCCCGTTCCGGAGTCGCGGATGAACCGCCGGTTTGTCGCCGATCGCAGTTTCTGAGAATTTCCTGAGTCGTAGCGGCGCCCTGCCAGGTCTGACGCGTGGAATCAGCCGGGTGCCTCGGCCGCCAGTTCCCGCAGGCGCGCCAGGCATTCGGCGCGGCCGGGCCGGAAATCGCTCTCGATCCACCAGGCTTCGAGCGCGCGCAGCAACTCGCCGACGCGCTTGCCCGGCCGGACCCCAAGCGCCAGGGCATCGGCGCCGCTGACCGGCAGCGCCGGATCGGTCCAGGCCGCGGCCAGGGCGAGCAGCGCGGGCAGGGGGGCGGCATCGCGCCGGCTCGCCGCCGCCAGCAGCACCAGGTCGCGATACCGCTCGGCCGACAGCCGATAGAGCGCTCGGCGCTGGGCCCGCGCATCGGCATCGGGTGGTGGGGCGGCTTCGCGCCCGGTCAAGTCGAGCAGCCGATCGCGCTCCTTGACCGACAGGCGCAGCGCCTCGGCAACCGGCAGCGTGTCGCCCGCCGGCAGCAGCGCCGCCAGGCGCCGGATCGCGTCGGCTGCGGGTTCGAGCGGGATGAGCGCCGCCAGACGGTCCGGCTCGGCCGGCTCCGGCAGCAACTGGCGGAGCACGCCGTCATCGATCATCAGCCGGATCACCGGCACCGGATCGGGCGCGAGCAATAACTTCCTGAGCTCGGCGGCGATCCGCTCGCCGGCCAGCGTCGGCAGCAGCGGCGCGGCGCTCCGGCAGGCGGCGCGCGCCGCCGGATCGGCCGGGCCGCGTCCGTAATGCGCGAGAAAGCGGTAGAAACGCAGCAGGCGCAACACATCTTCCTGAATGCGCTGCCCGGCATCGCCGACGAAGCGCACGCGGCCGGCAAGGCAATCTTCGATGCCGCCGACCGGATCCCAGACATCGCCGGCGGCGTCGAGATAGAGCGCATTCATGGTGAAGTCGCGCCGGGCCGCATCCGCCGCCCAATCATCGGTATAGGCGACGATGGCGTGGCGGCCATCGGTTTCGACATCGCGGCGCAGGGTCGTGATCTCGATCGGTTCGTGCCCGGCCAGCGCGGTGATGGTGCCATGGGCGAGGCCGGTCGGCACGAACCGGATGCCGGCCGTGCCGAGGCAGTCCATGACCAGATCCGGCGTCAGCGTCGTCGCCAGGTCGAGATCGCCGATCTTGCGGCCGAGCAGCAGATCGCGCACCGCCCCGCCGACGAAGCGGCCGTCGCCGATCGCATCATACACCGCGCTTACCGGCTTGCGCGCCAGCCAGGGCGGCGGGCCGATGCGGCGGATCGGCGTCACACCGGGTCCGGCGCCAGGAGCCCGGCCAGATTAACCAGCATGCCGGCGGTCACACCCCAGATGTAGCGGTCGCCATAGGGGATCGCATAGTAATGCCGGGTCCGGCCCTGCCATTCGCTCGCGTGGCGCTGGTGATGCGCGGGGTCGGCGACGAAGCTCAGCGGCACTTCGAAGATATCCGCGACTTCGAGCGGATCGGCCCGGATCGGAAAGGGCGGGCGGATCAGGCCGACGATCGGCGTAATCGAATAGAGCGTCCCGGTGACATAGGTGTCGAGCCGGCCGATCACGCGCACCAGATGGCGCGGCAGCCCGATTTCCTCTTCGGTCTCGCGCAAGGCCGTGACGACGGCATCGCCGTCTCCGGGTTCCTCCCGCCCGCCGGGAAACGCGATCTGCCCGGGGTGATCGCTCAGATGCGCCGCGCGCTGCGTCAGCAGCACCGACAACCCATCCGGCCGTTCGATCAGCGGCACCAGGACGGAGGCCGGCGTCAGCGGCTTGATCTCCGTTCGTAGGAGATCCGGGTTCAGATCGTGGTCGCCGCGCGGCGCTTCGGTGCCGGCGAGCGCCGGTTCCGGCCGCCTTGTGCGCAGGCGCGCGGTGACGAATTCGGCCGTCAGCCTGCCGTTATCGGGTCGCTCAGGGGAAAGAATTTGCCGCTGCTCCAGACGCCGAAGGACGGGACGCCGTCGATCGTCTCTTCGGCGCCGAGATCGACCAGCTGATAGAATACCGGGCGCGCCAGCCGCGCTTCAAGCCCGGGCCGGACCAGGAGATAGGGGCTCGGTTCGCCGGTGCGCGGATCGGTCACGATGCGAAGGGGATGGCTTTCGTCCGCTTCTACCCTATCATCGACATTCGTCCTGAAGGAAAGGATCTGCGTCCTGCCGCCGCCCTCGACCTCCATCGCCACGGCGATGAACGGCACGTCCTCGACGGCGATGCGGCCGCGTTCGGCCGGGGTAACGAGCCAGTACGACCCGTCCGCCTCGCGCCACAGCACGCTCGCGAACAGCTTGACCATCGGCGCCCGGCGGATCGGCGAGTCATGATAGTACCAGGTGCCGTCCTGGCCGATGCGCAGGCCGAATTCGCGCTCCGGGACGTTCGGTGCCGATTGGGGGCCGGCGGCGTTGGTTCCACACCGGCCCTCGCCGAGGCTGCTCCCGTGAGTGGGGCGGGCGTCGCGCCCACCGGTTGGCGTCTTCTCACCGCTCATATGCCGCTCCTCGATCGCTTCCGGTCTCGGCGATTTGTCTCGATTCCGTCGCCTGGAACCCGCAAGATCGCTGCTCCTGTAAGATGGAAAGGAAACGCCGCGAAGTGAGTTCCAACGATCCCGCTATGGCCGTTCCGGCGCCGTCCCGCGAAGAGGCTGCGCTGCTGGTCGCCGAGGTCGAGACGCTGGGCGTCCGGCTCGGCCAGGTCAGAGAGCGCATCGGCCGGGTGATCTTCGGCCAGCAGCCGGTCGTGGATCAAGCCCTCATCACGCTCCTGGCCGGCGGCCACACCTTGCTGGTGGGCGTGCCGGGCCTCGCCAAGACGCGGCTGGTCGAGACCTTGGGCCGGGTCCTGGGACTCGACGACAAGCGCGTCCAATGCACGCCGGACCTCATGCCGGCCGACATCATCGGCTCCGAAGTGCTCGAAGAGCGCGAGAACGGCCGCCGCGCTTTCCGTTTCCTGCCCGGGCCGGTCTTCGCCCAGGTGCTGATGGCCGACGAGATCAACCGCGCCAGCCCGCGCACGCAATCGGCGCTGCTGCAGGCGATGCAGGAGCATCGCGTCTCGGTCGCCGGCCATTACCACATCCTGCCGAAGCCGTTCCATGTGCTGGCCACGCAAAACCCGATCGAGCAGGAGGGCACCTACCCGCTGCCCGAGGCGCAGCTCGACCGGTTTCTGCTGCAGATCGATGTCGGATATCCCGATCTCGACGCCGAGCGGCGCATGCTGATCGCGACCACCGGGGTCAGCGAGGAACCCGCGCAGCAGGCGATGAGTTCCGACGAGCTGCTGGCGGCGCAACGCCTGGTCCGCCGGGTTCCGGTCGGCGAAAGCGTGGTCGAGGCTATCCTGAACCTCGTGCGCGGCGGGCGGCCCGAAACCAGCAAGCTCGACGCGGTACGCCGCCACGTCTCCTGGGGCCCGGGACCGCGCGCCAGCCAGGCGCTGATGCTGGCGGCACGGGCGCGGGCGCTGCTCGACGGCCGGTTCTCGCCGTCCATCGACGATATCGTCGCGCTGGCCGGGCCGGTGCTCCGGCACCGCATGGCGCTGACCTATTCCGCGCGCGGCGACGGCATCACCCTGGACCAGATCATCGGCCAGATGGTCGAGGGGCTGCGGTGAGGTCGCGCTGAAAAATGCCTGACGTAGCGCCGAAGGGCGGCGGCCTATCGCATGGCAAGGAACCGGCCCGCCCCACTTCCGGGAGTAGTCTCATTCACGGCGGAGCCGCGCCATGACCGCACCGACGCGTCATCAGGCCGAAGCGCTGGCCGGGCGGTTGCCGCCGCTCCTGGTCGAAGCCGACCGGGTGGCGGCGACGGTGGTGCAGGGCGTCCACGGCCGGCGCCGGGTCGGCAGCGGCGACAGTTTCTGGCAATTCCGGCCCTACGCCCAGGGCGATTCGGCGAGCCGCATCGATTGGCGCCAGACGGCGAAAGCCGAGCGCGCCTATATCCGCGAGAACGAGTGGGAAGCGGCGCAGAGCGTCTGGCTCTGGGAGGACCGTTCGGCCTCGATGGGGTGGCGCTCGTCGCGCGCGCTGCCGCTGAAATCCGAGCGGGCGGCGCTGCTGCTGCTGGCGCTGGCCGCCGTGCTGATCCGCGGCGGCGAGCGCGTGGCGCTGCTCGGCGACGCCCATCCGCCGGCGCTCGGCCGCGCCGTGCTCGAGCGCATCGCGTCGAGCCTCGCGCGCTCCGGCAAGCCGGCCGGGTTGCCCGACCTGCTGCCGCTGCCGCGCCACGCCGGTGTCGTGCTGATTTCCGATTTCCTGGCGCCGCTCGAAGAGCTCCAGCCGGTGATCACCTTCTATGCGTCGCGCAGCATTCGCGGCCATCTCCTGCAGGTGCTCGATCCGGCCGAGGAGACCTTGCCGTTCGACGGCCGCGTGCGCTTCGAAGGGCTGGAGCGCGAGCCGGCCATGCTGATCAGCCGGGTCGAGACCATTCGGGAGAAATATCAATCCCGCCTGGCCGAACAGCGCGCCGGGCTGGCCGCGCTGACCCGGTCCTATGGCTGGAGCTTCGCCATCCATCGCACCGACCATCCGCCGCATGCGGCACTGCTCGGCCTGCACGGCATGATGTCCGGCCAAGGTCCGGCCGGCCGGACCTCGGTGGCGTGACGACATGCTGAGCTTCGGCGGCCTCGCTTTCGCCTCGCCCTGGCTGTTGCTGGGGTTCCTCGTCGTGCCGGCGCTCTGGTGGCTGCTGCGGGTCACGCCGCCGGCCCCGACGGTGCTGCAGTTCCCGGCGATCCGCCTGCTGCGCGGCCTGGTGCCGCCGGAGGAGACGCCGGCGCGCACGCCGCTCTGGCTGATCCTGCTGCGCATGGCGCTGGCGGCCATGCTGATTCTGGCGCTGGCCCGGCCGCTGCTGAACCCGACGGCATTGCTGCCCGGCCGCGACACGGTGCTGCTGGTCGTCGACGATGGCTGGGCGGCGGCGGCCGATTGGACGGCGCGGCAGCGCGCGATCGGCGCGGTGATCGAGCGGGCCGAGCGCGAAGGCCGGCAACTCATGCTGCTGCCGACTGCGCCCGATGCGGCGGCGCCGGCGCCCTTGGGGCTGCTGCGGCCGGCCGACGCCAAGGCACGGATCCAGGCGATGCGGCCGAAGCCCTGGCCGACCGACCGTGCCGCGGCCGAGCAGCGGCTCGATGCGGTCGAGTTTCAGCCCGGCATGGCGGTCTACTGGTTCTCCGACGGGCTGGATGACAAGGCGGGCGGCCATGCGCTGCTCGACCGCCTGCGCCGGTTCGGTCCGGTCCGCTTCGTCGCACCGCCGGATGAAGGGCTGGCACGATTGCTGACGCCATCCGCCGGCGACGGGCGCGATCTTGCGGTGACGGTGCAGCGCGCGGCGCTGGGCGCGGTGCCGCCCGCGGCATTGCGCGCCGTCGGCAATGACGGCAGGCTATTGGCGCGTGCCGAGGCGCGCTTCCCCGACGATCGCGGCACGGCGGAGGTGAGTTTCAAGATGCCGACCGAGCAGCGCAACCGCGTCGACCGGATCGAGATCGACGGCGAGTCGAGCGCCGGGTCCACCTTGCTGATCGACGAGCGGTCGCGCCGCCGGCCGGTCGGCGTGGCGGCCGAGACGGCGGTCGGCAGCGGCCAGCCGCTGCTGTCCGACACCTATTATATCGAGCGCGCGGCCGAACCATTCGCCGAGCTGCGGCGCGGGCCGGCGCTCGATCTGATCAAGCGCGACCTCAGCCTGCTGATCCTGCCGGACGGCGATGCCGGGGGCGCCGAGGAGCATGCCAGCCTGCGCAGTTGGATCGAGAGCGGCGGCGTGCTGGTGCGGTTCGCCGGGCCGAGCCTGGCCGAGCGGGAGGATGACGATCTGCTGCCGGTCAGCCTGCGCAGCGGCGGCCGCACCATCGGCGGCGCCATGTCCTGGGAGAAGCCGGCGCATCTGGCGCCGTTCCCGCCGGAATCGCCCTTCGCCGGACTCGACGTGCCGGACGACGTCACCGTCGACCGCCAGGTTCTGGCCGAGCCGTCGGTCGACCTCGCCGCCAAGACCTGGGCGCGGCTCACCGACGGCACGCCGCTGGTGACCGGCGAAAAGCGCGGCAAGGGCTGGCTGGTGCTGATCCACACCTCGGCCAACACCGCCTGGTCGAATCTGTCCTTGAGCGGCCTCTTCGTCGACATGCTGCGCCGGCTGGTGCAATTGGGCCAAGGCATCGCCGGTACCGGCGACGGCGTGCTGGCGCCGTGGCAGACCATGGACGGCTTCGGCCGGCTGGAGCTGCCGCCGGCCGCCGCCGAGCCGGTGCCGGCCTCGGCCCTCGCCAAGACCGCGATCGGACCGAGCCACCCGCCGGGCTTCTACGGCACGGACGAGACCCATCGGGCGCTCAACCTGTCGAACAGCGTCACCGGGTTGATCAAATTCGATGCGCTGCCCTCCGATGTCGTGCGCGACACCTATGTCCGTACGCCGGAGGTCGATCTGCGCCCGAGCCTGCTCGGTCTGGCACTGCTGCTCGGGCTCATCGATCTGCTGGTTGGCTATGGTTTGCGCGGGCTGCTGCGCCTGCCCGGCGCGGCGGCGGCGACCGGTGTGGCGCTCGCCCTCCTGCTCGGCGCCGCGGCGCAGGCGCAATCGACCCTGCCGCTGACGCCGCATCCGAATCTCGCCGGTCCGGACCGCTTCACGGTCGAGGCGACCAGCGAATTGCGCCTGGCCTATGTCAAGACCGGCGATCCCGACGCCGATTCGGTCAGCCGGGCCGGCCTGGTCGGGCTCGGCAACATCCTCAGCCGGCGGACCGCGGTCGAGACCGGCGATCCGATGGCGGTCGATGTCGAGGCCGACGAGATGATCTTCTTCCCGCTGATCTACTGGCCGATCACGGCAGCCGAAAAGCCGCTCTCGGCGCAGGCGGTGGAGCGGGTCAACCGCTATCTGGCGACCGGCGGGACGATCCTCTTCGATACGCGCGATGAAGCCGGCGGCGCCGGCATCGCCGGCGGGGCGGAGCGGCTGCAGACCCTGCTCGCCGGCGTCAAGATCCCGCCGCTGGTCCAGATTCCGCCCGATCACGTCCTGACCAAATCCTTCTACCTGATGCAGGATTTCCCCGGTCGCTGGGTCAGCGGGCCGCTCTGGGTCGAGCCGGTCGAGGATCGGGTCAATGACGGCGTGTCGACGGTGATCCTGGGCTCCAACGATTTTGCCGCGGCCTGGGCGGTCGATCCCCAGGGGCTGCCGTCCTTTGCGGTCGTCCCGGGCGGCGATCAGCAGCGCGAGCAGGCCTTCCGCTTCGGCGTCAACCTCGTCATGTATGCGCTGACCGGCAACTACAAGGCGGACCAAGTGCATATACCGGCAATTCTGGAGCGCCTCGGGCAATGACCGGCTACAGCATCGCCTGGGCGCCGCTTCTGCCGTGGCCGCTGATCGCGGCGGCGGCGCTCCTCGCGCTCGTCATTCTGGGCTACGGCGCCTGGCGGCGCGCGCGCGGCACGCTGTGGCGCCTCGCGGCCAGCGCGATCGTGCTGCTGGCGCTGGCCGATCCGTCGCTGGTCGAGGAGCAGCGCCAGCCGGAGCGCGACGTGGCGCTGATCGTCAAGGACGTGTCGGCCAGCCAGAATATCGGCGACCGCGCCGGCGCCGCCGATGTGGCGCTGCACGAACTTCAGCAGAAGCTGGCCGCCTTTCCGGATCTCGACGTGCGTACCATCGAGGCCGGCGATACCCCGCCGGGCAGTTCCGGCGATCCCGGCACGCAGCTCTTCGGTGCGATCGGCCGGGCGCTGGCCGATGTGCCGCCGCAGCGCGTGGCGGGCGTGGCGATGATCACCGACGGCCAGGTCCATGATGCACCGGCGGCCGACAAGGTGCCGTTCACCGCACCGCTGCATGTCCTGCTCGACGGCCACAAGGACGAAGGCGACCGCCGTATCGTCGTCAAGGAGGCGCCGAGCTTCGGCATCGTCGGCAAGGAGCTGACCCTGACCCTCCGCGTCGAGGATCTGGGCGGCACTGCGGCCGAGCGCCGCGCCTATCCGGAATCGGCGCGGGTCAGCATCCGCAAGGATGGCGGCGAGGTACAGGAGGCGCTGCTGCCGGTCGGCCGCGACACCGAGGTGACGGTCACGCTCGACCATGGCGGGCCGTCGGTCTTCGAGATCTCGACCGAGCCCGGGCCGAAGGAGCTGACCCTCGACAATGACCGCGCCGCGATCGTCATCAACGGCGTGCGCGACCGCCTCAAGGTGCTGCTGGTGTCGGGCGAGCCGCATGCCGGCGAACGGACCTGGCGCAACCTCCTGAAGGCCGATCCGTCGGTCGATCTCGTGCATTTCACCATCCTGCGGCCGCCGGAGAAGCAGGACGGCACGCCGATCCGCGAGCTGTCGCTGATCGCCTTTCCGATCCGCGAATTGTTCGACGTCAAGATCGATGATTTCGACCTGATCATCTTCGACCGCTACCATCGGCGCGGCGTGCTGCCGCAGACCTATCTCGAAAACATCGCGCGCTATGTCCGCAAGGGCGGCGCCTTGATGGAGGCGGCGGGACCCAGCATCGGCACGCCGATGAGCCTGTTCCGCACACCGCTCGGCGCCGTGCTGCCGGCCGAGCCGACCGGCCAGGTCGACGAGCAGGGCTTCAAGCCGCGGGTCACCGAACTCGGCTATCGCCATCCGGTGACGGCCGACCTGCCGGGCGAACCGGCCGATCCCAAGGCGGAGCCCGGCTGGGGCCGCTGGTTCCGCCAGGTCGAATCGGACGCGCATCGCGGCGACGTCATCATGACCGGGCTGAACAATCAGCCGCTGCTGATCCTCGACCGGGTCGGCAAGGGCCGCGTGGCGCAGCTCATGTCCGACGAGATGTGGCTGTGGACGCGCGGTTTCGAAGGCGGCGGACCGCAAGCCGAGCTGCTGCGCCGCCTGGCCTATTGGCTGATGCAGGAACCGGATCTCGAAGAGAATGATCTGCGGGGCACCGTCGACGGCAACCGGCTGACCATCATCCGCCGCACGCTCCAGCCGGATCCGCATCCGGTCGAGCTGACCGATCCCGACGGCAAGACCCAGACCCTGGCGCTGACGCCGGAAACCGGCGGGCGGGAAGTGGCGGTCGTGCCGATCGTCAAGAGCGGGCTCTACCGGATCACCGACGGCACGCGCACGGCGCTGGCCGCCGCCGGCGCGCTCAACCCGATCGAGCTCGCCGATGTCCGCACCACGCCGGAAAAGCTGACCCCGGCGGCCGAGGCGACCGGCGGCAGCGTCAATTGGGCGGGCAGCGACGCGGCCTTGCCGGATATCCGGCGGGTCGGGCCGAACCGCGCCGCCGCCGGCCGCGGCTGGATCGGCTTCCGCGCCAATGGCGATTACGTCGTCACCGGCCTCAAGGAGACCGAGCTGATTCCGGCCTGGGCGGCGCTGGCCCTGGCGCTCGGCACCTTGATCCTGGCCTGGCGGCGCGAGGGGCGGTAGCCTGGTACTTGGTCCACCGGTTGATTGTCCGTGAATTCCGGAAAGTGAGTTCCAGTGTCGGCCAATTATCCGATTGCCTGCGACGCCTGATATAATGCCCGGCACGATTGAACCCCATTGAGGAGGCCAGGCGCCATGATCAACGTCACGCCATTCGAGCGTTTGGGTGCTTTCCAAAACGACTGGCTGGAGACCAAGCACCATTTCAGCTTCTCATCCTATTACGACCCCGATCGTATGGGGTTCGGCCCGTTGCGCGTGTGGAATGACGATCGGATCGAGGCCGGCACCGGCTTCGACATGCACGGCCATCGCGACATGGAAATCATCACCTATGTCCGCAAAGGGGCGATTACGCACACCGATCATTTGCGCAATACCGGCCGCACGGTCGCCGGCGATGTGCAGGTGATGTCGGCCGGCCGCGGCATCATGCATGCCGAGCACAATCGCGAGACGGAGGCGACCGAACTCTTCCAGATCTGGATCGAGCCGGCGGTGCGCGGCGTCGCACCGCGCTGGGAAGCGCGGCAATTCCCGAAATATGACGGGACCGGCAAGCTGATGCCGCTGGCTTCCGGCCGGATCGACGATCCGAACGTCCTGCGCATCCATCAGGACGCCACGCTGTGGGGCGCCAATCTCGCCCATGGCGGCCAGATCGACGTGGCCCTGGAGCCGGGCCGGATCGCCTATCTCGTGCCCTCGGTCGGCACGGTGACGATCAACGGCGTCGTCGCGCCGCCGCGTTCCGGCGTCATGATCGCCGACGAGACGCAGCTCACGATCGCCGGGCCGGACGGCTTCGAAATCGTGCTGGCCGATCTGCCCGGCATGCGCTGAACCGCGCCATGCGCCTGCGGATTCTCTACGGCACGCTGCTGCTGATCGCCGGGCTCGCGCTCTATGCCCTGGCGGTGATGGTCGTGGCCGTGGCGTTCCTGCCGGCGCAACCCGCGATCGAGCTGATCTTTTACGCGATCGCCGGCACGGCCTGGCTGTTTCCGGCGGCGCGGCTGACCAAATGGATGCAGGATCTGCCGGCGCCGCCGGACCGTTTCGCGTGAGACTGGAAGCAGCGGGGCGGCATGATCGAGAAGGGACTGCCGTCCCGGTCCGAACCGATCGGGAGGATCAGATGGAGCTGTTCATCTTTGCGCGGTTTCATGCCCGTGAGGGCCGCGAAGAGGCGGCCGCCGCCGCTCTGCGCGAGGTCGTCGGGCCGACCGCGGCGGAGCCCGGCTGCCTGGCGATCGGCGCCTTCCGCGCGTCGCTCGACCCGCGGCTTTTCTTCATCCACTCGCGCTGGGTCGACGAGGCGGCATTCGATCTTCATGCCGTGTTGCCGCACACCGTCCTGTTCATTCGGCGGATGAACGAGTTGACGGATCAGCCGGTCGAGGTCGTGCGGACGCTGCCGCTGTAGTCGGAGGCGCCGACCCGGACGCGGTGTTCAAGACTCATGCGAAAAAAAGCGATTGACATAATATCTCTTATATGTTCTACATTCAGCCCATGAATTCTGCAGCCTCGAACCCTTCCGCCTCGAACCCTTCCGCCACGACGCCGCCGCGCTGTCCGCATTGTTCGCCTGAGACTGAGGCGGAGCGGCTCGCGCGGTATTCGGCCGGGCTGAAGCTGCTCTCCGAGATCGGCCTGGCCATTGCCAAGGGGTTGCATCCGGACGCGCGGCCCGCCGAGGCCGAGGCGCCGAACCCGCCGGACGCAACGCCGGCGGAGCCCGACGTGCCGGACCGGCCGAGCCATATCGAACTCAGCCGGGCCTTTGAGCGGATCGCGCGCACCGTGCGCTTGAGCTACATGCTCGAAGAGAAGCTGATCCGGGATTTTGCTGCACACGCCAAAGAGGCCGCCAAGGACGCGGCAGAGCAGGCGATCGAGGCCGAGCGCAAGCGGCGCAGCGCCACGAAGAGCACCGTCAATCGCGTCGTGAAAGAGGCGATCCAGGCCGAAGCCGGCGATCAGAGCGAGCGCGACCATCTGTTGGGCCGGCTCCGGCTGCGTCTGGACCAGGACGACATGTATCGGGACCTGGCGACCAAGCCGGCCGAAATCCTGATCGCCCGTCTGTTCCGTGATCTTGAACTCGACCCGGATTGGGACCGCTGGCAGGGCGAGGAGTGGCTGAGCGGCGCCGATTATGCGCCGCAAGGCGAGGCGGCGCCGGTTTGCCCGATCTGCGGCCGGGCCTCGGCGCCGGTTCCGGCAGTCCCGGCGCCGGAACCGGAGAGCCCGGGCCCCGCCACCGGCACAGATCCGCCTTGACGTCGTCTTTCGGTAGCGGCCGATGGGCTTGCCGAGCCTGTCACCACACCCGGCATATCTTCTGCGGCGTCATCGCCGAATGCGCCGGGCATTGGAAGGCCTCGCGGAATTCCGGCATGTTCGCGACCACGCCGTTGACGCGGAACTCCGCGGTCGAGTGCGGGTCGCTCAGCGCCTGCAGCTTGGCCGATTGCGGCGTCTGATTCTCGCACCAGCTCTGGGCATAGGCGAGGAAGAAGCGCTGTTCCGGCGTATAGCCGTCGATCCGGCCGACATCCTTGCCGGCGATCGCCCGCTTCAGCGCCTGATAGGCCAGCCGCGTGCCGCCATTGTCGGCGGTGTTTTCGCCCAAGGTCAGCTTGCCGTCGAGCTTGACCCCGCCGCCGACACTGAAGCCGCCATATTCGGCGACGAGGCAGCTCGTCCGCTCGGTGAATTGCTTGGCGTCGCTCTTGCTCCACCAATCCTTCAGATTGCCCTGGCCGTCGAATTGCCGCCCCTCATCGTCGAAGCCGTGGGTCATCTCATGGCCGATGACGGCGCCGATCGCGCCGTAATTGACCGCGTCGTCCCAATGCGCGTCGAAATTCGGCGGCTGCAGGATGCCGGCCGGGAAATTGATGTCGTTCTTCTGCGGGTCGTAATAGGCATTGACGGTCGGCGGCGTCATCTGCCATTCGCCCTTGTCGACCGGCTTGCCGATCTTGGCGAATTGCCGGTCGCTTTCGAAGGCGGCGGCGCGGAACAGATTGCCGAGCGGGTCGTCGCGCGCGATTTCGAGCTTGCCGTAGTCGCGCCACTTGTCGGGATAGCCGATCTTCTGGGCCATGACTTCGAGCTTGGCCGCCGCCTTTTCCTTGGTTTCCTTGCCCATCCAGGGAAGCGACGCGATATCGGCGGCATAGGCTTCGCGCAGATGTTGGACCAGGGCGGCGATGGCCGCCTTGGCGTCCGGGCCGAAGGCGGAGCGGACATAGATCTTGCCGAGATCTTCGCCCAGCGCCCCGTCGGTCAGGCTGACGCAGCGCTTCCAGCGCGGCTTCAGCTCCTTGGCGCCGGCCAGGGTCTTGCCGTAGAAGTCGAAATTCTCGTCGACGAAGGTCTTGGGCAGCATCTCGGCGGCATGGGTCAGGAGATGGGCGCGCAGATACAGCTTGATCGTGTCGAGCGGCGTGTCGGCAATCGCCTTCTGCAGCCCCTCGAAGAAACCGGGCACGGCGATATTGAGCGTCTCGACCGAAGGTGCGCCGGCGCCGCGGAGATAGGCCGCCCAGGTGAAGCCTGGCGCCAGCCGGTCGAGATCGGCGACCGGCAGCCGGTGATAGATCTTGGTCGGGTCGCGTCGCTCGACATCGGTCAGGCTCGCCTTGGCCAACAAGGTCTCGAACGCCATGACATTCGCCGCGGCCGTATCCGTTTGCAGCACGCCGGAGAGCGCGAGCAGCTTGGCCAGGTAGGCGACATAGGCGGCGCGCGTCGCGTCGGCTTCCTTGCCCTCGTTGACATAGTATTTGCGTTCCGGCAGACCGAGCCCGCCCTGGTCGGCTTCGGCGATCACCTGGGTGGCGTCGCGGTAATCCTGGTCCGAGCCGAAGCTGAACAGCACATCGGTGCCGATCCGGTGCAGATGGGCGACGATCTCGGCGAGTTGCGACTTGTCTGTCATGCCGTCGATGCGGGCGAGTTCCGGCTGCAGCGGCGCCAGGCCGCGCGCTTCGATCGCCGCCTCGTCGAGACAGGCGGCCCAGAAATCGCCGGCCTTCCGCGATTCGTCGTCCGGAGCGGCGGCGGCCTTGTCGAGAATCGCGCGCAGGGTCGCGCGGTTGCGTTCGATCAGCACATCATCCACGCCCCAACGCGACTGATCGGGCGGGATCGGGTTGGCCTTCAGCCAGCCAGTGCAGGCATGGCGATAGAAATTGGCGCAAGGCGCCACGGTCTTGTCGATCGCCGAGACCATGAGGCCGTCGCTCGCCGCCTGACTCTGCGAAGCGGCGCCGTCAGCGGCGAAGGCCGGGGCGCCGAGGGCGAAGAGGGCGAGCAAGAGCGAGGAACGGAGCATGCGGTCGAAATCCTGTCGGGAGTCGCGGGCGAAGAAGCGCCCTTCATAGCTCCGGCCGGGGCCGGGCGCCAGCCCGCAACCGCCGGCGCGGCGTCCGGCCGATCGCTGAGGCAATGGCGCTTCCGGCTGAGTGTCGCAATCCTGCTGGCCGATGGCGGCCGCACCCACTAATCTTTGCGGCGACAAGGAGAGCGCAATCCATGGCAGTCGAGACTCCCGCCCCCCTGATCTATCCCGTCATCCTGTCGGGCGGCTCCGGCACGCGGCTTTGGCCGATGTCGCGGTCGGCCTATCCGAAGCAGCTGCTGCCGCTCTTGTCCGACTCGAGCCTGCTGCAGGAATCGGTCCGCCGGGTCGTCGATCCGGGGCGCTTCGCCGCGCCGCTGATCCTGGCCAATGACGAGCATCGCTTCATCATCGCCGAACAGCTCCGGCAGATCGGCGTCAAGCCGCAGACCATCATGCTGGAACCGGTCGCGCGCAACACCGCCCCCGCGGCGGCGGCGGCGGCGCTCTGGCTGCAGGCGCTCGACCCGGACGCGCTGATGCTCATCATGCCGTCCGACCATTCGATCACCGATGCCGCCGCCTTCCGCACGGCGCTCGATCTCGGTGCCGCCGCGGCGGCGCAGGGCAAGCTCGTCACCTTCGGCATCGCCGCCGACCGGCCGGAAACCGGCTACGGCTATATCCGGCGCGGTGCCGCGCTGGCCGTTCCCGGCGCTTTCGACGTTGCGGGATTCGTCGAGAAGCCGGATCTGGCGCATGCCGAAACCTATCTCGCCTCCGGCCAATACACCTGGAACAGCGGCATCTTCCTGTTCCCGGTCGGCCTCTATCTGGCGGAGCTGAAGGCCCGCCTGCCGGAAACCAGCGCCGCGGTCGAAGCGGCGCTCGCCGGCGCCAAAGGCGATCTCGATTTCCTGCGCCTCGACGGCGGCGCCTTCGCCAAGGCCGCCAATCAGTCGATCGACTATGCGGTAATGGAACATACGAGCAGGGCCGCCGTGGTGCCGGTCGCCATGGGCTGGAGCGACGTCGGCGCCTGGGATGCGCTGTGGAGCATCACGCCGAAATCCGACGGCAACGGCACGGTGGCGATCGGCGACGTCGTCGCCGTCGATTGCCGCGATTCCTATCTGCGCTCCGAGGAAGGGCTGCTGGCCGCGTTCGGCGTCGAGGATCTGGTCGTGGTCGCAACCGCCGATGCGGTGATGGTCGCGCCCAAGAACCGCGCCCAGGATCTGAAGAAGCTGGTCGACCGGCTGAAGGCGGAGCAGCGCCCGGAGCTGACCCATCTCTCGACCGTCCATCGGCCCTGGGGCACCTATCGCAGCATCCATCAGGGCGATCGGGTGCAGGTCAAGCACATCACCGTCAAGCCGGGCGCCAAACTGTCGCTGCAGTTGCATCATCACCGCGCCGAACATTGGGTGGTCGTGCAGGGGACGGCCCGGGTCGTGCGCGGTGACGAGGTGCTGATGCTGACCGAGAACCAGTCGACCTATATCCCGCTGGGATCCCAGCACCGGCTGGAAAACCCCGGCCGGATTCCGCTGCATCTGATCGAGGTCCAGTCCGGGAGCTATCTCGGCGAGGACGATATCGTCCGGCTGGAGGACACCTACGGGCGGGTTTGAACCGGACGGGAATCCCGCTCTCCTCTGTGGTTTCCTGCTAAAGCTTGAGCAGCGCGGCGAAATGCCGGCGGATGGTTCCGGCCCCGGCCCAGCGCTCGCCGGAATCCGGCTGGAATACGGGGGCGGGCGCGCAGAGAGCCATGGTCGCGTCGAGGTCGCCGGCGCGCCACGCCGCCGCCCACCTGGCGCTCAGCTCGGCATAGCCGCGTCCGGCCCCGGTTGCGGCCGAGGACGGCATCGACAAGGCGATACAAAGGAGCGGCAATGCAGGAAGCCAAAGGCAAAGGCCGGCGTGTCCGCGCGATCGATCCGTGCTCCGGTGCGGCATCGAGAATATCCTTCGCTGCGACGTTGCCGGCGGCACGCTCAGATCTCGGCGATGCGGCATTCATATCGGCCGTCGATCGCCCCGAATATCGTCCAGAACGCAAGCGGTTCGCGGTCGGCGAGCCGCTCGGCCAGGACATCGAGATGGGCGTGCCAGCCGCCGGCGACGTCGATCATGGCGGCGCGGTCGGCGAGGCGATGGTGGGTCAGGACCAGGAGCACCGCGTCGCCCCGCTGGGCGAGTTCGAAGGTCACCTCGGACGCCTCGCCCGCCCCCTCCTGCCAGGAATAGCTCAGCAGGCGCGGCGGCTCGAAGCGGGTGACGCGCCCGAGCATCCGATGCCCGTGCTCGACCTGCTTGTAGCGTTCGGGCGGGGGCGCGGTGGCCGACGACAGCAGGCGGTGATCGAAATGCAGCTCGACCGCGCCGCCGACCCAGGGCTCCATGGGACCTGCGGCGAGCCATCGGCCGCGCTTGTCGGGTTCCGTCAGATAGGCCCAGACCCGTTCGATCGGCCCGCGCACCAGGCGTTCGAAACGGATCGCACCCGGTGCGGCGACGACGCCGAAATCCGCCGGCGCCGGGCCGAGCAGGCGGGCCAGCTCGCCGAGGATCGCCGTCCAGCCGGCCTCCGTGCGTTTGGCATAATCCGGCAGCACGCCGTCATGGGTCAGCGTGAGCACGCAGCCCGTGCCGGCCGGGGCGAGGTCGATCGCGACGCGGGATTGCTCCGGCGAGAATTTCGGTACCGCGAAAGTGAACACCAGGCGGCGGGGCCGGTCGATCTCCAGATATTCGCCGACATGCTCGATATCCGCGCCGTCGCGCCGGTCGACGAACACGAACCGGCCGCCGATCTGCGCCTCGATTTCAACGCGCAGCATGCGGCCGGTCGGGGTTGCGAACAGGAATTTTCCGGCCAGCCGCGGATCGAGCCAGGCGTCGAAGACGCGCTCCGGAGATGCGGCGAAACGGCGCGAGACGCGCAAGGTGACGCGGGAATCAGCGGTCATCGCGGCGGTTCCTCTCGGTCGCGGGGGCGGGCGGCCGCTCGATCCTCCGCCGCCAGCGCGGCGTCCAGGGCATCGAGACGTCCGGTCCAGAAATCTTCGTAGAAGCGCAGCCATTCGGTCGCCGCCGCCAGCGGCGCCGGGTCGAGGCGGCAGAAATGCGATCGACCCTGCACGCGCCGCCGGACGAGGCCGGCGCTTTCCAGCACTTTCACATGCTTGGAGGCGGCGGCGAACGACATGCTGAACGGCGCGGCCAGCTCGCCGATGCTCCGCTCGCCGGTTGCGAGCCGGCGCAGCATCGCCCGCCGGGTCGGATCGCCGAGGGCATGGAACACGTCGTCAAGGGCGGAGAGCGTTTGTTCAACCATATCGTTGAGTATGGATGGGGGCGATTGGAAAATCAACCATCTAGTTTAATATGGCGGTAGGTGGCAGGCGTGATCGGGCTCAGTTGTTCAAGATCCCGTCTTGTATCCGTCACGATCCTGAAATCAGTACCCCGATAGGTTCGCGGCACCCGGCAATCCGGCGCCGGTGTATGCAAACAGGGGATGAGCATGGGGACGCATCGCTTCTTGGGCGCGGCCATCGCGGCCGCTTTGTCGGCCGGCTGCGCGGCGCAGGCCGCCGATCAGACGCAGATCGGCGCCGGCAATCCGCGGGCCGAGGAGATCGGCGCGGCCTCGCCGCTGGTGCAGTCGGCCAAGCGGCTGCTGATCGGCAACGCGCTGCGGATCCAGGATCCGGGCCTGCGCGCCCAGACGCTGGACGCGGTCACCAACCCCAACACCTGCATCGTCCATCGGATCGGCGTGACCGACGCGGTCAAGGCGCAGATCATCCAAGAGCTGGAACAGGCCGGGCTGGTCAACCCGGCCGACGCGGCCAACATCACCGGCGGCGTCACGGCCGGCGTGTTCCCGCCGGTGCTCGATGACGGGTCGGCCTGTCCGCATCTGCCGCTGACCTTCGACGCGACGCCCGGCAGCAATTTCGGCGGTCATCACTCCTATCCGGGCGGCTTGGCCGTCCATGAATCCTTCAACGACCAGAGCGCAATCAATTTCGCCGATACGTATCGCGGTGAATATGCGCAGGCGACGCCGGCGACCTTGCCGATCGCCGTCGGGACCTCGCCCGCGCCGCACGCCGGCTTCATCAATCAGGACGTCATTCTCGCCGCGCCGATCTGGCATGACTGGGCGAAAATGATGGTATTTCAATGGAATGCCGACGGCACGGAATTCACCGAGCTGAATTTCGGCGGTACCGGGACGAATGACGATTTCGGCGCGGCCGGGGATTCGCGCACCGGCGGGCATCACATTCTCAGCGTCGCCGAGGCGATGGCGCGCGGCCTCTCGCCGGAACAGGTCATCACCCAGGCCTCGGCCCATTCCGCGCCGACGCTCGGCAACGAGTTCAAGGTGGTGAACTGGTTGCGCGCGGCCGCCATCGTCGCCCGGATCGACCCGGTGGCGAAGGGGTTCCTCGCACCCGACGCCAACGGCAATCTGCGCCTGCCGCCGCTGCTCGGCCTCGGCGACGGCGTCAACCTGCCGGCCAACGGGCAGACCAATCTGCTGCTCGAATACCAGATCCACAACCTGTCGGATTCGGATTTCGTCAATTCGATCCCGGCGGTCACCGAGGCGCAGGTCCTGCTGCAAACCGTGGCGCCGCAATTCGGCTTCGATCCGACCAATGTCGCGGTGTTCAACAACCAGTTCCGCAATGTCGTGCTGGCCTTCCTCAGCCCGGAGCGCCTGTCGACGATCTACAGCAATGACGGGCTGAACGGCGTCATCCAGGAGATCGACAAGCTGCGCGAGCGGCACATCATCTGAGGCGCTGGCGATTTGAGCGCCGGCGGCCTGCGCCGCCGGCGCTCCTGCGTCAAGCCGGCGGCTTTTGCGCCGGGCAGCTGATCGTCGCCGGTTCCGGTTCCGGAGCCGGAAACAGCGCGGCGCTGCGGCCGGCGAGCCGATATGCCGCAAGCCCGTACCATTCGCGGGCGGCGACGCTGACCTCGTCGAGGTATTTGGCGAAATGCCCCTCGGAGACGAGCATCGCGTCGGGCAGGGTCGCGTAGTCGACCGGCCAAGGCAGCATCGTCCAGCCGAGCCGGCGTGCGATGCCGACGGCGCGCGGCATGTGCATGGCCGAGGTCACGAGCACCCAACGCTCGCCCGGTTGCGGGTCGGCGAGTGCCATCGCATTCACTTCGTTTTCCCAGGTGTTGCGCGAGCGGTCTTCGAAGCGCACGCGGCCGAGATCGGCGCCGAGCTGTTCGAGCAGCGCCTTGGCGGTACTCGCCTCCGAGGGGTCCGGTTCGAGCGGGTTGCCGGACCCGCCGGCGAAGATCATCTGCGCGTCCGGGTAGCGCCGCAGCAGCTCGGCGGCGGCGAACAGGCGCGGCGCGGCGCCGTCGATCTGCGGCACGCTGCGCGCCTCGGTGATGCGCGGCTTTTCGCCGCCGCCCAGCACCAGGATGCCGTGGACGCAAGCCGGCCAGGCCGGATGCGGGAAGCGGTTCTCCAGCGGCCGGGCGAGGAATTGTGCCGGCCGGGCGACGATGACCAGGACGCCGAAGCCGAGCAGCACGGCGACCGCCGGCCGGGCGCGGCGCCGGAAGCGCGGCAAGCCGCTTGCCGCGCAGGCCAGGATCAGCAAGACGAGCCAGAGCACATCCGGTGCGGTCGCCAGCCAGAACAGCTTCGAGGCGAAGAAGAACAGATCCGCCATGCCGGCTCGTCACGCGTCTTCCGGCGCCAGAGCGGCGTGGTGGCGGCGCAGCGTCTCGGCCAGATCGCCGCGCGGGACGACCTCGATCCGCGCCAGGCCGAGCCATGCCGCCATGTCCTGCAGGGATTGCAGCAGCGACGGCGCCGCGCGCTCGGCCTCGATGCCCGGCTCGGCATAGCTCGCGAGCACGCGCAAGCAACCGGCGGCACGGTCGGCCTTGAGATCGACCCGCCCGACCAGCGCCTCGCCGAGCAGGAACGGCAGGACGTAGTACCCGTGCTGGCGCTTGTGGGCCGGCGTATAGATCTCGATGCGATAGCGGAAATTCCAGATCCGCTCGGTCCGGTCGCGCTCCCAGATCAGCGGATCGAAGGGCGAGAGCAAAGCTTGCGCCTCGACCCGGCGCGGCAGCTTCGCCTCCGGATGCAGATAAGCCGGATGGCTCCAGCCCGCGACCGTCACCGGCAGCAGCGCGCCGGCTTCGACCAGCTCGGCCAGCCGCGGCCGCGAATCCGCCGGGCGCAGGCGGAAATAATCGCGCAGATCCGGTTCGGTCGCGACACCGAGCGCGCGAGCCGCGATCAGCAGCAATTGCCGCTGCGCCTCGTCCCGCTCGGGAACCGCGGCGGCGAGTGCGGCTTTCGGCAGGACCCGTTCGGGCAGATCATAGACGCGCTCGAAATTGCGCCGCGTCGCCGTGGTCAGCCGGCCGCACCAGAACAGATATTCGAGCGCGCGCTTGCCGTCGCTCCGGCCCCACCACGGCCCGGTGCGGCCGCCCGCCTGTTCGAAATCGGATGCCGCAAGCGGGCCGCGCACCCGGATCTCCTCATAGAGCTGCTCGACATAGGCCGCCTGATCGCGCTTGGCCTGGGCAATGCCGTCCCAGATCCCTTCCAGACGCTCGGCAGCCGCCATGCGCCAGCGGAACAGCGGGTAATGCTCGACCGGCAGCAGCGACGCCTCGTGCCCCCAATATTCGAAAAGATGGCGGCGCCTGCCGTCATAGGCCGCCTTGTCGAGCAGGTCCGGCGCATAGGCGCCGAGCCGCGAGAACAGCGGCATGTAATGCGCGCGAACGACGATATTGACGGAATCGATCTGCAGCAGACCCAGCCGGCGCGTGGCGCGCCTCAGCAGCGTTGCGTCGGCGGTATCCGATCGGCGTTCGGCAAAGCCCTGGGCGGCCAAAGCGATGCGTCGCGCTTCGGCCGCCGAGAGTCGATCGCGCCCGATCAATACATATGCTGCCCGCCATTGATCGACAGGGTCGAGCCGGTGATGAAGCCGGCATCGTCGGCGACCAGGAAGAGGACGCCGCGGGCGATCTCGCTGGCTTGGCCCAGCCTGCCGACCGGGATCTTGGCGACGATCTTTTCCAGCACATTGGGCGGCACGGCGCGCACCATGTCGGTGTCGATATAGCCGGGGGCGATGGCGTTGACCGTGATGTTCTTGGCCGCACCTTCCTGCGCCAGCGCCTTGGTGAAACCGTGGATGCCGGATTTGGCGGCGGCGTAGTTGACCTGGCCGTATTGCCCGGCCTGGCCGTTGATCGAGCCGATATTGACGATGCGGCCGAAATTGCGCGCCCGCATGCCGTCGATGACCAGCCGGGCCAGGTTGAAGCACGAGGTCAAATTGGTGTCGATGACGTGCTTCCACTGCTCCGGGGTCATGCGGTGGATCGTCGTGTCGCGGGTGATGCCGGCATTGTTGACCACGACGTCGACCGGGCCGAGCTCGGCGGTGATCTGTTCGATGCCGGCCTTGCACGCGTCGTAGTCGGAAACGTCGAAGCGGAACGCCGGAATGCCGGTTTCCTTGGTGAAATGCCGCGCGGCTTCATCATTGCCGCCGTAATTCGCCGCGACCCGATAGCCCGCATCCTTGAGCGCCGACGAAATCGCCGCCCCGATGCCGCGAGTGCCGCCGGTTACGATCGCCACGCGTCCTGACATTGATTCGCTCCCCTGGTTTCAACTCGCCCGATCATCCGGATGGATGCGGCACCGGGCGAGTCGGTGCCGCCTTTCCGGTCATGCGCCCTGCGTTCGCCCGCGGATTCAATCCCGGGCGACGCAGAGCGCGATCCCCATGCCGCCGCCGATGCACAAGGTCGCCAGCCCCTTCTTCGCGTCGCGCTTCTGCATTTCGTGCAGCAGAGTCACGAGCACGCGGGCGCCCGACGCGCCGATCGGATGGCCGAGCGCGATCGCGCCGCCATTGACATTGACCTTCGAGGTGTCCCAGCCGAGATCCTTGTTGACCGCGCAAGCCTGGGCCGCGAAAGCCTCGTTGGCTTCGATGAGGTCGAGTTCGTCGGCCGACCAGCCGGCCCGCTTCAGCGCGGCGCGGCTGGCCGGGATCGGGCCCGTGCCCATGATCGCCGGATCGACGCCGGCGGTGGCCCAGGAGACGATGCGCGCCAGCGGCTTGACGCCGCGCTTCGCGGCGTCCGCGGCCGACATCAGCACCAGCGCCGCGGCGCCGTCATTGATGCCGGAGGCATTGCCCGCCGTCACCGAGCCGGTCTTGGCGAAGGCCGGGCGCAGCTTCTGCAGCGCTTCGATCGTGGTGCCGGCGCGCGGCTGCTCGTCGGTGTCGACGAAGACGTCGCCCTTGCGGGTGCTGATCTTGACCGGGACGATCTCGTCCTTGAACTTGCCGGCCTTCATCGCCGCTTCGGCCTTGTTCTGAGATGCGAGCGCGAATTCATCCTGCTGCTCGCGGGTGATCTGCCAGCGTTCGGCGACGTTCTCGGCGGTAATGCCCATATGGTACCCGTTGAAGGCGTCCCACAGCCCGTCCTTGATCATGCTGTCGATCATCTGGGCGTCGCCCATCTTCACACCGTTGCGCAGATGCATGACATGCGGCGCCTGGCTCATGCTTTCCTGGCCGCCGGCCACCACGATCCGGCTGTCGCCGGCGCGGATCGCCTGGAAGCCCTGCGCCACCGCGCGCAAACCCGAACCGCAGAGCTGATTCAGGCCATAGGCCGTCGTCTCGACCGGGAGGCCGGCATTGATCGCGGCCTGACGCGCCGGGTTCTGGCCGGCGCCCGCGCTCAGGATCTGGCCCATGATGACTTCGGAGACTTCGCCCGGCTCGACGCCGGCGCGGGTCAGGGCTTCGCGGATGACGACCTCGCCGAGGTAGTGCGCCGGCACCGCGGACAGGGTGCCGCTGAGCGTGCCGATCGCGGTGCGGGCCGCACCGGCGATGATGACGTCTGACATGGAACTTCCTCCAGCAGAGCGACCGGCCGGCGCTCGCCGCGCCAGCGTGCCGAAAAGATGTGAGACACCTTACTGCTCTCTATGAAATCGCGTCCAGTGCCTGGCTATGCCGTTGCATAAACTTAGGGTCAGCCGTGCAGCAGCCAGTGCAGGAGCGGCGCCCAGACTGCTTCCGGCGCCTTGCCGCCCACAACCAAACCGATATGGCCGAGCTCGGGCTGGAGGATCGTCGCTTGCGGCAATGCGCGTGCGAGCGCCAATGCGGAAACCGGCGGGACCAGCCGATCCTTGGCCGGCACCACGATCAGCGCGGGCTTGGCGAAGCGGCCGGGCTCGATCGGCAGCCCGGCGATCCTCCAATCGCCGGCGAGCGCGGTATTGGCGCCATACCAGCCGCCGAAGCACTCGCGCGCGACGCCGAGCGCCAGCGGCACGCCGTCATTCAGCCAGTCTTCGGTGGCGACGAAATTGCGGGCCTCCGGCGAGGCGGGGTCCAGTGTCGCGAAGCGCATGAATTTGCGGATCGCCAGGTTCGGATCGGCCAGATAGAACAGCGTCTGCAGGATGTCGGTCGGTACCTGGCCCAATTGGCCGAAGCTTTGCTGCACCGGTTCGGCGAGGGCGCCGATGAAGCGGGCGAAAGCCGGATTGCCGGATTGGAAATCCCAGGGCGTGGCGAGCAGCGCCAGCCGATCGACCTCGCGCCGGCGCCGCAGGGCGAGCGCCAGGGCGAGCAGCCCGCCCATGCAGTAGCCCAGCACGGCCATCGGCGCACCGGCCAGGTCGAGCGCGGCGTCGAAGGCCCGCTCCAGCCGTCCGGCGATGTACCCGGTCAGATCGAAGCCGCGCTCGGCCGCGCCCGGCCCATCCCAATCGACCAGCAGCGGCCGAACCCCGTTCGCTGCGAGGTGGCGCAGCAGGCTGTTGCCGGCATGCAGGTCGAGGATATGAGCGCGATTGATGAGCGAGGGCACGATGAGCAGCGGCCGGCCGCCATCGGGGCCGTAGTCGCGCAGGCAGGTCGTGCCGTCCCGCCAGATCGCGGGCGGATCGGCGAGATTGCGGCGATAGGGATGGCGGCGATAGGCTTCGATGCCCGCGGCCAGCGCGTCGGCGCGGCGCAGCGCTTCGGCCTCGACCGCGCTCGCGAAATCAGGAAGGGGCGTCTCGCCGAGTTCGTTTGCGAGGGCGGCGGCGTGCGGGCTTAGGTCCGCCTTCCATGGCAGCAAGCCGCTTTTCAAGAAGGGCAAGGCGAGCATCGAGCTCTGCCAGGTCGCGCCCGCCGACAGGAGATGCACCGGCAGCGGGCGTGGCCCCTGGCGCCGGGGCGGCCCAGACGCTCGGGTACCGCGCGCTGCCGTCATGGTCGTCCCGCCCTCCTGCGCCGAAGCCGGCGGCCGGCGCCGCATACCGCGACGCGGCGCCGGCCCACAAGGTTTGCCACATTGCGGTCGTCGCGGCGAGGCCGCTGCCGGTCAGCTGCATCATCCGCACGAGCGCCTCGGTCAATTCCGGGTCGGCCGCCGCCGCGGCAACCTGGTCTTGCCAAAGCTCGACGTAGCGGCGCGCCAGGGCTTCGAGATCGGGCGGCTTGGTCATGTCGCCGACTATACAAGCCCCGGATTTCGATGCAATTACGCCTATGTGGCGGGTGCGTCGCCGGCAGACGCGGCGGCGCATGCGACCGTCGGGTTCAGCGCGAAATCGGCGCGTGAATCGATGAGGCAAGCGCCTTCGCATCTGCTATGCTGCGCAACATTGTCTGCGCAATATTGCGCCGCACGGCCGTGCAAGAACGCTGAGGTAGCTCATCGATGACCGCCAGGACGCAAACCGACGCCGCTCCCATCATCATCAAGAAATATGCCAACCGGCGTTTGTATAACACCGCGACGTCGAGCTATGTGACGCTGGACAATCTCAGCCAGATGGTGCGCGACGGCGGCGATTTCATCGTTTATGACGCCAAGAACGGCGACGACATCACCCGATCGGTGCTGACCCAGATCATCGTCGAAGAGGA
>Ga0181519_10000844_pt1 | contig 27479 bp, 24 predicted proteins | sample PEATcosm2014_Bin_26_FD_121102 | JGI IMG/M metagenome (GOLD analysis project Ga0181519, IMG submission 121102) | Peatland microbial communities from MTU Mesocosm Facility, Houghton, MI, USA - PEATcosm2014_Bin02_10_metaG | ecosystem: Environmental > Terrestrial > Soil > Wetlands > Peat | place...
CAGCGATGGCCGCCGTCGTGGGGATCCGGCGGCCGGGGGCTAGAGGTGATAAGGCCAACCTAGCTGGATGTCGTTTTCACCAATCGCTCGATCTGAAAATTGCCATCGTCGTTGTCAAGGATCCGTGGACACAGTCGTGCTGATCGGCGGAGTTTACGGTCTGTCCAACGGTATCCACTGAACTGGTGGGCCGTGCGAGTCTCGATCTCGCCACCTTGGGATTAAAAGTCCCCTGCTCTACCGGATGAGCTAACGGCCCGCCGGGGATCGTACCGGCTGGACCCGGACCCCCTCGGGAGGTGCGCCGCGACTCCGTGACCGGACGACCTCCCGAAGACGACTACGCCCCCGGCGGTGGCAGGCCCATCGGGTTCGGGAACGGGATGGAACCGCCGGAGGTCAGCTGCCGGACCGGGTCGCGGAGCCGGACGAGCAGTCGCTCGATCGCACCGCTCGGGAGCCGCTCGAAGGGCTGGCGCGCCAACGCATCGGTGCGGAACTCGATCTCCGCGTGGAGGACCTCACCGGCGGGCGTCAGTGAACCGGACCCGTCGACCAGCCCCCGCTGCCCGAGCGCCGTCACGGCGGCGGACCACTCCTCGTCGTTCCACCCCCGGCTCTCCCGGTAGAGCGACGCCGGGGTGCCGGACGACGCGCCGGCCAGCACGTGGACCTCGCAGCCGTCGAGCCCGGCCGCCGTGAGCAGTGCCACATGTCCGTCGCCGCGTTGCTCGCGCAGGGAGGTGACCGCCTGCCAGACCTTTGCCGCAGGCTCGTCGGGGAGCCCGAGGGCCCGGTTGGCGGCGAACAGCGGTCGACCGGCGCCCTCTGCCGACTCGATGGCTCCGGCCAGCAGGGAATCGGTGAGATCGGCCAGTCCCCCGAGCGCGTCGGGGTCGAGCAGGCGTTCCAGCGCGGCGGCCGCTCCGGCCGATCGGTGCGCCAGGAGCTGGTCGGGTGCGGCGATCGTCCACGCCGCGGGGAGGGCCCGGCGCACCCGACGGGGATGGAAGTTGAAGAAGATGGCCTCGACGACCGCCGGGGGGACGGCTCCCAGGGGAGCGGCCCGCGCCGCGAAATAGCCCATCCAGAAGCCCCGCATGCCGATGTCGTCCATCGCCTTCCGGGCTTCGGGTGCGAAGTAGGTGACGCAGTGGATCGCCTCGAAGCCGTGCCACAGTCTCCGGGCCAGCGCGGGCTCCATGCCTCCGAGCCTACGGAGCGGACCCCTCGGGGTCCACGGGCGGCCGCAGGCGTGGGCCGACCTCGCCGACGTCGTCGGCCCGGGTGGGTACGGGTCGCTGTCCGGGGACCCGCCGCCGACGCCGGCCGGGTGGACGGAGACCCGACGGATCGAGGGGGTACAGCTCGTCGGCGACGACATGGCGGTCACCCTCGGCGGCCCGCACCCGTCGACCGCCTCCGGGTTCGTCCCCCTCGGGACCCCCGACGTGCCGGACATGCTCGAGCTGGTGGAGCGGTCGCGGCCGGGGACCTTCCTCCCCTGGACGGTGGCGTTCGGCGGCTACCGCGGCGTCCGGCGTGGCGGATCCCTGGTGGCCATGGCCGGGGAGCGCCTCCGCCCTCCGGGCGACGCCGGGGTCAGTCCGGTGACCACCCACCCCGACCACCGCGGCGGAGGCCTGGCCACCGCCCTGGTCCTGGCCGTGTCGGCCGGGATCCTGGCCCGTGGCGAGCTCCCGTTCCACCACGCCTCGGCGGCCAACACCACCGCCCTCCGGCGCTACCGGTCGCTCGGCACCACCGAGCGGCGTACCGTCACCTTCGTGGTGCTGGAGTCCCCGCGCCGGACGCCTGCCGACGGTTCAGGCGGCCGGCGCCGGTGGGATGACCACCGCGGTGGGCTGCCCACCCACCGCCACCGCCCGCCCGGCGCGACCTCCGGCCAGCGGCACCGGCACCAGGGTCCCGTTCCCCCCGGCCACCCAGGCGGTCGTGCCCCCATCGGCCAGGGCCAGGGCCTGGGCGCCGGTGCCCACCGGGAGGCCGGTGCCGGCCCGGAGGTCCAGGAGATCGATCGGTACCACGGTGTTCCCGGCGCTCACCCAGACGGTGGTGCCGGCTCCCCACAGCGCCAGGCCCGTCGGGTTGCCACCCACCGGGATGGGGGCGACCGGCGCCATCCGGGCCAGGTCGATCGGCGTCACCTGGCTGGTCTGGAAGTCGGCCACCAGGGCGGCGGCGCTGTTCGGGGTGACGAGCACGGCGGTCGGCTCGAGCCCGGCGGCCACCGGTGGTCCCGGCGCCAGCGACGGGAGGGCGATGGGCGTGACGCTGCCGTCCTCGTAGTTGGCCACCAGCGCCAGCTTCCCGTCGGGGGCGATCGCCACCGCCACCGGCTGCCGTCCCACCGCCACCGGCGCGCCCACCCGCATCGACGGCAGCGACACCGGCGACACCGTCCCGTCGCCGAAGTTGGCCACCAGGGCCAGCGTGCCGTCGCCGGTCACCGCCACCGCATCCGGCTCCAGGCCGACCGTCACCCGTCGTTCCACGGTTCCGGTGGCCGTGGCCACCTCGGCCAGCTGGTTGGTGCCCTTCTCGGTCACCAGCAGGTCGCGGCCGTCGGGTGTGGCCGCCAGGGCCGACGGGAGGCTCCCGACGGTGATCGACGGCAGTGCCTTCGAGTCGGCGGTGTCCACTGCCGCCACATCGTCGCCGGGGTCCGCCCGGCCGGCCAGGGTGGCCACGTAGGCGACGGTCCCCCGGGCGGCCCCCGGGACCGGGGGCTTCGCACAGGCCCCGGCCGACACCGCCACCGCGGCGATCGCGGCCACGGCCAGCAGGCGGTTCGCCGTACCCAGGAGACGCCGGTCGGCCGTCCGTCGGCGAGCGATGGGGACCCGGGACGGCACCGGACGATGGTACGCGCGGCCGGTCACGCCCGAGGCTCACCCACGGGCGCACGAGGCGCCCAGCTCCTCGGCGGCGTGTCGCCACCCGGGCTGGTCGGTGACCGGGAAGAAGTCCCCGGTCCCGCTGTCCTGCACATAGGGGACCGGGCCCGGCCGGCCCCCGGACAGCTCCGCCACCGCCTCGACCAGGGTGTCGATGTCGGCCCCCGAGGTCCCGAGACCGGCACTGGCGCGCACCGCCCCGGGGACGTGGCGGTGGTCACCCCCCAGCACCTCGTCCCGGTAGGTGGCGACGGCGCGGTCGTCCAGGCCGAGCAGGCGCACCACGTAGGGGTGGGCACAGAAGCAACCGTGACGGACGGCCACCCCGTACTCGGCGCTGAGGCGCGCCGCCACCAGGGCGTGGTGCATCCCCTCCACGGTGAAGGCCGCCACCGGCAGGTTCGCACCACCCCCGCCGCCACCGCTCCCCGCCGGACCGAGCAGCCGGACACCGGGGATGCCCGCCAGTCCGGCCCGCAGCTTGTCCCCGAGGACCTGCTCGTGCACGGCGATCCGCTCCCACCCGACGGCCTCGACCGCGTCGATGGCGGCGTGGAGGGCCACCGCACCGACCACGTTGGGGGAGCCGGCCTCCTCCCGGTCGGGTGGCGTCGTCCACACCACCTCGTCCAGGTCGACCAGGTCCACCGCCCCGCCGCCGGCCAGGAAGGGATCGCCGGTCTCGAAGGTGTCGCGGCGGCCGACCAGTGCCCCCGAGCCGAACGGGGCGTAGAGCTTGTGCCCGCTGAAGGCCACGTAGTCGGCGGCCACCGGCAGCGGCCGATGGGGGGCCAGTTGGGCGGCGTCGACCACGACCGGCACGCCGCGCCGGTGGGCGGCGTCGATGACGGCGTCGAGCGGCGGGAGCCAGCCGGTGACGTTGGAGGCGCCCGTCACCGCCAGCAGGGCCGGCACCGGCCCGGTGTCGAGGGCCTGCTCCACGTCCCCGACGGTGAACGTCCCCCCGGTGGTGCACTCGACGTACCGGCGGGTGGCCACCCGTCCCCACGGCAGGAGGTTGGCGTGGTGCTCGACCACGGTGGTGACCACCACGTCGTCGGGGGACAGTCGGAGGCGGTAGGCCAGGTGGTTGAGCGCCTCGGTGGTGTTGCGGCAGAGGATGGCCACATCGTCGCCGTCCTCGGGGCGGCCGGCGAAGCGCAGGACCGCCCGGCGCGCCTCCTCGTAGGCGGCGGTTGCCCGCCGCGAACGGAACCCCGCCCCCCGGTGCACGCTCGAGTACCAGGGGAGGAAGTCCGCCACCCTCCCGGCCGCCGCCGGGTGGGCCTGGGTGGACGCCGCCTGGTCGAGCTCGACGGCCACCCGCTCGGTGCCGTCCAGACACGGGACCACCTGGCCGGTGCCCACCAGGTCGGCCAACGGGTCGGCGGGGTCGGTCACCGCGCCACACTACGGCCCCCGGTCCCCCGCCCGCTCCCGGTACCATCCGGGCCATGGAGATCCCGACCGCCCCCGCCCCGGCCGCCACGGCGACCGACGCCTCCCCGACCGGTGACACCGCCACCGTCCCGGCCGACATCGACGAATTCGACGCCCGTCTCGACGGGGTGGAGGCGGCGCTGGAGCGCATCGACGCCGGCACCTACGGGCGGTGCGAGGGTTGCGGGACGCTCATCGACGACACCACCCTGGCCGCCGACCCCACGGCCCACCGGTGCGGCACGTGCGCACCGGTGGCGGTCGGGACGGGGGAGCCGGGCCCTCCCGGACCGGACTGACCGCCGGTCGGCCGGCGGGGCGGCCACGCTCCCCCGGGGGCGGGGTACGCTCGGACGTGATGGCGAGTTCCCACCCCGACCTGGCCCGACTGCTGGACCCGGCCTTCCTCGACGGCATCGGTACCGCGTCCCTGGACGACCTCCGGGAGCGTCGGGCCGCCTGCCAGGAGGCCGAGGTGGGCCTGTCCTACCTCCGCCGACTCGCCCAGGGCCGCCTCGACATCGTCCACGCCTCCCTGGGCCGGCTCGACGACGGCCCCGGCCCCGGCCTGGCCGAGCTGGTCGACGAGATGCCCGGGATCCTCTCCTCGGGGCACCAGCGAGCGAGCGGACCGGGCCACCTGCCCCTGCTGCTGGCCCCCGACACCGAGGACCCGGCGCTGACCGCCGAACTGGACGCCGTCCTGGGTGCCGACGACGTCGGGCGGCTGGCCTCGCTGGGGCCCGAGGAGCTCACCGACATCGCCGGTGCCCTCGAGGAGTTCGAGCGCCGGGTCTCGAACGAGCGCCGGCTCCTCCACGAGCAGATCGACGCCCTGCAGGCCGAGGTGGTCGGTCGGTACAAGGCCGGGAGCGCCTCGGTCGACGGGCTCCTGCGGTGACGGTCGACCCCGACCCGCACCACGAGGGAGCCAAGTTCGTCAAGGAGCTGCCCGAGCACTTCAACGAGCTGGGGTCGTTCATCCGCGAGCAGCGCTCGAACGCCCGGCTGTCGCTGCGACGTCTCTCGGAACTGGCGGGCATCTCGAACCCCTACCTGAGCCAGATCGAGCGTGGCCTCCGGCGCCCGTCGGCGGAGATCCTCCAGCAGATCGCCAAGGCGCTGCGTATCTCGGCCGAGACCCTCTACGTCCAGGCCGGGATCCTCGAGAAGCCCGACGGGAACACCGATCTGGCCCGCTACATCCTCTCCGACCAGAACCTCACCGAGGACCAGAAGCAGGCGCTGATGCGCATCTACCTCTCCTTCCGGCACGAGAACGAGGACGAGGCAGAGGCAGAGTCCGAGGCCCCGGTGGCGTCGGGAACCACCCCGGGCACCGTGGCGCCGTCACCCCGGGTGCCGACCACCGACTGAAACGCCGGCCGCCCCGGACGGACGGGTCGACCGTCCGTCCGGGGGCCGTCACGGTCAGAGCGGCTGGCCGCTCTTGCACCAGGCGTTGTCGGGCACACCGACGCACGGGTTGGGCATCGTCGGCAGGTTGGCCGGCAGCGGCTTCAGCGTCACCGTGCCGGGCCTCGGGTAGTTGTCCGTCGGCTGGCAGAAGCCGGGGCCGGCCAGGCCCGAGGCGCACAGCACCTCGAAGAGCAGGTCCCCACCGGTGTTGGCCGCCGAGGTGATCGGCCCGCAGGTGGCCTGGGTCTGCTCGAGGTTGGACGGCTGGCCGTTCGCCGGGCTCCCGCTCGGCGTGACGTTGCCGGCGAAGCAGTTCTGCGGGTGGCCGCCGGTGAGGGTGACCTGTCCGTAGTCGCTGTTGGTGGGGTTGCCGAAGAACCCGTTCTGGCTGAACGTGTTGTTGAGCAGGGCGTCGTTCTGCGGGTCGAAGACGCAGCCGAAGCCGAGCGACGTGAAGTCGGTCCCCCCCGCCCCGGCGCAGGTGATTCCCGCCGGCGGCGTGTCGGTGTCGGGGAAGGGCACGAAGAGCGCCCCCCAGCTGCCGTTGTGGACGAAGTTGTTGTCCGTGATGGTGTCGTTGCGGCCGCCCGAGATGGTCATCCCCGTCCCCACCGGGCCGGCCCCGGCGTAGCCGGTGCTCGGCACGTCGATGTTGTTGTTGTCGTGGACGAAGTTGTTGAGGAACACCCAGCAGGAGGTGGTGCCGGTCAGGCCGCTGGTGCCGTTGCCCGGGCAGGTGCCGTTCTGCGGCGGGGGCGGGTCGCTGGCGATCTGGGTGTTGGTGTCGAAGCCGTCCTGGTTGTTGTCGAACTGGGAGTTGGACACCACCAGGGTCCCGCCGGAGTTGGTGCCCGAGTAGCCGAGCGGGTCGTACTCCATCCAGGCGTTGTGGACCCAGGTGTCGCAGAGCTGGCGGCAGGCGCCGATGTACATCCCCGAGTCGTTGAAGTTCGAGCCGTAGATCTGGTTCCACACCGAGGGTCCCTCGGCCGCCGACGAGAAGATGCCGTAGCCGGCAGCGGTGCCCACGTTGGAGGGGTCGTAGTAGGTGCTGGTCGCCGTCAGGTAGTCGCCGGTCAGCCCGTGGACCCCGAGCGGGCCGCTCTCCGTCGGGTGACCGTTCCACCAGACCTCGTTGCCGGCGTCGCCGTTGCCCGAGAGGAAGTTGCACACCGTCATGTTCTCGACGCTGACGTTGTTGGCGTTCCAGACCAGCACGCCGTTCCGGCCGGCCGGGCTGCCGCCGTTGTCGACCCCGAAGTTCTGGTCGGCCTGGGCGCTGCTGCACGGGGCCGAGCCCGCCTTGGTGCCGTCGACGATCACCGAGTTCCGGTCCATCCCCCGCAGGTGGAGGTTCGACGTGGTGATGTCCACCCCGCCGTACCAGCCCTCGGAGATGTCGCTCGAGGTCGGCGGGTCGGTGATGTCGCTGTCCTCGTGGTAGTCGCCGGGGGCGACGAGGATCCAGTCACCCGGCTGGGCGGCGTTGACCGCGTCCTGGATGGTGGCGTACTGCCCGGGGATGCCGTTGAAGGTCCCCACCAGCAGCGCCTGGCCACCGACGGTCCAGCCCACCGAGGCCATGCCGACCATCGGCTCGTTCAGATGGGTGCCGCCCTGCGAGCCCTGGAAGGTGGACTCGCCGTAGGAGAAGATGCCACCGTCGGAGGCCACCAGCCAGTAGCCCAGCCCGTCGGGGGTGGCGCCCAGGCCCACGATCGGGGCGTTCAGATGGGTGCCACCGGTGGAGCCGTAGAAGCCGGCGGCGCCGAAGGCGAAGATGCCGCCGTCGGCGGCGACCATCCAGTAGCCGGTGCCGTTGGCCAGGGCGGCCATCCCGACGATCGGCTGGTTGAGGGGCTTGCCGCCCATCGAGCCGTAGAAGGTGGAGTCGCCGAAGGCGAAGATGCCGCCGTCGGAGGCCACCAGGAAGTAGCCGTTGCCGGTCCCGGTGGCGGTCATCCCGACGATCGGCTTGTTGAGCGGCGAGCCGCCCATCGACCCGCGGAAGCCGGCGTCGCCGAAGGCGAAGATGCCCCCGTCGGCGGCGACGAGCCAGTAGCCCTGCCCGTCGGGGGTGGCGGCCATCCCGACGATCGGCTGGTTCAGGTGCTGTCCACCCATGGAACCGAAGAAGCCGGCGTCACCGAAGGCGAAGATGCCGCCGTCGCTGGCCACCAGCCAGTAGCCGTTGGAGGAGGGGGTGGCGGCCATCCCGACGATCGGTGCGTTCAGGTGCATGCCGCCGGTGGAACCGTGGAAGGAGGCGGCGCCGTAGGAGAAGACGCCGCCGTCGGAGGCGACGCTCCAGTATCCGGGGGGGCTCGGCGTCAGCGGGGCGCTGTGGGCCTTCGCCGGTGCGGCGGTGGCCGGGACGGCCGGGACGGTGAGCGCGGTGAGGAAGCCCAGGGCCAGGATCACTGCTGCCACCAGTGACACCCGGTGTACCTGCGGACGCAACTTCATCATTCCCCCAGACTCGGGCCGTCCCCACGGCCCGTCCCCTTCGTCTACACCCGTACGACGCTGCGGCGCCACTGCATCACGTTCGGTGACCTCCCCGGGGGGTGGGACCGGGAGCGGTCCCGGTAGGCTCGGCGGCGCATGAGACGCCTGGCCGTGTTGTCGATGCACACCTCGCCGCTGGCCCAGCCCGGCACCGGCGACGGGGGTGGCATGAACGTCTACGTGCGCGAGCTCTCCTCCGCCCTGGCCCGCTCCGGGGTGGTCTGCGATGTGTTCACCCGGGCCTCGTCGGACGACCTTCCGGCGTCCGTGCTGGTGGAGCCGGGCTTCCGGGTCCACCACCTCGCCGCCGGACCGCCCGCCGCCATGGCCAAGGAGGCACTGGTCGACGTGGTGGACGAGTTCACCGACGGGGTCCTCAAGGTGATGGAGGGCGCCGGCGGACCCCTCGACGACGACCCTCCCTTCGAGGCGATCCACGCCAACTACTGGCTGAGCGGCCTGGCCGGGCACACCATCAAGCACCAGCTGAACCTCCCGCTGGTCTCGACATTCCACACCCTCGACCGGGTGAAGGCCGTCAGCAGCCCCGAGGAGGTGGAGGCCGACTCCGCCCACCGTCGCGCCGAGGCCGAGGCGACGGTCATCAACTGCTCGGACACCGTGCTCGCCTCCTGTTCGGTGGAGGCGGAGCAGATCGCCGAGCTCTACCGAGCCGACCCGTCGCGGATCCGTATCGTGGCCCCGGGCGTGGACCACGCCTTCTTCGGCCCGGGCGACCGGCCCCAGGCCCGTCGGGCCCTCGGGCTGCCCGCCGAGGGCCCGCTCCTGCTCTTCGTCGGACGCATCCAGCCGCTGAAGGGGGTGGAGGTGGCCGTCCGGGCGCTGGCTGCCCTCGGGTCCCGCCACCGCGACGCCCACCTGGTGATCGTCGGTGGTCCCAGCGGTCCCCGCGGCCAGGCCGAGGTGGACCGCCTGCGGGCCCTGGTGGCGTCCGAGGGTCTGCACGACCGTGTGCGGTTCATCGCCCCGGTGCCCCACGAGCTCCTCTCCACCTATTACCGGGCGGCCGACGTCTGCCTGGTCCCCAGCCGGTCGGAGTCGTTCGGGCTGGTGGCCCTGGAGGCGGCCGCCTGCGGCACCCCGGCGGTCGCCTCCGACGTGGGCGGCCTGCGCACCCTCGTCGACCACGGCCGGACCGGCTATCTGGTGGAGGACGCCGATCCGTCCGAGTTCGCCCGGCGGGTGGCCTCCCTTCTCGACGACCCGCTGCTGGCCGAGCGGATGGCCACCGCCTCGGTGCTGCGGGCGCGGCGCTACACCTGGGCGGACGCCGCCGGGCGGCTACGCGACCTCTACGAGGAGCTGACGGCCGGCCGGCTGGTCGAGTGCCGGTGACCGACCGCTGGAGCGGGGTGCTCACCGACGACGAGCGCCGGGCGGTGGTGGCGGTGATCGACGCCTGGGCCGACCGGGAGCTGGCTGCGGGGGCGGCGCTGGTGGCCGCCGACCGCCAGCCGGGCGGCGACCCGGTCACCGGGGCGCCCCGGTGGTACCTGCGGATGCGCGGTGAGGAGAAGGAGTTCGTGACGGTCTGGCTCACCCTGCGCCAGCGGACCCTCCACCACGAGGCGCAGTTCATGCCGGCGCCGGAGACCAACGTCGAGGCCACCTGGGAGTACCTCCTCAAGAAGAACGCCGACCTCCTGGGCATGGCCTTCGCCCTCGGACCCGAGGACGCCGTCTACCTGGTCGGCCGGGTTCCGGTGGCGCGGGTCGACGACGAGGAGCTCGACCGGGTGATGGGGGCCTCGTTGGCGGTGACCGACGCCTGCTTCCCGACCGCCATGACCATCGGCTACGCCGGGAAGTACCGCCGCAGCCGACCGCGTTGAGCCGTCGTCCGGGCACCCTCAGCCGGTGAGACCGGTGGCCGGCAGCGAGTCCCACCCCCGGGTGAACGCCGAGTGGACCCGGACCCCGCGGTCGAGGTCGACGCCCACCTCGGGGAAGCGGGCGAGCAGCTCGGCGAGGGCCACCCGGGCCTGCATCCGGGCCAGGTGCGCGCCGATGCACACGTGGGGACCGGAGGCGAACCCCAGATGTCGGGGGATGGTGCGGTCCACGTCGAGCCGGTCGGCCCGGGGGCCGAACTCCGTCTCGTCCCGGTTCCCCGACGCGTAGAGGAGCATCACCTTGTCGCCGGCCGGGATCGTCACCCCGTGGAGCTCCAGGTCGGTGGTGACCGTCCGGCACAGGCCCTGCACGGAGCCCTCCAGCCGGAGGAACTCCAGCACCGCCGTCCGCAGCAGCCCGGGATCGGCGGCCAGCCGCCGGCGCTGGTCCGGCGCGCCGTCGAGCAGCGCCACCGAGTGGGAGATGAGGTTGCCCGTGGTGTCGTTTCCCCCGGCCACCATCACGAAGCAGAAGCCGAGGACGTCCCAGTCAGTGAGCCGCTCGCCGTCGACCTCGGCCAGGGTCAGTGCGGAGATCAGGTCGTCCGCCGGCGATGCCCGTCGGTCGGCCACCAGGGCGGAGAAGTAGGCGTACAGCTCGGCCACCACCTGGTGGGGCCCCGGACCGTCGCCGTCCTTCCCGTCCCCCCTGTCCTCCGGGCCGTCCTCCTGCAACCGAACGAGGGCGTGCACCCACGGGTCCAGCCGGTGCCGGTCGGCGGCCGGGATCCCGAGCAGTTCGGCCAGGACGTGGGTCGGCAGTGGCGACGAGTACATCCGGTGCAGGTCGACCTCCTCGCCGTCGGCCGCCCGGGCGGCCATCTCGTCCAGGCGGGCCCGCACGAAGGACCGGACCCCGTCCTCGAGCTCGTCGATCCTCCGGGGGGTGAACGCCCGGGAGACCAGGCGCCGCAGCTGGGTGTGCCGGGGAGGGTCGAGCATCACCATGGTGGGAGCGAGGCCGAGGGAGCCGATCTCGTCGGGGTGGAAGGTCAGCCCCTGCGCCGAGGAGAAGCGCCGGGGGTCGTGGAGGGCGTCCCAGAGGTCGGCGAATCGGGAGAGCGCCCAGAAGCCCCTCGGGTGCCGGTAGACGGGATGGTCCCGGCGGAGCCGCCGGTAGGAGGGATAGGGGTCGTACTGGAATCCCGTGTCGAACGGGTCGTAGGGGAGTGCCGCCGCCCCCGCGGGCTCCGGTGCCATGGGGACACGCTGACACCTGCCCGGACCCGGTGCAACGCCGGGGACCCCCGCCGGGCCGCTGGTAGCGTCTCGGCATGGCACCGAGACTCCTCCTGGTCGGCGGCGGAAACATGGGATCGGCCCTGCTCAACGGGCTGCTGGCCGGAGGGTGGGCGCCGGTGGGAGAGCTCGCGGTGAGCGATCCCGATCCCGCCCAGCGTGAGCGGCTGGTCGCCGCCCATCCCGGCCTCACCGTGGTCGACGCCCCGGTGGCCGCCGACGGCGCCGTCCTGGCGGTGAAGCCCGAGGTCGCCGAGGGGGTGTGCCGCACGCTGGCCGCGGCGGGCATCCGCCGCGTCCTCTCGATCGTCGCCGGGCTGCCGGCCGCCCGCCTGGAGGCGGCGCTCGGGGACGGCGTGGTGGTGGTCCGGGCGATGCCGAACACCCCGGCGCTGGTCGGGGCGGGCGTGGCCGCACTCTCCGGCGGCGACCTGGCCGGATCGGCCGACCTCGACTGGGCCGAGGGGATCCTCGCCACCGTGGGCACCGTGGTCCGGCTCCCCGAGCGTCAGCTCGACGCGGTGACGGGCCTTTCGGGCTCCGGTCCCGCCTACGTGTTCCTGGTGGCCGAGGCGCTGATCGAGGCGGGGGTGCTGGCGGGCCTCCCCCGGGCGGCGGCCCGGGACCTGGCGGTCGGCACCCTCTCGGGCTCGGCCCGGATGCTGGCGGAGACGGGCGAGGACCCGGCCGTGCTGCGGGCCCGCGTGACCTCACCGGGCGGCACCACCGCCGCCGGCCTCCGGATCCTCGAGCTGAAGGCGGTCCGCTCGGCGTTCATCGAGGCGGTGGCCTCGGCCACCGAGCGGTCCCGGCAGCTCGGACGATGAACCGCCGTGCCCGGCTCTGGTGCGCCGTCGCGCTGATGGTGGTCGTCCCGGTCCTGACGGCCTGCGGGTCGTCCGCCCCGCCGACGACGACGACCACCGCCCCGGCGCCCACCACCACCCTCTCGCCGTCGGAGGCGGCCGCCCTCCAGCCCCTGCTGCTCACCACCGCCGACTTCCCGGCGGGTTGGAGAGAGGATGCCCAGGCGAACGCCGCCGACACCGCCGGTATCCCGTCGTGCCTCGCCGACCTGGTGGCCGTCCATGGCGCCACCGATCGTGCCGACGTCGTCTTCATCGGGCCGGGCGAGGTGCCCGCGGCGGTGATCCAGACGGTGGCGTCGTGGTCCCCCCGGGCGGCCACCCGGTCGGTGGCGGTGCTGCGCTCCGACTTCTACGCCTGCAACGGCCGGACGATCGCCGTCGGCAAGGTCGACACCGGGGTGCGGATCCGGTCGATCCCCAACCCGGCCACCGGCGGGCGCGGCTTCACCGCCCAGATGGTCCTCACCGCGGGGAAGAGCCGCAGCTACCTCGATGTCTTCTACGCCGTGGTCGACGGGCACGCCACCTTCGTCGGCTGGCAGGCGGAGAGCCCGTCGACCGTGGAGTTCCTCCAGCTCACCGCGGCGGCCCTGGCCAAGCTCTGACCGGCCACGCCGATTCCCACTTTCCACGCCTGTCACGTTGGCGTAACCTCGCCACGAGCGGAGGAGAGTCGATCAGCGATGGACGAACGCGCGGATCCCGGATTGCTGACGGTCACCGAGGTGGCGGCCACCCTGCGGGTCTCCAACATGACGGTGTACCGGCTGATCAATACCGGCTCGCTCCCGGCCATCCGGATCGGCAAGTCGTTCCGGATCCGGGGGGATGACCTCACGCGGTATCTGGCCGAGCAGTACACCAGGGCCGGCTGACCCCGCCGCCACGATGGGGGGCGACGGGCCGTCCCCGGCGGTCTACTTCCTGTCCGACTACGGGACCGCCGACGTCTTCGTCGGCCTCGTGCACGCGGTGCTCCATCGGCAGGCGCCGGGCGTGCCGGTGGTCGACCTGACCCACGCGGTGGTGCCGTTCGACGTGACCGCCGGAGCCGACGCCCTGGCGCGGGCGGTGCCGTGGCTCGGGGCCGGGGTCGTCCTGGCGGTGGTGGACCCCGGGGTGGCGACCGGCCGCCGGGGGGTGGCCGTGGCCGTCGACCCGGGTCGGGCGGACGGGCCCCGGTGGCTGGTGGGACCGGACAACGGGCTGCTGGCGCCGGCCGCCCGGATCCTCGGCGGGCCGATCGGTGCCCGCGCGCTCCCCGGACGGTCGAGCTTCGACGGCCGGGACGTGTTCGCGCCGGCCGCCGCCCACCTGGTGACGGGCCGCCGCCCGGACGGGCTGGGGGAGGCGGTGGCCGTCGCCTCGTTGTCCCCCGGGCCCGACGTCCCCGTCGACCGGTCCGAGGTCGGGCTCGAGACGACCTCGGTGGCCCACGTCGACCGGTTCGGAAACGTCCAGCTCCGTGCCGGGCCCGACGCCCTCGACCGTCTGGGGGTGGGCCCCGGCGACCGGCTGGCCGTCGCCGTCGGCGGCGCCTCCCCGGTGGTGGCCCGCCGGGTGGTCGCCTTCGGCGACCTCGCCGACGGTGGGCTCGGCGTCATGGTCGACGCCGACGGTCGGCTGGCGGTGGTGCTCGACCGCGCGGCGGCCGGGCGGCTCCTGGCGGGCTCCCCGCCGGGTCCGGTGACGGTGGTCCTCGCCCCGTCGGACTGACCCCGGTTTTCCTCCCGGCGCCCCTGGGTCGTACGATCCCTGCCAGTGCCACCGACCTCCACGTCCCACGACGAGTCCGGGCGCCGCCGGATCCCTGAGGCCACCGTCGGCCGGCTCCCCGTCTACCAGCGCATCCTCGAGGAGCTGCTCCGGTCGGGCACCACCACGGTGTCGTCCGAGCTGCTGGGTTCGCTGGCCCGCGTGAACGCCGCCAAGGTCCGCAAGGACCTCTCCCTGCTCGGCTCCTTCGGCACCCGTGGTGCCGGCTACGACAGCGCCTTCCTCATCGCCCAGATCGACCGCGAGCTGGGCCTCGACCACGTGTGGCCGGTGGTCATCGTCGGGATCGGGAACCTGGGGCGCGCCCTCGCCCAGTCCCAGGGGTTCACCGCCCGGGGCTTCCGGATCTGCGCGGCGCTCGACACCGACCCCGAGGTCATCGGTCAGCAGGTCGGGGAGGTGGAGGTGCGCCCCCTCGACGACCTCCCGGCCATCGTGGACGAGCAGCCGCTGGCCATCGGGATCATCGCCACGCCCCCCGAGGCCGCCCAGCGGGTCGCCGACCTGCTCGTCGGGGCCGGGGTCCGCTCCCTCCTCAACTTCGCGCCGAAGGTCCTCACGGTGGGACCCGACATCCTGCTCCGCTACGTGGACCTGAGCATCGAGCTCCAGATCATGAGCTTCTACCAGTCGCGCCTGGCGGCCTCGGTCGAAGACGAGCGGATGCCGGTCATCCGTTCCATCGGGTTGACCAGCGCAAACGTCGACTGAGGCGGGAAGGCCCGGGTGGCCCCTCTAGACTGCGTGACGCAGTGACGCACTCCGGCCGGCCCGTGGATGGCCCGTCCGGGACCGAACGAACGAGGTAGGGGTCGAGGCTGTGCACGTCCGAGCGACCGAGGCGGTGACCACGTGTCCGTAGTCGTCGTCGGCGTCGGGCAGGGCCAGGCCCCCCTCGATCTCCTCGAGCGGGTGGCGGTCACCGATGACGCCCTGCCCAAGGCGCTGACCGGCCTCCGCGACCGGTCGAACCTCTCGGAGGCCGTGGTGCTCTCGACCTGCCTCCGCACCGAGGTCTACGCGGTGGTGGAGCGCTTCCACGACGGGGTGGCCGAGATCCAGGGTTTCCTGGCCGACCTCGCCGGCACCACCGTCGACGACCTGGCCGAGCACCTGGTCGTCCGGTTCGACGACGACGTGGCCGACCACCTCTTCACCGTGGCCTCGGGGCTCGACTCGGCGGTACTCGGGGAGTCCGAGGTGCTCGGCCAGGTCCGACGGTCGTGGGACCGGGCCCAGCGCGAGCGGGCCTCGGGCCCGGTCCTCGGGTCGCTGTTCCGCCACGCGGTGGAGACGGGCAAGCGGGTCCGGTCGGAGACGGCGATCGCCCGCGGGATCACCTCGCTCTCCCACGGGGCGGTGGCGCTGGCCGCCGACCGACGTGACGGCGGCCTGGCCGGCGCACGCGTGCTGGTGGTGGGTGCCGGCGAAATGGGTGAGGGCGTGGCCCAGGCCCTGGGGGGCCACCGGCCTGCCTCGGTGGTGGTGGCGAACCGGACCCCGGCCCGCGCCGCCCAGGTCGTCGCCGGCCTCCCACCCGAGCTGGCACCGGTGGCCAGCACCGCCGTCCTGGGTGATCTCCCCGACCTGCTGGCCGCCGCCGACGTGGTCGTGACCTCGGTCGGCGCCACCCACCCGATCGTCGAACGGTCCGCCGTCGAGGCGGCGGTGGCGGCGCGCGCGCCGGGCGACCAGCTCCTGCTGGTCGACCTCGGAATGCCCCGCAACGTGGAGCCCGACTCCGCCACGGTGGAGGGGGTCACGCTGGTGGACATGGACACCCTCCGGGCGGCGGTGGCGGACGCCCTGTCCGGCCGTCAGGGAGAGGTGGCCAGTGCCCGCGCCATCATCGGCGACGAGGTCGAGCGGTACCGGGCCGGCGCCCGGGCCCGCGGGGCCGCGCCGGTGGTCTCCGCCCTCCGGTCACGTGTCGAGGAGGTGCGGGTCGCCGAGCTCGACCGGCAGCGGACCAAGCATCCGGAGCTCGACGACGTCCAGTGGGAGCTGGTCGACGCCGCCACCCGGTCGGTGGTGGCCAAGCTGATGCACCAGCCCACGGTGGCGCTGAAGGATGCGGCCGGCACGCCCCGGGGCGAGCGCCTGGTCGAGGCGCTCCGGGCCCTGTACGACCTGTAGTCGGTGCTCGGATCCCGGTGACGGAACGCCCCAGGCTCCGCCTGGCCACCCGCGGCTCACCCCTGGCCCGCTGGCAGGCGCGCCGGGTGGCCGACCTCCTGGCCGCCCGGGGGGTCGAGGCGCCACTGGTGGTGGTCGAGACGGAGGGCGACCGCCGGATGGACGTGTCGATCGAGGCCATCGGCGGGCAGGGCGTGTTCGTGAAGGAGGTGCAGGCGGCGGTGGTGCGCGGCGACGCCGACGCCGCCGTGCACTCGGCCAAGGACCTCCCCGCCGCCCCGGGCCTGCAGGTACCGGGCCTGGTGCTGGCCGCCTTCCCCGAGCGGGCCGATCCCCGTGACCTGCTGGTCGGCGCCGAGCTGGCCACGCTGGCCGCCGGCGCCCTGGTGGCCACGGGCTCGGCCCGGCGGCGGGTCCAGCTGGCCAACCTCCGCCCGGACCTCCTCTTCACGGGCCTCCGGGGCAACCTGGCCACTCGCCTGGGGGCGGTGGACCGGGTCTCCGCGGTGGTGGTGGCCGCCGCCGGGGTCGACCGGCTGGGCTGGGTCGCCCCGGACGGGACCCCGACCGACCTCCTCGACCCGGCGTTCATGGTGCCCCAGGTGGGCCAGGGGGCGCTCGCCGTCGAGTGCCGGGCCGACGACGGTGCCACCACCGAGGCGCTGGCTGCCCTCGACGACCGGTCGGTGCGGCGGGCGGTGGAGGCGGAGCGCGCCTTTCTGGCCGAGCTGGGCGCCGGCTGCACCCTCCCCGTCGGCGCCCACGCCACCGACGCCGGCGACGGCGGGCTGGCCCTGGCGGGCATGGTGGCCAGTGACGACGGCCGGGTGGTGCTCCGCCATACCGGTCGGGGCGAGCATCCCGAGGCCCTCGGGCGGGAGGTCGCCCGCACCCTCCTCGATGACGCCGGGGGGCGCTCGCTCGGGCGGTTCGGGCCGCCCGACGGCCGGACGGGAGGCCGGTGACTGTCTACCTGGTGGGCGCCGGACCGGGGGATCCGGAGCTGCTCACCCGGCGCGGCGCGGCGCTGCTGGGCGAGGCCGACGTGGTGGTCCACGACCGGCTGGTCGCCCGTGAGCTGCTGGCCCTGGCGCCGGACGGGGCGGAGCGGATCGATGTGGGGAAGATCCCCGGCGGCCCCCCGCGTCAGGACGACATCAACCGGCTGCTGGTGGACCGGGGCCGGCGCGGGCTCCGGGTGGTGCGGCTGAAGGGCGGCGACCCCTTCGTCTTCGGCCGTGGCGGTGAGGAGGCCGAGGCCCTGACCGCCGCCGGCGTCGACTTCGAGGTGGTCCCGGGGGTCACCTCCGCCACCGCCGCCCCCGCCGCCGCCGGGATCCCCGTCACCCACCGGGGGGTGTCGACCTCCTTCACGGTGGTCACCGGTCGGGTCGGCGACGAGTCGGCGGCCGGTGCCGTCGACTGGGCATCGCTCGCCCGGGCCGGTGGCACCCTGGTGGTGCTGATGGGGATGGCGGAGCGGGCCTCCGTGGCGGCGGCCCTGGTGGCCGGCGGGCGACCCGGGGACACGCCGGTGGCGGTGGTCCACTGGGGCACCACCCCCGGGCAGCGGGTGGTCCGGACCACCCTGGCCGGGCTGCCGTCGGTGGACCTGCCGTCCCCGTCGACCATCGTGGTCGGCGATGTCGCCGCCCTCGACCTCGGACCGGGGTAGGCGGCGCCGGTAGGCTCGCGCACCATGCCGAGCGCCGGTCCACCCCGCACCGGGCGACCGCTCGACGGCCGGACCGTGGTGGTCACCAGGGCGAGGGGGCAGGCGGGGTCGCTGGTCGACCGCCTGGAGGCGCTGGGGGCCCACGTCGCCGAGCTCCCGGTCATCGCCATCGCCGAGGCCGCCGACGGCGGTGCGGCCCTCCGTGTGGCGGCCCGCCGGGCGTCCTCCGGGGGGTACCAGTGGGTGGCGGTGACCTCCGCCAACGCCGCCACCCGGTGGGTGGACGCGCTGGGGGACGACCGGACGCCTCCCGGGGTACGCGTCGCCGCGGTCGGCACCGCCACCGAGCGGGTGCTGGCGGCGGCCGGCCTCGAGGTGGACCTGGTCCCCGGCACCGCCACCGCCGCCGCCCTGGCGGCGGCGTTCCCCGACCCGCCCGCCGGCGGGGGCACGGTGCTGTTCCCCCGCGCCGAGGCGGTGGAGGGGTCGCTGGCCGACGGACTGCGGGCCCGGGGGTGGTCCGTCGACGAGGTCGTGGCCTACCGGACGGTCGCCGGCGAACCGGATCCCGACCAGGTGGCGGCGGCCACCGGTGCCGACGCGGTGGCCTTCACCTCGTCGTCGACCGTGGAGCGTACCGTCGACCTGCTGGGCGCGGGCGGGGTGCCGGCCGTGGTGGTCACCATCGGACCGGGCACGTCGGCCGCGGCCCTGACGTCCGGACTCACGGTGGCGGCGGAGGCGGAGGAGCACACCGTCGACGGTCTGGTCGGGGCCCTGGTGGCCGTGCTCGGCGGTCCCGGGCCCAGCGGGCGACGGGCCCCGGGACGGGCGCTCTGGATCACCATGGCGGTCGTCCTCGGCCTGCAGCTGGTCGGCCTCCTCACCTACAGCGCCTTCCTCTTCCACCGGTTCGACCTCACCGACGACTTCGGCACCTACGCCCAGGCCTGGTGGCTGATCGGCCACGGCCACCTCAACCCGGTCGACACCATCCAGACCCCGTCGTACCCGTTCTGGCAGAGCCACTTCGAGCTGGCCATGTGGCCCATCGCCCTGGTCGGGCGGGTGTGGCCGAACGCCGTCCAGCTCCTGTGGCTGCAGGACCTCGCCATCGTGGGCACCGAGTGGGCGGCCATGGCCTGGGTGGCGGCGGTGTGCGCCGCCCACCGGCGCGGGCCGGTGATCCCGATCTGCGCGCTGGCGTTCCTGGTGGTCAACCCGTGGTGGTACCAGGCGGCCTCGTTCGACATGCACTTCGAGCTGCTGGGGCTGCCGTTCACCGTCTGGTCGGCCTACGCCCTGTGGCGGGGGCGGACCCGGACCTGCCTGGTGACCGCGGTGGTGGCGGTCCTCTTCGGCGACGTGGTGACCGTCACCGTGCTCTGCGTGGCCCTGGCCGGACTCCTCTCGCGCCGGGTACGTCGCCGCGGCGGGCTGCGCACCTGCCTCGGGGTCGGGGCGGTGGCCGTCGCCTGGCTGGCGCTGATCACGCTGCTCGGGGCGAACCGGGGGAGCGGCCTGGTGGACAACTACGGCTATCTGGTCGGCGCCGGGGCGAACGCCTCCTCGACGACGGTGGTGGGCCGGCTGGTCCTCCATCCCGGGCACGCCCTGCGCGTCCTGTTCGACCGACGGGCGGGGATCGGACGGGTGCTGGCGTCGGCCGGGCTGCTCGGGGTGGCGACCCCGTGGGGCCTCACGGTGGCGCTCGGCACGCTGGGGCCCGCCGCGCTGAACTCGAACACCGCGTTCCTCACCCCGACCATCGCCTTCCAGACCCTGGCGGTGATCCCGTTCGTGTTCGTCGGCACCGTGATGGTGCTGCTGCGGATCGGCACCGGTCCGGCGGCCGACACCGGGTCCGCCCCGGACCCCCACCGGCACACCCGCCGGCGCACCCCCCGACCGGTGGCGTGGGTGGCCGTGGCCCTGGCCCTGGCGGTGGCCGCCCTCGGCCTGGTCCAGGGGGTCCCCGTCGACCGGTCGGTCCGGGCCGACTGGTGGAGGGTGGACGCACCGACCGCCGCCGCCCTCCGCACGGTGCTTCCCCGGGTGCCGACCGGTGCCGAGGTGATCGTCTCGCAGGGGGTCCTGGGCCGGTTCGCCGAGCGGGCCCACGTCTACCCGCTGCTGGCGTCGCCGCAGGCCTTTCCGGTGCGCTCCCCCGAGGTGGTGCTGGTGGTGGTGCCGTCCCAGGGGCTGGAGTCGATTCCGGCGGCCGACGCCGAGGCGGCGGTGACCTCGGCCCGCCGGCGCCTCCACGCCACCACCATCTTCGACGCCGACGGGGTCGTGGTCCTCACCTGGCACCCGCCACCGGGCGTCACCGCCGTCGTGCTGCCGTAGTCTGGCCAGCGTGCCCGCCACCCCTCCGTACCCGGTCCGACGCATGCGCCGACTCCGCCGGACGCCGGCCCTGCGCCGCCTGGTGGCGGAGACCCGGCTGTCCGTCGACGACCTGGTGGCGCCCCTGTTCGTGGCCGACGGCCTCGACGAGCCCCGTCCGATCGACTCGCTGCCCGGGGTCGTCCAGCACACCCTCGACTCGCTGGCCGCCGAGGTCCGGCGCCTGGCCGGCCTGGGGGTGCCCGGGGTCCTCCTCTTCGGCCTGCCGCTCCCCGCCCAGAAGGACGCGGTGGGCAGCCAGGCCTACGCCTCCGACGGCATCGTCCAGCGGGGGATCGAGGTGGTGCGCCAGGCGGTGGGGGAGTCGGTGGTGGTGATGGCCGACTGCTGCCTCGACGAGTTCACCGACCACGGTCACTGCGGCGTGGTCGACCCCGCCACCGGCGCCGTCGACAACGACGCCACGCTCCCGCTCTACGGGGAGGTCGCCCGCGCCCAGGCGGCGGCCGGAGCCGACGTGATCGCTCCCAGCGGCATGATGGATGGCCAGGTCGGCGCCATCCGCGCCGCCCTCGACGCCGACGGGCGGGTGGACACCGCGGTGATGGCCTACGCCGCCAAGTACGCCTCGGCCCTCTACGGCCCGTTCCGCGAGGCGGTGGACGTCGCCATCGCCGACGGCGGCGACCGGCGCGGGTACCAGCAGGACGGCCGGAACCGGCGCGAAGCGATCGACGAGGTGGCCCTCGACATCGCCGAGGGGGCCGACCTGGTGATGGTCAAGCCGGCGCTCACCTACCTGGACGTCATCGCCGACGTGCGGGCGGCGGTGTCGGTGCCGGTGGCGGCGTACCACGTGAGTGGTGAGTACGCCATGGTCTGTGCGGCGGCGGAGCGCGGATGGATCGACGGTCCGGCCGTCGCCCTCGAGCAGGTGGGCGCGGTGAAACGGGCCGGCGCCGACGTCATCGCCACCTACTTCGCCGGGCAGTTGGCCGAGGCCCTGGGTGGTTGAACGGTCGGCGTCCGAGGCGCTCTACGAGCGGGCCCAACGGGTCATCCCGGGCGGCGTCAACTCGCCGGTCCGGTCGTTCCGGTCGGTCGGCGGCCATCCCTACTTCGTGGCCCGGGGGGAGGGCGCCCAGGTGTGGGACGCCGACGGGAACCGGCTGATCGACTTCGTCCAGTCCTACGGTGCCTCACTGCTCGGCCACGCCCACCCGGCGGTGGTGGAAGCCGTCCGCGACGCCGCCGGCCGCGGGACCACCTACGGCGCCCCGACCGAGGGCGAGGTGCTGCTGGCCGAGGCCATCTGCGAACGCGTCCCCGGCTGCGAGCAGGTCCGCCTGGTGTCGTCGGGCACCGAGGCGGCGATGAGCGCCATCCGGGTGGCCCGCGGGGCGACCGGGCGGGATCGCATCGTGAAGTTCGCCGGGTGCTACCACGGACACTCGGACGGCCTGTTGGCCGGGGGTGGCAGCGGGGTGGCGACCCTGGGCCTGGCCGACTCGGCCGGGGTGCCGGCCGGGGCGGTGGCCGACACCGTGGTGGCCCCCTACAACGTGGTCCCGGAGCTTGACGAGCGGGTGGCCTGCGTCATCGTCGAGGCGGTGGCGGCCAACATGGGCCTGGTGCCTCCGGCGCCGGGCTTCCTCGAGGGCCTCCGGCGCGCCTGCGACGACTCGGGGGCGCTGCTCATCTTCGACGAGGTGATCACCGGGTTCCGCCTGGGTGAGGGGGGTGCGGCGGCCTGGTCGGGGGTCCGGCCCGACCTCTGGTGCTTCGGCAAGGTCATCGGTGGCGGTCTGCCGGTGGGGGCCTTCGGGGGGCGGCGGGAGGTCCTGGAGGTCCTCGCCCCCGACGGCCCCGTCTACCAGGCCGGCACCCTGTCGGGGAACCCGCTGGCCACCGCCGCGGGCCTGGCGGTGCTCGGCGAGGTGGACGCCGCCGCCTACGACGCCCTGACGGCCCGGGTGGCCGGGTTCGGCACCCGGCTCGAGGTGGCGCTCAACGAGGGGTTCGGGCCCGATGCCACGGTGACGGCGCGGGTGCCGGTGGTCGGCCCGCTCCTGGGGATCTCCTTCGTCCCCCGCGGTGACGGGCCCGCGACCGACTTCGACGGTGCCGTCCGGGCGGCCGGGACCGGCGTCTACGCACCGTTCTTCCGGGCGATGCTCGACCGCGGCGTGGCGTTGGCCCCCGGCCCGTACGAGGTGGTGTTCACCTCGATGGCCCACGGGGACGACGACGTCGACCGGACGGTCGAGGCGGCCGGCGAGGCCGCAGCCGAGGCGGTGGGCAGGTAGCCGAGGGGATCTCGTCCGGAGCGGAGACCGAACCGGCCCCGATCACCGGGAGCAAGGCGATCGGGGAGATCCAGCCTTCCCCCGAAGGGCCGGGGGGCACCCGGTCGGGGCCCCTCCGCCGGTCCATCAGGCACCTGGCGGCCGGGACAACCTACGATTGCGCAGTCGGGCACGGTGCGCGACGATCCAGGCCTTCACCTGGGTGGCCGTCTCCACGGATGGCCACCGTGGGTCGAAGGTCCCGACTTCGCCGGCCACCCTGGTCGTGGCGGACTCGGGCCAGGATCGACGTGTGCCGCGATCGACTGCACACCGGGGGCCCCGAGGGGGCCGCCGCTGACGAAGGAGTGGGAGATGACGGTCGGAGCGATGGACCTGCCCCCCGAGGGGATGCTGCTGGGCGGGGTGGCGCTGGCGGGCGACCCGGCCCGTGGCACCGCCAACACCGAGGGCTTGAGCCTGCTGTTCACGTCGGCGGGGATCACCGTGCAGGGTCAGAACGCCGAGTCGGAGCGCCTGCTCCCGTGGGCCGGACTCGACGCCGCCACCTGCCGTGACCAGACCGAGCTGCCCGGTGGGCGCTCGGCAACGGTGCTGGTCCTGACGTCGGGCGGACAGGCGATCCGGTTCCTGCTGCCCCCCGAGACCGTCTCCCCGGGCCAGGCCGCCTACCTCGACCAGGCCCTGCCGGCCTGGCTCGCCCGCTACCGGACCGCCGCCCCCACCGCACCCGCCGCGCCCCCGGCTGCACCTGCGGCACCCGCCCCTGCTGCGGCCGCCGCACCCGCTGCGGACGCCGCGCCCCCGGCTGCACCTGCGGCACCCGCTGCAGCCGGAGCCGCCGCTGCCGGAGCCGCCGCCGTCTCGTCGACCCGACCTCCGGCAGCCCCTGCTGCACCAGCAGCCGCACCCGCCCCGGCCCCCGCGCCTCCCGCCGCCCCGGCCCCTCCTGCGGCACCAGCAGCTACTCCTCCTGCCGCACCCGCCCCTACACCAGCTCCGGCACCCGGCTTCACCCCACCGATCGATACCGGCGTTGCACCGCCCGCAGGTGCACCGACTGCTCCCGCTCCGGCACCGGCACCCTTCGCCGCACCGGCTCCCGCACCGGCTCCCGCACCGGCTCCCGCACCGGCTCCCGCACCGGCTCCCGCACCGGCTCCCGCACCGGCTCCCGGCGCCCCCGATGCCTTCGCCGCGCCGCTCCCGGCGCCTGCCCCGGGAGCCTTCGCGCCTCCGTCCGTCGAACCCACCATCGATCCGAGCACCGGCGCCGCCGTGTGGGCGGATCCGCTGGCACCCCCGGCCGAGCCGGGCAAGGAGAAGAAGAAGTCGCGGAAGGAGCGGAAGGCCGAGGCGGCCGCCGCGGCCGCCGCGGCTGCCGCAGTGGGGGTGACGGCCGCCGCAGTCGCCGGGGCTCCCGGCGCACCCGGCTTGCCGACGGCCGCGCCCGATCCGGGCGTCGCTCCGGCACCGGTCGATCCGGGCGTCGCTCCGGCCGCGCCCGATCCGGGCGTCGCTCCGGCACCGGTCGATCCGGGCGTCCCCGTGGCCGTCGGTCAGCCGGCCCAGCCCGATCCGCTCGGATTCGGGCAGCCCACGGCACCGGGGGAACCACCCCTCTCACCGCTCCCGCCCGAGGACGCCGACGCCGCCAAGAAGAAGGAGTCGAGCCGGCGCACGTTGGTGCTCCTGGTCGTCCTCCTGGTGGTGATCCTGGCCGCGGGGGGCGTGTACCTGGCCAAGCGGAACAGCAACAACACCACCACCGCCACCACGGCGACACCGTCGACGGTGCTGCCGAGTGCCGCCGACAAGGCCCTGGCGGTGAGCATCAACCTCCGTCTGGCCGACCTCCCGCCCGGCTGGACGGTCGCCTCGTCGTCCGCTCCGACCGAGACCGCACCCTCCGGTGGCGGGGTGGCCGCGTTCGCCACCTGCCTCGGCATGCCCACCCCCACCATCGACCAGCTGTTCGGCGGGGCCACCCAGTCCGATGTCTCGGCCACCGCCGCCTCGCCGGTCTTCGCCAGTCCCGGCGGTTCGACGGCCGAGATGCAGTCACAGACCAACGTCGTGAAGACGGCCGCCGACGCCACGGCCGACGCCGTGCCGTTCACCAAGGCGAACTTCGTCTCCTGCTTCCAGCAGTTCCAGACCACCTCGGAGGCGGCCTCCTCCCCGGGCGCCACCGCCTCGGTCACCCAGGTGTCCCTGGCGGCGCCGGCCGGCGTCACGTCGTACGGCTACCTGACCACCGTCACCGTCCCCAACCAGGGCACCAAGGTGGTGGGCACCGCGTTCATCGTCGGCGGTCGGATCGAGGCCACGCTGGTCCCGACCACCACCGGACAACCCGTGCCCGCCCCGGCCTTCACCGCCGCCTACTCGGCGATGGTCAGCCGGGTGGCCGCCCGTTCCGCCTCCTGACCGGCGTCGCCGGCCGGCGGCCGGCGACGCTCAGGTGGGTTCGGGGGCGAGGCGGGCGATGGCGGCCAGCACCCGGTAGGCCGCCTCGGCCGGTCCGACCTCGTCGGGCCGGAGCAGGTTGGACATGATCCGGAGGATCCACGTCATCAGGGACTCCGAGTACATGCCCGTGCCCACGCACAATTTCATCAGCTCGGGATTGCTGATCACGCGGATGAAGGCGCGCGCCACCCGGTAGTAGAGGCTGTAGGCCTCGTCGAGCCGCGCCTCGTACCGGTCCAGGCCGGCCACCCCGTCGCCCCGGAGCGCCTCGCCCAGCGAGGCCGCCGCCAGGCGTCCGGTCTCGTAGCCGTAGGAGATGCCCTCGCCGTTGAACGGGTTGATCGACCCGCTGGCATCCCCCACCACCAGCGTGGTCGGTCCGACCCGCGGACCCACGGTCAGGCCCATCGGGAGCTTCCCGCCGGTGGGCGGACCGAGGCAGGTCTCGGGTGACAGCCCCCACGATTCGCCGGCCCAGGTCACGAAGTGGTCCATCAGGGTCGAGGTGTTGATGCCCTTCCAGCGGCGGTCGGTGGAGAGCAGTCCGACCCCGACGTTCACCCTCCCGTCCCCGAGCGGGAAGATCCACCCGTAGCCGGGGACCACGTTGCCCTCGCCGTCGCGGATATCGAGGTGCGACTCGATGAAGGTCTCGTCGTGGCGGGGCGAGCTGTAGTAGCCACGCAGGGCCATACCCATGGGCTGCGTCCGGTCGCGGGAGGTGCCGAGCGACCGGCCGAACCGGGAGTTCGACCCGTCGGCCACCACCACGTAGCGGGCGCGGACCTCGCGGGTGGCACCGGTGGCCTTCTCGTTCACGACCGCCCCCACGCACGAGGGCAGCCTCGGCCCCCCGTCGGCCCCGGCGGCCGCCGGCGCCCCGACGATCGGCTCGACGGCCTCGGTGCCCTGCCAGACGGTGGCCCCGGCCTTGGCGGCCCGCTCGTTCACGATGGCGTCGAGGTCGTGACGGGTGATCACGTACCCGTAGGACGGGAAGCTCGGCGTCTCGGGCCACGGGAGGTCGAGCACCCGGCCGAAGGCGTTGGCCCGGAGCCCCCCGTAGCGGTGGGCGCCGGCCAGCGATCCCTCCAGGCCCATGTCGGCGAGCTGGCGGACCGCCCGCGGGGTGAGGCCGTCGCCGCAGGTCTTCTCCCGCGGGAAGACCTTCTTCTCCACCAGGGCCACATCCCAGCCGGCCTCGGCCAGCCAGTAGGCGCACGAGGAGCCCGAGGGCCCTCCTCCCACCACCAGGACGTCGTGGACGTGCCCGTCGCGGGGGGTCGGTCCGGGGTCGGCTCGGGAGTCGGCGGAGGGGGGGCTCACCCCCCCGATGGTACGCGCCGGGCCGGACGGGCGGCACGCCGGGACCGGGTCCGGCGGCCTCGGCCGACGCCCGGGCGGCCCGACCCCGGAACCGGATGGTCGCGACTCGTCCCCGGATGTGCCTGCGGGAAGCCCCCCGTGGTAAAACGACGGCCAGTGGACGACTACCTCCCGATCCTTGTCCTCCTGATTCTGGGCTTCCTCTTCGCCGCGGTCTCATTCGTGGCGTCGTCGCTCCTCGCGCCGAGGAAGCGCCCCACGGCCGCCAAGACGGCTCCCTACGAGTGCGGCATCGTGCCCACCATCGAGCCGCCGACCCGCTTTCCGGTCCGCTTCTACCTGATCGCGATGATCTTCATCATCTTCGACATCGAGATCGTCTTCCTCTACCCGTGGGCCGTCGTCTTCCACCAGCTGCAGTCGTTCGGCCTGGTGGAGGTGCTGGTGTTCGCGGTGGTGGTCTTCGCCTCGTTCCTCTTCCTCATCAGCAACGGCGCCCTGACCTGGGGCCCCGCCAAGAAGCTCGAGCGCGCCATGCCCTCGCGCACCTCGTCGTCCACCATCGCCCGCATCGCCGCCGGTCCGGGGGGACCCGGCAGCCGCCCCGATCCGTCGGGTCCGGGCCGCATCGGTACCACCGACCCCGTCCCTCCAGCCACCGGCGACCCGGTCTCCCCCGCCGGGCCTGGCCGGGCCGCGTAGAAGGGGTCCACCGTGGGTCTCGAAGATCTCCAGCACAACTTCCTCACCGGCCGTCTCGAGGACCTGGTCAAGTGGGCCCGGACCTACTCGATGTGGCCGGCCACCTTCGGGCTGGCCTGCTGTGCCATCGAGATGATGTCGGTCGGGGCGGCCGACTTCGATCTCGCCCGCTTCGGGATGGAGGTCTTCCGGGCCTCCCCGCGCCAGGCCGACCTGATGATCGTGGCCGGCCGGGTGTCGCAGAAGATGGCCCCGGTGCTCCGCCAGGTCTACGACCAGATGATGGAGCCCAAGTGGGTCATCTCCATGGGCGTGTTCGCGTCGACCGGCGGGATGTTCAACAACTACGCCATCGTCCAGGGCGTGGACCAGGTGGTGCCCGTGGACGTGTACGCCCCGGGCTGCCCTCCGAGCCCCGAAATGCTCCTGCA
>Ga0181519_10000851_pt1 | contig 27328 bp, 22 predicted proteins | sample PEATcosm2014_Bin_26_FD_121102 | JGI IMG/M metagenome (GOLD analysis project Ga0181519, IMG submission 121102) | Peatland microbial communities from MTU Mesocosm Facility, Houghton, MI, USA - PEATcosm2014_Bin02_10_metaG | ecosystem: Environmental > Terrestrial > Soil > Wetlands > Peat | place...
ATCAGTCATTACCTGATGCAGCGGTACAACTGGATACGTCCGCATCAGTTCAATGACGGGCTGGCCCCTGCCGTAGCAGAAGAAAAACTTAACGCAGTGTCCGGGATGGGTTGACCACTACACTGAGCCGCCATCCAGATGCAACCCCCAGCGCAGTCATTCAGTCTAGCGGCAAGCCGATCTAACATACATGCCGACTCATTGCGCATAAGCATGCTCGGAGGGTGGGCTATAGTGCTTGAACGAATTGGCTCACAGGCCTAATCAGCGGCCGCATCCGGCGCAATGCCGCCCCGCGCCGCCAACATTAGGCTTGATACTCAGATATATGAACTCAAAACTCACGGAAGCATGCAGCAATTACCGCGCTTACATGGAGCACATACTCAACCCAGTAGCCTCCGAATTCTTGAGAAAAGTAAACAATAACTCTGTTACTTTGCACGAGGCCTTTGGAGCAAACCTATTTGTCGCCCATGCCGTTGACTATATATACGCAATCCGAAAAGCCGATGGCTTAAATGAAGGGCGCGCCGCATTCGTAAAAGAGTTCGACCAACACTTTGGAGTAGCCGGAGCCCGCTTTCGCGACAGGAAGTTTGAACTTATTGACGCCATTAATAACTCGCTCAAGCATGTGCAACTCGACGAGAAGAGATACAAGAACATAGTCGATCAATACGGTTCAATTTCATTCAAATGCCTTGCCGCAGAAGATGGGCGGGTACTTTGCTTCCTTGATCGATATAGATTCGACTATGCTCGGTCGATCCTCCGCCCTGCAATTCGAGCACTTTCAGGATGGAATTTCGATGATAACTCCGAGGTCCTGGATTTTGCACGCGGAAACATTCGCATCGCGCATGACGAAAATATTCCCTCTTATGATGACCGGGAGGATCCTATAGACCAGATGATTGAATACTGCAATCCGAATTGCGATGATTGCGAGGAGCCTGAGGGTACCTGTATGTGTGCCATCTACGTTTTTGACGGCAAGCAAGGATCGTTCGAACCTAGCTTTGATCCAACGTTTAACTTTGACCACGTAATGTCCCGCATTTCTGGCACATATAAGGCAGGTAGGTAGGTGCTGCGATCATTAGCGTTCAAGACGAAGATGGATGATTTCACACTAACTGGATGGTTAAGGTGACGCTAAGATCCCTCGCTTTCGTTTCCGGCACAGCTTGCCTTTTGCATTGAGCGTCTTCGTCTTGATAACGCCAACGATGCTCCTCGGCCGAGATCTGCTTGATGCGGTTACCCGCCAGCCGTGCTCGCGTTCAATATGTCTTCCCGCACACTACTCGCCACATCCGCGGAAATGGCGACTTGATTGATTAGAAAACGAAGATCGCTCATGAGTAGAGACTCAACATCAATCCACTGCACGCTCTACCGTTGACATAGACGACTGCTGTTCCAACGTTGATTTGGTCAAAATTCTCGACAGAACATTGGATGCCCTCTCTACGGTGATATAAGGTGCACCTGTACCTCGGAAGCTTGCCGCGAAGACTGGCCACGCATCCAAGATCCGGGTCTTCATGGCCCGCGCTGCCGATACAGATCTACAGGGGATCGCTAGGACGCAATCGGAAAGCACGATGCGGCGACCAGCTTCAAGAATGCAGAGCTTATCCGGAGTGACAAGCCCAACTCGCGGGAAAAGTAGGGCTGGCCCTTGTATCGCCTTCCCTTCCACCCTCTCGGCCGAATCCAGTACCGCCCCCCCTTTGAGGTGCGTCGTGTGAACCAGCGCCGCAGCGGCGAGCGCACGAGATCGCTGTAGCGCGTGCATCTGGCAAGATCCTCGAATCACTGAAACGGTATCGGGTGCAATGTCTTTGGAAAGCTGAGGAAACTCATCAACGTCCCTCGTTAAGCGGACGAGACATGTCCGCGCGCGGACCCGCGCAAATGCCGAGCGCGAGTTGTCCCTTATGACCTCGATCTTGAATGTGCGTCGCAACTCCTCCCAGAGCGCACTGTCTTGTCTACTTACGAGGCATCCGTCCGGCAAGACAGCCAACAGCGATCCCTCGACGGAGAGATAGCGAATACAGTTGGCAAGAAAGGCAGTGGCTATCGTGGCACTGAAGTGCGTGCCTGACAATTCCACTAAGTATGTTTTCCGATCCCTTCGCGAAAAGGGCGGGTTGATGACTACCAGATCAACGTTTCCATAGTGATAGCGCAATGCTGATGATCGGATTGACATTGGGCTAAGGAAGTCGGCACACGAATACTGCCACTCTGGCCTTTGTCTTCTCACCTTCGAAATAGTGGCGCGGGAAATGTCGTTCGCCAGCATACTAGCGTCCGGCCAGCGTCGCTCTGCGGCCAGCAAAAGGCTACCCTCGCCGCAGGCGAAATCGGCCACCAACTTTGGCTTATTGCGCGAAGCGAAAGACAGCAGCGTGTCCGCCAGCTCGGGAGACGTATAGAACCTGTCTGTCATCAGTTCATTTTGTTCGAGTTAGCTGTGGCAGAGCCGGAAGTAATGGCACCAACGTGATAGACGAGCAGACGGTCGGATCCATCGGTTCGACCGTCTTTCCTGATTGGGTTATCGTAAATAAGCTCGATGCGGTCAGAAGACGTAAGCGCAAACATGACCGCCCCGAGCGCATGCGGCTTCGTGCCAATCATCGCGACCTTCAACAGCGCCATCGGGTGCATTTCGGCCAGACGTCGTAGCAAATAGAAGCAGCTGAAAGGGCAATTTGCAGGTGCATACATCACCTTCTGCCATGCGTCCGTCTCAGTCAGTGCTGTCCGATTGCCAATATATGTCTCGAACACGTACCAAGGCTTGAACCCGGGCAAGCCAACGATTGGTACCACGCCTCCCTGTGTCGGCTGCACGTGTTCAATCACGTGCCGAAAGCGCGCCCCCTCAAATCCAAGAAGAGGAACGAACAACGAGACGTCTGTATCGGTGATGGTCGCAAAACCTGGCATCGGCGCGATACCGGCTATTCGCGAACTCAGGTCATAGATCTGCCCTTCTAACGGCGCGCCACTCCTCGCGTAACGATTCGGTTCGACGTAAACCACTCTGAGCTCCGCTCGCGAAGCGACCGCGCTCCTGACGATCGCCGCCCACGTGGGATGACTAAGGCCGGTGATATCAATATAAACAACCCTGCCTGCTCCCAACGGCTGTATCAGGGTCGAAAGTGACGCGGCCCCACGAAGAAAGTAGTCTCTATCGTCGCCCTTGACCCGAAAGCCAGCAGGGGTCTCGGACTCGATTTCGATGAACTGGACGTTCCGGCATTGCGAGCGCCACTGGCTCGTGTGGCTGCTTCGATGTTCGCCACTGACACGGTAAATGTAGGCGCTGCCCTCGGCTGGGCGGAACTGTGCAACCGTTTCATATGTGTCGGTCAGGATCGGTTCGCGTCTGAGGTCATGCATAGAATTCGCCGAACAGCTCGAGTTGGTCGGGGAGCGATTCTTCGTCGCCCCTGTTATTGCTTTTCAGGATGGCATCAATGCCTGCCCTCGGGCGTTCAACCAGCTCGAGCAACTGGGAACTGGAAAGATGAATTTTTCGCTTTTTGCGATGGCTGAACACAAAAAACGGAGCGAAGATCGGATGGATCATGTAGTCGTACGCACGCGTGTCGCGCTCGTCGAGCAGTTTGCTGCCCGCGTATCTCACCAGTGCCAGGTGCATTACCGCGTGCTTTAGCAATTCGTTGGCTCTTTGGTCAGTATCGTCCTGAACGACGTCCTCCCGAAGGTGAAACTGGTTCACCTCTGGAGTGTGTCCGGCTGGCGAAGCTGCGAGGACACCAAAGACGCGGCCAACGCTAAGCAACAGCCGAGTCAATCGCGCACCATCGACGCTCAGCCCTTCAAGCTCCGAGAGGTTTTTACGCCCCACTGCCTGCGCAGCTAGCGTCTGCGTCTCGGGATCGATGGGTACGGATGCATCTCGCCCCGCTTCGACATGCATCAGCAACGCGGAATGCACGAGCTCTAAAAGATAGCGGATATTTCCTTCACACAACGACAGAAAAACATCCCATCCGCAATAAAATTTTCGGATACCTCTTTTCCCTCGCCGTATTGCGAACAATGATGCATAGAAGTGATTATCAAACCTGGCTTTAACGGCGGCATTTCCTTTCAGCCAGAGCTGGAGCTCGTCCGCGAGATTGGTATCAGCGTGAGAATCGCTCCAATAGCAGAGGAAATATTGAACCGCGAGCGGCAGTCCCGCAGCTGCCTCGCGCATGTCCGGCGAAGCAGCTGCGTCAATCTTTGCGTTGATTTTCGCCGCTTCCCCTCTCTCGATAAGCAGCTCAGCCTCGTCTGACTCGCTCAGTCTCGGCAAGAGTTCACCAATGGGTAGATCCGCAGGTGTGGAGCCCCCCCCTGCGTTCCCGAAGCGCGCGGTTAAAACATGCTCAGCGAACACCTTGAATCGCGCGTCGTCAAGTCGCTCCGCAATGGAGATTCGCGCATAGTCTGCAGGTGAGGTCAGTTGCTCGTTAGCATTCAGCGTTGCGCGCTCCCGCCACCCAAGCTCGCGTACGCCGATCTTGAATGTGTAGGCCGCCGGGGCATGCTTTATTATGGTGTTCAGCACGCGCTGCTGGTAATCTTCGAAATTTTCGAACTCGTCAATCAGAAAGAAGAACTGGCGTCCCTGCAACTCGGGCGCAGACAAAAGCGCTTGTGCGAGCGCATCCACCGGAGCGCCCTGCATGGACAAAGACTGTGTCGGAGCATCGACAATACTGTTGATCGACGCTTCGAATCGCAGGGTTAGCAACCTCAGTTCATGAGCAAGATCAGCTAGACTGCCCTCGCTTTTCAAGCCCAAGGTGGCGCGAAACCCGTCCAAGGCGGCACTTGAAACCGCTAACGTTCGTCCAGTCTGAAGTTCATACCAGCTCGCAAACTCCATCAGCTGACTGCTGAAGAGCAGATTGACGTAATGCGCAAAGTGGGCGCGCCAGCGATCCTCCGAAAGCTCTGGCCCTCGAAATGCCGTCACCCGATTGGTATTCACTCGGTGATACAGTCCGAAGAACTTCCACTGGTCGATCACGTCCTTGTTCCCGTGTGCGAACGCGAACTGGCCCTGATACGAGAGCCCTTGCAGAACGGTCGTCTTTCCCGTGCCGCGGCCACCAATCAGAACACATGGCCGGGACGTCTTCAGCTCGGAAAAGTATCCAGGTTCCGTGAACAGCTCAAAGAGCTTGCCGCTCAGCCATTCCGCCTTGTATAGGCCAAGCAGATTGCTCAGATTGTTGACGTGGTCTTGATCTGTGTCGTTCATCATGCCGCCGCCTTCAAAAGCGGCTTCCATCTGCCATCGTCCAAGGTGAAGATCGGCAGAATCGCATCCGGCCATCCGTGAGAAAAGGCCAGTGCGAGGCCGAGCTTCCTGTATCCGCGCCAGCATCCCTCTCCACCATCCAGATCGGGAATGCCAGCTCGGTCGCTGACCCTCTGAATGAATTGCGGACCACTTTCCCTCATGTCCTCACGCCAGATAACTGACTGAGGTGATAGCGCACTGTAGCTCTCTGGAAGCACGTGTGCCGGGAAGATCCGCACAAGGGGACATACGTTCCGGATGAGGTTGCGCCCAGTCTCCGTAGCGATCAAAGGGCAATAGTAAAAACCAACCGTGTTAGACCCAATTGCTAAAACTGTCGACTTGAAGGATGCGTGGCTGTAGCCCGAAAGCTCATGTACCTTGCCCCATGTGTCCTCGAACTGCTCGCCCGACCCTACGAAATCATCGACGAATACGACGTTTCCCTTAGGGGATTGCCGCAGCCGCTCCAGCGCCTGCGCCGGCGACAGTATCTGACTTTCATCGATGCCGAGAACGTCCCGTGCGAGGCGTGTGAAGATGTAACCGCTATCCGCTTCGCTGCTCCGGCGCCCTTCAACCCTCACAACAACCAGCGAATCGATGAACCGGGACCATTGAGTGCTCGCGGAGAAGTAATTCTCCTTATTCTGTACTACCAACTGGGAGACGTTCTTGAACGCGCCCAAGAACATGGCTTCCACCAACTCGGCAGAAAAATATGTAAAGCCCTCAAGCAACCGGACAGCGAATGGCATCTCCTCGGCGGTGAAGTTCTGCAACCATCCCGGTGGGTCAAAGCGAGTGCTTCGGGGCCAAAGCTGCGTATTGACAAAGAACCTCCAGTTTTCTGTCAAACTTCGCGGCAATCCGTTATCTGCCAACTGACACCTCCCGGTACTTACTGGAGAGCTGGCGGTAAAGCTCCTCAGAAAAGGTCGATCCGTCTTTCGGGATTTCCGACACGATCTCCGACAGCCATTCATTGTCTTCGCGACCGCTCCAGATTTTTTGATACGTACCGTCTCTGTAACCGTGATCCTGCCTGAAAGTATTCAAGACATTTTTCCCGACGTACTTTTCAAACAGGCTCAGTTCCGCCAGTTCAAAGGCGGTGGCCAGCTTTCCGAAGGTACGGAGATCAAACGAGCGGTTGCTCAGCGAGTCGGACGCAAATTTCTCGACAAGAGACAGGCGCGTGGCGACATCGCACTGGCTTGGACGGGCTGCTGCGTACTCCTCATATGCAACAATCGAACACGTTGCCGCTGCCCGAGCAGAGCCGTGAAGCTGGAGTAGTTCACTCAGCCCGAAATGCAGGATGTCCACCAGTTCCAGGTGAATCTGTGCCATGTCTGGCTCTTGGCGTTTCCACCATTTCCATCCTATGTGGTCCATCAACTCCGAGCACTCCGTCCATATTGCCCGGTACCACGGATTTCCGGCCTCGCGCCAGTCAACGTTGATTTTGGCGTTAACGCCATCCTGGAGCACCAGCATCGATTCGAGCCGACCAACGGAAAGCGAAATTGTTTCCTGCATTTTTCTGACCCCATTATCGTGCGAGCAGGCGGTTGTCGCCAACGGGTGCGCACGAGCGCCCGATCGCGCAGACATCCAGAAACGCCTGCGTCCCGCCGCCTCTAGGAACGGTGCACCGGCGCGATCGACTGTCCAAGAGCCGGTTCACGCAGATTATCCCATCTGCGAAATCCTTCGGGTAGCGCGGACTCGCTGGCACAACCCGCTGCCAGTCCGAGCAATCAGTTCCGGGTGCCTCCTGGGGGCTTTCGTGCTGGGCCAGGGCTATCTCACAACACTCGACCACTCAGGCCTATGAGTGAATGTTCATCCTCCCCGATCGAATGGCCATTTACTGGGAAGAGCTGCCGTCGTAGTGACCAAGCGAAGTCACGAACGAACGAACGGTGCGTCAAGGCCGACTGGCGTCCAACTCCGACCACGCCTTCGCGACCCGAATCTCACATTGACGGCGACAGCCACTTCCGGCCGCATGCCTATTCAGGCATGATCTGAACAGGTATCGAAACATATTGGGTCGAGAAACTCAGACACGATGCCCTTGGGGCAATTCGGGTCTGATTATCGGCCTTGCAGTATCGGCATTAGCCATTGCATTTGCCGGGGGATATTCGCAGCAAAGTCATGGTTCGCCAGGATCTTAAGCAATGTCTCTTTCACGTTCTCGTCCGGGATGTTTGGCAACTGCCCCGCAATATGCAAACACACCCTATCCACCAAGTCCTTGCAATGCGATCGCTCCTGCTCCGGGGGTACGTTCATGGGCAATGCCCCAACCTGCCCGGCGGTCAACACGAGCTGGACGTTGTAATGGCTGCGCAGTTGGTCGCGTGCATCGCGCGTGTGATCATGCAGGAATTTTGCCAAACCCACCTCTGGAGTGATGGTCAGGTAGGAAATGTATTCGGCATAGGTGTCCCGAATCTGGACGATGTCTGCTACCTGGGCGTCCTCGAGCGACTGTTGAGCATCCTCATCGAGAACGACGTAGCTACGCGTGATCATCGGGAGCAGAGGCCTCTGGCGAACAAAAAAGCGAAGAACCTCATTGATCCCACCAACCGGGATCGTTTGCACAACAGGGCCAGGCTGCATTTGGGTGTACCTCCGCTCCTTGACCTTCACCACGAGCTGATCGAGGTACGCCTTCGCCGCCTTGTCTTCGACGTAGACGATCACGTCCGGGACGGCCTCCTCTCGATACGCCAATACCCCGAGTACGTACGACGGGAAACAACCTTTATGGCAAGTAATGTCCCCTGCATCGTCCTTCTGGAGGAAAAGTAACCTCGAAGGATGTGTCTGCTTGATCAACGTGGCGGAGTGTGTCGACACCACGATCGTGAGATTCTTATCTCTGGCGATGGCGTTCAGGTGTCTCACGAGTTCAACCTGTGCGGTCGGATGAAGGGCTAACTCTAGCTCGTCGATCAGTACCAATGTTCCATTCGCGCAGTCCTTCAGTATCCGGAGGAGTTTCAGAATGCACAGCTCCCCAAGACTGAAGTTCTTCTCCGAAGCGTAAAAGGCGCCTCGCTCTCCCGGCCGTGCGGGCAATTCCATCAAGAAGGCCTCATTGCCCGGTCCCGCCTGAAGGTTGATCGTCTTCAGACTGTTGAATCGGGTGGTATCGAAGATCGTATTGGCTGCGGCGATGAGATCGGCATTGGCTCCCCGTACACGCCTAGGTTTGAAATCCTCTTTACGTGGCTCGATGCGATCCGCGTCAGCTGCGATGTATCTCACGGAGGGGTAGCCCGCTTGCCGCAGTAGAGCGGCATTTGGCCTGGGCTGGGGCGCCCAGCGCGTTTTGACATAGCGGTACTTCACATGTTCGCCGTTGATTTCATACTTCACGGTCGCACCCGCGAAGGAGTCGAGCTGATTCGACTGCGCTGAAGAGCGGAAATGCTGCGGAAATGCGTTGCTGTCGCCGATGCGACGCATGCATGCAAGGAGAGACGTCTTTCCCGTCCCGTTCGCCCCCGTGAGGAGCCACACCCCCGCCCCAGGAATAGTGAACTCCAGCTTTTTGATGTGCTTCAGCTTCTCGATCGTAATCTTGACTGCCATCAGGTCACCATTTTTGTTCTGTTGTTCTACGCAACAGCAGATCCTACCGCCGAATCTCGGCCGAATATCCGCCCCTTCCCCTCTTTTGGCGGGTACCGTCACGCAAGACATCACGCCCCGACTCACGCCAGTCGTACCGGCAAGGCAGATGTGCGTGTTGCGTGGTAACGCCATTGAGGCAACCACTTGAGGGGAATCTGTCGACCGTCGGCTCCTGGCTGTGGATTCAACCGGTCACTCAACTTGATCCCTCAGTTCTCGCATGCGAGAACCGCCCCCGGAATTCTAGGCAATGGAACATAAAGAGCGTATGCTCATTGCGTCAATTTTCTTAGCTAAACACTTGATAATTAACTAAAATGTTGAGCATACGAATCTTTCAAATTCGCGTCATTCGTATGCTCATTGGAATACGATCTTCAGCTACGGAAAATCAAGCAAATGGTAACGGATTGTTGACTCAATGTTGACGCGTTGGTGATTTTTTGTTGACTTCATGTTGACATGCAGCTGACGCCCCTGAAAGCGAACATCAGCGAGGACATGATGTGGAATGGGAACGAGGAAGACGATGGAGTGACCCTGGCGATCATCCGCGACCTCGAGAGCGATTGCGATGACGAAAGCGAAGCCAGGTTTCATTTAAGTCAGGGACGCTGCATTTATTATGACTACCCCGGCACCGACGAACTGGTACGCGAGTGCCCTGACGGCCGAATTGAGCCGGTTGATGTTGACGATGCGGGCTGCATATTCGTCAAGTCGCTTGGACCACCTCGCCCCTGATTGTTACAGGCCAAATTGCCGCCCAGCATTGACCACGATTACTTGTCATCTCGCTTTTTTAACGCCGCAGAAACAGCCTGCCGCGAGACGCCAAGCAGCCTTGCGAGATCGGACTGCTTCGTAATCCCTTGCGCAATCAGATTATCGATTAGCCGCGTCGGTGACTTCATCGCCTGTAGCATCACATAGGCCTCTTGGCGGACGTGGGCGTGTGCCTCTAAGTCCCACCGGGGCAATTTGTCGGCGTCCCTTGCCCAGATTTCCGCTTGAACATGCTCAAACTCAACGACGAACCGTCGATCTCGCTGATAGGCTCGTCGCGAATCATCGGATCGTTTGGGATTGTGATTCTCGCAATAGAGCCTGCTCGGGTTCCGAGTTCCATCCGCTCGCTTCGGCAACCGAACCGCGGCCTTAAGATCACCATGTTTTGACCATTCATTGATTAGCGTTCGCCTCTCAACCTGGTCACGAAAAGCCTCAACAGTCCAATCGCCGCGCATATCACGAACGTCACAATAGGCTATGAGCATCCTCCCTGCCTCGTAAGGCCCGAGGTCACCTGCCAACGCTCGCTCGTATCGGGCCACGATCTCGTGAGACTGCCGCAGTGCCTCTTGGCGAATTCGATCAGTCAGGGGAACTGCCTTCACTGCCCCCTTACGAAGGCGCTTGAATACCGCCCTGGCCTCGATAGCCGTTGCGTATTCCGTCGTTCGTCCACAAAGCTCACAGAAGCACCAGGAATACGGATTCCTCAGCTTCGCGCGTATTCGCGCGGACGACGTTTCGTGCTCTGAAACAATCCTACCCAATGCAGGATCAAATGCCGGTCGTGAAGTTCGCTTGTTGGGCATGCCGACGTCAACCAAAATCTAACTATTGTAGCCCTCGATATTACAACCGAAACGCATCCTTAAAGCACTCACCGTAACCAAAGGAACGTTTCCGTATGGATATCGAAGATGTGCTTAACGCGCAATACGGCCCCTTGCTCAGCCTAGTGCAACTCGCAAAGGTTCTGGACCGCTCATCGGAAGGTTTGCGCATCAGCCTGAGAGCCGACTGCGAATGGACGAGAACGATCAACGCCACCAAGCTAAAACTTGGCAGACGGGTATATTTCCGTACTTCGGAAGTAGCACGAATCCTCAGCGGTCAGTGAGTCGGGGCAACAATGAAATCGTTGCTTCATTGCCGTCCCAACCAGCCGGGCACGTCGACCGGGACACCCGGATTCAGCGACAAGGTGGCAGCATCCCGCCCGATCATTCCAAGCTTGGCCCCTCGCTTCCGTGCCATCCCCAATCACCTGGCTAGGTCGAGCATTTACGCTCCCATCGCTCGAGGCCGCAGGATCCTCCATCAAGGAGCAACGCTGATAAGCCGATCCGATGCGATCATTCGATTCTCGGGCCAGCAGTTGGATCAGTCGCATGCGGATGTCTGGATGCAATTGCTCTACGAATCGACGCGCTTTCCAGTCGGACGGCCCTTCGCGATCAATCGCGCGACCTTTCTACGCGCCATAGGGCGACACACAGGAAACTGCGAATACAAATGGCTAATGCGCTCTATGGAGGCACTCGCGTTTGGAATGCTGGTAATCGATGTGCGTACCAAGAGAGGCGATCGCAAACTTTCAATTGGAGAAACACGCGCGTTGCACATGATCGACAGTTTCGATTGTGATCACGCGACAGGCAAGTACGTGGTACGACTTGATGATCGTTGGAGGCACATGTTCGAAGGGCGCGAATATGCCCTGATTGACTGGAATAAGCGTATGGAGTTTTCAGCCCATCAGGACATGGCAAAAGCACTTCAACTGCTCATCGCCACGTCGAACGATAGCCCGCAGCGCTTTCCCGTGGAACGACTCAAAGAGCAACTCGGTTACGACGGCCGCCCCAGAGACTTTCTGCGCTCGCTGGATAAGGCAATCCGCGAACTGGAGCGAGTAGAAATCATCGCGGGCGGACGAATTGCGCTGAACTCAAGGAACATGCTTCAGGCAGTTTGGAACCGACTTTAGCCATCGGGGTTACATCGCTGCCGCATCGGGGTTACGTCGCTCAATATCGGGGTTACATCGCCATCTTTCGGGGTTACATCGCGCCCATCGTCTGCAACACCATGAAAATAAAACCCTTTTTTGGCTCCGAATCACCCCTACCCTTCTTCTACCTATCTCTACCCAAGTCGGATGTGGATAACCCCGCATCCCCTCGGAGCTTATCCAACTTCGCCACTAGGTCTTCCGCTCGCAGATGCGTATAGCGCCGCAACATCTGCATCGACTTATGGCCGCTAATGGCAGCCACCTCTTGGTCACTCAAACCGACTTCAACGAGTCGACTCACCGCTTCATGGCGGAGGTCGTGAAATCGAAAGTCGGAGCACCCGGCAGAGCTTTTGATCTGCATCCACACCTTATTGAAGTTGTAGGGGCGACGTACGCCGTCCTTCCCCGGCTCACCAAAAAAGATGAGATCAACCCCCTCCGGCCGTAGCGGATTGCCAAGTGCAGCCTCGAATAGAGCCGTAGCTTCTGTGGTTAGGGGAATCGTCCGAGGCATCGTGTTCTTCGTCTCAACAAGACGCACCAGGCGCCGTCCGACGTCGACCTGACCACATCGAAGCGTGACGATTTCCGACGATCGCATCCCGGTCTCCAAGGCGATACGAACGATCCAACCGAGCATTGGGTTCGAATGGCCGTCCACCGCACTTAGCAGACGAGTTGACTCGTCGTTATCCAGTCGCCGATTTCTCCCAGGACCCGGCGACGGGCGCCGAACGTTCATCACCGGATTACTCGCCAGCCCCAGCCCCCACTCCTTGAGCGCAACGGTAAAAAGATGGCCAAGCAACGCCAACTCAAGACGAACGGTATTAGTCGCTCTGGGGATCGGATTTCCTTGAGAATCTACGCGCCCCTCTCCCGCCAAACGCCTATCACGATACTGAGCGACCATATCGGGCGTTATAGCGGCGAGAGAATACTTACCGAAGAATGCAATCAACGGGATGGATCGTTTGCGCTCGCCTGCTTGAGTCTGCGGTCTCTTCGTTGGAGTCACATCAGCCAAATAGCGCGCCATGGCCTTTTCAAACGTCAGGCGCTCAGATGGCGCACGTTGCACGTACAGCCCTCGGACCATTTCGTCCTCTGTGCGTCGAGCCCAGTCCTCAGCGTCTTTTTTCAGTCGGAAGGTCTTCGCGTTGGTCGGAAAACCTGCCTTCCGAATGACGGCTTTCCAGGTGCCAGATGCTGTCTTGACGATCGTTGCCATGGGTACTCGGACGTGTGCTCGAATTCCCTCACTGTACTGAAAGTGTACCGAAGAGGCAATTTAGCCCTGTACCGTTCCGCTACCGACACTCTCATGACATCGAAAAGCACGGATTCTGACAGAGAAAATCCCCACGCAAACCATTGATTAAAAAACAAAAAGCCCCTGACGTCACCGTCAGGGGCTTTCTTACTTCTTTGGTAGGCCGTGCTGGGTTCGAACCAGCGACCAAGGGATTATGAGTCCCCTGCTCTAACCGCTGAGCTAACGGCCCTCAACTACCGGCGCTCGCTCAGCAGCAATCAATTGCCTTCGAGGAACGACTTGAGCTTGTCGGAACGGCTCGGGTGGCGCAGCTTGCGCAGCGCCTTGGCTTCGATCTGACGAATACGCTCACGCGTCACGTCAAACTGCTTGCCCACTTCCTCGAGCGTATGGTCCGTGCTCATCTCGATACCGAAACGCATGCGCAACACCTTGGCCTCGCGCGGCGTCAGCGAATCAAGCACGTCCTTCACGACGTCGCGCATACTACCATGCAATGCGGCGTCAGCAGGTGCTACGGTGCCCGTATCTTCGATGAAATCACCCAAGTGCGAATCGTCGTCGTCACCGATCGGCGTTTCCATGGAGATCGGCTCCTTCGCGATCTTCATGATCTTGCGGATCTTGTCCTCCGGCATTTCCATCTTCTCGGCCAGCGTCGCCGGATCCGGCTCAACACCGGTTTCCTGCAGAATCTGACGCGAAATCCGGTTCATCTTGTTGATCGTTTCGATCATGTGCACCGGAATACGGATGGTACGCGCCTGGTCCGCGATCGAACGCGTAATGGCCTGACGGATCCACCACGTTGCGTACGTCGAGAACTTGTAACCACGACGATATTCGAACTTGTCCACCGCCTTCATCAGGCCAATGTTGCCTTCCTGAATCAGATCCAGGAACTGCAAGCCACGGTTCGTGTATTTCTTCGCGATCGAAATCACCAGACGCAAGTTCGCTTCGGTCATCTCACGCTTGGCCTTGCGAGCACGGCGCTCACCTTCCGCCATCTTGCGATTGACGTCCTTGAGCTCCGAGAGCGGCAACACCACGCGTGCCTGCAAGTCGATCAGCTTCTGCTGAAGTTCCCGCACGGCCGGCACGTTACGTTCCACCACCGAGCTGTAAGGCTTGTTGTCGGCCACAACGGTGTAGATCCAGTCGACATTGGTTTCGTTGCCCGGGAAACGCTGCACGAAATCCGCGCGCGGCATGCCGCACTTGTCCACCACGATGTTCAGAATCGCACGCTCGATGTTACGCACTTCGTCCACTTGCGAACGCAGCGTGTCGCACAGACGCTCAACCGTACGCGCCGTGAAGCGAATCGTCATCAGTTCCGCCTGGATGGCTTCGCCAGCCTTCACATACGGCTTCGACTGATACCCTTCCTTCTCGAACGCACGGCGCATCTTGCCGAACCATTCGGCGATCGAGGCGAACTTGGCGAGCGCGTCACGCTTGAGCTGCTCGACCTGCGCAGCCGAAGCGCCGCCGCCGCTGCTGCTGTCGTCGTCATCGTCGGAAGCTTCTTCCTCTTCTTCCGCGTCTTCCACCGCATCCGCGTCGAAATCTTCGTCTTCAGAGGCGCCAGCCGCCACCGAATCCGCATTCGGATCGATCAGGCCGTCAACCACTTCGTCGATACGCATTTCTTCGCGCTCGACCTTCTCGGCCATCGCCAGAATCTCGGCAATCGTCGTCGGGCACGCGGAAATGGCCTGCACCATGTGCTTCAGGCCTTCCTCGATGCGCTTGGCGATCTCGATTTCACCCTCGCGCGTCAGCAGCTCGACCGTCCCCATTTCGCGCATGTACATACGCACCGGATCGGTCGTGCGGCCAAACTCGGAATCCACCGTCGACAGGGCCGCTTCCGCTTGCTCCTCGACTTCGTCATCCGTTGCAGCGTTCGGTGCATTGTCGTTGAGCAACAGCGTCTCGGCATCCGGCGCCTGCTCATAGACGGCCACGCCCATGTCGTTAAACGTGGCGATCACGCCTTCCAGCGCGTCGCCCTCCACCACGTCATCGGGCAGGTGGTCGTTGATCTCTGCAAAGGTCAGGAAGCCACGTTCCTTGCCCAGCTTGATCAGTGTCCTCAGTTTGCCGCGACGTTCCTCAAGTTCCTCGGCCGTACCGGGCTGGTGCGAGGAAAATGCGTCCTTGAGCAGTGCTTTCTCTTTTGCCCGGCGATCACGCGCCTTCTGCTTTTCCACTTTGGTCTGATCTTCGTTCACGGGTTGATCACTAGTATTCGCTGCGACGTTCTGCTCTGCCGAGGCGGCGGTCTTCGCGGCCTTGCCACGCGTCTTGGACACGGGCGGCTCGATTGCTGCCGGCGTGACCTCCACAACCTCAGGTTTGCTTGGAACCCCGGTCTTGCGTGGGGCTCGCGTCGCAGGTGTACTGCGGCCCGCCAAGGTCGATGCCTTGGCGGTAGTTGCGCTCTTCGCGCTTTTTTCAGCGGGTTGTCGGGCCTGCGGTTTCCCGCCTGCCGTCGCCTTCGCGGTCATTGCCGTCTTCGTCGCTTTGACGGGCGGCTCGGACTTCACCGTCGGCTTGGCCGCTCTCGCAGCCCCCACCGTCGCGGCGGTCGCACTCTTGCGCTTGGTGACATCGGTCACCTTCGCAGCCGTCTTGCCGGTCGTCTTGGTTGCGCCGGCGGCTGCCTTAACTTGCGTAGTACGTTTCGCCGAACTTGCCTGGCTGGCCGTTTTCTTCGTGGCTTGCGCAACCGCACCAGCTTTTACGGCAACGCCAGCTTTTGCAGAACGAGACGCCCCCCTTCCACCAGATGCCGCCGCCGCGCTTGTCGCGCGCTTTGCCTTCGGTGAAGGGATAACCGTCTTTTTTCCGCTGGTCGTTGTCATCTTTGCCATAGCGATCTCGCTTGCCAGAAAACAGCCCACTGAAAACTTTCCATTATAGCACGCGGGCTTACCTCAACTTCGCGCGCCTCCTGTGCCAGCCGAAGCCAGCAGCCGCTTCAATTCGTCGCGTTGCCGCGACAGCGCCTGAGCGTGGCGCAATTCATCGGACGTCAATGACGGCCGCTTGAAAATCGTCTCCAATGCTTCGCACAGCCCGTCGTACTGCAAGCGCCGAATCGCGCTTCGCAGCTCCGTGAGCCGCAGTGCTTTTTGTTCCTCGCGACGCTCCGCCTGCGCCTCATCGGCCGGATCGAACAGCAGCAAGTCGCGGGCGTTCTCCTCGAAGGAGAGAATTTCGCGGATGATGTCATCGAAACTCGCCCAGTTCGGCGATGTGCGCAACCGATCCGACATGAAGCGGAAATCGGCCTGCGCCCCCATCTCGCGACAATGCGCCAGCACCTCCGAGAAAATCTCGGCATGGTGGCGCCCCTCCTGCAAAATCTTGGTCTCTTCTTCGGTCAATTCGTTTCCAAGCACCGGAAACATCAGCAGGTTTTGCAATGCCCGATGCTCGGTGCCCACCACACGGCGCTTCTCGCGCTTGGCGGGCGCCTTGTCCCACGTGTTCTGACGGCGCGCCGCGCTGATCTGCAACTCACACAACTCGGCCACTTCCTCGACCGAACTGCCCACCCGCTCGGCCAGCGCATGCAGGATCTGCCCCCGCAGGGCGTTCGCCGGCATCTGCTGCAACAGCGGCTTCGCCTCGAACAGCGCTCGGGCCCGGCCTTCGGGCTGATGCATCTCTTTACCGGCCGTCACTTCGCCAATCAGGAACTGCGACAACGGCATGGCTCGCGACACCTCGTCGGCAAACGCCTGCGCGCCGTGCTCGCGCACGAAGCTGTCCGGATCGTGCTCGCTCGGCAAAAACAGGAACTTGAAGCTCCGGTTATCGTCCGCGTGCGGCAAGCACGCTTCCAGCGCCCGACGCGCCGCCCTGCGGCCCGCAGCATCGCCATCGAAGCTGAACACCACCGTCTCGGTCTGGCGCAACAGCTTCTGCACATGCATCGGCGTACACGCCGTGCCCAACGTGGCCACCGCCTGCGGGAAGCCAAGCTGCGCCAGCGCGACTACGTCCATATACCCTTCCACCACGAGCACGTAACCTGCGTCGCGAATGCCGATGCGCGCCTCAAACAGTCCGTACAGCTCGCTGCCCTTGCTGAACAGCGGCGTTTCGGGCGAGTTCAGATACTTGGGCTCACCCTTGTCGAGCACCCGTCCGCCGAAAGCAATCACCTGGCCCTTCGTATTTCGGATCGGGAACATGATCCGGTCGCGAAAACGGTCATAACGACGCTTGGGGCCGCCCGCCTCGCCCTTCTCACTTTCGATGACGAGACCGGCGTCGAGCAACTGGTCGTCGCGGTAGTCCTGGAACACGGCTTCGAGGTTCTGCCAGCCATCCGGGGCATAACCCAAGCCGAAATGCGCGGCGATTTCGCCCGTCAATCCACGTCGTTTCAAATAGTCGATGGCGACCGGCGCCACCCGCAGTTGCTTGCGGTAGTAGTCGCAGGCACGCGTCATTACGTCGACCAGACCGAGGGTTTGTGCACGTTGCACGGCCGGTGCCGGCGCGCCGGGCAACGGCGCCTCTCGCGGCACATCCAGCCCGACATTCCGGGCCAACTCCTCAACAGCTTCGACAAATCCGAGTCCGGCATGCTCCATCAGGAAGCTGATCGCGCTGCCGTGCGCGCCGCACCCGAAGCAGTGATAGAACTGCTTGGTGGGACTTACGGTAAATGAGGGCGACTTCTCGTTATGAAAGGGGCATAGCCCCATGAAGTTCGCCCCACCTTTCTTCAACTGCACGTAGCGACCCACCACCTCGACGATATCGACGCGGTTGAGGAGGTCTTGCAGGAACGACTGGGGAATCACTGGATCGATGCCATCGCGGTGCAGCGCCGCGCCGTCGCCAGAGCAACGGTAGCCTGCCGCACCACCGGATTACGCAGCCAACGCCGCCTTCACTTGCGCGGACACGGCCGTCATGTCGGCACGACCGGCCAACAGGCCCTTGAGCACGCCCATCACTTTGCCCATGTCCTGCGGACCTGCTGCGCCCGTTTGCGCCACCGCGGCCTTGACCGCTTGCGCGACTTCATCTGCCGAGAGCTGCTGCGGCATGTAGACCTGAAGCACTTCGAGTTCAGCAGCCTCCTTGTCGGCCAGATCGGTGCGGCCGGCAGCCTGGAACTGACTGATGGAATCTTTGCGTTGTTTGATCAGCTTGTCGACGATGGCGACGACAGCGGCGTCATCATCGAGAGAGACGCGCTCGTCGACTTCCTTTTGTTTGATTGCCGCGAGCAGCAGCCGGATGGTCCCCAATTTGTCGGCGGCCTTGGCACGCATGGCCGCCTTCATGTCTTCGTTGATGCGTTCTTTCAGACTCATGAGCAGGGATTCCGGAATTCGATTACGTTTCAGTGTAGTGCATGCCGCCCCAAAGAAAAGGACGACCGCCGTCAGGCACTCACCGCGCTCGGCCGCGGCCGGTAAGCTGGCGCAAGGTCGAACGGGAGGCAGAAAGCACAAAAACCCGCTTGGGGAGACGATCGCACAAGCGATCACAAGCGGGCTCGCCGGAGACCCGGGCCCGCCCCGCCTCAGGCGCTCAAACGCGCCATTGGCCATTGACGTGCCGAACGCAAACCACCCGGAAATGCTTCGGATGCGTCGTGAACTGTCGTTACAAACGTCCCGAAAACTACCATTGATGCGCCGTCTCCACGAAGGTGGGAGCGTATCACAGCGTGGGAGGGGCCGTCTATGACAGCGCGTCCTCTCCCGCCCGATCGGCGCGGACGCTTTCGGACATCGCCCGGGCACAGGCGACAGCAGACGCCCACGCCCACTGAAAGTTGTAGCCGCCAAGCCATCCCGTCACGTCCACAACCTCCCCGACGAAATGCAACCCCGGCTGAGTGCGGGCCTCCATCGTGGTAGAGGACAACGCCCGCGTATCGACCCCGCCGCGCGTGACTTCCGCCTTGCGCCAGCCCTCGGAGCCGCATGGCTTGAGTGTCCAGCCCGAAAACGCCTGGGCAAGCGAGCGCAGCGCCTTGTCCGGCAACTCCTGCACACGCGCTTGCGGCGAGAGCCCGCTGTTGGCCACCCAGGCATCCGCCAGACGGGCCGGCACCCATTGCGCCAGCAAGTTCGCCAACTGACGCTTCGACGACGCCTTCGCCTCGAACAATGCCGCCTCGATGTCCGACGATGGCGCCAGATCGAGGGTGATCGGCTGCCCCGGCGCCCAGAAGCTGGAGATCTGAAGAATGGCCGGCCCCGACAACCCTCGGTGCGTGAACAGCAGATCCTCGACGAAGCTTCCCGCGTCCTTTCCCTTGCCCGTGCTGACTTCGACTTCCAGCGACAACCCCGACAGGCCGGCAAACGGCGCCCACGTCGACGCATCGAACATGAGCGGCACCAGCGCCGGCCGTGGCTCGACGATCTCCAGACCGAACTGACGGGCGATGCGATAACCCCAGTCCGTCGCACCAATTTTCGGGATCGACAGACCACCCGTCGCGATCACCAGCCGTTTGGCCGCGATATACCCCGCATCTGTCGTCAAATGATAGCGATGCGCACCACCCGCCTCAGCATAGGCAACCGTGTGCACGGCGCAGGGCATCCGCCAGTGCACATGGCCTGCCTCACACTCCTTGCGGAGCATGTCGATGACGTCCTCGGCGCTCTCGTCGCAAAAGAGTTGCCCGCGGTGCTTTTCGTGCCACGCAATACCGTGGCGCTTGAGCAAATCCAGAAAATCGCGCGGCGTATAGCGTGCCAGCGCAGAGCGGCAGAACCGCGGATTCTCGGACAGGTAGTTGGCCGGTCCGGCATTGATATTGGTGAAATTGCAGCGCCCGCCGCCTGAAATTCGGATTTTCTCCGCCAGACGCGTCGCATGATCGATGAGCACCACGCGCAGCCCCAACTGCCCGGCCACCGCCGCGCACATCAGGCCGGCGGCGCCGGCACCCACGATCGCTACATCGAACTTTTCCATGGCGCGCATTGTAACCGGCGGGCGATGAGGTCGACTGGTATACTTCTGGGTTGTCCCTTTTGTTGACGCTCCGCGCCTCCCCTCCCGCCATGCTGGTTCTAGGCATTGAAAGCTCCTGCGACGAAACCGGGCTCGCCCTCTATGACACCGAGGCTGGCCTGCTCTCGCACGCACTGCATTCGCAGATTGCCATGCACCGCGAATATGGTGGCGTGGTGCCCGAACTGGCCTCGCGCGACCATATTCGTCGCGCACTGCCACTGGCAGAGGAAGTGCTCGCCCAGGCCGGTAAGCCGCTCAGCGCAATCGACGCCATCGCCTACACGCAAGGCCCCGGCCTTGCCGGAGCGCTGCTCGTAGGCGCAAGCGTCGCGAACGCGCTCGCTTTCGCACTCGATCGTCCGGTCGTCGGCGTGCATCATCTGGAAGGGCACCTGCTCTCGCCCCTGCTCGCCCCGGACGCCCCTGACTTCCCGTTCGTCGCCCTGCTGGTCTCCGGCGGCCACACGCAGTTGATGGAAGTCCGCGCCTTCGGACAGTACGCCATGCTCGGCGAGACACTGGACGACGCCGCAGGCGAAGCCTTCGACAAGACGGCCAAGCTGCTGGGACTGGGCTACCCGGGCGGCCCGGCCGTCTCGCGTCTGGCCGAGTCCGGCACGCCGGGACGCTACGACTTGCCACGTCCGATGAAGCATTCGGGCAATCTCGACTTCAGCTTCAGCGGCCTGAAAACCGCCGTACTCACGCAAGTGCGCAACCTTGCCGGTAATGTGAGCGAGCAGGAAAAGGCCGACCTCGCACGAGGATTTGTCGATGCCATCGTCGACGTGCTCGTCTCCAAGTCGATGGCCGCCCTCAAGCAAACCGGCATGAAAACGCTGGTCGTCGCCGGCGGTGTCGGCGCCAATGCGCAACTTCGCGCGGGACTCAACGAAGCCGCACGGCGTCGCGGCTATCGCGTGCACTATCCCGATCTGGCCTTCTGCACGGATAACGGCGCGATGATCGCCTTCGCCGGCGCCATGCGCCTCAAGCATTGGCCGGACGAAGCGGATAGCGAGTATGCCTACACCGTCCGCCCGCGCTGGGATCTGGCCGACATTGTGCGCAGCACCTGATGCATCTCCCGGCCGGCGCTCAATAAAAAACCGCTCCGAGGAGCGGTTTTTTCATGCATGCACCCGAAAGCGCCACAACATCAAGCCGTCACGCGCTTGTCGCGTTCGATCACGGCGTAGGCGCTGTGATTGTGAATCGACTCGAAGTTCTCTGCCTGAAGCACGTAGGCCACAACGCGCGGCTCATCGTTCAGACGCGTTGCCACATCGCGCACCAGATCCTCGACGAACTTGGGATTTTCGTAAGCACGCTCAGTCACATACTTCTCATCGGGCCGCTTGAGCAACCCCCACAATTCGCAGGACGCTTCCTCTTCCGCCATCCGCACCAGTTCTTCAACGGCGATATCGCCCACGATTTCGGCGTCGATGGTGATATGCGAGCGCTGATTGTGCGCGCCGTATTGCGAGATCTTCTTCGAGCACGGGCACAGGCTCGTGACCGGCACGAGCACCTTGAGCCACACACGCGTCTGGCCGTTGCGCACGTCACCGGTCAACGTCACCTCGTAGTCCATCAGGCTTTGCACGCCCGAGACGGGTGCCGTCTTGTTGATGAAATACGGGAACGTCACTTCGATTCGACCGGCCTCGGCTTCGAGCTTATCCAGCATGCTGTCTAGCATGGCGCGAAATCCCGCAACGTCCAGCGGCGCACGATGCGCCTCGAGCAGCGCCACGAAACGCGACATATGCGTGCCCTTCTGATCGGCAGGCAGATGCACGTCGAGATTGAACAAGCCCACGGTGGCTTGCGCGTCGCCATCGGCCAGACGCACCGACAGCGGGTGACGCACACCGCGCACACCAACGCGTTGAATCGGAATCTGCCGGGTATCGACGGTGCTCTGCACGTCCGGCATGACGAAAGCGGGGTTCATCTGATTCATCTAAATTTCCTTCTTTGCCGGCGAGCCGACTTGGGGGGAAGCAATGGGCAAACCTGCCCGACGCACGGCTCGCGAGCCATTGACGCGTGTCATCGGGAACGTGCCGAAGAACCTCGGCACGGGATGGAAAAGGCGCAACACAAAACGAAACGATCCGGCTTGCAAGCCGGATCGTTCGGAGATTCAGGACTACCGGACGCTCAGGCGACGAGCTTCGTCGTGGCCTTGCCCGCCGCCTCAGAGGCTTCCAGCGGCTTGAGGTCGAAGCGCGCACAGATCGACTTCGCAATGCCCGCCGCGTCGAGACCTTCGGCCGCCAGCAGCGCTGCCGGATCACCATGATCGATGAAGCGATCGGGCAGGCCCAATTGTAGTACGGGCCGAGTAACCCCACCGGCGAGCAGGGATTCCGCCACCGCCGAACCCGCGCCCCCCATGATGCTGCCCTCTTCCACCGTCACGAGGTAATCGTGCGTCTGCGCGAGTCGTGCGATCAGCTCATCGTCGATCGGCTTGACGAAGCGCATGTCCGCCACCGTGGCGTCCAGTTGCGCAGCGGCGGCAAGCGCCGGAGCGACCATGCTGCCGAACGCCAGGATCGCCACTCGGCGTCCCGCCTCGGCCTGACCTTCACGGCGCACGACGCCCTTGCCGATCGGCAGTGCGGTCATGGTTTGCTCGATCGCCGCGCCCGTGCCCGCACCGCGCGGATAGCGCACGGCCGACGGGCCGTCGATCTGCACACCGGTGTAGAGCATCTGACGGCATTCGTTCTCGTCCGACGGCGCCATCACGACCATGTTCGGGATGCATCGCAGGTAAGCGATGTCGTAGGCACCCGCGTGCGTTGCACCGTCCGCGCCAACGAGGCCCGAACGATCCAGCGCGAAGAGGACCGGCAGATTCTGCAAAGCCACGTCGTGAATCAACTGATCGTAGCCGCGTTGCAGGAACGTCGAGTAGATGGCAACGACCGGCCTGAGACCTTCGGTCGCCATGCCGCCCGCGAACGTCACGGCATGTTGCTCGGCAATGCCGACGTCGTAATAACGCTCCGGGAAACGCTTCTCGAACTCGACCATGCCCGAGCCTTCGCGCATGGCCGGGGTGATACCCACAACACGCTTGTCAGCGGCGGCCATATCGCACAACCAGTCGCCGAACACCTGCGTGTACGTCTTCTTGCTGCTCGTGCTCGGCTTGATGCCCTCGGCCGGATTGAACTTGCCCGGGCCGTGATAGAGCACCGGATCGGCCTCAGCCAGCTTGTAGCCGTAACCCTTGCGCGTTACCACGTGCAGGAATTGCGGGCCCTTCAGATTCTTGATGTTCTCGAGCGTCGGGATCAGCGAGTCGAGGTCGTGACCGTCGATCGGGCCGATGTAGTTGAAGCCGAATTCCTCGAACATCGTTGCGGGCACGACCATGCCCTTGGCATGCTCTTCGAACTTGCGCGCCAGTTCCAGCACCGGCGGCGCCACGCTCAGCACCTTCTCCACGCCCTTCTTCGCGGCGGCGTAGAAACGCCCCGACATCAGACGGGCGAGATAGCGGTTGAGCGCGCCGACTGGCGGCGAAATCGACATGTCGTTGTCATTGAGGATGACCAGCAGCGGCACGTCTTCGTGAACGCCCGCGTTGTTCATCGCCTCGAACGCCATCCCCGCCGTCATTGCACCGTCGCCGATCACCGCGATGCCGAAGCGGTTCTCACCCTTCGTGCGCGCGCCGAGCGCCATGCCCAGCGCCGCCGAGATCGACGTGCTCGAGTGCGCCGTGCCAAACGTGTCGTACGGCGATTCGTCGCGCTTCGGGAAGCCCGAAATGCCGCCGAGCTGACGCAGCGAGCTCATCGCTTCGCGACGGCCGGTCAGGATCTTGTGCGGGTAGCTCTGGTGGCCAACGTCCCAGACGATGCGATCCTCCGGCGTGTTGAACACGTAGTGCAGCGCAATCGTCAACTCGACCGTGCCGAGGTTGGACGACAAGTGGCCGCCCGTGCGCGAGACGCTCTCGAGCACAAAGGCGCGCAGCTCTTCGGCCAACGGCACAAGTTGGCGACGCTCCAGACGCCGCAATGCGGCCGGGTCGTCGATAGTGTTTAGAAGTTCGTACATCGTCGTTCCATATATAGGCGTTTTTATCGGGCAGCACCCCCTGTGAGCTGTCCCGATCTCCTGCCGGTGCGTTCTGTGGGGAGATCGCGCCGACCCTCCTTGCCCCTTGCTTGTGTCTACTGCAAACCGCCCCCGAATCCCGTGATCCTGTCCTGCTCGGGGGCCGTATCGAAACTTGCCTGCCCGGCGATTCGCCGCTCAGTTGATGCGATCGACCACGAAATCGGCCAAAGCACGCAACCGATCCGCATTGCCGAGCGACGCGCTCGCCGCATGGGCGTCGGCGCGCAACTTTTCCGCGTATTCGCGTGCGCCTTCGAGGCCCATCAACGAAACGTAGGTCGGCTTGTCGTTGGCGGCATCCTTGCCCGCCGTCTTGCCGAGCGTAGCCGAATCGGCCGTGGCGTCGAGAATGTCGTCCACGACCTGGAAGGCCAGCCCCACCGCTGCCGCGTAGGCATCCAGCGCAACCGATTCGTCGTCCGACAACGCACGGCCGCAGATCGCGCCCATACGCAACGAGGCACGCAGCAGCGCCCCCGTCTTCAAACGATGCATGTTTTCCAGTTGCGACTGCGTAAGCTTGATGCCGACGCTCTCCAGATCGATTGCCTGGCCGCCCGCCATGCCGAGCGCGCCCGAGGCCAACGCCAGTTCGCGCACCAATGCGAGCGACTGTGCGGCGCTAAGGTCGCTCGAGGCTTCGCCGAGCAACGCGAATGCCTGCGTTTGCAGACCGTCGCCCGCGAGCAGGCCCGTCGCTTCGTCATATTGCACGTGTACTGTCGGCTTGCCGCGGCGCAGATCGTCATCGTCCATGCACGGCAGATCATCGTGCACCAGCGAATAGGCGTGAATCATTTCCACGGCACTCGCCGCACGGTCCAGCGCCGTCTCGCTGGCTTGCGTGACTTCGCCAGCCGCAAAGCACAACAGCGGGCGCACCCGCTTGCCGCCGCCGAGGACTGCGTAACGCATCGATTCATTGAGTCGCGCCGACCCGCCATCGGCTGCCTTGGGCAGCGCGGCGTCGAGCGCCTGTTCCACACGGGCCTGCACCGCCTGCATCCAGGCCTTGATATTCTGATCCGCCATCGTCTTCATCCTGCACGTACCCTTCAGGCCGTGCGTGTTATTGAGTCGCCCCGGGGCCATCTGGGACGCTTTGGGTCGTGGGCCCGCCTCGCCATGGCACCGCGGTGCCGGGCGCTGATTAAAAGTCGTCGCGCGCCGCCTCGAGCGGCTTGAGCGTCTCGCCTTCGAGCACCTTGACCTGCTGCTCAACCTTCTCGAGCAGGCCCTGGCAGTATTTCACCAGCACGGCACCGCGCCGGTAGGCGCTGAGCGATTCCTCCAGCCCCAGCTCGCCGCCCTCCATGCGTCCCACCAGCTTTTCCAGCTCGGCGAGCGCAGCCTCATAGGTCTCGGGCAGGTCCTGCGGCACCTCGGGCGCCGCGTCTTGCGACTTTGCAGTCTTGGCCATAAACGCAAAATTCAGGTCGAATGTTCCATTTTACGGCAAAAGCACGCCAGCTCGCAGAGCGTAAATTGCCTCAAAACCGATGCCGGTGACAATTTTCGAACATTATTTAACGCAAATCATGGACTTAGCGGCCCCCGAGGACACATAACAGGTATAATCTCGGGTTCCCTAAATCGATTCTTCGATGGTTGGGTAGTTCACTGCTTTCAAGCTCGACGGGAGTGGGAATGTCCAATCTAAGCAGCGCTTTGCAATTGAAACCGGCCTCGAGCCAATTGCCGGTCTACACGTATTTCGACGAGGCGCTCCTTGCCCGCGAACGTGAAGTCCTATTCAAACACGGGCCTCGCTACGTAGGTCATGAACTGATGGTGCCGGAAGCGGGCGACTATTTCGCACTGCCGGCTGAGCAGGAAGGTCGCATACTGGTCCGCAATGGCGCGGGCGAGCATGGCGGCATCGAACTGCTCTCGAACGTCTGCCGCCACCGCCAGGCGGTTATGCTCAATGGGCGCGGCAATGCTCGCAACATCGTGTGCCCGCTCCATCGCTGGACTTACGACACGAAGGGCGAACTGCTCGGCGCGCCGCATTTCCCGGAGAAGCCCTGCCTGAACCTCGGCAAGTTCCCGCTGCAACGCTGGAACGGGCTGCTGTTCGAAGCAGAAGGCCGCGACGTGCAAGCCGATCTCGCTCGCCTGGGCGTGAAGCACCATCTCGACTTTTCGAACTTCATGTTCGATCACGTCGAAGTGCACGAATGTAACTACAACTGGAAGACGTTCATCGAGGTTTACCTCGAGGACTATCACGTCGTGCCGTTCCACCCGGGACTGGGCAGCTTCGTTTCGTGCGAAGACCTGCGCTGGGAGTTCGGCGACTGGTACAGCGTTCAGACGGTGGGCGTGCATGAGGGTCTCGCCAAGCCGGGCAGCCCGATCTACCGCGATTGGCACGACGTGCTGCTGCGTTACCGCGAAGGTGTTCCGCCGGACTTCGGCGCGATCTGGATGGTGTACTACCCGCATCTGATGATCGAGTGGTATCCGCATGTGCTGGTCGTGTCGTGGCTGATTCCGCGAGGTACGCAGAAAACGACGAACATCGTCGAGTTCTATTACCCCGAGGAAATTGCGCTCTTCGAACGCGAGTTCATCGAGGCCGAGCGTGCCGCCTACATGGAAACGGCCCGCGAAGACGATGAAATCGCCGAACGCATGGACGCCGGCCGTCGCGCGCTGTTCGAGCGGGGCGTGTCGGAAGTCGGCCCCTATCAGAGCCCGATGGAAGATGGCATGCAGCATTTCCACGAGTTCCTGCGTCGCCAGATGGGTGACTTCTGAGCGCCTGGCGCCGGACACCTCTCACCCACTGAGAATACAGGAACCTCGGGTTGGAGTGCCGCGGGGCGGCGATGTGGTGCTAGCGAAACTGAATTAAATATTTGCCGAATTTTCACGGAGCGGCGGGCCATCGGCCCGCCGTTTTCGTTAGAATCGTTGCCATGCTTCAGACATGACCGCGCGGCAACCCCTCATGCCGCCCAAGTCGCCCGCGTTCAGCACAAAACGCGCTTATTCGCCGTCAATCGGCCACAATTCGCCATGCAATCGCTCTGGATGTTGGTCTCCGCCTTCATGTTTACGTTGATGGGGC
>Ga0181519_10000856_pt1 | contig 27237 bp, 24 predicted proteins | sample PEATcosm2014_Bin_26_FD_121102 | JGI IMG/M metagenome (GOLD analysis project Ga0181519, IMG submission 121102) | Peatland microbial communities from MTU Mesocosm Facility, Houghton, MI, USA - PEATcosm2014_Bin02_10_metaG | ecosystem: Environmental > Terrestrial > Soil > Wetlands > Peat | place...
CCATGCGCCTGTTCAGCTGGTCGATCACCTACCTGACCGCCCTCTTCGTCCTGATGGCCGTCGACGTCCTCGTCAAGCATTGAGCCCGACCGACGCCGAGGTGGGCCCGGACGCCCCCGGGGGCGAGGCCACCGGCGACGGGACGGCCTCCGGCGACGGGACCGGCGCTGACGGCGGGACCGGCGTTGACGACCCGGCGGAGCCCGACGCCACCGGGACACCGACAGGACCGGTGACGAAGGCGCCCCCCGCCTCGGGCGACGCCTACCGGCGGCGGCTCCGCTCGCTGATGATCGGCTCGGGCGTGGCGGCCGTCCTGGCCGTGCTGCTGTTCGTGGTGTTGAAGCCGACGGCCACGACCAGTACCGGCCAATCCGCGGTGATCGGCCCCGGCAGTGTGGCCCCCGATTTCACCCTGCCGAACCTGCTCAGCACACCGGCCCAGCCCCTGGCCCCGGTCAACCTCTACGCCCTGGGCCGCGACCGCCACCGCCCGGTGGTGCTCAACTTCTACGCCTCGTGGTGCACCCCCTGCCAGGTGGAGACCCCGCTGCTGGCCGCGGCGGCCAAGGCCGAGGAGGCGAAGGGCTCCCCGGTCCAGTTCATCGGGGTGGACGTGGCCGACCTCACCTCGGCGGCGGTGACCTTCACCCAGCAGTCCGGGATCACCTACCCGGTGGGGGCAGACCGGGCGCTCCAGGTGACCTCGGTGGTCTACGGGCTCAACTCGGAACCCAACACGTACTACATCGATGAGAACGGGGTGGTGATCGGACACACCCTGGGAGCGGTCACCCAGTCCGAGCTGGACGGGTGGCTGCACAAGCTGGCCGGCTCGTCCGGATAGACGGCCCGGTCACTCCCACCGGAAGGAAAGCGCGGCGGCCAGCGGCGCCGCCACCGCCCAGACGGCCAGGACCAGCCAGTCCCGGCCGGTCACCGGCGCACCCTGCCCCAGGGCGGCGTGGAGGGCGTCGGCCAGGGCCGATGCCGGGAGCAGCCGGGCGAGGTCCGCCAGCCAGCCGGGGAGCTTGTCGAGCGGCACCAGCATCCCCCCGAGCAACAGCAGCACGACGAAGAGGGTGTTGACCACGGCCAGGTTGACGAGGGGCTTGAGCAGGCCCGCCAGGAGGAGGCCGATGCCCCCGAAGGCGACCGTGCCCAGCACCATGGCCGCCACCGCCGCGCCGACCAGCGCCCCGTCCGCAGGGTTCCAACCGAGCGCAGAGCCCACCCCCACCAGCACGACCGCCTGGACCAGTTCCACGGCGAGGACGGAGGTGATCTTGGCGGCCAGCAGCCTCGGCCGGCCGAGGGGGGTGGCGCCCAGCCGCTTCAACACCCCGTAGCCGCGCTCGAAGCCGGTGCCGATCGACAGGGCGGTCATCGAGGTCGACATCACCGCCAGCGCGAGGATCCCCGGCACCAGGAAGTCGACCGGGTGCGGCGTCCCCACCGGAAGCACGTGCACCCCCGAGAAGAAGAGCAGGAACAGCACCGGGATCCCGAGGGTGAGGAACAGCGTCTCCCCGTTGGAGGAGAGCATGGTGAGCTCGGCCCGGAGCTGGGCTGCCAGGGGGCGCATCAGTGCGGGGTCCGGCGCGACCGCCGCCGGTGGCCCCGGCCGCCGTCGGCCCCCCCGGCCGGCGTGTCCTCCGGCTCGGGGCCGACCGACGAGCCCGTGATGGCCAGGTAGGCCTCCTCCAGCGACTGGCCGGTCCGGAGGTCGCCGAGGGCGAGCCCGCGGGCCGCCAGCCCGCCCGCCAGGGCGGCGACCACGTCGGGCACCTCGGTGCCCGGTCCCGGGCGGAGTCGGTAGTGGCCGGGGCGCTCCTCCGTGACGGTGGCGCCACCGCCCACCGCCCGGGCCAGGTCGCCGGTGTCGATCCCCGGGTCGGCGCTGAAGCGGACGGAGCCGTCGGCGGTCCCGGCGGCCAGCCCGGCGGGGGAGTCCTCGGCAAGCTTGCGGCCGTGGTCGATGATCACCACCCGGTCGGCGAGGCGCTCGGCCTCGGCCAGCTCGTGGGTGGTGAGCACCACGCAGACCCCGCGGTCGCGAAGCTCCCCGACGATCGAACGGACGACGGTACGTCCCTCGGGATCGACCCCGGCGGTGGGTTCATCGAGGAAGACCACCCGGGGCTTGCCCACCAGGGCCAGGGCCAGTGACAGGCGTTGCTGCTCGCCCCCCGACAGCCGGCGCCAGGCGGTGGTGCGCACCTGGTCGAGGCCCACCCGGAGGAGCAGCTCGTCGGGGTCCTCCGGATCGTCGTAGAAGCGGGCGAAGAGGTGGAGGACCTGGGCGGACCCCAGGGTGGGGTAGATGCCACCCCGCTGGAGCATGACCCCGATCCGGGGCACCAGGGCGGCGTGGTCGGCCCGGGGGTCGAGGCCGAGCACCCGGACCGACCCGCCGGAGGGGGCGCGGTAGCCCTCCAGGGTCTCCACGGTGGAGGTCTTGCCGGCGCCGTTCGGTCCCAGGAGGGCCAGCACCTGGCCGGACTCGGCCCGCAGCGAGAGCCGGTCCACGGCCGTCGTGTCCCCGTAGCGGACCACCAGCTCGTCGACGGTCACGGCCGGCGTCCCGGTCTCGATGGCGTCTCCCACGGGCCGTCACGCTACCGTGAGGGCGCCATGATCGATATCCGGCTGGTACGAGACGATCCCGAGGCGGTCAAGGCCGCCCTCGGACGACGCGGCGTGGATCCGGCGGAGGTGGACCATCTCGCCGAGCTGGACACCGCCGCCCGGGCGGCGGTGGGTCGTCGCGACGGTCTCCGTGGGCAGGTCAAGGACCTCTCCCGGCAGGTCGGCGAGGCCCGCCGGTCGGGCGACACCGACCTCGCCGAGGAACTGGCGGGACGGAGCCGGGCGTTGGGCGACGAGGAACGGGCCCTCGACGTGGTGGCCGACGGGGCGCAGGCGGCGGTCCGCCAGGCGCTCCTCTACCTCCCGAACCTCCCGGCCGATGACGCCCCCGACGGAGCCGGGCCCGAGGACAACGTGGAGGTCCGCTCGTGGCCGGAGGTGCCCCCCTCCTACACCGACGCCCAGCGGGTCCCCCACTGGGAGATCGGCACCGATCTGGGCCTGTTGGACATGGAGCGGGGAGCCAAGCTCTCCGGGTCGATGTTCCCCCTCTACCGGGGGTTCGGGGCGCGGCTGCTCCGGGCCCTCACCTCGTTCGCGCTCGACCGGCACGGCGACACCTTCGAGGAGATCCGGCCCCCGACCATGGTTCGGACCGAGACGATGGTCTCCACCGGCCACCTGCCCAAATTCGTCGACGAGGCCTACCATCTCGAGCGGGACGACCTCTGGGCCATCCCCACCGCCGAGGTGCCGCTCACCTCGATGATGCGGGGGGACATCATGGAGGAGGCCGACCTGCCGCTACGCCTCACCGCCGCCACCGCGTGCTTCCGCCGCGAGGCCGGGGCCGCCGGCCGCGACACCCGGGGACTGCTCCGGGTCCACGAGTTCGACAAGGTGGAGCTCTTCGCCTACGCCACCCCCGAGCAGTCGCCGGGCCTCCTCGAGGACATGGTGGCCCGGGCCGAGCAGCTCCTGCGCGACCTGGGGCTCCACTACCGGGTCCTCGACCTCTGCACCGGCGACATCGGCAACTCGGCGGCGCGCACCTTCGACCTCGAGGTCTTCGCCCCCGGGGTCGACGCCTGGCTGGAGGTGTCCTCGGTCAGCTGGTGCAGTGACTACCAGGCCCGGCGGGCCAACATCCGCTACCGGTCGGAGGGCGGCGGGAGCCCGGCCTTCGTCCACACCCTGAACGGGTCGGCCCTGGCGTGGGCGCGGATCTGGGCGGCGCTGGTGGAGACCGGGCGACAGGAGGACGGCTCGGTGGTGCTCCCCCAGGTGCTCCACCCCTACCTGGGCGGCCAGGGCGTCATCCCGGGTCCCGCCGCCGACTGAAGCACCTCCCGGGTCGCCGGTGGGCGCCGCCCGGGTGGGCTGCTCAGTCCTTCGGGGTGTCGAACCGGTAGCCGACGCCGCGGATGGTGGTGATCAACCGCGGTGAGGACGGGTCCTCTTCCACGTGCGTCCGGAGCCGCTTGATGTGGACGTCGAGGGTCTTGGTGTCGCCGTAGTAGTCGGAGCCCCAGATGCGGTCGATGAGCACGTCCCGGGTGAGTACCCGGCCGGCGTTCTCCATCAGCAGGCTGAGCAGCTCGAACTCCTTGCGGCGGAGGTGGACGTCCTCGCCCCGGACGAAGACCAGGTGCCGATCGGGGTCCACCTGGATGCCGCCCGACTCGAGCACCCCCCGGGCGCCCGGCCGGGTGCCGTCGGGCGTGGGGACCGACGGGGTCGCGGGCGCCCCGGGTCGGGACTCCTCCACCGCCGGGGTACGGCGGAGTACCGCCCGCATCCGGGCCACCAGCTCCCGGAGGCGGTAGGGCTTGGCCACGTAGTCGTCGGCGCCCACCTCGAGGCCGACCACCGTGTCGATCTCGGTGCCCTTGGCCGTCACCATGATGATGGGGACCGACGAGCGCGACCGGATCGACCGGCAGACGTCGATGCCCGAGAGCTTGGGGAGCATCAGGTCGAGGAGGATCAGGTCGGGCGAGACCTCGTCGAAGAGCTTCAGGGCCTCGTTGCCGTCCCGGGCGACGGTGACGTCGAACCCCTCCCGGGCCAGGCCGACCACCAGGGCGTCGATGAACGACTCCTCGTCCTCGGCGAGTAGGACCTTGGTCTGCGTGGGGTCGGGGGACACGGTCGGCCTAGGCGGTGAACTCGGGCGGTGACGGGAGCACCAGGGTGAAGGTGGAGCCCTCCCCTTCGCGGGAGTCGACCTCCACCCGTCCCTGGTGGTTGCTGGCCACGTGGCGGACGATGGAGAGGCCCAGGCCGGTGCCGCCGGTCTCGCGGCTGCGGCCGTGGTCGACGCGGTAGAAGCGCTCGAAGATGCGGTCGAGGTCCCGGGCCGGGATGCCCACCCCGGAGTCGGTGACGGCGAGCTTCACCTCGCCGTCGACCCGGCTACCCACCATCTTCACGATGGAGTCCTCGTAGGAGAAGGTGACCGCGTTCTCGAGGAGGCTGTGGATGGCCGAGACGAGCTGGCGACGGTCCCCGATGACGTAGATCGGGGGGTCGGGCTCATAGAGCTCGATGGTAATCCGCCGCTGCTCGGCGGCGGACCGGACCCGCTCGCACGCCTCGGCCATCACCAGGTTGACGTAGATCGGCTCGCGGGGCGGGGTCTCCTCCGACTCGATGCGGCTGAGGTCGAGGAGATCGTCGATGATGCGGCTGACCCGGAAGGCCTCGGCATGGATCCGCGACGCCAGCCGCTGGGCCACCACCGGGTCCGGCTCCACGGTCAGGGTTTCGGCCAGCAGCCCGAGCGCCCCCACCGGGGTCTTCATCTCGTGGCTGACGTTGGCCACGAAGTCCCGCCGGATCTCCTCGAGGCGGCGGCGCTCCGAGACGTCCTCGATGATGGCGATCACCCCGAGCGGCCGCCGGCCGTCGTCGATCAGCTGGGTGCGGACGGTGAGGGTCTGGCGCGGCGGGCCGTAGAGGTCGAGCGTCCGCTCGGCCGAGCCGTCGTGCCATGCCCCTTCGAGCAGTTCGGTGACGGCCTGGGCGGCGAGGGCGTCGCCGTGGCGGTTGTTCATGAGGGAGACCGCCCGGGCGTTGCGGAAGGCCACGTCGCCGTTCTCGTCGCAGACGATCACGCCCTGGGGGAGGGTGTCGAGCGCCCGGCGCAGGCGGATGGCGTCGGCGCTGGCCTCGGTGACGGCCTCGGCCGCCTCACCGGTCACCTTCTCGAGGTGGGAGAGGATCGGTTCCACGCCGCCGTCGTCGGGGGGCTCCACCCCCAGCCGGTTGGAGAGCGCGGTCAGCCGCTGTTGGAGGCTGCGACGGCTGGAGGAGCGGCCCACGCGGAAGGCGACGAAGAGCAGGAGGAGGAAGACCACCCCGGCGACGACGTACGCGATGAGATGCGAGTGCACGCCCCCAGCATGGCAGGCCGGGGCGCGCGGTCGTGACCTCCCCGCCGACGCTGGACGGATGCCGCGCCCCGGACCCGCCCGGACCCGCCCGGACCCGCCCGGACCCGCCCGGACCCGCCCGGACCCGCCCGGACGGCGGGGAGCGGCATCACCGGCGGTGCCGCTGCCGTGGGTCACCGGGAGGTCAGCCCGCCCGAGGCATCCGGCCAGTACGGCCTGGGGCGCGTCCGGGGCGGTGGAGTCCGCCGTCGGCTGCCCGACGACGCCGGGACCGGGCGCGGACCCGGGATCTGCACCTCGCCGCCCGACCGGTTCGAATAATCATAAAAAAGCATGAAAAGTATTGAAATCGGATAGAGCGGGACATACGGTGGACGCATGTTCAGTGACCTCGTCCCCGCCACCGCCGGCCGGCCCTCCTGGCTGGTGGTCCCCGACCACCACACGGCCGTCGACGCGGCCCGGTTGCTCTCCTCCGCCGTCACGCTCAGCCCGGACACCACCGCACTACCTGGGGGACAGGTCCTCCAGAACCTGATGAACGGGCTCGGAGGGTGGGCCCTCGCCCTCTCGCTGGTCGGCCTCCTCATCGGGGCGGCGGCCTGGGCCCTCGGCTCCCACGGGCAGAACTACCAGCAGACCTACGTCGGTCGTCGGGCCGTGCTCATCTCGGGTCTGGCCGCCCTGCTGATCGGGGCGGGGCCGGCCATCGTCAACTTCTTCTTCGCCGCCGGACAGGGCGTGCACTGAGTGCCGGCCGCCGCCCTACCGGTCATCCCGGCCGCCGCCTGTCCGGCCACCGCCGCCGCCCTGGGGGGTGCCGGGCTGGGCCCGGCCTGCCATGCCACGGCCACGGTGGCCTCGGCCGCCGGATCCGTCGCCGGCTCGCTCGCTTCCGGCGTGGCCGGCTTCGGTGTGGATGCCGTGCTCGACGGCATCGCCTCGTGGGTGTCGTCCGGGGCGGTTTGGCTGCTCGGCCAGATCGGCTCGCTGCTCGCCTCGACCACCGCGGTCGACCTCGGCGCCTCGTGGTTCACCGGCCACTACCAGACCATGGCCGGCCTGGCCGGCGTGGTGGTGGTGCCGCTGTTGCTGGCCGGGGTCATCCAGGCCGTCCACCGCCAGAGCGCCTCGATGCTGGTGCGCTCGGTGGTGGTCAACGTGCCGCTGGCGCTGCTGCTCACCGCGGTGGCGGTGCAGCTGGTCGGCCTCGGGCTGTCGCTGACCGACGCCATGAGCTCGGCGGTCTCCCAGGGCTCCGGCGTCGACACCGGCCACCTCTTCGACGGGGTGGCCACCGCCCTCCAGGCGCCGGCCGCCACCGCCGTGTCCGCCGCCGATCCCGCACCGCCGACCTTCATCGTGCTGCTGGGCAGCCTCGCCGTGGTGGTCGGTGCCCTCCTCCTTTGGATCGAGCTGGTGGTCCGGGCGGCCGCCGTGTACGTCGCCGTCCTCTTCCTCCCCCTGGCCCTGGCCAGCCTGGCCTGGCCGGCGATCGCCCACTGGTGCCGCCGCCTGGTCGACACCCTCGTCGCCCTGATCCTCGGGAAGTTCGTGGTCGTCGCGGTGCTGGCCCTCGGGGTGAGCGCCCTCGGGGCCGGCGTCGACGGTACCGGGACGGGCAACCCGGGCTTCACCTCGGTGCTGGCCGGCGCCGCGTTGCTGGCGCTGGCCGCCGCCGCGCCGTGGGCGCTGTTCCGGTTACTGCCGTTCCTCGAGGCCGGGGCGGTCGCCCATCTCGAGGGGGTGGGCCGCCGCACCGCCATGACCGCCACCGGACCGACGCGGAGCCTGGCCCAGACCGCCCTGCGGATGGCCGCGGCCGGTGGTTCGGGTGGCACCAGCGAGGTGGGCACGGCGCTGGCCGCCGGGGCGGGGCGGGCGGCGGGGGCGACCGGTGGGGCCGTGCGGTCCGGTATCGGAGCCGCCACCGCAGGGCCCGGCGGCGGAGACACCCCGGACACCGACCCGGAGGACGGGCCCACCGTCCGGAGGGTGGAACGGCCCGACCTCGGCCCGTCGACACTCGAGCTGACCGGCGTCGGCTCGCCGGCACCCCCCGGTTCGTCCATCCCGGGGTATCCGGCGGACGACGTCGGACGGGAGGTGATGCGGGCCCGGCTGGCGAGGTTGGGTGTGGGCCTCGACGGCCAGCCCCTGCCCGACCCGGTCGGTACCCCTGTCGGCGAACCCGAAGGTGCCCGAGTGGTCGATGGTTCCGACGGGCCGAACGGACCCGACCGGCCGGGCACCCCCGGCACCGCGGACCCGGGGGCCGGCCGTGGCTGAGCGGGCGACCCCGCCGGGTCGGGTCCGCTACCGGTTCGGTCCGCTCGAGCGTCGGGGTCTCATCGCCGGGTGGCGGGGCGGACAGATCGCCACGGTCGCCGCCGGGCTGGTGGTGGGGGTGTTCGCGCTCCGGGCACATCCCTCGGTCGCCGGCGTGGTCGCCGCCCTGGCGTCGGCCTCCGCCGGCGTGGCGGCGGCGGGCTGGCCGATCCGGGGCAGGACCGCCGAGCAGTGGTGCCCGCTGGCGGTCCGATGGGCGGTCACCTCCTTCTCCGGCGGTCACCTCCGGACGGCGGCCGGTCCGAGACGGGGCGCACCGGTCGGGGTCGACCCCGGAGGCGACCCGGTTCTGAGCGTCGGTCCCACCCCGTCGGGTGCCCCCGGGGGGCGGTGGGGGGCACGTCCGGGCGTCTTCAGCGGACTGCGGATCGTGGCCTGTCCCGTCACCGACGACCCGGGCGCCCCGGAGGCGGGGGTGGTGGTCGATCCGCGGGCGCGGACCGCCACCGCCGTCCTCGCCGTCCGGGGCCACAGTTTCGCCCTCCTCGGACCGTCGGAGCAGGACGCCCGGGTGGCCGCCTGGGCCCGGGTGCTCGCCGCCCTCGCCCGGGAGGGCTCCACCGTCCACCGCGTCCAGTGGGTGGAGTCGTGCCTTCCCGACGACGGTGCGGCGGCGCGGCGGTACGTGGAAGGGCATGCCGCGCTCGACACCTCTTCCCCCGCCGCTCGCTCCTACGCCGGACTGGTGGAGCAGTCGGCGCCGTCCACCCGCCGGCACCGGACGCTGCTCGCCGTCTCCGTCCATGCCGGGCGGTCGGGTCGGGCCGTGCGGGCGTCGGGGGGCGGCGACGACGGCGCCGGGGCGGTGGTGCTGCGTGAGGTGGTCGGCCTCCAGCGTCTCCTCGAGGAGACCGACGCCACCGTCGAGGGCGTCCTGGGCCCCCGGGCACTGGGCGCGGTCATCCGCGAGGCGGTGGCGCCGGCGGACGGCCTCGGGTCGCCCACCGCGGTCGGGGGGCCCGGCGGCACCCCGGCGTGGCCGTGGCCGATGGCGGTGGAACCGACCTGGGAAGCCGTCCGCGCCGACGCCACCTGGCACGCCACCTACTGGGTGGCCGAGTGGCCGCGGGTGGACATCACCCCCGACTTCCTCGGCCCGCTCCTCTTCGCCCCGGTCCGCCGGACCATCTCGCTCGTGATGGAGCCGGTCAGCCCGAGCCGGGCGGCACGGCAGGTGGCCCACGCCCGGACGGCCGACATCGCCGACGGCGAGCTGCGCCGGCGCGGTGGCTTCCTCGTGACCGCCCGGCAGACCCGCGAGCGGGAGGGCGTCGAGCACCGGGACGTCGAACTGGCCGACGGCCACGCCCAGTACCGGTTCTCCGGGTACGTGACGGTCACCGCCGACGACGAGGAGGCCCTCCGGCGCAGTTGCGCGGCGGTGGAGCAGGCGGCCGGACAGGCCCGCCTGGAGCTCCGCCGCCTCTTCGGCGAGCAGGACGTGGCGCTGGCCGCCTCCCTCCCGCTCGGCCGGGGGCTGGCGTGAGAGGTCCGGGGCCGCGGGTGGGCGCCCACGTGGCCACCACCCGTCACCTGTGCGTGGCCTACCCGCTGGCCACCGAGGCAGGTCTCGGCCACGAGGGTGTGCTGATCGGGAGGGACCTCCTCGGCGGCTCGTTCACGTACGACCCCTTCGCCCTCTACCGCCAGGGGGTCGTCACCAATCCCAACATGGTGGTGTTCGGGCAGATCGGCCGCGGCAAGTCGTCCTTCGTGAAGTCGTACCTCTGGCGACAAGCGGTGTTCGGACGCCGGGCCTGGGTGGTCGACCCCAAGGGGGAGTACGGGCCGCTGGCCACCGCCTGGGGCGTTCGGCCCGTCGCCCTCCGCCCGGGGGGCCCGGTCCGGCTGAATCCGCTCGACACCGGTGTGGTGACGGACGTCGGGGACGACGAAGTGGGGCGCCGCCGGGTGGAGCTCACCGCCTCGCTGGCGGTGGCCTGCCTCGACCGCGACCTCCTGCCGAGGGAGCGGGCGGCGGTCGACGCCTCGGTGACCGGCGCCTCGCAACGGGCACGCCGGGCGGGCACGGGCGCCCCCACCCTCCCCCTGGTGGTCGACGCCCTCCTCGAACCGGACGGGGAGTCCGCCCGGGAGCTGCGGACCGACCGGCGGACACTGATGGAGGACGGCCGGGACGTCGCCCTCGAGCTGCGGCGCCTGGTGGCCGGTGACCTCCGGGGAATGTTCGACGGGCCGACCACCCCCGGTCTCCGGCTCGACGCCCCCCTGGTGGTCCTCGACCTCTCGGCCGTCTACCACTCACCGGCCCTCGGGGTGCTGATGGCCTGCGCCACCGCCTGGCTGCAGCACGCCGTGCAGGCCGAAGACCGCCACCGGGTGCTGGTGGTGGTGGACGAGGCGTGGGCCATCCTCTCCAACCTCGGGGTGGCACGGTGGCTGCAGGCCTCGTGGAAGCTCTCGCGGGCGCTCGGCATCGCCAACCTGGCGGTCCTCCACCGGCTCTCCGACCTCCGGGCGGTCGGCGCCGGCGACTCCGAGCAGGTCGGCCTGGCCGAAGGCCTGCTGGCCGACTCGGAAACCCGCGTGGTCTACGCCCAGTCGCCCGGCGAGGTGGAGCGCACCGGCGAATTGCTGGGCCTCACCCCCACGGAGGCCGAGCTGGTCACCCAGCTGCGGCGCGGGGTGGCGCTGTGGAAGGTCGGCCGCCGCTCGTTTCTGGTGGAGCACCGACTGGCCACCGACGAGCACCGCCTCATCGACACCGACGCCGCCATGGCCGACGACCCCCCGGCCCGCTCCATGGCCGGTCCCGGACGGTGAACCTGGCCGCGGCGCTGGACACGGTGGTCGGGGTCGGCGCCTTCGTGACGACCGGGCTGATCGGCCGCGACGGGTCCCGCCACCGCGGTCCCGGTGCCACCGGCGGCACCGGCGGCAACAGATCCGGCGCCCGGCGCCCGACGCCCCCTCCCGGGCGCCGGGCGTCGCCTCACCGACGCGGCGTCCGGGGGTCGGCACCGTCGGCCCGCGTGGGCGCAGGCTGGGCGACCCCCAGGGAGCTGCGGGCACTGGCCTGCCCCCGCGACGACCCCGGCCCGGCACCGCCCGGCCGGCTGGTGCTGGGATGGGTGGGCCGCCGGCTGGTGGCCGCCGAAGCCCGTCAGTCGGTGATCGTCTTCGGGCCCAGCCAGTCCCGGAAGACCAGCGGCTTCGCGGTGCCGGCCATCCTCGGGTGGGAGGGCCCGGTGGTGGCCACCAGCGTCAAGGCCGACCTGGTCGGCGACACCATCGCCCACCGCCGCCGGTGCGGCAAGGTGTGGTGCTTCGACCCCACCGGGTCGACCGGGCTGCCGTCGGCCGGGTGGTCCCCGCTCGACAGCGCGGCCACCTGGCCGGGCGCCCGGCGGGCCGCCGCCGCCCTCACCGAGACGGCCCGGGCGCAGGCGGGCCCGGTGGCCGACGGCGACTTCTGGTACGCCACCGCCACCAAGCTGTTGGCGCCGCTGCTGCTGGCGGCGGCCACCGGCGGACGCCGGATGGCCGACGTGGTCCGCTGGGTGGACACCGGGGAGGAGGCCGAGGTGCTCGACCTCCTGGCCGCCGCCGGGGTGCGGGAGGCGGTCGACGCCGTTCTGGCCGCCTTCGGGAAGGAGGAGCGGCAGCGAAGCTCCACGGCCACCACCCTGGAGACCGTCCTCGAACCCTTCGTCGACCTCCCGGTGGAGGCCGGCCACGGTCCGGCGGTCGACCCGGCGGCCCTGGTGGCGGGGAGCCACACCCTCTACCTCTGTGCCCCGGCCCACGACCAGCGCCGGCTGAGCCCGTTGTTCACCGCGGTGGTGCGCCAGGTGCTCGAACACGTCTACGACACGGTGACCCGAACGGGGCTGCCGCTCGACCCCCCGCTGCTGGTGGTGCTCGACGAGGCGGCCAACGTCGCCCCGCTCCCCGACCTCGACGCCCTGGCCGCCACCGCCGCCGGCCACGGGGTGCAGCTGGTCAGCGTCTGGCACGACCTGGCCCAGATCACCGCCCGCTACGGGCCGCGGGCGCCGACCGTGGTCAACAACCACCGGGCCAAGGTCTTCCTGTCGGGGATCTCCGACCCGTCCACCCTCGACCACGCCAGCGCCCTGATCGGCGAGGAGGAGGTCCTGCTGCCGGCCTACACCTCCGGCGGCCCGGGCGGCCGGTCCACCACCCGGTCGACCACCCAGCGGAGGCTGGCTCCGCCCGACGCGCTGCGGCGGATCCCGCCGGGGGAGGGTGTCCTCGTCTACGGCGGGCTGTCTCCGGCCCGGCTGCGGCTGCGGACCTGGACGGAGGAGCCGGAGCTGGCGGCCCGGACCCGGGGTGGGGAGGGGGAGCGGAAGGGGGAGGGGGAGGCGCTCAGACCCCGGTGGCGCCGTACCTCGCCAGCAACCGTTCGCGCTTCCTCGGGTCGAGGTTGACCAGCGTGACGTCCCCGTCGTAGACGGCGAGGACCCGCTTGTCCATCACCCGCCGCCACAGGGGCGTGAGGTAGGCCAGGCCGATCATCGTCCCGTAGCCCGACGGCAGCTGCGGTGCCTCGTCGAAGGTACGGAGCGTCTGGTAACGGCGGGTGGGGTTGGCGTGGTGGTCGGAGTGGCGCTCGAGCCCGTAGAGCAGCACGTTGGTGGCGATGTGGTCGCTGTTCCAGCTGTGGCGGGGGGCGCACCGCTCGTACTTCCCGTTGGCGTCCTGCTGGCGGAGCAGCCCGTAGTGCTCGAGGTAGTTGACGACCTCGAGGAGCGAGAAGCCGAACACCGCCTGGACGATGAGGTAGGGGACGACCCGCACGCCGAAGACGGCGGTGGTGGCGCCGAAGAGCACCACGGTCATGGCCCAGGAGGTGAGCACCTCGTTGTGGATGCTCCACGGGCTGCCGCCCTTGCGGCCGAGGCGGGTCTTCTCGATCCGCCACCCCGACCGGGCCGCACCCGCCACGCTCCGGGGGAAGAAGGCCCAGAACGACTCGCCCATCCGGGCGCTGGCCGGGTCCTCGGGGGTGGCCACCCGGACGTGGTGTCCCCGGTTGTGCTCCACCCGGAAATGGCCGTAGGCGGTCTGGGCCAGCACCAGCCGGGCCACCCACCGCTCGAAGGAGTCGGTCTTGTGGCCGAGCTCGTGGGCGTTGGCGATGCCGATGCCGCCCACCGCCCCCACGGTGAGGGTGAGCCCGATCTCCGCGACCAGCGACAGATGGCCCTGGGCGATCATCCACGCCCCCCAGAAGAACCCGGCGTACTGGAGCGGCAGGTAGCAGTAGGTCAGCCCCCGGTAGTAGCGGTCGTGCTCGAGGGCCGGCTCGGCCCACGGCGGCGGGTTGCCGTGGTCGGTCCCGACCAGCGTGTCGATGATCGGGATGCCCACGAGGATCCAGAACGGCCCGGTGTACCAGAACACGTCGAGTCCGGTGCCTGCCGCCCCCATCCAGGCGAGGAACGGGAGCAGCGGCACCACCAGGGCGAGCATCCAGTGGTAGCGCTTGCGGTCGCGCCAGCTGACGGTGGTGCCGTCGACGGTGGTGGTGATGGTGGCGAGTGCCATGGGAGGCCTCCTCAGTGGGGACGGGTTGCGGGTGCCGCCGTGTCGGCGAGGCCGGCGACGATGGCGTTGGAGAGGAACCGGGCGACCTGCTCGGGGGGCCGGTCGGGGGTGCGGACCGTGTAGCTGATGAGCATCCGGCTCAGCAGGTCGGCGGCCGAGTGGGCCTCGGCCTCGCTCGCCTCGGGCACCCGCTCCTCGATGATCTGTTGGCTGATGGCACGCACCGCGCCGAGCACCGCGCCCTGCCCGTCGATCAACAGGGGCAGCAGTGCCTCGGGTTCGGTGGCCACCAGGCGGTCGAGGAGGGGGTGGTCACGGACCAGCAGCAGCGACTCGAGGATGGCGGCCTCCAGCGAGGTGGCCGGGTCGTCGTGGAGGGCGGCGGCGGCGATGACCAGCTCGACGATCCGGCCCGCCTCGCGCATGACCGTGCGGCTGACCAGCTCCTCACGGGAGGCGAAGTGCTTGTAGAGGGTCTGGCGCGACAGGCCGGACCGCTTGGCCACGTCGCCGACCGACAGGCGGCTGATGCCGTGGACCGCCGCCACCTCCAGGGTGGCGTCGAGGAGCCGCTCCTCTGCGGTCGGGCCGGTCGTCATGGGTGACAAATTAACAAATCACGTCAGATTGTCAACCGGAAACCGGCCGGGCGGCCCCCCCGGGGCCTCACTACGCTCCTTCCGTGCCCTCCGCCCCCGCGATGCCGCCGTCGGACGAGCCGGTCTTCGACCCGTTCGACCCCACCTGGGCGCTCGACCCGTTCCCCCTCTACGCCGATCTGCGTGAGCGGGCCCCGGTCTCCAAGGTCGACGTCGGCTTCTGGGTCTTCGCCCGCCACGTGGACTGTCTGGCCGTCCTGCGCGACCGGCGGGCCAGCTCCGACGGCTCGAACCTCGACCTCGAACGGGTACCCGACGGCTTCCGCGGCCGTGTCGACCCGGACGACCCCCTGGCCGCCGCCGTGGCGGAGCACCGCCCCTTCCTCTTCCGCGACCCGCCCGACCACACCCGGCTCCGGGGCCTGGTGGCGAAGGCGTTCACCCCCCGGGTGGTCGAGTCGCTCCGGGCCCGCACCCTGGAGGTCGTCGACGAGCTCCTCGACGCCGCGCTGGAGGCCGACCGGGTCGACCTGCTCGAGGCGTTCGCCTATCCCCTGCCCGTCCGGATCATCTGCGACCTGCTCGGGGTCCCGCTCGACGACCAGTACCGGTTCAAGGGGTGGTCGACGGCCCTGGCCCGCGGCCTCGACCCCGACTTCCTCCTCACCGAGGACGTCCGGGCCGCCCGCACCGAGGCCGTGGTCCAATTCGCCGGCTACTTCTTCGAACTGCTGGCCGACCGCCGGCGCTCCCCCGGCGACGACCTCCTCAGCCGGCTGGTGGCGGCGGAGGACGACGGCACCGTGCTGACCGAGGGGGAGCTGCTCTCCACCTGCATCCTGCTGCTGGTGGCCGGCCACGAGACGACGGTCAACCTCATCTCCGGGGGGGCACTGGCCCTGCTCCGCCACCCGGACCAGCTCCGGCGGTACCGGGACGAGCCGGAGGTGCGTCGCACCGGGGTGGAGGAGCTGCTCCGGTACGTGTCGCCGGTGCAGCTCACCGGCCGGTCGATGACCGGGGACCTGGAGGTCGCCGGGGTGACCCTCCGGAAGGGCGACTTCGCCATGCTCCTCCTGGGCTCGGCCAACCGCGACGCCGACCAGTTCCCCGACCCCGAGCGGTTGGACCTGGGCCGGACCCCCAACAACCACCTGGGGTTCGGGTTCGGCATCCACCACTGCCTGGGCGCCCCGCTGGCCCGGATGGAGACCCAGGTGGCGCTGGCCAGGCTGGTGGAGCGGGCCCCCGATCTGGCCCTGGACGGGGACGTGACCTACAAGACCAACATCGTGCTCCGGGGGATGGAGTCGCTGCCGGTGGCCATGCGGGGCTGAGCGGCGGGGCCCCGTCGGCCGGGGGTCAGTCCCGGGCCGCCCGGTCGAGGACGGGCTGCAGGGCATCGAGCGCCTGGACCACCGACCCGTCGTCCAGCGGCAGCAGCAGGGCGGCCACCGCGTCGGCCCCGGCCTCCGCGTAGCGCCCGGCCACCTCGGCGTCGAGTGGCTCGAAGTACGGGCAGACGGTGACCGTCACCTCCGACCGACTCCGGCCCTCGACGGCCAGCAGCTCGTCGAGGCGGCCGAGTGGCCCGGCCAGGTCCTCCGGCTGCCGGTTGAAGGTGTGCCACCCCTGACCGGCCCGGGCCACCCGCCGCAGGGCGGCGTCGGACTCGCCGCCGATGACGATCGGCGGATGCGGTGCCTGGACGGGCTTGGGGAACATCGAGCACCGTGGCAGGGAGTAGTACTCGCCCTCGAACTCGGAGCGCTCGTCGCACCACAGGGTGCGGAGCACCTCGAGGTACTCGTCGGTGCGCTTCCCCCGGCCCGGCCACGGCACGTTGACGGCGTCGAACTCCTCCTCGAGCCAGCCCACCCCGATCCCGAGGTCGACCCGGCCGTCGGAGAGCCAGTCGAGGGTGGCCACCTCCTTGGCGGTGTAGACGGGGTTCCGCTGGGGAAGGAGGACCATGGCCGTACCGAGGCGCACGGTGGCGGTGCGGGCGGCCAGGAAGGCCAGCGTGTTGAGGGGCTCGAGCAGCCCGCTGTCGGGTGGCGCCGGGATCTTCCCGTCGGCGGCGTAGGGGTACTCGGAGGCGTACTCGTCGAAGAGCACCACGTGCTCGCCGACCCAGATGGTGCCGATGCCGCGTTCCTCGGCCTCGCGGGCGATGGTGGTCAGTACCCCGGGGGTGGCGAAGGGGCTGGCGGTGGGGACCCAGAGATCGACCTTCACGGGGCCAGCAGGGGCCAGGGGCGCTCGCGCTCGGCCACCACCCCCAGGTCGAGGAGGAGCTGCTCCTCGTGGTGCCGGCCGATGACCTGGAGGCTGACCGGCAGGCCGTCGACGGTGCCGGCGGGGATGGCGACGGCCGGGTTGCCGGTCAGGTTGGCGGGGATGGTGAGGGAGCCGTTGTTGGCGATGGCCACTTCGAAGCCGTGCTCGGCGATCAGGTCGACGTCGCCCACGGTGGTCGGCATCGGTCCGGCGGCCGCGAAGGCGACGTCGGGGTTGGTGGCGGCGAAGATGAAGTCGGCCTCGTCGAAGACGGCCGCCATCGTCTCGTTCACCCGGGTCCGGAAGACCTCGGTGGCCCCCGCCGTCTTGACGTTCAGGTTGTAGGTGGCGAGGTTCATCCCCAGCTGGATCTCCGGGGTGAGGTCGTCCTGGCAGGCCGGGTACCGGTCACCGAGCGCTCCGGCCAGGCCGATCAGGTTGGACATCGCCCACTCGAGCCCGCCCCGGGGAAGCGAGACCGCCACGTCGACCCGCCGCAGCCCGGCCGCCGCCACCAGGTGCTCCGCCGTCTCGAGGACGGTGGCGGCCACCCGGGGCTCGAGCACCGCGGTGCCCAGGTCGACGGCGATCACCGCCCGCTTGCCCGCCAGGTCGAAGGACCCGAGGTCGCGCTCCCACCCCTCGACCCGGGGGAGGCTGAGGGTGTCGCGCGGGTCGTAGCCGTTGCAGACGTCGAACCACCGGGCGGTGTCCCGGACCGAGCGGGCCATGCAGCCGAGCACCACGGTGAGGGGGGGCTGGTGGGCGTGGGGCCCCTTGGGGATGCGTCCGAAGGTCGATTTGAGGCCGAAGAGGCCGGTGTAGCCGGCGGGGATCCGGATGGAGCCGCCCCCGTCCCCGCCCGTGGCGATGGGCACCAGTCCGCCCGAGACGGCCGCCGCCGAGCCGCCCGAGGAGCCCCCGGGGGTGCGCTCGGGGTTCCACGGGTTGCGGGTGGTGCCGTTGATCTTCGAGTGGGTGTAGTTGACCCCGCCGAACTCGGGGGCGGTGGTGGCCCCGACCAGCACGGCCCCGGCCCCCCGGAGCCGGGTGACGTGGGTGGCGGTGTAGTCGGCGATCCGGTCCTTGAAGACCAGGGACGCCTCGGTGTACGGCCAGCCGGCCACCGGGTCGAGCTCCTTCACACCGATCGGCACCCCGCCGAAGGGGAGCGAGACGTCGGCGGACGCCGCCGCCGACCGGGCCTCGTCCGGCACCAGGTGGTTGAAGGCGTTGAGCTCGGAGGCGTCGATGGCGGAGAGCGAGGCCTCGAGCGCCTCGGTGGGTGAGATGGTGCCGGCGCGGTAGGCGTCGACGAGCGAGCAGGCGTCCCCCTGCCAGGGCTGGTCGGTCATGGTCCGCGACGCTACTCGCGCGGTGGGTGGCGACGCCGGGGCGGGCCGCGGTCCACCGACGGGTCCGGCGTCGCCCTCGCGGCGGCCCCGTCGGGCGTAGCGTGGGGGCATGAGCGACGAGACCACGCCCGGGGACGGACCGTCGGCGCCGACGGACGTCGCCCCCACCACCCCCACCACCGAGCCCCGCCACCCGCTGACGCTGGCCGTCGACATCGGCGGCACCGGGCTGAAGGCCTCGGTGCTGGACGCCGACGGGGCGATGGCGGCCGACCGGGTGAAGATCCCGACCACCTATCCGCTCCCACCGCAGAAACTGGTCGCCGACCTCGGGAAGCTGGTGGCGCCGCTCCCGAAGGCGGAGCGCGCCTCGGTCGGCTTCCCCGGCATGGTCCGGGACGGCCACGTGCTCTCCGCCCCCCACTTCTCCACCAAGGCGGGGCCGGGCAGCTCGGTCGACCACACCCTGTTCACCCAGTGGTCCGCCTTCGATCTGGCCACCACGCTGACGACGGCGTTCGGGATCCCCACCAAGGTGGCCAACGACGCCGACATCCAGGGGTTGGCGGTGGTGGCCGGCAGGGGTCTGGAGTTCGTGATCACCCTGGGGACCGGGTTCGGCTCCGCGCTCTTCTGGGACGGGGCCCTCCTCCCCCACCTGGAGGTGGCCCACCAGCCGTTCCGGAAGGGCGAGACCTACAACGAGCAGCTGGGCGAGGCCACCCGCAAGGAGATCGGCGAGGAGCGGTGGAACAAGCGGGTGCACAAGGCCATCGCCAACATGCGGGCCCTGTTCTTCTTCGACCACCTCTACATCGGCGGCGGCAACTCCCGACGGGTGGTCCGCCAGCACCTCCCCGACGACGTGACGATCGTCGACAACACCGCCGGCATCCTGGGCGGTATCAAGCTGTGGGAGGCCGACCACCTCGGGGTCAACACCATCCCGGCGTAGGTCCGGATGTTCAGCCCTGCCAGGCCCTCCACCGCCGGTCGATCTCCTTCATCTCGGGCCGCCATCCCTTCCGGGCCTTGGCCGCCGCCGCCCGCTCGACGATGACCAGCCGCTCGACGGTGTCGGCCAGTTCGGGGTGGTCGGCGGCCACCGCCTCGAGCCACGCCACCGACAGCACGGCGTCGTGGAGGTCGCCCAGCCGCCGCTGGAGACGCTCGGAGGCCTTCGCCGTCCTGCGGGCCGGAGCCCCCTCCACCACCGCGGCCGTCTCGCAGCCGTAGCGGAAGCCCTTCACCCGGATCCGCAGCTTGTGGAGGTTGTCGTCGGTGGTCGACTTCTTGGCGTTCCGGGCGGCCCCGCGGACATCGCGCCACGACCGCCCGAGCAGTTGGGGGAGCATCGTCTCGGCCGGCTGCCCGGCCTTCGTGGTGAGCAGCGGTCCGTCCCACAGCAGGAGGACCTGTCCGATCAGCCGGGCGTACCGGTCGCTCTCGCGGGCGTGGTCGACCCGCGCCTCGGCGGCGTCGAGGGCCCGGTCGAGGACGGCCAGCACCGGCCGGAGGTCGGCCTCGTCCACCAGCAGCGGCCCGCTCACCGCCAGGGTGTCGTGGAGGACGTGGAGGTCGCGCGACTCGCCCAGGCAGTCGGCGTACCAGGCGAGCTCCGCCCGGAGGGACGTGGACCACACCGGCTCGACCAGCAGCCGGAAGGTACGCAGATTGGAGCGGATCCGGCGGCACGCCACGCGGGACTGCCGGAGGCGCTCCATCTCGGTGGTCCGCCGTGGGGCGCCGTCCAGCGTCACGATGGCGCCGGGCACCGGGGGGCTCACCGGGGGAGTCACCGAGGGGCTCACCGAGGGATGGCCGTCGCCGGCCGCGGCCCGGGGCTCCCGCCCGGCGCCGGGGATGATGCCGGCGTCGTTGATCAGGAAGGTGCGGGCGGCGTTGGCCAGCACGCGGTGGAGGACGTCGCCGGCGGTGGGACCGGTCCGGCCGTCGTCCTCGCCGATGGTGGGCATCGAGGTGACGGTGGTGACGTTGACGTCGATCCGACGGGCCGTGCCCTTCCCCGGGTCGCTGCTCATCGGGCGGTGCTCACCCCCTCAGACTACGGGGCGTCGGCGGTCGGACGGCGCCGGGGGTCGGAGCCGCTCAGGCCGCCCGCGGCGGGTGGCTGCCGAACCGGGTCCGCCCACCCGCCGCCGCCCCGGTGGGCGATGCCGGAGACCCAGCCCGGTGCCCGGCGGCCTGGGACGGCAGCTCCACATTGTCCATCAGCAGGGTCAGCCAGGTCTTCACGTCCAGGATCAGCTGTTCGATCGCACCCATCTCCACGGTCCTCCTCGGCGCCGGGGCCATCGCCCGCCGCACCTGTCCAGCGTACGGAGCCAACGTTTCCGAAATGTCACGGGCGGGTGACGCGGAGGGGAACTTCGGGTGAGCGGCGGCCTACCCTGGGGCCGTGCACGCCGTCACCATCGTCGACCAACGCCTGGTCTGGGAGTCCCACCCCGACCCCGAGCCCGGACCCGGGGAGCTGCTGGTGGCCGTGGCCGCCGCCGGTATCAACGGGGCCGACCTCCTCCAGCGCCGTGGCCTCTACCCCGCCCCGGAGGGCGCCCCGGTCGACATCCCGGGGATGGAGTTCGCCGGCGAGGTGGTGGCGACCGGACCCGGGGTGTCCCGGTTCGCCGTCGGTGACCGGGTGATGGCCCTGGTGGGCGGCGGGGCCCAGGCCGAGCTGGTCACCGTGGACGAGCGGGTGGTCCTTCCCGTCCCCGGGGGCATTCCCTGGGAGGCGGCCGGCGGCTTCCCCGAAGTGTTCTCCACCGCCCACGACGCACTGTTCACCCAGGGTCGCCTGACCCGGGGCAACCGGGTGCTGATCTCCGGGGCGGCCGGCGGGGTGGGCTCGGCCGCCGTGCAGCTGGCGCACGCCGCCGGGGCCCACGTGGTGGCCTCGGTGCGCGCCGCCGCCCTCCACGACCGGGTGCGGGACCTGGGCGCCGACGAGGTCGTCGAGCCCGACCGGGTCGGCGGGTACGGCCCCTTCGACGTGTCGCTGGAGCTGGTGGGCGCGCCCGGGGTGGCTCCGGCCCTGCAGGCACTGTCCACCGGCGGCCGCATCGTGGTCATCGGGGTGGGGGCGGGGGCCAAGGTGGAGCTGAACCTGCTGGCCCTGATGGGGAAGCGGGCCACCGTCGGGGGATCCACCCTCCGGGCGCGGCCGCTGGCGGAGAAGGCCGAGGTGGCCCGCCGGGTCGAGGCCGAGGTGCTGCCCGGGCTGGCCTCGGGGCAGCTCCGGGTGCCGGTGGCCGGCACCTTCCCGCTGGACGATGCCGAAGCCGGCTACGGGCGGTTCGCTGCCGGCTCCAAGGTGGGCAAGATCGTTCTCGTGAACGGGTGAGGCGGCCCGGAGGGGCCCCTACCTCGAGACGATGACCGACGAGCCGTGGCCGAAGAGGCCCTGGTTGGCGGTGATGCCCACCGTGGCCCCTTCCACCTGGCGACCGGTGGCCCGGCCCCGGAGCTGCCAGACCAGCTCGCAGACCTGGGCGATGGCCTGGGCGGGGATGGCCTCGCCGAAGCACGACAGGCCGCCGCTGGGGTTCACCGGCACGCGGCCGCCCACCGTGGTGTCGCCGTCGCGGAGCAGGCGCTCGGCCTCGCCCTGCTTGCACAGCCCGATGTCCTCGTACCAGTCGAGCTCGAGGGCCGACGAGAGGTCGTAGACCTCGGCCAGGTCGACGTCCTCGGGGCCGATGCCGGCCTCCTCGTAGGCGGCGAGGGCCACCGACTGCTTGAAGGTGGGACCGGGCGCCGAGCTGGTGGCGGCGGAGTCGGTCGAGAAGTTGGGCATCTCGATGACCGTCTGCGGGAAGCGCGGGGTCACGGTCGAGACGGCGTCGATGGTGACGAGGTCGTCGGTGCCGGCGTGGCGTCGGGCGAACTCCAGCGACGTGAGCACCAGGGCGGCCCCACCGTCGGAGGTGGCGCAGATCTCGAGGAGTCGGAGGGGATCGGCCACCATGGGGGAGGCGAGCACCTCCTCGGCGGTCACCTCCTTGCGGTAGCGGGCGTTGGGGTTCTCCAGGCCGTGCCGGGCGTTCTTCACCTTGACGGCGGCGAAGTCCTCCTCGGTGGCCCCGAACAGCTCCATGCGGCGGCGGGCGTAGAGGGCGAAGTAGGTGGGGTTGGTGGCGCCCAGGAGATGGAAGCGGAGCCAGTCCGGGTCGTCCCTCCGGTCGCCGCCCACCGGGGCGAAGAACCCCTTGGGTGTGGTGTCGGCCCCGACCACCAGGGCCACGTCGCACAGCCCGGCGAGGATCTGGGCCCGGGCGTTCGAGACGGCCTGGGCACCCGATGCGCAGGCCGCGTAGGACGAGGACACGCGGGCGCCGGACCACCCGAGCGCCTGGGCGAAGGTGGCCCCGGCCACGAAGCCGGGGTAGCCGTTACGGATGGTGTCGGCGCCGGACACGTACTGGACGTCGGTCCAGGCGATGCCGGCGTCGTCGAGGGCGTCGCCGGCGGCGGCCAGCCCGTACTCCACGAAGTTGCGGCCCCACTTGCCCCAGGGGTGCATGCCCGCACCCAGGACGGCCACCCGCTTGTCGTCAGGCACCGGGGGCCTCCTCGGGGGTCGTCGCGGACGTCGTCGTCGGCCGCCACTTCCAGACCAGGTACTCGTGCTCGTCGTCCTCGTAGAGGGTGTCGAGGACCAGCTCCACCTCGACGCCGACCCGGAGGTCCTCCACGTCGACGTCGGCGACCACCTGGCCGAGCACCACCATCTGCTCGGTGGCCAGCTCCACCGCGGCGATGGGGAAGGGGACGAAGGGGTCGGCCGACACGTAGGGCTTGGGTGGCTGGTAACCCGCTGCGGTGTACGACCAGACGGTGCCGGTACGGCTGAGCTCGACCTCGTCGAACGCCATCGAGCGGCACGCCGGGTTGCGGCAGAGGTAGGTCTCCTTCGGGAAGGCGAAGGTGCCGCACGAGGTGCACTTCGATCCGAGGAGGGCGGGGGAGGCGTCGTCGAGGGTGAACCACCCCTCGATGGCGGGGACGCGGGCTTTGGCCGGGGACATCGGTCGATCCTACCCCTCGGTCCCGGATGTGGCCCCGGCGTCCGCGGCGTCCGCGGCGTTTCCGCCGAGGCCGCCGGCGGCGCGGGAGGCGGCGATCCGGGCGTCGTCCCAGCCGAGGATGTCACGGAGTACCTCGTCGGTGTGTTGACCGACGGTGGGTGCCTTGGTGGGCACGGGGAGGTCCTCGCCGACGAACTTGAGGGGGGAGGGGAGCTGCTCAGCTCCGAGGACCTCGGTGGGGATCCAGTGGAAGCGGTCGTGGAACTGGGGGTCGTCGGCGATGGTCCGCGGAGAGTTGACCGGGGCGACGGGGAAGTTCTGCTCGACGCCGGCGGCCAGCCACTCCTCGGCGGTGCGGGTGCGGAAGATGTCGCGGAGCTCGGCCTGGAGCTCCCGGTTGCCGCGGGCGTGGTCGGCGTACTTCGAGCCCGGCCACCGCTCGAAGAGCTCGGTGCGGCCGACCGCCTCGCAGAAGTTCTTCCAGAAGGCCTGTTCGGAAGCCATGAAGAGGACGTACCGGCCGTCCTTGGCCTCGTACACCTGGTAGCGGACGCCCTCGATCATCCCGGCGGTGCCCGGCGCCCGTCGCTCGTAGTCGTCGGCCTTGTTGCCGGTGACCTCGGACTCGGGGCGCTCGTAGGCGCGCCACGTCTCGGAGCGGTACCAGTCCATGGCGGCGGCGGCGTCGGACTGGGCGATCTCGAGGAAGGAGCCCTCGCCGGTGGTGCGGGCCCGGACCACGGCGGCCAGAATGCCGAGGGCGCCGAAGAGGGGGCCGGCATGGATGCCCATGGAGGCGTGCTCGGGGAGGTACGCGAAGCCCTCGTCGTCGGTCTGCGGGGTCACGATGCCGGCCCAGGTGTCGAAGGCCACGCCGTGCGCCGGGAGGTTCTGGTAGGGGCCGGTCATGCCGTAGCCGGAGATGGTGCAGAACACGATCTTCGGGTTGACCAGCCGGAGGTCGTCGTAGCCGACGCCGCGACGGGCCAGGCCGCCGGGGCGCATGGCCTCGACCACCACGTCGGCGGTGGCCACCAGCTCCTTGAAGGTGGCGACGTCCTCGGGCTGGCGGAGGTCCATGACGATGCTGCGCTTGCCGCGGTTGACGTGGAGGTGCATCAGGGAGACGCCCTCGACGATGGGCCAGGTCATCTCGCGGATGTAGTCGCCGGCGGGGGGCTCGACCTTGACGACCTCGGCCCCCAGGTCCACCAACGGCATGGTGATGGCGGCCGGCCCGAGGGCCGAGCACTCGATGATGCGAATTCCGTGCAGCGGGGCGTCGGGAGCGGCGGCCATGGTTCCTCCGGCTGGGTGGGGCGTGGGTGGGTCCGGGCGTGGGTCCCGGCTCGGGGTGAGTATATCTGACGGTCCGTCAGATGGTCGGGAGTGGGCGGGGCTCGGTGCAGTCGGGCGGCGGGGGTGACCGCCGGGCCGGTCGGGCCCGGCGGGTCCGGTAGAGTTGCAACCCGCACCTCGTGGAGGTCGGCATCCGGCGGTGGAACGTCGGGGGCCGGTGTCCGGATGGGGCGACCGGCGCTCGTAGCTCAACGGACTAGAGCATCTGACTACGGATCAGAAGGTTGCAGGTTCGAATCCTGCCGAGCGCGCCAGATAAGTCCAGTTCAGAGGGTATGCCGCAGGAATCGTTGACCGGCGAGACAGCCCCGTGAGAACATCCTGAGAACAACAACTGTTCTCACGTGTGCGTCCACCCTGTTCTCACGGAGGTCCTGGCGATGCCTGCGAAACCCACCGGCGTGTACGCCGACGGCCGGGGCGGATGGTACCTGAAGCTGCGGCTCGCTCCCGATCCCGTGACCGGCAGGCGTGAGCAGATCACCAAGCGGGGCTTCCGGACCGCCGCAGAGGCGGGCAGGGCCCGTCGAGAGCTGGTCGAGAAGATGGACCGGGGCCAGCTCCGTTCGACGCCGGCCGGGACCACCGTCTCCGACCTCCTCGACCTCTACCTCGACGGCCTCGACGCCGATGGCCGGCTGTCCGAGAAGACCCGCTTCGACTACCGCCACTCCGCCGAGGACTACGTGCGCCCCCACCTGGGCCACCTCCGACTGCGGGAGGTGACACCCGAGGTGATCCTGGCCTGGCAGCGAAAGCTCTCCCTCGAGGGAGCCACCAGGCGGAGGGTGGACAAGGAGGGGAACCCGCTGCCGCCCAAGGGCCTGTCGGCGAACACCATCCGGCTGGCCCGCTCGCCCCTCTCCGGAGCCTTGAAGTTGGCGGTGACGAGCGGGATGATCCCCGTCAACCCGGCGGAGCGGGTTCCGCGCCCCCGGCCGAAGCGGTCGATTCCCCGGCACTGGAGCCCCGAGCAGGCCCGGGAGTTCCTCGGGCTGATGGAGGGGGACCGGACGTGGCCGGTGTGGGCGTTCCTGCTCGGTTCCGGACTGCGGATCGGCGAGCTGGTCTGGCTCCGATGGCCGAACGTGGACCTCGACCGGCGGCGGGTCCGCATCGTCGAGTTCGCTTCCACCCTGGGACACGATCTCGTCCCGTCGGCAGGAAAGAGCCGGGAGGCCGTCCGGACCATCGACCTCGACGACGGCCTGGTCGGCGTCCTGAAGGGGCAGCGCAAGCTCCAGGCCGAGGAGGCGCTGAGGACCGCCGACTACGAAGCCAGCGATTTCGTCTTCACCAAGCCCGACGGTGGTGCCTGCCACCCGCAACGGCTCTCGCGCCTGCTCGGTACGTACTCGGAGGAACTCGGTCTGCCCCGGCTGACGGCCCATGGTCTCCGGCACACGAGTGCCACCCTGATGCTGGCCAGCGGTGTTGCACCGAAGGTCGCCGCCGAGCGACTGGGTCACGCCGACCCCACGCTGTTCACCAACCTCTACAGCCACGTGACGCCGACGATGCAGCAGGACGCGGCTGATCGCATCGGTGAGGCACTCTTCGGCACCGGAACCGAGTGATGTACTGACACAGGTTGACGGTCGCCGAGCGGGGGCGCTGGGCCCGTCTCGGCGGTCGGGGATGGGCCGGGTGCATCGGTGAGGCCCGCCCACCTTCTGCGGCGGAGGGACGGCGGGCATTGCGGCGAGCCTTGCCGGGTGGAAGTCCAGAGGACCGGCGGCCGGGTCGTCGTGGCCACGGCCGGCGTAGCGGAGGTCGACGGGCTCGACAAGGGCACGGACACGCATTCGGCCGCGCCCCCGGCCGATCTCGAGAATCGCCGGCTCCCCATGGACGACGTGCCTCAGGAACCGGAAGGGGTGGGCCCAGCGTCGGCGACCGAGGTCGACGAAGAGTCCCGAACCGAGGCCCCGTGCGGTCTCCACCAGGCGTCGCCAGTGGTCGTTGACCGAGACGGTGGCGAGCTCCAGCGCGATGACGACCGGGTGGATTGACCGGGCGACGAGGCTCGAGTCCGACGTACTGCCGCACGGCCACTCCGTGGCCGCTTGCCCTCCATCTACCGCCGGACCGTCAGCTCCGGGCCCTGGCTGTTCTCAGCGGAGCGTGACCACGAGATCCGAGGGGGTCGCGATGGAATTCCCTCTACTCTCTCAAGAGGGAGGTGCCGGCGCCGCCCTCGTCGCCACGATCGTCCCGCAATCCGCTCGCTGGCCGGCGTGCACTTCGCCATGGGTCGATACGGCGTGCTCTTCCGGGGGATCTCGCCAACTCCGAACCGCATCCGTGTTCGACGATCCCCCGATGCTCCAGCCGGTGGGCGGCCCGGTCCGGCTCCGGCTCCAGCCTCCGCCGGCCCCGGCCGCCATCGATGGTGCTCGAGGTTCCCCCGCTCGGTACCCGTCGGAACGGACAGGTTCCCCGGTGGAGTCGCCGCGGCGTTCCGATGCCTGGGTGCGGCCACTCAGGACCGGTCCCAAGCGTCGTCGTGATCAGATCGCAGGCGCAGCTTCAGGGATCAGTCCGGGGGTCGGTCTAACCCCTTGCCCCGATAACGCGATTACACGGGTGAAACGTCCCCCAACGGCACTTCCGGGCGTGTGGAAAAGTGGGCAGATTCGGACCTATGTCGTCCATCGAGACTTCAGCCACCCGAGAATCTGACCGATGAGCACCTATGGCAACTGACCAGACGAAGGGCCCCTACGTC
>Ga0181519_10000858_pt1 | contig 27174 bp, 22 predicted proteins | sample PEATcosm2014_Bin_26_FD_121102 | JGI IMG/M metagenome (GOLD analysis project Ga0181519, IMG submission 121102) | Peatland microbial communities from MTU Mesocosm Facility, Houghton, MI, USA - PEATcosm2014_Bin02_10_metaG | ecosystem: Environmental > Terrestrial > Soil > Wetlands > Peat | place...
CATCGCCAAGTCGCGCTTTCCGTTCGAATTCCCGTTTGCCTGCCGCAGCGACGCCATGTCGGTCGTGATCGACGAGAACTACCACGCGTACGTGGCGATGGACTACCTCGACCAGGTCGAGCGGAGCACCGGCATCGGCCCGATCGAACAGAACCGCGAGATCGAACTCTCGCGCGCGATTCCCCGCGCCATGGAGTATGTGCCGCCGCAATACGCCGCCGGAATGGAACTGCTCGGCGTGGCGATTTCGGAGAACACGGTGACGGCAGAGGTCGCCGCGTTCTCGCGCGACACCACGCTCAAGCGCTCGGTCAAAGGCGTGATGGCCGACCATCTGGCCGATGAGGGTCGGCATTCGGTCTTCTGGATCAATCTCGTCAAGCTGTACTGGCACGAGATCGACGAGTCGGCACGCGTCGAACTCGGTCGCGGGCTGCCCTTCTTCCTGCGCGAATACCTCACCAACGAACTGCAACTCGAGTTCGACCGGCGTCTGATCGCCACGCTCGACCTCCCGGCGGCCACGCGCGAACAGATCGCCCGCGACATGGTGGGCGCCTACCCGATCACCAACCAGCATCCGATGATCGTCAACATCCGCAAATTCCTGAAGATGGCGGGGCTGCTCGAACACGAGCCCACACGCGCGGCTATCGCGCAATACCTGTGAGGAACGTGTCATGAGAGCGATTTCCTTCGCTGTGGCCGGCAACAACCGCCTGGGCGCACGCCTGTTCGCTGCCCTGCACGACATGGGGCATGACGTGACGCCGCTGTGCAACGCGTCCGGGCCCCTGGCCGAGATGGCCGTGCAACTGGGCGCGACCATTCCCCACGCGCATGCCGCGCCGCCAACCGTCGAGTGGCGCATCGAGTGTGGCGATGCCGATCCGGCAATCGTCAGTCAAGCGAACCACGTGCTGAGCTTCGTCGCGCACGCGCCCGCATTTCCCCCAACTCGCGCGACGCTCTCGTGGCAATGGCAAGGGCCCAATGGCACGGTCGATGTGGCGTCGAGTCCGTGCGAGTTCGACCATCCGATCTGCGGTGCCGATCTCGTGGCACATATCGATACCGAAGCCGAAGCCATGCTCGTGGACATCGTGAGCCAACTCGGGCGCGATGTATTGACGCCGCAGACGCTCGCAGCGCGCGCGCCGGCGACACCCGAGCCCGGGAGCATAGTGCTCGACACGCATCGATTATCGGGCTGGCACGCGAGCAATGAGACGGCGCGAACGATATCGTTGCCTCCCTCGCTGCCCGAGATGGTGTCGCGCCAGGCCGTGGCGGCACCGGCGGCGATTGCCTTGCGCGACGCGCAAGGCGATGTCGACTACCGCACCTTCGTGGCCGCGTCGATGAAGCTGGCGTGGCAACTCTCGGCGCTGATACCGGCGAGTGCGCAGCACGACGACACGCCGTGCGTCATCGCGGTACGCCTGCCGAAGTCGCGCCTGCTCTACACGGCCATTCTCGGCGCCATTGGCGCGGGTGCGGCCTATGCCCCGCTCGATCCGTCGTTCCCGCCCGAGCGCGTGCGTCAGATCCTTGAGCAAAGCCGGGCCAGATGCCTGATTACCGACGACGAGTTCGATGCGAGCGGACTCGATGGCCTTGACATCGACGTGATTCGCCTGCGCTCGCTCGATGCAGCAGACGTGGATATCGGGGTGACGACGTGGCCGGTGGAACGTCAAGCCGATCGGGCGAGTCGCTGCGCCATCACGATCTTCACCTCGGGGTCGACCGGCACGCCCAAGGGCGTCATGCTCTCGCATCGCAATATCGTGCATTTCTGCCACTGGTATCGCGACTACATCGGCATGAACGCCAGCTCGCGCGTGCTGCAATTCTGTACCGTGGCATTCGATGTCTCGTTGCTCGACATCTTCCCGACGTTCCTCTCAGGCGCAACGCTGGTGATTCCTACCGAAGCCCAGCGGCATGCGCTCGACGAGTTGAGCGAGCTCATTGCCCGCGAAGCCCTCACCCACGCCTTCCTGCCGCCCGCCTTGCTGGCAGTGATGCCCGACGCCCAGTGGCCGGCGCTGCGTCACCTGCTCACGGGGGGCGACGTTTGCTTTCCCGAGACGATCGCCCGCTGGAGCCAGGGCCGGGCCTTCCACAACATCTTCGGGCCGGCGGAATGTACGGTGCTCGTGACGATTGCCCGCCTTCAGGCAGGCGACAGTAACCGCCTGATCGGACAGCCCATCGCGAACGTGCGTTGCTACGTGCTCAACGATGACGGCCAACCCGCGAGAACCGGCGAACCCGGCGAACTGTGTGTGGCGGGGGCCGGCGTGGCCGACGGCTACCTGCATCGGCCAGACCTGACCGAGCGCAGCTTCGTGCCCAATCCGTTCGCCGATCCGAAGGGCGAATGGCCGGCGGCACGCGATGAAAAGCTCTATCGCACGGGCGATATCGTGCAATGGGACGACAACGGCCTGCTGCATTTCGTCGGCCGACGCGACGCGCAGGTCAAGATTCGTGGCTTCCGCGTCGAGCTCGGTGAGATCGAGGGTGCCGCCATCGCCACCGGCATGTTCGGTCAGTGCGCGTGTGTGGTCGACGATCGCAAGCGCATTCGCGGCTTCGTTGCCCGACCGCTCGACCCGTCGGCCAGTGGCGACGCGCTGCGTGCACTGCTCGTCGCGCGTCTGCCCGACTACATGGTGCCGTACGAGATCGTTGTACTCGACAAGCTGCCCGCCACCAACAACGGCAAGATCGACCGCGGCGCACTGGCGCGCATTCCCGCTCAGCGCGCCCCTGCAGCCGAGGCACCGGGGCACGAGGAACCGCTCACCGAAACGCAAACGCAACTGCAAGCGTTGTGGGCGCGGCTGCTCGACCTGGAGCCGTTCGAAATCGGGAAAGACGACTCGTTCTTCAATCTCGGCGGACACTCATTGCTGGTCTCGAAGCTGATGCTCGCCGTCAAGAAGGAGTTTGGCGGCAATGCACCGCTCGCGCGCTTCATGGAACGCCCGACCATTGCCTCGCTGTCGTCATTGCTCGAGAACGACGACGTCAACAAGGGCGAGCGGATACCGCAGCGGGTGTTCGACGACATGGCGCTGCCTGACGATATCCGTCCTGTCGACGGACTGCGTCCCGTTCCGGACGGCGCCCGTGCCATCCTGCTCACCGGCGCGAACGGCTTCCTCGGTACATTCATCGCAGCGGAGCTGATCGCCCAGACGTCGGCCGTGGTGCATTGCATGGTGCGCGCGGCCAGCCAGAAGGAGGGGGAAGCCAGACTGACTCAGGCGCTGCAAGCGAACGGACTCGGTGCGATCGCCGGGCATCCGCGTCTGAAGGTAGTCCTCGGCGATCTTGCCAAGCCCCGGCTCGGGCTGAGTGCCGATACGTGGCGCACGCTGGCGCGCGACATCGATGCGATCTACCACAACGGCGCGCACGTCAATCACGTCTACGACTATCCCTATCTTTACGATGCCAACGTCGGCGCAACGCTTGAGTTGCTGCGTCTGGCCTGCGAGTTCCGCAACAAGTCGATGCACTTCGTCTCGACGTTGTCCGCCGCGAGTGCTGCGAACGACGCCGGGCACGTGCTGGAGCAAGGCCCTGCGCGCAGCGCACCGGTGTTCGTGAACAACGGCTACAACGTTACGAAGTGGGTCGCCGAGCATCTCGTATGGGAGGCCGCCGAGCGGGGGATCGACGCGACCATCCTGCGCCCCGGCAATATCACCGGCGTTGCGGACACCGGTCTTTGCCAGCCCACGCGCAACCGCATCCTGCTCCTCGTCAAAGGCTCGCTCCAACTCGGCGCAGCACCGGCGGGCGACACCGACTTCGATTTCACGCCGGTCGATTTTCTTGCCCGCGCCGTCGTGCGCTGCACGACCGACCCGCAACGGGAATTGCGCGTGTTCCATCTCCAGAATCCAACCCCGCTGACCTGGGAGGATTATCTCGGCGCGCTGGCCCAATGCGGTTACCCGATCACGCTGGAAGAGCCATCGGAGTGGCGCAGGCGATTGACCTCGATCGACGAGAGCAATGCGCTGTTCGACGTTGTGGCGTTCTACCTCGACGACAGTCAGGAGGACATCGGGGACATGTCACGCATTGCCCATGAGCAAACCGCAGAAACGCTCGCGCGGCTGGGCGTCGCATACCCGCGCAAGGACGCCCGATTGCTTGCCCGGCATTTCGGCTATCTGATCGAGAGCGGCTTTTTACCCGCGCCGGCCGGCAGCGACACCCGGCGCACCGAACGCGAGACGGATATGGCTTCCGCCGTCTGAGCCCCATACCTAGTGACTTTGTCGTGACCTTGCTGTTTTCGTGCTGTTCCTTCACCTCTCAAGGAGTTCATCATGCTGCAAAAAGTCCGCACCGAGCTGCAACCCGACACGTTGATCCACAACCTCACGACCACCGTGCATGCCGGTGTCGCGGATCTGAACGCCCCCGCCCGCAAGGTGTGGGATGTGGTCGGCCGCTTCGACGGCTACAACCGCTTCGTTACCGGTCTTGAATACATTCAGATGACGGGCACGGCGACCGGCCCGCGCTCACTGCGCCATAAGCACTTCACTGGCGGCGATCTGGTCGTCGAGCAACTGAACACGCGCGACGACGCGGCCATGACGATGAGCTGGACGCTGATCTACACGACGTTCGACATCGGCAACATGTGGGCATCGATGGAAGTCGTGCCGCGTGGCGAGAACGCCTGTACCGCCACGTACCGCATCGTGGGCGAAGCACGCTCCGGCAACCCGAAGGATCAGCCGGCGTTCGACACCTTCGCCGTCGGCTTCCTGAAGATGGCCATGGACAATCTGCGCAAGATGTTCAACGGCGGCTGATCGGCAATCCGGTGCCCGGTTCGCGCGGCAATTGGGGCATTCGGCAATCGAGTCGTTCGAACCTTGCCCTCGCGGCGCGTGCTGCGGGGGCCCCTCCTTTCATTTCGCTTCGTCACGGACCGCACCATGGACAGACACATCCCGCCCGCTGGCCGCTGGCAACTCGCCGCGCGCGCGCACCACATGAAGCCCTCTTCGCTGCGCGAATTGCTCAAGGTGGCCGAGCGACCCGACATCATTTCCTTCGCGGGCGGCCTGCCCTCCCCTCATGCGCTACCTGTCGAGCGATTGAGCACGGCGCTCGAGCGCATCCTGCGCCACGACGCCGTCGGCGCACTGCAATACGGCCCGTCCGAAGGCTATACGCCGCTGCGCGAAGCCATCGCCGCACGGCTGTCGCGTCAGGGCGCAGCGGTGAGTCCAGCGCAGGTGCTCATCACCACGGGCTCGCAGCAGGCGCTGGACCTCGTCGCACGCGTGCTCATCGATCCGGGCAGCCGCGTGTTGATCGAGACGCCCACCTACCTCGGCGCGGTTCAGGCCTTTGCTCAGTACCAGCCGGTATTCGACGAAGTCCCGACCGACGCCGCCGGTCTCGTGCCCGAGTGCATGGACGAAACCTCGATGCGCGACGCCCGGCTGCTCTACATCCAGCCCAATTTTCAGAATCCCACGGGCCGCACGCTCCCTCTTGAGCGCCGCCGGGCGTTGGCATCCCGGGCGAAGCGTCTGGGTTTGCTGATGGTGGAAGACGATCCGTACGGCGAACTGGTCTACAGCGGCGTGACACCGCCCTCGCTGCTCTCGATGGCGCCCGACGACGTCGTTCATCTTGGATCGTTCTCGAAAGTCATTGCCCCCGGCCTGCGCGTGGGGTACGTCGTCGCCCCGGAAGAACTCATGATCAAGCTGTTGCAGGCGAAGCAGGCGAGCGACCTTCATACGACCGGCATCACGCAGCGGCTGGCGCACGCCCTCCTCACGGACGGCGAGTACGACACGCATCTCGAAGCCATCCGGCTGCGCTACCGGGCGCAGTGCGCGCTCATGCTCAAGTGTCTGGCCGAGTACATGCCCGACGGCGTCTCGTGGACCCGCCCGGCGGGAGGCATGTTCCTCTGGGTCACGCTGCCGCCGCAGATCGACAGCGCCAGCCTGTTCGACGACGCGTTGGCTTGCGGCGTGGCCTTCATCCCCGGCGCGTCGTTTCACGCGACGTCTCCGAAGGCGAATACGATGCGCCTGACGTTCACGACAGCCACGCCGGCGCAGATCGAAACCGGCATCATGCGACTCGCCAAAACCATCGAGGCGCGTCTGGAGAAGACGGCATCGCGCCTCGTCATGTCTTGATGGATTCCCCATGGATTGCATGGATTGAAGCGGGCAACGCAATGACTGCGCTCGACGGCATCACATCGATGCCGTTCTCCGCACGGCATATGCGCATATGCGCTTCGCGTGAACTATGCGCATGCCTGGAGCGTGGCGTCCGAGGGTTCGAGGCGCCCGAGGTGTTGCGCCGTCTCGACAAAGCGCGGCACGCAGGGATTGCTGCTCGTCTTGCTCCATACAAGCGCAACGTCGATATGCGGCGCATGCAGCAGCGGAACGAATAACACGTTTTCCGCGCGCGTACTGCGCATCGAGCTATGCACGAGCGCCACGCCCAGCCGTTGCCCCACAAGATTGACGATCGTCTGTTGAAAATTGGTTTCGAGCCGTATGCGCGGCGTAAAGCCCGCCTGCCGGCAATGATCCGTAATGGTGTTGTGGATGAAGGGAGACGCCTCGCGTGGCGAAATGATGAACGGGTCGTCCCTCAGTTCCCCAATGGAGATGGCGGAGCGCGCCGCCAGCCGATGACCGGCGGGCAGGGCCGCGACGAGCGGCTCACGGAAGATGGTTTCGGTGCATAACTCATCACTTGCGTCTGACGAATACATGATGCCCACGTCGAGCCGGCCGCAACGCAGTTCGTTGGCAAGATCCGTGGGAATCGTTTCCTTGAGTTTGACCTCGATACGCGGAAATGCCGCAGCGAAATCGCGTGTGAGTACGGGGAGTACGCTGCATGCCACGGCAAACATGAAACCGGCGCAAAGCACGCCGGTCTCGCCGACTTCTGCGGCGCGCGCATGCGAGCGCGCCTGGTCGAGCGTGGCCAGCACGGAGCGCGCATCGCGATAGAAGCGCTGGCCTGCGGGGGTGAGGCGAACGCTGCGCTGCGTTCGTTGAAACAGCACGACCCCCAACTCCTCTTCGAGCATGGCGATCTGGCGCGACAACGGAGGCTGAGAGATATGCAGCAGGTTCGCCGCCCGCCCGAAGTGAAGTGTTTCAGCCAGTACTACGAAATAGCGAAGTTGCCTCAGTTCCATGGAGCCTGCCCCTTTGAAGAACATTGGTTTCCATTCATAGCGAACCCGTATCAGTCGTCACATCATATGGTATTGGAGACCTCTCGCGAATCGAACTATTCTTGCTCTTGCTTTAAGGAGCACCCCCCACCACGGGAAAATCGGCACCAGGCGATATTGCGCCGCCAAACGCAGCGCTCACCCGTTCCTATAAAGTCAATGAGAGACGCTATGTACGCCCACGATCCGCTGGACCGTTCAAACGCAAACTTTCAGTTGTCCTTACGTCCATCCATCGACCAGCTTTGCGGTCAAGATCCCGTCATGCTGGCGACCCTCTCGCGTGCCCGCATGCTCATCGATCGGCAACTCCCCATCCTGATTCTCGGAGAAACCGGCACTGGCAAGGAATACCTCTCAAGGGCCCTGCACGACTACAGCGCTCGCAGAAACGCGAGCATGGTTTCGGTCAATTGCAGCTCGATTCCAGAAAATCTCATCGAAAGCGAACTCTTCGGCTATCGGCGCGGCGCCTTCTCCGGGGCCCTGAATTCCGGCATGAAGGGCAAGGTCGAACAGGCCGACGGCGGCACCCTGTTTCTCGACGAAATCGGCGATATGCCGTCAGCACAACAAACGCGTCTGCTGCGCGTGTTGTCCGAGCGGGAAGTCACCCCCATCGGCGCGACCCATCCGGTCGCCGTCGACCTGCAACTCATTTGTGCGACGCATCAGAATCTCGAAGCTCGCGTGCAAGCCGGATCGTTTCGTGAAGATCTTTACTACCGGATTGCCGTGGGGATCGTCAATCTCCCCCCGCTACGACTACGACAGGATCGCGCGTGGTTGCTCAACCTCATGTTCATGACGGAGTCGCGCGGCAACGCGAACCTGGACTCGCTCGACAGCGAAACGCGCGAGTTGCTGCTCACCTACGCCTGGCCCGGCAACCTGCGTCAGATGCGCGCTGCCGTGCAGTACGCCTGCGCCGTCAAGACCGACGACACCATCCGGCTGCGCGATCTGCCAGCCAATCTTGTGCACAGTGCGACCTCGGCCGCGACTGGCAACGCCGCAACGCCGGTCACTGTCCCGGCGGCACCGCTCGACTCGCTCTCTCCGATCGCCAACGGCGAGCGCGAGATCATCATCCGCGTGCTCTCGTCGCGCCGCTGGAACATCTCGGCCGCTTCGCGCGAGTTGGGCATCTGCCGCACATCGCTCTATCGCAAGCTGCGCGAACTGCATATCCCGCATGTTCGCGACATGGGTAGCGACGTCCTGCTCGGTCCGCAGCGTTGATCGTCAGGCGCGTATTACAAGCACGGCGGGTGCAGACGGGCCAAACGCTCTCTGCATCCGCTGCCTGCAACGCCTACGCCCGATCCGCCAGCAACGCCATCATTGCCGTTTCCTTGTAACGCGGGCCGGTCGTCGCGCCGGCGCTAAAGTGTGCGTCGAGCGCACTCAGAATCGCGACGTCGACATCGGCATCAGCGGCCGCGAGGTTCTCCTCCAAACGTTCTATACGACGTGTGCCGGGAATCGGCACGATGTCGTCACCGCGCCAGAGCAACCAGACAAGCGCCAGTTGCGCCGGGGTGACACCGGCTTTCCCGGCATACTCGGCCAGCGTTCTGGCGAGCCGCATATTCGCCTCGAAATTCTCGCCTTGCACACGGGGATCGGATGTCCGGCGCGAGTCGCCTTCCGGGAACTCCTCGGCACGCCGGGCCGTGCCGGTCAGAAAGCCGCGACCGAGCGGCGCGAACGGCACGAGTCCCACGCCGAGTTCGCGCAGGCATGGCAGGATCGACGCTTCGATGTCGCGGTGCCACAGCGAGTACTCGCTTTGCAGCACGCTTACGGGATGCACAGCGTGAGCGCGACGAATCGTACGCTCGCCGGCTTCGGACAGGCCGAAATAGCGCACCTTTCCCGCCTTGACGAGATCGCCGACAGTGCCCGCCACGTCTTCGATCGGCACGTCGGGATCGACACGGTGCTGATAAAGAAGATCGATGTAGTCGGTACCCAGCCGCGTGAGGCTCGCATCGACCACGCTCCGAATATGAGACGGCTGACTGTTCGCACCGGTCACCGTGCCGTTATCGAGACGGAATCCGAACTTTGTCGCAATGATCGCCTTGTCGCGCCGGCCTTTGAGCACGCGCCCGAGCAGACGTTCGTTTTCGAAGGGCCCATAGACTTCTGCCGTGTCAAAGAAATTGCATCCCAGCTCGAGCGCCCGTTCCAATACGCGAACCGATTCCGTGTCGTCGGACGGCCCGTAGGCATAGCTCATTCCCATACAGCCAAGCCCTATAGCAGGCACTTCCAGACCTTGCGTCCCAAGCCGTCGTGTTGGCAGCATCATGCAGCTCCTGTGCGATTGGATATTTTGTTTGGCTGCCGAATCGTCCGACCGGCACCGTGTTCCTGACGATGCAAGTTTCGAACCATTCTTCAAGATATTTTTCGGGCGCTCGTTCGCCCCCCGTCGCTGCGACGTCCCCGGATCGATACACATCGATATGCATCGGTGCGCCCCGCGTGCCTGCGTGATCTCGCGGTGCGGGCCGACCTCAGGTATCGGCGCTTCGCGTGCGCTCAGACAGACAGGCGTCGGTCGAGAATAACGTGCGACATCTGTCCGATGCTGCGACACCTGTCTCACGCTGCGACAGGTGTGTGCGTCACTCGCTTCGCATTGGGCGACCGACTTATCCGCGCATTGGTCGCCTCGGTTCGTCATGAGACGCATGGCATTCAAATTGCTTGGATCCCGTCGTTCCCATCACCCTGTGCCAGGTCTCTGGTACCCCACTACCGATGCCCCACTCCATGACGGCCGGACCGGCCGGAACGACGCTCGCGCTTTACGGTGAAACTCGCGACGTGCTGGCCCGATTCGGGGGATGGACGGCCTATTTGACAGGGGACGAGTGCAAGCGCGCCGATGCGTTCTCCCGACCGGCCGACCGGGAGGATTATGTGGCGGCGCACATACTGGTTCGGGTCGCCGCCGCGCGTGTCACCGGAAGCCCCGATACCCCGGGGCCCGCAGCGCGTACTTACGGGCTCGTGCAGCGCTGCGAGCGTTGCGGGGGGGCACATGGACGCCCACGACTGCCGGCGCATCCCGGACTGCATGTCAGTTTGAGCCACACCCGCGGCGCCGTGGCAGCGGCGTGCGCCATCGTGCCGATCGGGATCGACATCGAGCATTGGAACGAGGCGCTGGACGCAGACTCGGATTTTCCGGGGATGAACGAGCGAGAGCGGCTGCGTCTGGACGCATTTTCGAGCGTAGCGCACACCCATCACGCGCCCTCCCCCCGTGCACTGGCGTGGCTGCGCCTCTGGACACGCAAAGAGAGTCTCGTGAAAGTCGGAGAGACGACGTTGGACGCAATGCCAGAGGTCGACATGTCGAGGCAGCCGATGAGCGAAGTGCCGCTTCGCTCGTGGCAGCGCCGCGTTACGCATGGCAGGTGGGCGATGACGGACTGGCTCGATCCGGGACTGCGCGTGACGGGCACCGTTTCCAGCGCGGGGGCTGTGGCGATCGAGCGGGTCTCGCCCTGACGCATCCTCGATTTCTCGTGAGTGCCGATGCCGGTCTCATCGGCGGGAAACTCAGGGGCTCGCTTGGCCGCAAACCTTTCTGCGCAAGTTTTACGACCACCGCGGCCCGCTCGCCACCTCGGCAATCCCAATGAGCGTCAATGCGTAATCGCTTCGATTGTCTTGAAGCCCGAAATATTATTCCGTCCAGCAAAACAATTTTGCTCCCTACCAAAAGTCACCCATTTTTTCGGAGGGATTGCAGGGATAGGATGCGGCGTTCGCAAAAAATATCACCCGCGAGGGGAGACCACACCAGATGACCCACGAACGTCGCCACTTCAGACTGAAAGCACTGCCCTTGGCCATTGCCACGGCCCTGTCCGCAATGACCTCTTTAGCCAACGCCACGCCGGCGCCCTGTTCCGTAACGTCTGCAACGAACGCCACGGTATCCTGGAGCTCGGGAGATTGTCAGGTGAGCGCCCCCGTTCAGACTGAGGACGTAGCGATTTACGTCTCGGGAACCGTCGGCACACTCACCAACAGCAGCACCATCATCGGAAACAGCGCCATCATTATCGCGGCCGGCGCAAACGTTGCTGCGGTGGTCAATAACCCTGGCGGGTTCATCTCGAACCAGTACATGTACGAGGTCGTTGTGAATAATGGCACGATCGCCACGTTCACCAACTCCGCCGGCGCAACCATTACCGGTTACACGGCGATAGAAAACCTCGGCAACGCATCAATCGTCACACTGAACAACAGCGGGCAGCTCTCTGGTCAAAACGGGATTGTCAACGCCGGCACTATCACCTCGTTGAACAACCTCGCTGATGGAACGCTGTCCAACTACACCGGGGTTACGAACGCCGTCGGTGGGACGATCGGTTCACTGAGCAATGCAGGCACGATTACAGGCAACTTCACGGGGATCGCCAACAGTGGCTTGATTCAGCGCCTGAACAACGATGGTTACCTCTCCGCTCGCGAATATGTGATCGACAATCAGGGCACGATCGGCACGCTGAACAACACCGGGAAGATCACCGTCGGCATTGACGACCGGGGGGGCGAAACGTCTACCGCCCTGAATAACACCGGCTCGATCAGCTCGATTGTGAACACCGGCACCCTCATCTCGTCCATGGAGGCGCTGATCAACGCCGGGCGAATCGACTCGCTGACCAACAGCGGCCTCATCAGCGGCGGCACCTTCGCCATTCAGAATGCGCAAGACGCCGTGTTGGGCACTATCGTCAACTCGGGCACCATCGCCGGCGATATCAACTCTGTTTCTGGCAAAGCTCTGAGGTTCTCGGGCGGGCAAGGTTCGACCTTCGGTGTTCTGACGGGCCTAAACGGCGCACCCGGCACGCTGATGAACGCCGGCGCAGACGTTGTGTTCTCGGACGGCAATCAACGGCTTGACGACAACGTAGTCGTCGGCGCCAACAAAGTTGCCAACGTCTCGGGCAACCTGCAAATCAATCGAGTCATCTCGATCTACGGCAATTACGCTCAATATGCGGCGGCAATGCTACTGATAGGCGTAGGCAACGGCGCCGTAGCCAATGGCAACATGGAAAGCGACACCGGTTACGGCCGTCTGGTGGTGTCGGGCTCCGCCAGCATCGCGCCGGGCTCAGCCGTGGCGTTGAAGAATACCGCTGCCTACGCGTTTGCCCCCGGTCAGCGTTTCGTCGTCATCGACGCGGCCGCCGCCGGGACGAGCTACAACGAAGGTCAGCTCAAATATTCGATGGTCGGTGTCAAGGGCACTGTCACCGGCGCCGCCGTCGCCAATGGCGATCGCAGCGATCTGGTGCTGACCGTGACGAGCGTGGACGCGGACACCGCACCGACCACGCCAACAACACCGACCACACCGACGACACCTACCGTACCGACGACGCCCCCGGCACCGAAGATTCAGGCAACGACGCCGAACGCCTACGCTTCCCTGAGCGGGCTGTCACGTTACACAGGCATCAGCGATCCCGGCCTGTTGAACCTCTTCAACGCGGCGACGGCGCTTCAGCTTGGCGGCGCCGCGGCGTCGAACCGTGCCGGGGCGCAGTTGAGCCCGTCGGCGCCGGGCGCCAGCAGCCAGGCCGTATCGGCCCCGACCCTCAGCGTCCTGAACATCATCGCCGGGCGCAGCGACAGTCTGCGGCTCGCGCAGGCCGACGCCAGGAGCGGTGTATCGACGGGCGAAGCCGGGCCAAAGTGGGCCACGTGGGGACAAGCGTTCGGTGGCCATGCGAGCCAGAGCGAGCGCGATTCGGTGGACGGCTACAGCGCCAACTTCGGTGGCTTCCTGATCGGCGTCGACCGGGCGATCAACGACGCCTGGCGTGCCGGCGGTGTGTTCAGCTTCACCAACACCACCATCAACGGCACCGGCAACACCGACGGCAACCGGACCCGCGTGAACGCCTTCGGTCTGATGGGCTACGCCAGCTACATTGCCGATACGTGGTACGGCAATCTGTCGGCTGGCGTGGTGCAGCAGCGCTACGACACCAACCGTTCGATCAACTTCACCGGATTCTCGGGCAACACCAACGCGCAGTTCAACGGTACCCAGTACGTTGCCCGCGCCGAGGCCGGATACCCGCTCGCCCTGCCCTTCGCCACGGTGACGCCCGTGGCCGCGCTGACCTACAGTTACCTGCATCAGGCCAGCTATACGGAGTCGGGGGGCAACGGTGCCGCGTTGGCGGTCAACGCCGCCAATACGACGTCGGTCACGAGCGACCTCGGGGTGAAGATCTCGCGTGAGTTCGTCACGTCCTACGGCAAGGTGGTGCCGGAGTTGCAACTGGGCTGGCGTCACCAATACGACAACAGCCGCAGCGCAACGAATGCCCGCTTCGTGGCGGATCCGTCCGGCGCCACCGCATTCACGTCGCTGGGAGCACAACCGGCATCGGATCTGGCGTTGGTCACGGCAGGCGTGACGCTGCTGCGCGCGAACAACCTGAGCGTGACCGCGCGCTATGAACTGCAAGTCGGTGGCGGCCTCGTCGCTCAGGCTGGCACGTTGCGGTTGCGCCAGTTGTTCTGACCGACAGCGCATCGGCGTCTGAGGAAGACGCCTGCCGCATGCGGCACACAGGGCGGAGATAGCGATGTCTTCGCCCTGGACGCCCAATCCCCACCCGCGTCAAGGCTTTGGCACGAAGCCTCTACCGCGCGGCAACACCTTCAGGCGTTGGCCTCGAAGTACTCGATCACGTTAAGACTCGCGTTATTCAAGTGCTCCCGGGCAGCGTTCTGGGCGTCCTCGGGCTTACCGGCAACGATGGCCTCGACAATGCGCTCGTGCTCGTTGTCCGAGGTCACCACACGCTTCTTCTGATAGAACAACTTCGCCCGGAACGGCGAGAGCCTCACCCGGAAGCTACGTGCCAACTCCGCCAGCGATACATTGCGCGCGCCGTCAAACAGCAGTTCGTGAAACTTGTCGTTGATCTGCGCGTACAGCACGGCGTCGCCGGCCTCGGCCGCCTCGTGCGCTTGCTTCGCGACCATCTCCAGACGCAATCGCTCCGAGCGGGTCATTCGCTCGGCGGCGAAGCGTGCGCACAGCCCCTCGATTTCAGCCGCCGTCTCGAACATGTCGCGAAGCCGGGCGACGTCCACACTGAGCACTGTCGCACCGCGTCGCGGCACGATCTCGACCAACCCGGCAATGGCCAGCTCGCGCAGCGCATCGCGCACGGGGGTAGCGGAAATGCCAAACCGATCCGCGATGACCTGAATTTCCAGTTTGTCGCCACTGGGCACGCGCCCGCTGATGATGTCCTCGGTCAGCCCTCGCACGACCTTCTGCGACAAGGTGGTTTCTTCCCGGGTGTCATTCATGGTCGTCTCCCGCGGAATAAGGGGTTAGCGTGATGTACATGTCGTGTAGAAGCGATAAGCGTCGTCGAACACCGGCGTTCCGGGTTTCGAGAATGAATCCAAGACTGAATAATGATGCAGTGCGGCCCAGCTTGCCAAGCACACCGGCAAGCCCAGCGCCACGCGCCGGTCATGCATGGTACGCGATTGCCCCTGTAGCGCCGGCAATTCGCTCCCTCCCACGCCCAGCATCACCGGCCCCGGCGATGACGTTGCCCACAGCGCCGGACTCACCGCTTCGGCCGAAGCTTGCGTCAGCGCCAGCGCCTCGTTAAGCGACGTCCCAATCAATGGTCTCAGGTCGTACAAGCCGGACAAGGCGATGACAGCGTCTGCCTGAGCGCCGGCGCTCATCGCCAGATGCCCCCCCGCCGACCATCCGGATACCACCACCGTCCTCACCGCTCCCACATGCGGCGCGAGCGCAGCGCGCAAGCCCATCAACGCCCGGGTGACGCCGGCCACCATGGTCGATACGCTCGCCCCCGGTGCCAGCGGATAGCCCAGATTCACGACGTGTACACCGCGCTCCCGCCAGGCGGGCGCGATAAACGCGAAGACGTCTCGGGAATACCACTGCCAATAGCCCCCGTGGATAAAGACCAGCACATCGCCGTTCGGTGCCTCGCCCGGCATCAGATCGAACGCCTCGCGCTCGCCGTCGCCATAACGAATGCCGCGCACTACCGTCGGGTCGTCGTACACCAACGCACTGCGCGCACGCCAATCGTCGAAATAAGCGTCGCAATCGTCCACCGAACCCCGATTGTCATAAGGATGTGCGGGCTTCGTCATGAGGTCCTCCTTAGCGCTTACGCGCTCGCCTGAATCGTTTCCAACACTTCGCGCAACTTCGCGCGCCTGGCTGGCGGCAACGCATCGATGGGTGCACGCGCCGGACCGGCGTCACGGCCGACCAGCGTCATCGCCTCTTTAATCACCACCGGGAACGAACCCAACGCCCATGCCGCGCGCAGCGGGGCAAGCTGATCGTGCACGGCACGCGCGTCCTGCCACCGCCCCGCGCGCGCCAGTGCGTACAGTTTGAGCACCCGCTCCGGGAACACGTTCGCTGCCGGTGAAATTGCGCCAGAACCGCCGTGCAGCAACATCGAAAGGAACAACGTATCACGTCCGCAGAAGCCCAGCGCCGATTTCCCCCCCACGCGCATGTACTCGGCAAACTGCGTGAGGTCGCCACTCGAATCCTTGATGCCGACAATGTTTTCCACCTCCATGCACCGTTTGAACACTCCTACCGATACATCAACCGCTGTTCGCGGCGGGTTGTTATAGATCATCACCGGCAACCGGGTCGCTTTCGCAACGGCGCGATAGTGACCGAACAGCTCATCGTCGTTTGGTTGCACGAAGTATGGCGTGATGACCAACGCCAAATCGGCACCGATCGACTCGGCTGCCTGCGTCAGGGCAATCGATTGACGGGTCGACGGCGCACCGGTCCCCGCATAGACCGGCACTCGCCCGTTCACCGTCTCAACCGCAATCTCGATCAGACGCACGTGCTCCTCGAAACTCAGGAAGTAGAACTCGCCCTGGCTCCCCGCCACCGAAATGCCATGCACACCCGCACGAAGATAGCCCTCGATCAACTCGCATGTGCGCGCTTCGTCGAAATTGCCGTTCGCATCGAACGGCGTGACCATGGCGGGAATCACCCCGTGAAAATGTTGGGTCATAAAGTCGTCCTTACTCATTGAAGTTGAATACGCTCACAGGGCGCGCCACCAGATCTTTCGTCCGGCAAGATCGATCAGGGCGTAAAGCCCCCCCGATATCACCGTGATGGTCACGATCACGGAGAACATGAGATCTGTCTTTGCCGACGCGTTAGCCAGCAAAATCAAGCTCCCCAGCCCATTCTCCGAGCCAACGAACTCGCCGACGATGGCGCCGATCACCGCCAGCGGCATCGCCATCTTGCAACCGTCGACAAAGCTCGGGAGTGCGCTCGGCACGCGCAGCTTCCAGAACGTGCGCAAGGCAGACGCGTTCATCGCCCGGAAGTGTTCGACCAGATGCGACGGCGTGCCCGCCAAGCCCCCCAACGTCGAGATCACGATCGGGAAGAAGGCGAACAGAAACGCCATGAGGATCTTCGACGTTGCACCGTACCCGCACCACACGATGAGCAACGGCGCGAGCGCCACTTTCGGGATGCCCTGAATCGCCACGATCATCGGCATCACGGTGCGTCGCAGACCATCGAAGAAGAACACCAGCAGGCTGATGAGCACGCCCCCGAGCACTGCGGCGACGAAGCCCGCGACCACCTGCCACGTCGTAATGAAGGCGTGATGCGCGAGCGCCGCCCGGTTCTCCCAGAACGCACTCGCGACGGCGCTGCCCGACGGCAGGAGATACGGCTTGATATGGAACAGCACCACGCCCGCCTCCCACACGACCGCGAGCAGCACGAACCCGATAGCCGCATCGAAACGACGCAAAGACTTACGCATGTCTGCCCCTTACTGGTTACGGTTATCGTCGCCATCGCCGGTGCGCGGCCCCCACGCCGGAGGTGGCACCAAAAAGCGCTCGAAATGCCATTGATCGAAGGCGTCGAGATTGTTCTCCCACGTGCGCGCAACATGAGGCGTAGTCGCGTCCATCTGAATCATGTCGCAATAGAATTCCACGTAGTTTCCGTCCGGATCCTTGAACACGAGGAAGACGTTCTCCCCTGGCCCGTGCTTGCCGATGCCGCGCACGATCTCGACGCCCTCCGTCTTCAGAAAGGCGGCAGCGCGCTCGATTTCGTCGAGATCGGCCAGTTGATAGGCGAAATGCTCCAACCCGGGCCGCCGCGTATCGGGCCCGTCGTCGAACTTCGGGGAGTCGGGCGGCAGTTGTGCCAACGCCAGATCGTGGTGTTCGTCGCCACAGCGCAGGAAAACCATTTGATCGCCAATGCGATCTGATACCTCCAGACCGACAATGTCGACGTAAAAACGCGTGGATGCCTGCAAATCGCGCACCATCATGACCAGATGGCCGAGGCGGCGGGGACGGGGTCGAGTCATTGCGATATCTCCAAGAGAGTCATCAAGCCGGACAGAGGACGTCGTCGCTCCCCGGCCCGTGTTTTCAGAATGCGTGCTGCATCCCCGTGACAACCGCCATCTGCCGGTTCGTCGACGACGCACCGCCAATGCCCTGAAGCACCGCCACCGCGCCATTGCCCGACGCCATCTGATACAACACGTTCACGTAAAGCGACGTGCGTTTCGATAGCGAGTAGACATCCGCCACGCTGAACTGCGTCCAACGCTGGCCGTTGAACCGCGAGTACGCGACGCCTGCGTTGATGGCATTGGTCAGCGTCCACTGGAAGTTCGCGCCCACATCGTAGTTCGTCATCGTTTGCGCGTTGCCACCCGCAGCAATCCGCGTGGCCGTAAAGAGCGCGTGCAGCAACCAGCGCTCGATCCGGTACGACATGCCCACGCCGTAGTTGCGCACGTTGTCCGTCGGGAACGTGGCTCCGGTGGAGAGATTCACGCCCTGATAGCTCGGCAACCCGAGACCGCCGCCCAGATTCAACGCGCGGTTGTTCTCGCTCTCGTAGGTCGCACCGATCTTGAGCGGCCCGTTCGCGTAATCCAGCGCGAACGCGTAATTGCGCCCCTGAGCAAACGCGCCAGCCTGATTCGAAAAGCCGTACATCGCCCCCGCCGTCAAGCCGCCAAAGCTCGGCGTGCGGTACTTGACCGAGTTGTCGTACTGAAACGTATTGGCCAACTCGTCGAAGTTGCCCGGGTGCATGGCGTAGAAGCTGCCCAGATTGAAGCCTGTGGAAAACGGCGCAAGGATGTCGAAGTTGAACGTGGTCTGATGCCCGAGCGTCAATGTGCCGGCACTCTGTGACGCCAGCCCCACAAACGCCTGACGGTTGAACATCACGCCCGAGCGGATCATGCTGCCGCTCAATACGGAAAATCCGCCTTGCAGGTTGAAGATTGCGCGATTGCCACCGCCCAGATCCTCGCTGCCGCGAATTCCCCAGAAGTTAGGCACCAGATTGCCTTCCTGTGCCGCGAACAGGGCGTTGCCTTTCACATTGTTGACGTACATCACACCGGCATCGATGTTGCCGTACAGCGTGACGTTACTCTGGGCAAAAGCGGTCCCGCAGCACAGCGCCAGTAGCGCTGCTGCCGATCGAATACGGTTCATGAATGGGTCTCTCTGTAGGGGTCTGTCTCTGTCCGGGTTTCTCGGAGCCGCTGATGCGCCGGGCTGCGTCAGGCAACGCCCATGATTTCGCCAAGCTCGGTGACTAGCCGCCCATACTCGGGGAGTCGACGAGTCACCTTGGGGTCGCGCGGGCGCGGCAGGTCGATGCGAATGTCGTGCACGACGCGCCCCGGGCGAGGCGACATCACCAGCACCCGGTCCGCCATGAACACGGCTTCGTCGATGCTGTGCGTCACCAGCAGCACGCTTTGCCGGTTCGCCTGGCATAGCCGTAGCAACTCCACGTTCAGACGGTCTCGCGTCAGGGCGTCGAGCGCACCGAATGGCTCGTCGAGAAGCAGCAGATCCGGCTGCGTAATGAGCGCCTGCCCCAGCGCCACTCGCTGACGCATGCCGCCGGACAGCTCATGCGGATAGCGGGTGGCGAAGTCGGCGAGACCGAGCACTTGCAGCATGCCGGGCACCCGCGCTTCGATCACCGTGCGCGGCATGCCACGCGTCTGCGCACACAGACACAAATTCGCGACCACGTTCAACCACGGCAGCAGGTTGTAGGTCTGGAATACGATGCCCACATGCGCAGACGGGGCTTTGACCTCATCGCCGAACACCCGCACCACACCGGCGGCGTCGCACGGATACAGCCCGCCGATCAGTCGCAGCAATGTGCTCTTGCCGCAACCGCTCGGGCCGAGCACGGCGACGAACTCGCCGCGCGGCACTTCCAGCGACAGCGGATCGAGCGCACGCACCCCCGCCCCGTCGAAGGTCTTTGCGACCCGATGCAGCGAAATGGCCGGCACCACCGGCAAATCACCGGGCACTGCTACGCGCGGGCGCGCCGGTTCGGCCGCGGGCGAATTCATCACCTTCATCGTCAACACATCGCACTCCTTGCGAGGAATGGGCGAGGCGTGCGTCATTTGCGCGCGCCGACCCAGCCGTTATGGGAGATGTCGAACACGTTGCCGAGCGGATCGCGGAATTTTTTCTCGTAGTACAGCGAGGTCTTGTCGATCGGCAGGTCCATGAAGAACTCGCCACCGTTTTGGGTGATGGCGTCGGACTGCGCATCGAGGTCATCGCACCAGAAGCCGATGTGGTGAAACCCGACAAAATCCTTGCCTTTGTCCAGGCCCGCCGACTCGTCGTTCTTGTAGTTCAGCAGCGCGAGGCACATGGTGCCATCAGTGAGATAGACGCCGCTCGCGAGCGGCGAATCGGTCTGCCCTGCAATCGTCATGCCGAACGTCTCGCAATAGAACTTCGCGGTCTCGGCCGGGTTCGGCACGGCGAGGGCAATGTGGCGCAGCTTGGCCATGGTTGTGCTCCTGTGTGTAGTTCGTAGTGATCCGGGATAAGCGGCAGTCGTGACAGCCGCCGTGCTTCAGTCGAGGCGACCCCATGGACGCGCATGCATCGACGATTCAGTCGACAAACGCGTCTGTATAGATGTCCTCGCTCCTGACCTTGCCACCGAGCCTGAATGCGCTGTCGATGAAGGCCGCCGTCTTGTTCATGCGCTCCGGAGACATCCAGCCGAGCTGTTTCTTCGACGCTGTCTTGTCGACGATCAGATCGGCTGTCTCCGACACTTGCTGGGCGAGCACGTCACGATCGAGCATGGGGTACTGCTTCGCGATGATGTCGACCGTCTCCTTCTGATGCGCCACAAGGTAGTCGTAGCCCTTGTAAGTGGCCTGCACGAACTTGCGAACCATCTCGGGGTCTTTCCGGATCAGTTCGTCGGAGGTGACGATGCCGTTGCCGTAGATGTCCAGCCCGTAGTCGGCATACTCGATCGCGCGAATGGTGAGCTTCGCCTGACGCGCATCTTTCTGAATCACGGCGCGGTTCGAGCCGCGCCAGCATTCGGCGAGATCGATCCGGCCCTGAATGAGCGACAGGTCCACCACCGAGGGGTCCATCTGCACGAGACGGAGATAGTCGCGCGGCAACTTGTTCTTTTCGAGCCACGCGGGCGCAATGTTCTGCACCGGCGACCCCGCGCCGCCGCCAAGGCGCTTGCCCGCCAGGTCCTTCAGCGACGCGGCCTTGGTGTTCTCCTCCACGTAGCACAGCCCGGCCGGCCAGCGCGTGTTGATCGCGCCCACCATGCGTGTCTGACCGCCGTTGGCCCGGTTGAGCGACACGCTCACCGGATCGCCGTAGCCAAACTGAAATGCGCCGCGATCCACCTCATTGACGGTTCGATTACCGCCGTAACCGCGCACTGCCGTGACGTCGAGCCCGGCCTCACGATAGAAGCCCTTTTCGATCGCCACAAGCACGCCCGCCGTACTCCCTTGCGGGACCCACGCCAGATTGAACGTCACGGCCTGACCGGCCTGCGCCGCCCCGGCGGTGAACGCTGCCCCCGCAACACACGCGGCCCAGTACTGAATTCGCTTGCCCCACTTCATGGTGTCTCCTGTGAGAACGTTTCCTGCCGTGCACACGAGGTTGCGGACGTACGATCAGCGGGTCTATTCGGCCGCCACCGGATTGCGCAGCGTGCCAATGCCTGCAATGTGCGCTTCCATCACATCGCCCGGCTTGAGATAGATGCCGCGCCCCATGCCCACGCCGGTGGGTGTGCCGGTAGCGATCACGTCGCCCGGCTGGAGCGTGAGAATCGTCGACAGGTAAGCAATCTGCTCACGCACGTTGAAGATCATCTCGGCGGTCGAGCCGTTCTGCATCACGTCTTCGTTCACTTTCAGACGCATGTGCACGTCCTGCGGATCGGGAATCTGGTTGGCCGGCACGATCCACGGACCGATCGGCGCGAACGTGTCGAAGCACTTGCCGCGGAACCAGTCGAACTTGAAGGGGAAATCGGTGCGCATGTTCAGATCGCGTGCCGACACGTCATTCACTACCGTGTAGCCCGCCACGCAATCGAGCGCGCGCTCCACGCTGATGTTGCGCGTCGTCTGACCGATCACCGCCCCCAGTTCGATTTCCCAGTCGACCTGTTTGGACGCGGCGGGCATGCGCACGACATCGTTCTGGCCGATCACTGACGTGTTGGGCTTGAGGAACACATAAGGTTGGCTGTCCGCTTTGGCTGCCAGCACCGTTCCCATTTCGTTCGCATGCTCGACGAAATTCGACGCCGCGCAGAACACTCGCTGCGGACGCACCGGCGGCAGGATGTCGTTCGCCCCGATCGTCAGCGGGCGCATCTCGCTGCGCTTCGCTTCTGCCTTCGCGGCGAATCGGTCCAGTTCCGGAGAGACGTCCGGCCATTGGGCAATCAAGCCGTCGACCGACAGCGTGGCCCAGGCGGGCAGCGCTCCGTCGAAGACGACTCGCGCCGTGTTGGCCAGATCAAAAAGTTGTTCGCCGCTGAGCACAAGCGCCGCGCGCTGCGTCGAGCCATTCCGGTAATTCGCCAATGCATACCAAACCATTTTTGTCGTTCCTCGCGATGTTGTTCGGACCGCCGTGCGCGATCGAAGCCAGAGATTCGATGTCTCACGCCACACGGTTGAATGCATCTTAGTTTCGTCACATATATGTGTAAACGATTTTATGTATTTATAGGGTAAGCACCAGTTTGTGCTGCAAAGCAGAAAAATGGCGTGGATTTACGCGAAGATGGGCAAAAAGATGAGCTATCGCGCGCTCATCCATCATGGCGCGATGCGGAAAACAGGGGGGGTGACGGGAAACCGGAGGGGGAGGAGGCGGCAAGTGCCACACGTCCGAAGGCATTGACGTGTGGCACCCGGTGCCGCGCAAAACGTTGCGCGACGTTATTGGACTTGGGCGCTAAACCCTAAGCCCTAGGCCCTAAGCATTACGTATTACGTATCACGCATTCCGCAGGGCCGGACGCGTGCCCTTTCCAAGCGCCACGTTGGCGATCACGGTAACGACGATGTTCACCGCCAGAGCGATGAGGCCGGTGTAGAGGGATATCTTGTCGCCCCCGAACGTGAACGTGTGGACCGGCTTGATTCCGTCGGCGAACGCCAGCCAACTGCCGTAGGCGATACCGACGGCCCATCCGCACAACAGCGCACGCGCCCCGAACCAGCTCACGAACAGGCCGAACACGAGTGCCGGGAACGTCTGCAAGATCCATACGCCACCTAGCAACTGCAAGTCCAATGCGAACTGGGTCGGCAGGAACAGGATGAACACCAGCGCACCGAGCTTCACCACCAGCGATACGATCTTGGCAACCTTCGCCTCGCCTTCATGCGAAATGTTCGGGTTGACGTAAGGCTTCCAGAAGTTGCGCGTGAACAGGTTGGATGCACCAATGGACATCACGGCGGCCGGCACCAGCGCGCCAATGGCAATCGCAGCAAACGCGAAGCCCGCGAACCAGCTCGGGAACAGTCCATTGAACAACGCGGGTACCACATCGTTGTTGGTCTGTACCTTGATGCCTGCGGCGTAGGCCATGAAACCGAGCAGCGCGATCAGGCCGAGCAGCACCGTATACGCCGGCAGGAACACGGCATTCTTGCGAATGGTGTTGGCGTCCTTGGCGGCAAACACCCCCGTGAGCGTGTGCGGATACATGAACGCGGCCATTGCCGAACCCAGCGCCAGTGTGGCAAACGGCAGGAACTGCGCCGGCTGCAACGTCAGACCGGTCGCGCCCCCCTTCTTGGCAAAGACATCGCGCGCCGAATCGAACACGACACCATAGCCGCCCAGCTTGGCCGGCACGACGATCACGGCCACGATCACGACGATGTAAATCATCAGATCCTTGACGAACGCGATCAGCGCCGGCGCCCGCAAGCCGGCCGCATAAGTGTAGAGCGCGAGAATGACGAACGCGGCGAATAACGGAACCTCGCCCGTCAGCCCGAGCGCCTTGATCACCACTTCCATGCCGATCAGTTGCAAAGCGATGTACGGCATCGTCGCCACCACCCCCGTGAGCGCAATGGCGAACTCCAGCGGGCGCGACTGATATCGACCGAATACGACGTCGGCAGCCGTCACGTGCCCCGCCTTGTGCGCTGCATGCCACAGTTTCGGCATGATCAGGAAGACGATCGGGTAGACGAGAATCGTGTAAGGCAGCGCAAAGAAGCCATAGGCGCCGACGGCATAGACCAGCGCGGGCACGGCGATCACCGTGTACGCCGTGTAGAAGTCGCCGCCGACGAGGAACCAGGTGATCCAGGTACCGAAGTTACGACCGCCCAGCCCCCACTCGTCAAGATTGGCCGCCCGGCCCTTGGGGGCGCCGCCCGTCATCCAGCGCGAGGCCCAGAAACCCATGACGGTCACAAGGATAAAGAAGAAGACGAAGACCGCCAACGCGGTCCAGTTGATGCCTGAGGCGCTCATTACTCTTCCCCTTTCTTCAAACCGTTACGAAACACGATCCAGATCAGCAAAGATGTCAGCGGCACCCAGGCAAACTGGTACCAGTAGAAGAACGGAAACCCCCAGAGCGATGGCAATTCCCGGTTGTAGAACGGGACCCACAACAAGCCGATGAACGGCAGCAATAGCAGTAACCGCATTTGCGTGTCTCTCCTCGTTATTCGTTGGACTGATGCGTATCGACTACTTATCGATTTGCACTCTAGCCCATCGACGCCGGTTTTGCCGGGCGAGCTCAAAACCCCCGAGCGGCCGCGCTCAGGTGGGTTTTCAGGGTGTTGTGCGTATTGAAACGACTTGTCGGATCGCATCGCCATTGCCGTGGACTTGTGCAGCCGTTGCACGGCAAAAATGCGACGCATCGATGGGGAAAGATCCGAGGCGCACCGACCCTCAGGGCGATGGAATCGCGCGATATCGCGGCTCGAGATCCATGAGATGCGGGATGACCGGCGGCGCGCTCATCGCGGCGAACGCACCGGTGACGGGTCGGGTGCCAACCTTTCGAGCAACATCGACACGAACGTCTGCGTAATGGGAGGCAACGTCCTGCCTCGCTTCTTGATGAGGGCGATGGGACGCAAGAACGCATCGTCGTCTACCGGGCGAATCAGCAACTCAGGCTCCGCCCTCACCTCTCTGGCGGACGCCGGCAGGATCGTCACCCCAAGACCCGCCCGAACCATCGCGACGGCCGTCATCATGTAGGTCGGCTCGCACGCGATTTCCGGCGTAAAGCCGCCGCGCGCAAACGCACGGTCCACGACCGCCCGAACGCTTGTATTCTGCGCCGTGAGCACCAACGGCACGCTCGCAAGATCGGCCAGCGCGAGGCGTTTGCGCCGCGCGAGCTGGTGACGCGCAGGCAGCACCGCCACCAGGTGATCGCCCCCCGTATAGAGCACGTCGAAATCCGGGTCGGTCAGCGCCCCGCCCGTCAGCCCGATGTCGACCTCCTCGCTGCGCACCAGCGAGTCCACGACGCCTGCGACGGCGTCGCGCACGTGAAAACCCGCACGCGGCACGCTGGCCTTCACCTGCTGAATCAACTCCGGCAATACGCTCGCCGCGAATGTCGGCAAGCAGGCAATGCGCACAACACCGCTCGACCCATCGCCCAAGGCTCGCGCATCGATCAACACGTGCTCCATGTCGTGCAGCGACTTCTGCAACAACGGCAACAGCGCCCGCCCGGCCGGGGTCAGCGCCACATTGCGGCTGTTCCGATCGAACAGCCGCACCCCGACCGTCTCCTCCAACCGGCGAATCTGCACCGTCAACGCCGGCTGCGACAGATGCAACCGCCCTGCGGCACGCGTAAAGCTACCGCTCTGCGCCACGGCAAGGAATGCCCGAATGTCCCGTAGATTCAGATCCATTATGTTTTGTGATGACTGCGATCAAATCATTTCAATTGATTTATCAATCCCACGAAATTACGCTCGAACGCACTAAAAAACAATATTGGAGACACGCACATGCTGCCGTTACTGGGGCTGGCCACTATCGTCGTGCTGCTCGGCGCGATTCTCTCGAAACGCATGTCGCCGCTCGTGGCGCTCATCATCGTGCCGATTGCGGCGTCGTTGATCGGCGGCTTTGGCTTTCAGACAAGCAAATTCGTCATCGACGGACTCAAGAGTCTCGCGCCGGTGGTCGGCATGTTCGTCTTCGCGATCCTCTACTTCGGCACCATTACCGACGCCGGCACGCTCGATCCGATCATTGACGGCATTCTGAAAGCGGTCGGCACGCGCCCGACGCGCATCGTCGTGGGCACGACGCTACTGGCGCTGCTGATCCACCTCGACGGCTCCGGCGCGGTCTGCTTCCTCGTCACGATCCCGGCCATGCTGCCGCTCTACGATCGTCTTGGCATGGATCGGCGTGTGTTGGCCGCCGCCGTATCGATGGCGGCCGGCATCAACTTCCTGCCGTGGACCGGCCCGATGATCCGGGCGTCGGCGTCGCTGCACTTGCCCGTGTCGAGTCTTTTCAATCCGCTGATTCCGGTGCAGGCCGTCGGGCTGGTCTTCGTGTTCGGCATGGCTTACTGGCTGGGTCGTCGCGAAGAAAAGCGCCTCGGACTCACGGCAGCAAGTGGCGCGATCCCGATGCCCAAACGTGAGCTCTCGCCGGAAGAGCAGGCGCTGCGCCGCCCGAAGCTCTTCTGGTTCAACATCGTGTTGACGCTGATCGTGCTCGGCACCATGGTCGTCATGGGCGAGAAGATTCCGCCGGCGATCATGTTCATGGTCGGCCTGTGCGTGGCGTTGATGGTGAATTATCCGAACGTCGACATGCAGCGCAAACGCATCGATGCGCATGCGCGTGCCGCGTTGATGATGGCGGGCATTCTGCTCGCGGCAGGCGTGTTTACCGGGGTGATGCAAGGCAGCGGCATGCTCAAGGGCATGGCGCAAGCGGCCGTGGGCTTCGTGCCGCAGGGTATGGCGAGCCATATTCCGGTCGCGCTCGGCCTGGTGTCGATGCCGCTGAGCATGCTCTTCGATCCCGACTCGTTCTATTTCGGTGTGCTGCCGGTCATTGCCGAAGTGGCGGGACAACTGGGCGTGCCCGCGGTGCAGGTCGGCCAGGCTGCGTTGCTGGGGCAGATGACGACGGGCTTCCCCGTCAGCCCGCTCACGCCGGCCACATTCCTCGTGGTCGGTCTGTGCCGCATCGATCTGGCCGATCACCAGAAATTCACGTTCCCGTTGCTCTTCGGCGCGTCGATCGTCATGACGATTGCGAGCGTCCTGCTCGGCGTCTTCCCTCTTTAAGCGTTATCGAACGGACTCGATCCCCATGACAGGCAAGCAAACCCACCCGACATCGCGACGCATCCGGATCGGTGCAGGCGCCGGGTATTCGGGCGATCGCATCGAACCCGCCGTCGAACTCGC
>Ga0181519_10000867_pt1 | contig 27069 bp, 27 predicted proteins | sample PEATcosm2014_Bin_26_FD_121102 | JGI IMG/M metagenome (GOLD analysis project Ga0181519, IMG submission 121102) | Peatland microbial communities from MTU Mesocosm Facility, Houghton, MI, USA - PEATcosm2014_Bin02_10_metaG | ecosystem: Environmental > Terrestrial > Soil > Wetlands > Peat | place...
GGCGGTTTCACCACGGTGGCCACGGCCGCCACCAACCCGCCCGGCGTGGTCGGCTACATCAACTTCTCGGGCGGCGCGGGCGGCATGCCCGAGCGCGCGCCGGGACACAGTTGCGATCCGGAGCAGATGAAAGCCGTCTACGGCGAATTCGGCAAGACGACGAAGATCCCCGGGCTCTGGCTCTATGCGCACAACGACCAGTACTGGGGCCCCGATGCGCCCCGGCAATGGTTCGATGCGTTCGCGGCATCGGGCAGTCCTGCGCAGTTCGTCCACACGGAAGACTTGCCCGGCCACGACGGCCATCTGCTGCTCACCTACGGCGGGAAGATGTGGTCGACGCCAGTGGACAAGTTCATCAAGCAACTGGGTTTCTGAGTCGCCGCTGTTGACCTTTAGCCGCGCGTGACCGGTTCGCCGGCGTCGATACGATGACCGTCGAGTTCAGAAAGATGCCGAGTCCGAGGACGCCGACGTAAAAGAGGTAACGATCTCTCGATACAGGCAGCGCAGCGTGGCATCTCCAGCGCTGCGCATCCCGGCCGGCATGACGGTCAAGTTCGACGAGGCGAATCAGCCAACGTACTAGTCGATGAACTGACGAACGAGCCATGCGAGACTGAGCGCTAGCGCACACGCCGTTGTGGCGACAAGCGTGAAGGCAAACCCGTACGCAATGGCAAAACGAAGCCGGCTCATCCCCGTCGCCCCTCTGGCAAGGTGTCCAGCAGCGGACGGGCCAAGTGCACGACTTCGTATGCGATCGCCGAGTCGCTGGGCCTGACATCCACACTCTCGGCCAGCAGGTATCGTGAGAAACGCCAGCCCAGGGTATCCAATGCTGTCACGCTGGCCACGACGCCGGGCCGGGCGGCTTCCGCCCTATTGCATTCCACCTCGCGGATGAAAGCCTGTCCCAGGTCGGCGTCGCGCGCGATATCGTGTGTTTCCTCGAAAACAAGCTGCGCGTGCTGCGCGCGGCCTCTGCGAGCATCGAGCACCACGCGAGTCTCTATGGCCGCCCGGCCAAAACTGCTGGTGACGTTACGGTAACGATCGGTCAGCAGGAAGTCTGCGAAGGCTTGATCCGAGCGCCAAAGGTAGAGCGAAGAATAGCTGTTCTCCGTGGCACCGTACTTACCCGCTTCGCGAAGCAAAAACCCCTTGAAGTACAACTCGGGGGCGTCATCCCACAAGGCACCGCGCACTTTGCCGCGGGTGCGGATGGCGCTCAGATCGTAGTCGGCCGGCAGGCGGTGCAAGTAGTGAGCGCTCAGCATAGGGAAACTCGGTAAAAGAGGATCGAGCACCCACCATAACGAAGAATCAGTCATTTAAAAATAGAATGACTTATATTTCAGTGATTCCGTTTTTCAATGGATCACCGTATGAAAACCCTCGATATCGAAGCTGTGCATGCCTTCGTCCTCACGGCCGAATTGCAGAGCTTTACGCGTGCCGCCGAAGCGCTCGACATGACGCAATCGGCGGTCAGCCTGAAGATCAAGCGTCTGGAAGATGGCCTGGGCCGCCAGTTGCTGGAGCGCACCCCTAGACGCGTCCGGTTGTCTTCGGACGGAAGTGCCTTCTTGAGCGGCGCCCGGGCGCTCGTTGCTGCGCATCAGGGGGCGATGGGAGCGTTTGCGCCCAAGCAGCGGCGGCTGCTGCTTGGCATGAGTCATCACATCGTGGGCGCTGAGCTACCGCAGCTCTTGCGGCACATCGGCCGTGCCGAGCCGGGGCTCACGCTCGAAGTCCGTATCGCACCGTCTCGCGAATTGCTCGAGGCATTCGATGCCGGTGATTTGGACGTCGCGATTGTGCTGCGCCATGACAGCCGGCGTCAGGACGGCAAGGTCATTTTGCGGGAGAGTTTTGGCTGGATGGGGGCCCCCGATTTCGAGCATCGCCCGGGTGAACCGTTACGTATCGCAACGCAGCCGCAACCTTGTAGTGTGCGCGCGATGGCGGTCAAATCTCTGGATACGTCGGGTATCGCCTGGACCGAGACGTTTGTCGGCGGTGGCGTGAACACGATCGGGGCGGCCGTTTCGGCGGGACTGGCAGTCGCCGCCTTGGGGCGCAGGGTGGCCCCGCGAGGCACGGTAGATATGGGTCCGCGTTTGAACCTGCCTGCGTTACCGGCGCGAGACGTGGTGTTGTACACGAGCCTGAGAGATCAACAGGCAAAAGGGGCGCTGAAAGCCCTTACTGCGGCGCTCAGATCAACCATTAATCGTTAGCGCCGGACAAAAGGCGGCAATCCTCGACGTCGGCCTCGTTCGATGAACGCCTGGGTCTTGCGCTCGCACGCCCGGAGCGGGCTAGCGCAGAGCACTCGAAGCACGCGAAGCATTCGACCGTCAACGCCGCGGCCGGGGATGACGAGCACTGGGCCACAGAGGTCCAGCGAAGTTATGCCGACCGGTACCAGGGCGCCGACCCAATGCTCTCGCGCTTGCTAACCTGGCAGCCGGGCCAATGGGCGATCGACACCGAATTCACAACCGAACGGGAGCGGGCTCGAAGCATCTTCTATCAGGAGTACATGCGTCCCTATGACATGGGCAGTATTTCGGCATTGCTCATGTCTTGTCGGCGTTAATCCACATTTCGCCGACGCCGTCGCGAAGGCCTGCTTTCATGCCGCCCTCGTAACGCAGCATGAGCGTTGAGCCCGCGTACCCAAGCAGGGTGCCTTGCCCGTCAGTCAAACCGCCCCGGCATTCACCGGATCACGTGTAATGTTCCCAAACACCGAACACAGCGCAATCGGGACGGTTGTCTATCGGGATCCGGGCGCCTGACTTGTGAGTCGGCTTGGGCAGACCGCAACCGGCCAGCGTAGCGAAAATGCCTGCGGCAACCGTGATGCAAAGCCAGCGCAAAAGGTTCGTTCGCATGCGATCCCCCCTCAATGCATTGTTATCCTTCGCCGGATTTTAGAGGTCGGCCGAATGTTGGCGCATCCCTAAATTTGATGATGGATATGCTTTCCTTGCAAAGCTTCGTTATCCACTCAATCGGCAACGACTCAGGCACTAACCGCACGCTTTGCGCGGCCGAGCGCCCTTCGTTGGCTGTGGATTCACGCCGTAGCGCGGCTTTGCAGGGGGCAGGTCAGGTGCTATCCAAGCATGGCGTATCACTGCATCCGTTACGCGCTCGACTGGCGATCGACTGCCGGTTCATCAATGTAAAAATGCCGTTCAGCGACTTAACGGAACGGCATTACTGATTTGGCAGGTTTTCTGGGACTTCGGGCAAAAATACTTAGCAACGCGTGCCGTCAGGAAAAACAATTTCACCTTGGTTTGCGCTGACATCAAAGAACCCGACCTGGTGTTTTTTGGCAAGTTGCTCCATCACGCTACGCGCCTCTTCCGCGCAAGACCATGCGAAGCCTGAGTAGATCACTGTCTTGCCAATACAGTGATCCGTGACTTTCGGGTCATCATCGTCATCGGAGGAAAAAGGCCCATTCATGGCAGGAAAGAACTGGATCATTTCATGAAACCACGCCTGCAACGCGGGAGACGACACACTTGGGTTATCGTAGCTATGCGCTTCCGACCATGTTATTTGCTCCCGATACCACGTCATGAATTGCTCCCTGTCTTTCGGAGCCGCTGAGGGTTCGAATACCATCAGGTCATAGCTCATTTCATACTCCAAAACATAAGTCCTTACATATTAAGGACATCCGTTGCACGGTCTTCGCATTCCGATCACGGCGTTTCTGAGAAAATCCCGGGCGTTCATGTGGCAGGCATCCCATCCCGATGAACACTTCCATCCCCCTACCCGACGAAGATGCATGGAATGCGTGGCACCCGTCCGAACTGGCGCAGCGGTGACGCGATATCGATTTGCCGTGGTGTGTTGTCGGAGGATGGGCGCTCGATCTTTGGCACGGCGTGCAGACTCGCGAACACAGCGATCTGGAATTCACCATTCTGCGAGAAGACCTTGGCCGGTTTCTCGAGGTGTTCCGTGAGCTGGCGTTTTACACGGCCCACGCGGGTGTGGTCGAGAGGCTTTCGGAAGATCGGAACACGCCGTCTGACGTCATGCAATTTTGGGGATACGATCGCGCCGCTGAATGCGGGCGTATCGACATGATGATCGAGCCGGGCAGCCAGGCTGTCTGGGCTTACAAGAGAAACCCGTCGTTCAAGCGTCCACGTACCGAAATGGTGATGCGGACCGCAGACAACATCCCCTATCTGAACCCGTGCGCCGTGCTGCTATTCAAAGCGAGAGACAGACGCCCGAAAGACCAGCAGGATTTCGAGAACGGGCTGCCGAAACGCCCTGCATCCGGGGAATGCGTGGGCAACGGCGTTGTAACCGCCGGCCACGATCCCGCTACCGGTCACGTTCAGGGGATGCATGGCGCGCGCGCTTTTCGTGGGGATGCAACGATGCGCAGAAAAAGAAAAAGCCCTGACAAGTCAGGGCTTTTGAATTTTGGAGGCGGGAGTCGGAATCGAACCGGCGTACACGGCTTTGCAGGCCGCTGCATGACCACTCTGCCATCCCGCCATCAGATGTGCCGCATTGTAACCGCTCGCTGTTGCCATCGAGGGTGCCCGTCGGATCGATCGCCGTGGGCTTTTCGGCAAATAAAAAGGGAAGCCAGGCTTCCCTCTGGATTTGGAGCGGGAGACGAGTCTCGAACTCGCGACCTCAACCTTGGCAAGGTTGCGCTCTACCAACTGAGCTACTCCCGCATGACACCAAACACCGAGGATGAATTCACTCAATGTCCAGTGTGAAAACTGGAGCGGGAGACGAGTCTCGAACTCGCGACCTCAACCTTGGCAAGGTTGCGCTCTACCAACTGAGCTACTCCCGCATTTTCATGCGTACTACCAATCCAACACTGCTTAAAACTTCGCTGCCGGGCTAGTGCCGTAGCAGCGAGAAGGAGATTATGTCGAAACCACGATTCAGTGTCAAGCACCTGCACCGAAAATTTGTGAAGTTTTTTCTCCTCCACCGCGCAAATCCCGCGTCTTCAGGGACTTACGCTCACATCTTGCCCGCACCGCGCTCCCGAATCTGCGGCCACGCGCGGCGCAGATAATACATCATCGACCACAACGTGAGAACTGCCGCCACGTAAATCAGCCACGTTCCCCAGAACCGCGAGTCGAAGCGCAATCCGTTCCACACCACCGTACCGTTGAACAGCAACAACGGGATCGCCACCATCTGCGCCGCCGTCTTGATCTTGCCCAACTGGTGCACCGCCACGCTGCGCGACGCGCCCATCTGCGCCATCCACTCCCGCAACGCCGAAATCGTGATCTCGCGGCCAATGATGATCAACGCCACCAACGCATTGATCCGGCCCATTTGCAGCAACATCAGCAGCGCCGCCGCCACCATCAGCTTGTCCGCGACCGGGTCCAGAAACGCCCCGAACGCCGATGTCTGATTCCAGCGCCGCGCCAGAAAGCCGTCGAACCAGTCCGTCAGCGCCGCCAGCACGAAGACCCCGCACGCCACCCAATTCATTTCGACCGACGACAGCCAGGTCGACGGCAAGTAATAGACGCCGACCACCAGCGGGATCAGCACGATCCGAAGCCAGGTCAGGAATATGGGGACATTAAAAGGCATGGCAGCATGAGTTCGGCAAACGGCAGTCGACACACGGCGCCCTCGGCAGCCGTACCAGACCCGCATTGTGCCGTGTCTGCCCCGCAGCCACAAGGCCGAGGCGCCGCACAGCGATTGACATGTGCGCCAGTGTGCCCCTATCTTGCTCGCAACCACCCGCCAATAGCGCCGATCTCGTGAAACTGCCCTGGCCCCTGCCCGCACTGCGACGTCCGCTGCTGCCCGCGCACATCCTCATCGCGACACTCGTCGGCATCGACGGCCTGCTGCTCGTCGCCTCAGTCCTGCTGCGCGTGCCCGGCACAGTGCTCATCGATCTCTTCGTGCGCGGCGACCTCTCCGCGCTGGAACGCATCGAAGCCACCCATCTGCCCCGGCTGCTCTTCGGGCTGAACGCCATCGAGCGCATCGACTTCTCTCACCTGCCGCGCGCCCTCGCGGGACTGTCGCTCGTCGCGCTCGCCTGCGGACTCGTCATCCGCGCCCGCACCGCCTGGGCCTTCACGCTCGTCATGCTCGCGCTGGCCGCCGCCATCAATTTCCACCTGAACATCCGCTTCGATCTGACGTTCGCCCTCTCGCTCGTGTGCATCGCGCTGCTGCTCTGGTACTGGCGGGAATTCGACCGCGCGAGCTTCGCCGCCGCCACGCTCTACACACTCGTGGCCGTGTTCGCGTTGCTCGTCTACGCCACGTTCGGCACCATGTATCTCGGCCACGAATTCGCGCCACCCGTCACCGATCTGGCGACGGCGTTCTACTTTTCCATCGTCACGATGACAACCGTCGGTTACGGCGACATCGTGCCGCACTCCACCGACGCACGCCTCTTCACCGCGTCGGTCATCATTTTCGGGATCAGCGTGTTTGCCACGTCGCTGACCGTCGTCATCGGCCCGCTCGTCGGCGGCAACCTCAAGAAAATTCTCGCGGGGAGGTTTACTCACGTGATACGCAAGAACCATTTCATCGTGGCCGGTGCGTCGCCGCTCGCCATCAACGTGCACCACGAACTCACCAAGCGCGGCTGGCCGGTCACGGTCATCATCGCGAGCGGCGTGGAGAACCCCTATCCGGAAGATGCCGACGTGATGCATGGCGACGCCAGCGACAACGCCGTGCTGACCCACGCCGGCATCGAACACGCCAGGGCCGTGCTCGCGCTGCGTGCCGACGATTCGGAAAATGCCTTTATCGTGCTCGCCGCGAAGGAGATCGCGCCGAGCGTGCGTACCATCGCGTCAGTCAACGACAGCAAGCATTTGAGCAAGCTCAAGCGCGTGCAGCCGGACATGATTTTTGCGCCGCCCGTCGTCGGTGGAGAACTGCTCGCCCGCACGCTGTCGGGCGAGACCGTCGACAACGAGACCGTGATGCGCCTGCTGTTCCACGGCGACGTGAAATGAAAATGAAGTGACCGTAACGCGAATCGCCCTGCGTGTCAGTGCAGTTGACGATAGATCTGCTCGGCCAGCGTCGTCGAAATACCTTCGACGCTCGCCAACTCATCGACGCTGGCCGACGCCACACCTTGCAGCCCGCCAAAGCGCATGAGCAACCGCTGACGACGCTTCGCGCCGATGCCCTCGATCTCCTCGAGCCGTGACGTCTGACGCGCCTTCGCACGCTTGGCCCGCATGCCCGTGATCGCGAAGCGGTGCGCCTCGTCACGAATCTGCGCGATCAGCATCAGCACAGCGCTCTCGCGGCCCAGTTCGAGCGGCGCGCGTCCGTCGGCAAAAATCAGCGTCTCGAGACCGACCTTGCGCCCCTCGCCTTTCGCCACGCCGACCAATCGGCCAATGTCGATCCCCAGTTCGACGAACACCTGACGCGCCACCTCGACCTGTCCCTTGCCACCGTCAATCAGCACCAAATGCGGCAGATTGGCTTCGACGTCAGACGCCAGCGGCGCGGCCGGTGCGCCGGCCTCTGTGGATTCGCCGGTCTGCGGCGCCGCCTCGCTGTCCGGCAACACCACCGTATCGGCTTCGGCCCTCGCTACATCGGCCGCCACGGACAGCGGATCCTCGGCGTCGCTCACGCTCGACACCGCCGCCTCCATCAGACGGCCGTACCGGCGCGTGAGCACCTGACGCATCGCCGCATAGTCGTCGCCCGGCGTAATGCCCGTGATGTTGTAGCGACGGTACTCGCTCGTCTGCATCTTGTGATGATGGAACACCACGCACGACGCCTGCGTCGCTTCACCCTGCGTATGGCTGATGTCGAAGCACTCCACGCGCAGCAGCGCCGGGTCTTCGATGTCGAGCCCGATGGTCTGCATCAACTCCCGCGTGCGTGCCTGCTGGCTGCCCTGCTCCGTCAGCAAACGCGCAAGGGCGAGTTGCGCCCCTTGCTGCGCCATGTCGAGCCACGCACGGCGCTGCCCCTGCGGTTGACGCACCATCGCAATGCGCCGACCCGCCTGCTCGGACAAGACCGTCAGTAACTCATCGCTCGGCAACGCATGACTCACGACCAGCACCGGCGGCACCGATTGGCCCAGATAGTGCTGCGCGACGAAAGCTTCGAGCAAACGCGATTCGAGCGACGCCGACGGCGCTTGCGACCGACTGTCCGACTGACTGTCCGACGGTATGTCGTTGGAGATCTCGCCAGCGGTGGCCACGGCGTCATCCCCATCGGCACCTGACAGCTCGGGTGCAAGCACGTCGTCTTCGTCGAATTCGTCAGCGATGCCGCCTTCGACACCTCGTTCCACGTGCGCCGGGAAGTACGCCTTATCGCCAAGGTGACGTCCGCCGCGCACCATCGCGAGGTTCACGCATGCGCGACCACCGGCGTAGGCGACGGCGAGGATGTCGGCATCGACGTCGCCCGCAGTTTCTACGGACTGCTGCTGCAACACGCCGGAGAGCGCCTGCATCTGGTTGCGCACCACGGCCGCCTGCTCGAACTGAAGCGCCTCGGCATACGCCATCATCTTTTCTTCCAACGCGCCGAGCACTTCGTTCTGACGTCCGGAGAGGAACGCCGCCGCATTGTTCACGTCGCGAGCATAGTCTTCGTCCCGAATGGCACCCACGCACGGCGCGCTGCACCGCTCAATCTGGTTCAGCAGGCAAGGACGCGTGCGATTCGCAAAGACGGAGTCCTCGCAGGTCCGCAACTGGAACACCTTCTGCAAGATCTGAATGCTCTCGCGCACGGCCCACGCGCTGGGGAACGGCCCGAAATACTGCCCGCGACGATCCACCGAGCCCCGGTAGTACGCCATGCGCGGATATTTGTGCTGCGTTAGCTTGAGAAACGGATACGACTTGTCGTCGCGAAACAGGATGTTGTAACGCGGATGCAGCGCCTTGATCAGATTGTTCTCAAGCAGCAGCGCCTCAGTTTCCGAACGCGTGACCGTCGTCTCCAGTCTTGCAATGCGCGCGACCATCAGCGCAATGCGCGGGGAGAGCTGCGTCTTGTTGAAGTAACTCGACACACGCTTTTTGAGATTGCGCGCCTTGCCGACGTACAGCACGTTACCTGCCGCGTCGTAATAGCGATAGACGCCGGGCAAATTCGGCAACTGCGCGAGCACCGTGCGCGCGTCGAACGGCGGGGCGTCGCTGCTGTCGCCGGAGGCAGGCGCCTGAGCGTCCTTATGACGTGCACGCTTCGGCTTGTCTGCTCGGGTCGGCTTGGTCGGTTGTTCCGCAGACCCGTCGGTCGGCGTGTCCGCGCTATCGGCGTTATCGGCATTGTCCGCGTTGTGCGGGACGGTGTGCGCCGGGGGCGGCGCGACGTCCGCACCGGCGGCGGATTTCGCTTTGCGGGACTTGCGCGGTGGCGTGACGTCGTGGGCGTCTTCGGTCATGAACTCAGGCAATCGGAGCGTCCCCGAGGCGAATGGATGCGGGCAGGGCACCGTTCGCCGCCTGCGCGATCACATCGTCACGCGTCACAGGGACTAAAATCCGAAGTTTAGACCAATCCGCGTCGCCGCTTCCCAATGTCCCTGCCCACTGCCTCCCCTCCCGCATCGAGCGCCCTTCCGCTGGTGCCACGTTGCGATCTGTTCTGCACCGTCGTCGACAACTTCGGCGACATCGGCGTGTGCTGGCGGCTCGCCCGGCAACTCGTGCGCGAGCATGGCTGGTCGGTCAGGCTTTGGGTCGACGATCTGACGAGCTTCCGTCACCTGCGTCCTGACATCGATCCTTCGCTGGCCCGGCAACGCTGCGATGGCGTCGACGTCCGCCGCTGGGACGCCGACTTCGGCCCCATCACCGACGACAACGCGCCGGGCGATATCGTCATCGAAGCGTTCGCCTGCCATATCCCCGAGGTCTGCGTTCAAGCGATGCACGCGCGCAAAAAGGCAGGCAACGCGCCGGTGTGGATCAACCTGGAGTATCTGAGCGCGGAAGACTGGGTCGACGGCAGTCACCTGCAAAAGTCGCTGCATCCCCAGTTGGGGCTCCTCAAGACGTTCTTCTTCCCCGGCTTTACCGAACGCACCGGCGGCCTCGTGCGGGAACGAGAGCTGTTTTCCCGGCGCGACGCGTTCCTCGCCTCGACCGAGTTGCGCGACGCCTGGTGGCAACGCACCCTCGGCATGCCCGCCGCCCCGAAGGATGCGTTGGTGATATCGCTATTCGCGTATGAGAATGCGGCGCTTCCTGCGTTGCTCACGCAGTGGGCGGATAGCGAAACGCCGATCGTCTGCCTGGTCCCGCAAGGGCGTATCGCACCGGCCGTGGGGGCCTGGTTCGGCCGCGACGTGCTGGCGCCGGGAGACGCTGCGAGCCGCGGTGCATTGACGGTGCATGGCCTGCCATTCTTGCCGCAAGCCGAGTTCGACGCCCTGCTCTGGGCCTGCGACCTCAACTTCGTGCGCGGGGAAGATTCGTTCGTGCGTGCGCAATGGGCGGCCAAACCGTTCGTCTGGCATATCTACCCGCAGAGCGAGAATGCCCATCATGGGAAGCTCGACGCCTTTCTCGACCGGTATCTGGCAGATCTGCCCGAAAACACGCCCGATGCGGCCCCCTTATCGCGCGGCACGCGCGAGGCGTTGCGCACTTTCTGGCATCTCTGGAATGGCTACGCTAGCACGCCCCCCGACTGGCCCGCACTGGCTGCGGCCCTGCCCGAACTGAATCGCCACGCCCGCGCGTGGGCAAACGCGCAGGCCGCCCAGCCGGATCTGGCGCGACAGTTGGCAAGCTTCGTGGAAATTCAGGTAAAATAGCTGGTTTTTCAACGCTTTGCTGCTGAACCTGCTGCCCCGGATCGTTCTGGGCGGACGCGGGAATCAAGCGGCGAATGAGCGTATGGAAGCGCTCAAACAAGCGGCAAATCGCTTATTTCGTCACAGGATCTCGTTTTTTATGAAAACCGCTCAAGAACTCCGCGTCGGTAATGTCGTCATGATCGACGGTGAGCCCAATGTCGTGCTGAAGACCGAATACGTCAAGTCGGGCCGTAACTCCAGCGTCGTGAAGATGAAGTACAAGAAGCTCCTCACGGAAGGCCGTGGCGAGTTCTCGTACAAGGCCGACGACAAGTTCGACGTCGTCGTGCTCGACAAGAAGGAAGTGACCTACTCGTACTTCGCCGATCCGATGTACGTGTTCATGGACGCCGACTACAACCAGTACGAAGTCGAAGCCGAAAACATGGGCGACGCGATCAAGTACCTGGAAGACGGCATGAAGTGCGAAGTCGTTTTCTACAATGAAAAGGCCATCTCGGTCGATCTGCCGACCTCGCTCGTGCGCGTTGTGGAATACACCGAACCGGCCGTCAAGGGCGACACGTCGTCGGGCCGCGTTCTGAAGAACGCCAAGATCAACGATCTGCTGGAAATCCAGGTGCCGCTGTTCGTCAACACCGGCGACAAGATCGAAATCGATACGCGTACCGACGAATACCGCAGCCGCGTCTAAGCGACGGTGGACTGCCGCAACGCCCTCGGGCGACGCGGCAATCGTCCGGTCACAAAAAAGCGCTCTTCCCTTAGGGGTCGAGCGCTTTTTCTTTGTGCCGAACGTTCTGCTTTCGGCTGACTTACTGGCTGACTAACCTCGCGGTCATTTACCCGATTCGCCGAACGTCTGCGCGATCAGACGCTTGGCGGCCTGATATTCCGCCTGCGCGAGCATCTTCTCCCAGCCGTGTACCTTGCCGCGGCCTTGCAGATGTTTGATGCGGCGCTGCGAAACGGCATCGGGCGCCACCGTCATTTCCCGCAGCAGGCGATCCGCCTTTTCCGGGCTGTTGCAGATGAGCACCATGTCGCAGCCTGCCTCCATCGCGGCGTGCGCTGCGGTGACGACATCGCCCGCCGCACTCGCGCCCTGCATCGACAGGTCATCGCTGAAAATCACGCCGTCGAAACCATACTTGCCACGCAGGATTTCCTTGAGCCACTTGGCCGAGAAACCGGCCGGGTTCGGGTCGACTTGCGGGTAAATCACGTGCGCTGGCATGACTGCCGCAAGCGACATGCCGAGCCAGTCGTAGGGCTGCGCATCGATCGAGAGAATTTCGTCGAGCGAGCGCTCGTCGACCGGAATTTCATGGTGCGAGTCGGCCGCCACGAAGCCATGCCCCGGGAAGTGCTTGCCGCAATTCGCCATGCCGGCGAGGAGCAAGCCGTGGTTCAGGCTCTTGGCCAGCATGGTCACCACGCGCGGATCGGCGTCGAACGCGCGATCACCGATCACCGCCGACGTCCCGTAATCCAGATCGAGCACCGGCGTGAAGCTCAGGTCGATATCGCAGGCGCGCAATTCGGAGGCGAGCACATAGCCCACGGCCGTCGTCACACGCGTTGCCTTGAACACATCTTCGTGCCAGAGCTTTCCCAGCTTGCCCATCGCGGGCAAGTGCGTGAATCCGTCGGTACGGAAGCGCTGCACGCGACCGCCTTCATGATCGACGGCAATCAGAATGTCGTCGCGCACATCGCGAATCTGCTTCGTGAGCGCACACAGTTGCGCGCGGTCATCGAAGTTGCGGGCGAACAGGATGACACCCCCGGTCAACGGATGGTCGATGCGACGGATGTCGTCCTCGCTGAGGGTCAGCCCGACGACGTCCAGCATCACCGGGCCCGGCCTGCGCTTCGTCATTGCGTTTTCTCCGATGCAATATTGCGAATGTTGCCTAAGTTACGTGACGCGATCGCAAATGCGACCGCGTATTCCTTCTCGTCCGTAATCGAAATCTCGATCGACAGTTGCCGCTCGGCCAGCCACGGCACCAACTCGCCTGACGCGACCACCACCGGTTTGCCCGACGGCGCATTGAGCGTTTGCACGGCGCGCCACGTCATTGGCCAGCGCATGCCCAGCCCGATGGCTTTGGACACGGCCTCTTTCGCCGCGAAGCGCGTACACAGATACGCGAGTCCGCGAACTTCGGATCGCTTCTGACGAGCGTGATAAACCTTGAGTTCCTCCGGCCCGAGCACGCGCTCGGCGAAACGTCCCTTCGTGCGCGTCATCACGCCGACGACACGGCTGATCTGAAGGATGTCGGTACCCACACCGAAGATTGCCGTGGCGCCCGTCTCGGGGGCAACCGCATTGCCGCCCAGCGACGGTGTGCCGGAGGGCAAAGGCGATGAAGGGGACGAAGGCGACGGCGGTGACGGGGGCGACGATTGGGTCGGATCGCTCATGGGCGGTGCCTGATGACGGGACGAATCGTGAGACGTTGCGACTCAGCCGCGCGCCGCAATGCGGCTGGCAACCATGATCGCCTTCATCTCCCGCACGGCGTTTTCCCAGCCGGCGAAGATGGCGTGGGCCACGATCGCATGTCCGATGTTCAGCTCGGAGATGCCCTCGATGGCGGCAATCGGCTGCACATTCTCGTAGTGCAGGCCGTGTCCGGCGTTGACCCGCAGCCCCAGCGAAAGCCCCAGCGCGACGGCACGTTCGATGCGAGCGAACTCGGCCTCGCGCGTTGGCTCGTCATGCGCCTCGGCGTAGCGCCCCGTGTGCAGTTCGACCACCGGCGCGCCCATGCGAGCGGCGGCGCGAATCGGCGCTTCATCCGGGTCGATGAACAGCGACACGCGGCTGCCCGCCTCGCTGAGCTGCTGCGTCGCGGCAGCCACTTTGTCATACAGTCCCACCACGTCCAGCCCGCCCTCGGTCGTCAGTTCCTGACGACGCTCCGGCACCAGGCAAACGTCGTGCGCCTTCACGCGGCACGCGATCGCCAGCATCTCTTCCGTCACGGCGCATTCGAGGTTCATGCGCGTGAGCAGCTTGTCGCGCAGATTCGTCACGTCGTCGTCGCGAATATGACGGCGATCTTCCCGCAGGTGCAGCGTGATGACGTCAGCGCCCGCCTCTTCGGCCAGCAACGCCGCCCTGATCGGATCGGGATATGCCGTGCCGCGCGCGTTGCGTACCGTCGCGACGTGATCGATGTTCACCCCGAGGTCGATGGGGTTGCCGTGAAAGAAGAGGCTCATAGTTTTTGCAGGTCGAGCAGGATCTGCCGGGTATTGAGCGGAACGCCGCCCAAATGGTGGTTGAGAAGAAAGCGCATGAGCAACTTGCTTTGCTGCACGGTCTGCGCCCGGGAATAGTCGTCTTGTTCCATGTCGAGCAGCGTCTGCCCGATGACGACCGGCCAGTCGGACGGCTCGTCGCCGCGCGCCGGACGCACGCCCCAGTCAGGATGAAACACGTAGCGGCGCTCGGGCACCACCTTGCTGCGCGCCTGCGTACAGCGGTCAAACGCGACAGCGTAACCGGTCTCGCGCAGCAACACGCGCTCGAACGCTCGCAGAATGACGCCGGCAGGCTCACCGTGGGCGAGGTGATGCAGCGTTGTCAGATAGTGCTGGAACAGTTTGTCGTGCGGATCGTCGCGCGCACAGAACTTCACCAGCAACTCGTTCAGGTAGAAGCCCGACAGCAGGGCATCGCCTTCGAGCGGGCGCAAACCACCGACCCACTCGGCCTTGGTCAGCGTGCGCAACTCGCCCTTGCCAAGCCATGCGAGCGAGAGCGGCTGAAACGTCTGAAGCACGCCACGCAGTGCAGAGTGCGGACGTTTGGCGCCCTTCGCCACGAGCGCGATACGACCATGATCGCGGGTGAGCACGTCGATGATCAGGCTGGTTTCGCGGTAGGGATAGCTATGGAGCACGAAGCCGGGCTGCTCAGTCACCCGGCTCTGCTCGCGCTCAGCCGCCCGGGCGGGCGACGGCGCACGCCGCACCCGTTTGGTCTCGCGTTTGACGGTATCGGTGTTGGCTTCGGCTTGCTGAAACGCTTCCGACGCCTCGTCGTCCACGACCCGCGTGCGTGCACTGCGTGCCTGACGCGCAGGACGCGCCCTGCTCGCCCCCGCAGCCCCCGTAGCTTCCGGCACGCCAGCGCGGGGAGCACGCGTTGCATCGGCAACCGGCGCGTTGCTGCCCGCCGGCGTTACCGCTTCCGGCGTCGCAATTTCCTCACGTGCGGTGTCGAGTTCACTCGTAGCCATACGCCCGCAGGCCGGCCTCATTGTCGGCCCAGCCGCCCTTGACCTTGATCCAGACTTCCAGATACACCGGTCCGTCGAAGAGCTTCTCCATGTCGACGCGCGCGTCGGTGGAAATCTGCTTGAGCTTCGCGCCCTTGTTGCCGATGATCATCGCCTTGTGGTTATCGCGCTCGACCAGAATCGTCGCGAAGATCCGGCGCAGATTCCCTTCCTGCTCGAACTTGTCGATGATGACCGTGCTTGTGTACGGCAACTCGTCGCCGGTCCAGCGGAACACCTTCTCACGCAGGATTTCCGACGCCATGAATCGCTCGCTGCGGTCGGTCAGATCGTCCTCGCCATAGATCGGCTCGCCTTCGAGCAGATACGGGCGCAACACGCCGAGCAAGTGCTTGATGTCTTCCGCACGCTTCGCCGAGAGCGGCACGATCTCGCGGAAGTCCCGCAGCTCACCCATCTTCTGCAGGAACGGCAACACCTTGGCTTTGTCGGCCATGCGATCGAGCTTGTTGACGATGAGCAGCACCGGCGTGTTATCGGGCAGCAGCTTGAGCACCTTCTCGTCGTCCGGGCCGAAGTTGTCCGCTTCGATGACGAACAACACCACGTCGACACTCGAGAGCGTGGACGTCACGGCGCGATTGAGCGAGCGGTTCAGTGCCGTCGCGTGACGCGTCTGAAAGCCCGGTGTGTCGACAAAGATGTACTGCGCATCTTCCGTGGTGCAAATGCCGGTAATGCGGTGGCGTGTCGTCTGCGCCTTGCGCGACGTAATGCTGATCTTCTGACCGACGAGGGCGTTGAGCAGCGTCGATTTGCCGACGTTCGGACGCCCGACGATCGCCACGGTCCCGCAGCGAAAATCCGTCTTATCGTTCATGATTGGAAACTCTCTCGATAGGGGGCCGGCGCCTCGCGCCCACCCCTTGAATGGGACTCAGGCGGCTGCCGGGGGTTGCTTGGCGCTGTCGATCTTCTCGGCAGTCTTGTCGACCGCTTTCTCTGCGGCTTTCTCCGCAGGGGCTGCCGCGGCACGCGTCGAACCGTTGCTGATGGAAGCGGTCATGGCGGGCACACTGCCCGCGCCGACGGCGGCATCGCGAGTGTCCTTCGGTTCCCTGGCTTCCTTGGCTTCCTTGGCTTCCTTGGCTTCCTTGGCGTCCTTCGGGTCTTTCGCGTCCTTCGGCTCCCGTGCTTCGCCCGGCGTCACGGCGCTCAACTGCCCCGCCTTCTTCGCCTCGGATGCCGCAGCCTTCGCCGCACGCTTCTTCGCCGCCTTGGCACTCTTCTCGGCCTTCGGCTTAGCGAGCGCCGGCATCTTCTGCACTTCCTCCAGTGCCTTCTTGGCCGCCGCCTGTTCAGCAGCACGTCGGCTTGCGCCCGAGCCGCCGACCTTGATGTCGAGCTTCGGCACCGTGCACTCAACCTCGAACTGCTGGTTGTGTGCCGCGCCGTGCGTCGCGATCACCGTGTACTGCGGCAACGCGATCTTGTGACCCTGGAGATATTCCTGGAGCAGCGTCTTAGCGTCTTTACCGAGTGTCTTCGGATCGACGTGTTCGAGCACCGGCGTGTACAGACGCTCGATCGCGGCATAGGCCGCATCGAAACCGCCATCGAGGTACATCGCGCCAAACAGCGCTTCCAGCGTGTCGGCCAGAATCGACGGACGGCGAAAACCGCCGCTCTTGAGCTCACCCTCGCCCAGCCGCAGGAAATCGGAGACGCCTAGCGTCTGCGCTATCTCGTACAACGATTGCTGTTTGACGAGATTGGCGCGCACACGCGAGAGGTCGCCTTCATCGAGCTTGCCGTAACGACGGAACAAGATCGCGGCCACCGAACAGTTCAGAATGGAATCGCCGAGGAACTCCAACCGCTCATTGTTGGCGGCGCTATGGCTACGATGCGTCAGTGCTTGGCAAAGCAATTCCGCATCGTGGAAACGGTACTGGAGACGTTCTTCCAGTTGATTCAGTGATTGAGGCATGGCGCAAGTATAGCGCGACGCTCCCGCCCCGGCGCGCGTCGTCGCCAAGAAACGACGGGCTTAACCCCCGTCTGACGGGCTTTTCGGACTCGCGTGAGGTGAGTGGATCGGACATTTCCGAGGCGATGATGCATCGATCTCCCCCGTGGTCCCCATCCGTCGCAACATTTAATACGAAATCAAAAATAATAATGCGGAAATCAACGATTTACCGTCAATTTCCGCATCAATCAAACCGATATCCGGAGAGATGACCTCCCGGCGAGCAAGACGCTTACTGGAAGCCGCCCAGGCGCTTGAGGTTCGAGAAGTTCATCCAGATGAAGAACGCCCGGCCCACGATGTTCTTCTCGGGCACGAAGCCCCAGTAGCGGCTGTCCGCGCTGTTGTCGCGGTTATCGCCCATCATGAAGTAGTTGCCCTCCGGCACCTTGCAGATCACGCCCTGGCTGTTGTACTGGCAGTTCTGCTTGTTCGGAAAGTCGTCGGCGCCCATGATGTACGGCGGCACGTTCGGATCGTTCAGAATGCGGTGCTTTACGCCGCCCACCGTCTCTTCGAACTGCTTGAAGTAGGCGATGTGCTCGTCGTCGAAGTAGTCAGGCAGGGCCGTCTCGGGCACCGGCTCACCGTTCACCGTAAGCTTCTTGTTCTCGTACGCCACCACGTCGCCCGGCACACCGATCACACGCTTGATGTAGTCCTGCGACTCATCCTTCGGGTAGCGGAACACCATCACGTCGCCGCGCTTCGGCTCGCCCACGTCGATGATCTTCTTGTTGATCACCGGCAGACGAATCCCGTAGTCAAACTTGTTCACGAGGATGAAGTCGCCGACGAGCAGCGTCGGAATCATCGAGCCGGACGGGATCTTGAACGGCTCGACCACGAACGAGCGCAGCACGAACACCGCCAGAATCACCGGGAAGAAGCTCGCGGAATACTCGAGCCACCACGGTTGACGCAGCTTGTCGTCGCGCACCTTCGAGCGTGCGCTGGCGAGCGCACTGCTTTCCTGCGTACCAGAGCCCTGAATGCCAGACCCCTGCAACGAAAGCTGCTGTTGATCGAATTGCGCCACGGCGTCCTGTGCTGCGCGGCGGCGCGCCGGCTGAAACACCAACTTGTCGGCCACCCAGGCCACCCCGGTCACCAGCACCAGGATCAAAAGAATCAGGGCGAAATTCATTCGGGACCTATCGCTACGTTATTTGTCTTCGACTTGCAAAATGGCAAGGAACGCTTCCTGAGGAATCTCAACACTCCCCACCTGCTTCATGCGCTTCTTCCCTTCTTTCTGTTTCTCGAGCAGCTTCTTCTTGCGCGTGATGTCGCCACCATAGCATTTCGCGAGCACGTTCTTACGCAATGCCTTGATGTTTTCACGGGCAATGATGTTCGCGCCGATCGCCGCCTGGATCGCCACATCGTACATCTGACGCGGGATGATTTCGCGCATCTTGGCGGCCACCTGATTGCCGCGACGGCGACTCTCCGAGCGGTGAACGATGATCGACAGGGCATCGACCTTGTCGCCGTTGATGAGCATGTCGACCTTGACCACGTCCGACGTGCGGTACTCCTTGAACTCGTAGTCCATCGACGCATAACCGCGCGATACGGACTTCAGACGGTCGAAGAAATCGAGCACGATTTCGGCCATCGGAATTTCGTAAATCAGACGCACCTGACGGCCGTGGTACTGCATGTCGATCTGCACGCCGCGCTTCTGTTGGCACAGCGTGACCACGGCACCCACGTACTCCTGCGGCATGTACAGGTTGACCGTGACGATCGGCTCACGAATTTCTTCGATGCGGCCCGGGTCGGGCATCTTCGACGGGTTTTCCACCGTCGTCAGCGTGCCGTCGCGCTCGATCACCTCATAGATCACGGTCGGCGCCGTGGTGATGAGGTCCATGTCGAACTCGCGCTCCAGGCGCTCCTGCACGATTTCCATGTGCAGCAGGCCGAGGAAGCCGCAACGGAAACCGAAGCCGAGGGCCTGCGAGACTTCCGGTTCGTATTGCAGCGAGGCGTCGTTGAGCTTGAGCTTTTCGAGCGACTCGCGCAGCGCGTCGTACTGGTTGGCCTCGACCGGGTAGAGGCCGGCGAACACCTGCGGCTTGACTTCCTTGAAGCCCGGCAGCGGTTCCGGCGCAGGCTTGGTCGTGGTGGTGACCGCGTGGGTCACGGTGTCGCCGACCTTGGCCGCGTGCAGTTCCTTGATACCGGAGATGATGAAGCCCACCTGACCGGCCGACAACGAATCACGTTGCTGGGAGCGCGGCGTGAACACGCCGACCTGCTCGACCGGATACGTGGCGCCGGTGGCCATCAGCTGAATCTTTTCCTTGGGCTTGAGCGTGCCGTTGACCACACGCACGAGCATCACCACACCCACGTAGTTGTCGAACCACGAGTCGATGATCAGCGCCTGGAGCGCGGCGCTCGGATCGCCCTTGGGCGGCGGCACCTTGGCGATGAGCGATTCGAGCACATCTTCCACGCCGAAGCCCGTCTTGGCCGAGCAGCGCACGGCGTCGACGGCCTCGATACCGATGACGTCCTCGATTTCCTGAATCGCGTTCTCCGGCTCGGCGGACGGCAGGTCGATCTTGTTGAGCACGGGCACGACTTCCACGCCCAGCTCGATCGCCGTGTAGCAGTTCGCCACGGTCTGCGCTTCCACGCCCTGCGAGGCGTCGACCACGAGCAGCGCGCCTTCGCACGCCGACAGCGAGCGGCTCACTTCATAAGAGAAGTCGACGTGTCCCGGCGTATCGATGAGGTTCAGGTTGTAGATCTTGCCGTCGCGGGCCTTGTATTGCAGCGCGGCGGTCTGGGCTTTGATGGTAATGCCACGCTCGCGCTCGAGGTCCATCGAGTCGAGGACCCGAGATTCCATTTCACGATCGGACAAACCGCCGCTCAACTGGATGATGCGATCGGCCAGGGTCGATTTCCCGTGGTCGATGTGGGCGATGATCGAAAAATTGCGAATATGGTCCATGAGGCGGGCTATAGAAAAGTCGGTGCCATCGGATTCGGCTCGGCAGCGGCTTTCGAGAGAATCGGCAAACACGATATTTTAGCCGAAAGCGCACTGATTCCGTCCGGAATCGCTCGCATCGCGGCGTTACATCGGAAATGGCGGGAGGGTTCTGGCGTCGTTCGGGGGAATGGAGGGTGGGGCGTAACGTCAATCCGATTGCAATGCAGCAGCGACCGCCGCTGCGTCGAAACGATACCTGCACAACTCGCGCCCGCCCAGTGCCAGCACCGGCACGATCTCATCGTACTGCGCCTCGAGCGCCGGGTCGCTGTCGACATCGACGACCGTAACCGAGAAATTCCAGGCCGGACGCATCGCTTCAAGCGCCGCAAGCATGTCATCGCAAAGATGACACCACTTGCGGCCATAAAGGGTCAGCGCCGGCGCGGTCATGGGCCGCCGTGTTACTTGCCGGGGGTGCGCGGGCGCAGCGGCACGAACTGCGTGGCGTCGCCGCGACGCACGAGGATCGGCACGAGCCGCTTCGGATCCAGCGCCTTGACCACGTCCTCGAATTGTTTCGCGCTGACGATATCGGCGTCGCCCACACGCAGGATGATGTCACCCTGCTGCAACCCCGCCCGGCCCGCCGGGCCTTCCGCCAGCTCGACCTGCACGCCGCCGCGCAACTTCATGTCCTTCTTCTGCGACTCGCTCAGATCGGACACCACCAGACCCAGTGCATTCGGATGCGGCGCATCGGCGCTTCCGCTCTGCGCTTTCGACGCCTTCGGCGAATCGGTATCTGCTTCCGCGATCGTAATGCGCAGATCCTGATTCTTGCCCTTGCGCAACACCTGGAGCGTCGCGGTCGAACCCGGCTTCGTCTCGCCCACCATACGCGGCAAGTCCGTTGCGTGATCGACGGGACGGCCTTCGAACTTCATGATGATGTCGCCCGGCTGCACGCCCGCTTTCTCTGCCGGGCTACCCGGCTCGATGCTGCGCACGAGCGCACCCTGCGCACGCGGCAGGCCCAGCGAGTCGGCCACATCCTTGCTGACTTCGCTGATCGCCACACCGATCCGGCCGCGCACCACCTTGCCGGTCTTCTTGAGCTGCTCGGCCACACGCATGACTTCGTCGATCGGAATCGCGAACGAAATGCCCATGAAGCCGCCGGTCTGGCTGTAGATCATCGAGTTGATGCCTACGACCTCACCACGCATGTTGATGAGCGGACCGCCCGAATTACCGGGGTTCACGGCCACGTCCGTCTGGATGAACGGCAGGTAATCGCCGGTGTCGCGGCCTTTGGCCGACACAATGCCCGCCGTCACCGTGTTCTCGAGGCCGAACGGCGAACCGATGGCCACCACCCACTCGCCGACGCGCAGCTTGTTGGAGTCCCCCACCGGCACGGTCGGCAAGTCCTTGGCGTCGACCTTGACCACGGCGACGTCGGTGCGCTTGTCCGCGCCGACCAGCTTCGCCTTGAACTCACGCTTGTCGGTGAGGGTGACGTAGATACTGTCGGCCCCGTCGACGACGTGCGCGTTGGTCAGGATGTAGCCGTCGGGCGAGACGATGAAGCCGGAACCGACGCCACTGTTCTGTTCTTCATCCGGCTGGGGCTGGCCGCGACGCGGCGTACCGCCCTTCGGCGACGGCTGCGGCATGGGCACGCCGAAGAACCGGCGAAACAGCTCGGCCATGTCGTCGTCCATGCCCGGCGGCAAGCCACGCTGATTGCGGCTAACGCGCTCGGTCGTCCGAATGTTCACGACGGCAGGGCCGACGCGATCGACGAGCTGAGTGAAATCGGGAAGGTTGCTGACAAGCGGTGCGGTCGACGCCGAGGCCGGTGCGGCAAAGGCGGCAGGCGCTCCCGCCAGTTGGGCGGCAATGGCGCCGCCGAGGATGACACGAAGCAGGAGAGTCTTCTTCATTGGAAGATCGTGGTGCGCGAAAGTCTCGGAATCCCTGAGGACAGTCCGGCACCCGACACGGCATCGCGTCTCATGTGCGCCTCGCTGCCCGGACCGCGCCGTTACCGGTCACGGTCCACCCGACAGCCGGTCACTTCGCCGGCTGCTTGTACTCGATGCTGGAAGCGAACTGCTGCAATGTAGCCTGCGGCACTTCGCCGAGCAAGGTCAGCCAGTAGTCACCGTAGCGCTTGATGAGGATGTTCGTCGCGCCGGCGTTGCCGTGGCCTTCCTTGCGTTCACGCGTGGCCGGCTCGATAAACACCGAAAGTCCTGCCATGCCGTCGGAATATACCACCTGCTGGACTTCCAGCGGTTTCCCGTCGGTCGTTGACCGCATCGTTCGACGCACTTCACGCACCGCCTTGAATCCCGGCACCTTCTTGTCGACGTCGATGCTCCAGCCCGCGTCCGACAGACGGGATGCCGTAATCTGCGGCTTGATGACGTGCCAGCCATGCGTGGCCTGGATCGCATGCACGATACGCGCCTTCTCGCTCGGCACGCCGATGGAGATCTGTGAGAACGCCGCCTGCTCAAGCAAATGACCTTCGGCATCGAGGGTCTGCGCGCGAAGCAGCAGGCCCGTGTTGCGATCCGCCCACAAGCGGTAACCGAAACGGTATTCGTCCTTCGGCGTGAGTTCGATCACCATGCAGTCGAAGCCTGCCATGCGCTCATTGGGCAGCACCTTCGGCGCGTAGTAATCGAGTACATCGCGGTTGGGCGTGGCGAGCAATGCAGGGAACGAATCCTTGCTCTCGCGCTTTTCCTGGAAGACGGTCTTCTGGTCCGGAATGAGCGTGTAGACATCTTCGTTCTGACGAAGAATGCGGCGCGGACGTCCGTCCAGCGTCTCGAGCTCTTCGTACTCGTTACCCTTTTCGGCGAAGTGACCGATCTTCGACGAGCGCATGGTCGAACCACGCTGGTAAACGAAGGTGCCAACGTAATTTTGCGTCTGCGCAGCGCGGTGGATCTTATTGAGCCACGCGCTGACTTCGCGCCGCTCGATCAGCGGATCGCCGGACGGCGCCGAAGCCTGCGCCCACGCCTGCGTTTGCAGCGTGGTCGCCAGCAGGAAAGCGAACAGGAAGAAGGTGCGCCCCATGGGCGCACGCGGCAAGGATTCGATACTCAGGCGCTGCATTTATTCGTCCGCTTGCGCCGAGGCTCGCATATAAGGGGATACGCTCTGGCCGATCGGCGTCGGGGCATATTGCTGATGCGCCGCCAGATACTGGTCGAGACGCGCATCGCGCAGCACGATCAGATCGTTCGGAGCACCGGTGCTCGCGCCGTTGGCTGCCACAGCGGCTTGCGGCTGCTGCGAGAGCGCTACGCGGGTGAGGCTCGAAGCGCCGGCAGTGGCAGCGGTCGACGGCGCGGCCGCCTGAGCGAGCACTTGGGGCTGCGCGCCACCGGCCGGATGATCCTGCAAACGCGGCACCACCACCCACGACAGTGCGGCAACGGCAGCCGCAGCCGCGGCCGTCGGCAGCACGCGACGTACGCGCAGGAACGGGTTGATGCGTGCGACTCGCGAGCCTGCGGTCCTGGCACCCTGAGCGGTGCTTGCTTGCGTGTCGGCCAGTGCGGCCGGCGCGAGCAGATGAGGCTCGGCTTCGAGGCGTGCGGCGAACGAAGCCATAAAGGCAGACTCCGAGCGCGGCAACGTCAGTTCATCGGAACGCAAAGCGTCACCGATCAGATGGTAGTCGTCCCACAGAGGCCGGCCAGAGGTGTCAGCCTCATCCAGCAGAGCGGCCAGTTCGTCCGAATCGAATTCCCCGTCCATCAACGCGGAAATCCGCTCGGCTTGCAGCCCCCGCTGCGTTTGCACCGTCGCTGATCCCATGATATCCCCCAACGAAAATAACTTTCCCGGCGGCGCGCTCACCAGCGCTTACCGTCAGGCGTGTCCAGCAGCGGCCTGAGCCGGCTGGCAATCGCTTCACGCGCCCGGAAAATTCGCGAACGGACCGTTCCGATCGGGCACCCCATGGCTTCGGCGATCTCTTCGTAGCTCAAACCCTCGATTTCTCGCAGGGTAATTGCCGTTCGAAGTTCATCGGGCAAAGCCTCCATCGCTGTGTTGACCGTTTGAGCAATCTGTTTGCTCATCAGCATCGACTCAGGCGTGTTGATATCCCTTAGTTGATCGGCCTCGGCAAAAGTTTCCGCTTCTTCAGCGTTCGCTTCAGTCGAAGTCGGTGCACGGCGCCCCTGCGTGGCCAGGTGGTTCTTCGCCGTGTTGACAGCAATACGATACAGCCAGGTATAGAACGCCGACTCACCGCGGAACTGCGGCAAAGCACGGTAGGCCTTGATAAAGGCCTCCTGCGTCACATCCTCGACCTCGGCGGCATCGCGCACGAGCCGCGATACGAGGCGGATGATCTTGCGGTGATATTTCGCGACCAACAGCTCGAAGGCGGCTTTGTCGCCTTTCTGCACGCGCTCAACGAGCGCTTGGTCGATTTCTCGTTCACTCACCTGATATGGATCCGTATTTTCTCTGGCTGCCAGGCCCTGATCGGGCCCAATTGCACCACGGCAGCACTTGCTGCCACGGCTTGGAAGTGTCTGCGACGCCGCACGCCCGGGCACACTCACCGGAGCGTGGGTCAGCGGCACGGGACGCCGGTGCGGCGTCCCGCAAACTTAGACGCGCTGGAAGACCAGCGTGCCGTTAGTCCCACCAAAACCGAAAGAGTTCTTCAATGCGACATCAATTTTCATGTCGCGAGCCACGTTTGCGCAATAATCCAGATCGCAACCGCCCTCGATGTCCTGATTGAAGATGTTGATCGTCGGCGGCGACTTCTGATGATGCACGGCCAGCACGGTAAACACCGATTCCAGACCGCCCGCGCCACCCAACAGGTGACCGGTCATCGACTTGGTCGAATTCACCACGACCTTCTTTGCGTCATCGCCCATCAGGCGCTTGACCGCGACCGTCTCGGCGATGTCGCCCAGCGGCGTCGACGTGCCGTGCGCATTCACATAGTTCACCTTATCGGCGTTCAGACCGGCATCGCGAAGCGCGTTCGTCATGGCGCGCAGTGCACCATCGCCGTCTTCGCACGGTGCCGTCATGTGGTTGGCATCGGCACTCATACCAAAACCGGTCAGCTCGGCGTAGATCTTCGCGCCGCGCGCCTTGGCGTGCTCGTACTCTTCGACCATCATCACGCCGGCGCCTTCACCCAGCACGAAACCGTCGCGATCCCGGTCCCACGGACGGCTGGCCGTCGCAGGATCGTCGTTTCGCTCCGACAGTGCCTTCATGGCGGCAAAACCGCCGATACCCAGCGGCGACACCGTCGATTCGGCACCCCCGGCGAGCACCGCGTCGGCGTCGCCATACTGGATCATCCGCGCAGCCTGACCGATACAGTGCAGGCCGGTCGTGCAAGCCGTGACGATGGCAAGGTTCGGCCCCTTCAGACCGTACTTGATCGACAGATGGCCGGAGATCATATTGATGATCGAGCCCGGCACGAAGAACGGGGAGATCTTGCGCGGACCACCTTCGATCAGCGCCTTGTCGGTGTCTTCAATCATCGGCAAACCGCCGATGCCCGACCCGACCAGCACGCCGATGCGCTCCGCATTGGCGTCAGTGACCGTCAGGCCACTATCTTCGAACGCCTGGATACCGGCAGCCAGTCCGTAATGGATAAACGTATCCATACGACGGGCTTCCTTGGTGGAAATGTACTTCTCGGTTTCGAAGTTTTTGACTTCTCCGGCGAAGTGCACCCTATGGTTGCTCGCATCGAACTTCGTGATGTTGGCGATGCCCGAACGACCTGCGACCAGATTTTCCCAACCCTCGGCAACAGTGTTGCCGACCGGCGAGATCAGGCCCAGACCGGTAATGACGACGCGACGACGACTCACGATACTCCCCTTCTTCTGCTGGGTCATACAAAACAAAAGCCACAGAGGCGACAGGGTTCGCCCCTGTGCTCCCTGCGGCTGACAGGCATGCCTGGCGCCGGGAACCGGTCGGCACCCCGGCCGGCCAGGCGATCCGCCGGCCCTTAGGCCTTCGAGTTGCCTTGAACGTAATCGATGGCCTGTTGCACCGTGGTGATCTTTTCGGCTTCTTCGTCCGGGATTTCCGTTTCGAATTCTTCTTCCAGTGCCATCACCAGCTCAACCGTGTCGAGCGAGTCAGCGCCAAGATCGTTCACAAAGCTGGATTCGTTCTTGACGTCGGCTTCGTTCACGCCAAGTTGTTCCGCGACGATCTTCTTGACGCGTTGCTCAATGTTATCCATTCAAACCCTCCGGGGTAGTTAGTTCAGACAAGTGCGCGCATTTTAACAGGTTTGCCAAGCAAAGTTAGCCTGCGCCAAATAATGTTCAATATCGCTCAAAATTGTGAAAATCCAGCACAATTTTCGCGATCCTCTCTTAATTCATGAACATGCCGCCGTTCACGTGGAGCGTCGTGCCGGTGATGTAACCGGCCTGCGCAGACGCGAGGAATGCCACCGCATTGGCAATGTCTTCCGGCGCACCGAGACGGCCCAGCGGAATCCGTGCCTTGAGCGCTTCGTGCTGCGCTTCGCCCAACGCCTTGGTCATATCGGTGTCGATGAAACCCGGGGCAACACAGTTGACGGTGATGTTTCGGCTGCCGATCTCGGCCGCCAGCGAACGGGACATCCCTGCAACCCCGGCCTTGGCAGCCGCGTAGTTGGCCTGCCCCGGGTTGCCGGCCGAGCCGACGACCGAGGTCACGTTGATGATCCGACCGCTACGTGCCTTCATCATCGGCTTAATAACAGCACGCGACAGACGGAAGATCGCCTTCAGATTCGTGTCGATCACGTCGTCCCACTCGTCGTCCTTCATCCGCATGGCGAGGTTATCGCGCGTGATGCCGGCGTTATTGACGAGGATGTCGAGCTTGCCGTGTTGCTTGAGAATGTCGTCGAGTGCCGCAGCCACGCCTTCGGCGTCGGTCACGTTCAGGACAA
>Ga0181519_10000868_pt1 | contig 27063 bp, 27 predicted proteins | sample PEATcosm2014_Bin_26_FD_121102 | JGI IMG/M metagenome (GOLD analysis project Ga0181519, IMG submission 121102) | Peatland microbial communities from MTU Mesocosm Facility, Houghton, MI, USA - PEATcosm2014_Bin02_10_metaG | ecosystem: Environmental > Terrestrial > Soil > Wetlands > Peat | place...
TGTTAAAAAGACGAAACTGGCTTGTCTTGTTGCAACTCTCCTCATTTTCTTCCTCTCTGCTGAGACTTTCTCAAGATTGTGCTGCCTCCCTGCTGCAGCAAGCTCACTTTTCTGAGTTGTGAACAAGCTTTCTCAAGATTTTTGTCCACCCAAGACAACTTTTCTTGACTTTCTCAAGAGTCAACTCATGAATTAAAACAACAAAGTCGAGGAAGATGGGTATGTATAAAACACGAGAACCTAGTATCATACGTTCAGTTTCATTTCAGACTTTCCATCAATCGGTCATTCAACATGATGCAGCAAATTGTACAGTCTACTGTGGGTGCTGCAATTGAGGAGTTGCGAGAAGAAATTTCAGAAACTGTCGACGCCACCAAAGAGCCATCAAGATTTGTACGGCTCATGCATTTGAAATATAAATGCTTTGTGATTTTCTTTCTAGCTGTCATTGCGGCACTATTAATTGTCTACATTACAATCAAAGAGATTTTGGATGACGACGAAGCTGGCACTATTATTAACAAACTTTTTGATAGAGTTAGTGCTGTATATTTCCCAAATGTTACAGTTTTACACATTCAAGAAGACGTGAAATAAATAGTAACAAGGAACAGATTAGTTTCAATTTTTTTACATTCTACTGTCTTATGTCGAAAAGTTTTACAACTTTATTGTGTACTAAAAATTCGGCTTCGCGCCGATCGTATCTGTTGCATTCCTCAACATCAGCCAGGATTACTGCTGATAACAAACTGTTTCTATGTATAATAGAGGTAACATCTATCATTTTTTGTTGAATCTCTGTTACTTCCTTCTCTACTTTGAGCTTTTCCTCCATAGTCATTGATTTGTCATGTTGTTTTTGATCTACTTTAAGCGACAAATTTAACTCCAACATTACTTTCTGCACTTGCAGAAATACTCTTTTCTCATGCAGTTTGATCCACTCCTCCATTTCGAGGATGTCAGTTTCTGGAAATAAGATATTTTTAAAATTTTCAAAATCAACTTTTCCCAATCAATTATTTTCTCTTACCCTTGCGAAACACTCGAAAATTTTCTCTTGTTGCTGTTGCATCAGTTGAAGGAGGAGGGGGCGAAGGAGTAAAGGTTTGGGAATTCGAATTAGAAGGAGGTAGTAGTTGCTGAGCTGATGGAGGAGAGGGAGAGGGAGGAGGACAAGATGGGGTTTGAGAATTAGAATTAGAATTAGGAGGAGGAGGAGTGGAAGCTAGTGGTTGTTGTGGAGGAGAAGAGGGACGAGGAGAAGATGGAACTTGAGGGCTACTCAAGTCAATAGGTTCAGAGGCCATTGAGAAACTTACTGCAGGGTAAATTGCAGTAAATTTCTTTAGCACTCTCTGTGCTAAAGCAGTGGGTGGAATTGATTGGAAAGCAGTGGGAGGAGGTCGCGGGCTGTTGGGTCGAGGACGGTCTGTGTCCACCAACGCTCTTTTCTTCAACGATGTCACAACATCATCCAATGTTGTTCGCTTCCCGTTACGGAGTTGTCTCTCCATCTCTTTTTTGGAACTAACTGACACGCCTCAATTCTTCCTCTTCACCTTTTATACACCCATATCCACTTACGTCTAATTTTCGTCTTTAGGAATTTTCACTTCTAAATCTAAATTAATGGTGGAGTTCAATTTTACCTCATCGTCTATTACACAGCAATATCTGCACGCGCCTAATTTTCTTCCCAGACGTCTTCAGGAATTTTCACTTTTAAATTAATGGCACGAGTTCAACCAGGTCATTTCTTGTCGTTTAACTTTAAATGGGGCGTCAATGGGAAAAACTACATTCCCAACTTGGCCCTAAGACTATTTCCTTCTCATGGATGCAAACAAAACAAAGTTGCTTTTAACTCAGCAAAAAATGTTACATTGGGTGTTGGATATTATCTCGAGTTGAGCCAGCATGCAAGGAGGAAATTTGATCGGCAATTTTTCAACTCAGGCAAAAACTCGAGCAAAAAATCAAGCGTTTCATCCTCCGCCTCGAGTTGCTACTGGTGCGAGGGTGTGAGGAGGGGTGGCCAATCAGTATAAGTCTTTGTCTTCAATCAGGCCAGCGCTATATGCGCTTGACCATGACGTCTTCGTTCCCCACTTGCTTGAGAGGGTATAAAATAGCCTGCCAGGACAGAGGGGGGAAGTTAGTTCAACAGCAACTTCCGCTCTTCAATCGCTGCTCTTCCCAACGTCAAGTGTTTGCAAAACACCTGCTCAGTGTCAAGTGGTTCAGTGTCAAGTCGAGAAAAGTTCAAGGTAAGCTTTTACTTTTTATTATTCCGGAAGACAGAAGAAAGAAGACAACATCATTTTCTCGTTATTGCATTGCTGGGTCGAGCTGTGATTTCTTTTTAAACACACTCGGTTTGGAAATGCAAAGAGGAGGAAATGAGACAGCCACGGGTGGAGAGCTTTCTGTCATTTATTCTATGAACGATATTTTTGTCAATATCTGGTTCTCAGATTTGATAGCAATATCGTGCTAGAATGGGTGATGTAAATTTCTCTCTTGTTCAAATCTCAGAAGTGTAATGCAGTTGATGTCATTTATTCTCCAGCGATATTTTTTTTTAATATCAGTCACAATCAGATTTGATATAGAAGAAATAACGCGCTAGAATGGGTGATGTAAATTTCTCAGTGCTCCTTGCTACCCAGTGCAACAGTAGATTTTTATTGTTCAATCATCTCGTTGGTGAAAAGATAAATTCTAATTTTCTTTCATGATCGAGATGATAGTAATAATTGAGTCTGATTACATCTTCAAGCAAAGAAGAAAAATGTGAGCCGTTCAAAATGAGCTGTTATGCTTCATTTGCCCTACCCTTCTCCTTTTTCTTGTTTAGTAAACAGGAGAGAGGTAGTGGCGAAAAGAGGACTAACTATTCAACAAGATGTGCAAACAATTCTGTTAAAAGAACGATTCAAGATGACCTGTTATGCTTCGTTTACTCTACACAGCATCTGTTTCCTTGACTTGTTTAGTAAGCAGTGTAGTGTAGTGGTAAATGAGGACTAACTATTCAGCAAATTGGACAAATAATTCATTGGTGTTAAAACGATTTTTTAACCATAACTTAACAGGTTTTTTACATTTTCAGATGCGACAGTTCCTAGGTGTCACGCTCATCGCCCTCACCATCCTCATCGCAGGAGGGGGGTTGGAGAAGGAGGGCCAAGCCGCTTTTCTCATAAACACAGACATTTTACTGCCAGCATGTTTCCTGTACCTCATTGTGGAGAACATCCACAACAAGCTCCTACTCCTCCTCCTCCTCGCCAACGCTCCGCAGCCAGCCCACGGGTGTTACTCCGCCATCATCAGGCTGGTGAGGGGGACAGCAACGGTCGGCGACGACATCGCGCGTGCGGGAGCGGCTGTGGGTCGCAACGCCGACGACGGGCTCCAGATTATCGCTGGATCCACTGTGCGAGGTACGGGAATGGATGCAGTAAAGAAAATGCCTGGGAAGATTTTCAAAAAACTGTTTGACTGGAATGCTGCTCAAACTAAAGACCCACCTGAGATGGGAGAATTAGCTGGACATCTTGCAAAACTTGACGATACTGCTGAAGTGGATGACTTTGTCAAAAAAGTAGTAGCAGATGCATCCGAACGGGTTTCAAAAAATGGGGGAGACCTTGTAACATCAGAAGTTATTGCAAAACTGACTGGACATTTCAAGAGAAAAGAAATTTTGTCTACGGTGGATGAATTATTAGAAATCAGCATTGATAACATCAAATTTATGCCGTCGAAAGATTTACCAAAATTGACAAAGTATGCCGACGATGTTCTTGAGCAGTTGGAATTGACGTCCAAGTCAGTTCTAAGCTTGGAGAATCCATCCTTGGCTAATTACGTCAGACAGGCCTGTGTAGAGATTACAAAGGAAGTTGGTGAAAAGTTCTCAGCTAACTTTGATGACGTGCTCGATGTTATTGCAAGAAACAAACAGCACATTACTTCGTCAGGGACTGCTTTTCCCAAGTACCTTGAAGAATTGACTGAAGAGACTCGTAATCTGATCGTAACACTGAAAAAAACACTTCAAAATTCGGATTCGTCAGTAGAACAAATAGTTAGCCAGTACAAGAAAATTGGAAATCAAATAAAGCACGTTCGAGGAGTTTTAGAAGATCCTCGACTGCTTCCATTTATGAATCTGGGAAAAGTTACTGATGACGCAATTGCAGCAACTGGAAAAACAGCAAAAGAAGTTTTAAAAGAAGCTACTGGGAGACAGAAGGGAAGTTATTTGGCGAGACAATTGAAGAAATTTTCCGATCTATCTGCGAAAAAAAAGTTCCTTGCGGCGGCTGGACTCGTAACAACTTCTTTCGGAGCTTATGGGACTGGGAAGACAATTTATGACAATGTCAAACCCTCTCCCTCAGATAAACGCGAGTCCTCCTCCTCCTCCTCCTCCTCCCTCGACCGCGACCGTGACCGCGACCACGAGGAGTACTATGCTCCAGAGTTGGAGCTGGAGGAGAAGAAGAGCAAGAAGAAGAAGGACAAAGAGAGTAAGGGTAAAAAGCTCAAGAAGCAGAAGAACTCGACAAACACAGAAACAACTTCCGACTCTGTAGATTACAACGAAGAAGATTGGGGCGATTATGAGGAGACAAGGGCCAGGAGGATGACAACCGAGGACCAAGAAGAGAGGGTGGACTTCAACGGGACCCACGAAATCCATTACTCTGACTCGGTTGCGTGGCTGGTCATCAGGCGGCCAAGTGAGGAGGTAAAAAAGTTTTTTACTATTTAGTTTGTTGTCAATTCGATTGTACATTATTTTCTTTTTTTTCTACAGGAAGCCGCTGTCGAGGAGAAGGGAGAGAGGGAGGGCCTGGTCCACCACTTCTCGACGAGCAACGGAACTCACGAGCTACACTACATGAACTCTTCAGCGGGGGTGTACCCGTGGCTCGTCGTCGCCGTGGGGACCACCACCACCTCCACCACTACAACTACAACTACCAAGGCAGCGGTGGCTGAAGAGGGGGAGCAAGTTGTTGCGCTGAAGTCCGACTCCGGTCCATCAAAGAATATTATACGCGGGTTAATTGTCGCTTTCTTCTCCATAATGACCATTATAGTAACTATTTATTTCTTTCGCATGCCATGAAATATATGCACTGCTTCTCTGTAATGTACATTCAAGTAACATGAAATATACACATAGGACAAACTTGGGTGGGTGAGGTAATGAGTTTTGATCCATAGGGGGTTGAATGTATTCCACAAGGAAACAAATAGCGTTTATCACAAAAAGAAGTAAAGGCAGTTTTTTTAATTTTTAACGTTCTCACGACGTGATTTGAGGAACGAATCTGGTACTGCTGCAATTCAGCTTTAGCAACGGTTTTTATACAATTTTCAAATTTGTCAAAACCTATAGTTGACTTGTAACCTTTTGAAACTCCTTTACATCGACTTTTAAACAATTTGTCATCTGCATTCGGTTCTTTATACTCATAACCGTAAGTCTTGGAACGTAATCCAATAAATTTTGTCATTCTCCCCCCTTTCAATTCGTCTTTAAAGAAACCAAGTTTGTTTGCGTTTTCTTTTGAGAATTTCGGAGAGGAGTGATGATAGTTTGAAAAGTCAAAAATTTGTTTAAGTTTGTCAAGATGATCAGCACCCCTTTCTCTAGATTTCACTGCCATACAAAACGAATCTGTGTCGCTAAAGATGACTTGAACATCACAGTTCTTCAGACTGGGGCGAATAACGTTGTAAAATTGTTGGTACATGAAGTCTTTAGATCTCTCCAAAATTGTAAACCCTACAGCATAAGGTTTGTTTAGTACCACACATGCTGGTTTCATAAAAACGGCAACTAAGTTTTCGGAAATTATTTTCATACTGCTAAATCTGGGATTACCAACAACTTTTTCACATATTTCGGATGAGCGGCAGAGTTTGGCAACTAAGTGTCGACGCACATCTTCTATTGTTTTACCAAAACAAGCATTCTGTAACAGACAGAGGTTACTTAGTAGAAAACACGATTGTAAAAGCAAAAAAGACTCTTACCGCAAACAGTTTCCACAGTCTTTTACCAAATTCAGAATCAGAATTTATTCTTAACTTTGTGCATAAATCTATGTATTCTTTTAAAAAATTTGCTTGCTTGAAGCTGATAACTCGTCGAATTTTTTTTAGTTTCATTCCCAGCGATAAATACGTTTTTAAGTTCATGTAATGAGTCACATACTTTGTCCGCTTGGTAAAAGTTGCACATAGCTTCTTTGCTTTGTACTTTGCCTGACCATTCAACACTCGATGACATTCTACAATGAGAACAATTTGTTAGCTTAGGCAAACGGAGGGATGCGCTCTAGATTTATTCTCACCTTTCGCATATGGGCTCAACATGTCTTCAGTAATTTCTAAATGTTCGGGTGCAAGTGGAAAACTATTGTGTGATTCATGTAAAGATTCTGGGTATTGTAAATCACATTCGACAATGTATCCAGTCTCTTGGTCATCTGTCATATTAAACCAATCGAGTGCTAGTATTTCAGTTAGTGTCAACCATCTATAATCACCCAATGGCATTGGAAAACTCTGTGCTAGTCCGTACAAGTTGTTGGCTAAAAGTAAGCGGGAGTAAAAAACTCGTTTTGTTAAAAAGACGATAACTACTCACCATCAACATATAGAATTTGAGTCTCTCCATTCTCGGTGACCTTTTCAACACAGTGACGCTGATTTATATACGATACTCCTCCTCTAATATTTTGCTCCACCATCAAAATCATATCAACATCAGTTAAGAGCTCCATTTGAACTTTAGTCGACTTTAGCATGCAATCAAAAGCAAGCTGAGGTGTGCTGATGTAGTTTGTGCAGTCTAAGCCAAAGTTTTTCAAAACAAGTCTTCTAAATTGCATTACTACCTCAGCTAGAATTCCTACGTCTATTGAGCAATACAATTCTGTGTAACAAATCATGTCTTTACAGTTGAAAGCAGCGAATACTTTTTTAGCATGCTCGTAGTCGGCGTCGCTGACATTGGTGTTTGTAAGAGCAGAATAGAAATGGTGCTTCTCAGGTATGTGCTTGGTTTGCCTCAGCTTTTTGATGCTTGTACAATATTCGTAAGGATATATTCCTTTCTGTAATATCATCAACTTACGCGTTGTATCTTTCTTGTCATATAGTTTGAGCTGGTCAATTATGCTAAATGTATTAGCTTTATTTTTTAACAAATCATTCATGAGTTCGCCCAGTGAGGCGTTTAAAAAGGAGAGACTATCCTTTATTTGATAAGAGTTCAACTCTATACACCGAAACTTTTCGGTGTTGTAAGGGAGAGCGCGAAAGTTTGTAATACCTCCAACTTTTCCAGCATTTTTTATAATGAAATGTCCGTCATATCCAGTCAGGTTGTGAGCAAATAAAGGAATAGTTTTCCTCTCAGATCGTAGTAAGTTGCAAAACTTATGTGCTGCTCCCAGATATTTCCCAGTAATATGGCAGTGATCTCTAACCTTATTGCTCCACAACATTTTCTCTCCACAAATATGACAATCAGTAGCAGCTCTATAGCTTTCTTCATCTTGTTGGCTCATATTTATTTCCTCATTTCGACTTAATACTTCTAGCAGAGTTGGCTCAATCGCAATGAGTTCCTTTATGAATTTTTTGGCACAATGTTTGCCTGTATAAGTATTATGAAAGACAACCTTCCCATACTTGTCCAATATTATATAAGAGTACGTTATTGGAACTTGCACAGCCTTGACAAATGTTTTGTGTGGACATATTGTCGCATCTTCTTCATCCACTTTTTTACATTTTGCACATTCATATTTCTCCTTGACATGTTTTGACTCGAAATCAAAAAAACCGACAAAATACGATTCAAATTGTTTAGCAAAGTTTTCAAATTTAATTACATCTCCCGGTTGGGGAATGCCTATAGCCTGAGGCTTATTTTTAATACAGTTTTCATAATGCTTCTGCAGGTTTTTAGGACCATTTCCCTGCGCCGAATATTTAGTGAAGCAGTTGAGACAAGTCACAGAGCGTTGATATGACGCTTTACCAGACACACACAAATATTTTTTCTTCAATAAATTCTCCACATCAGGAACAAGACAGTAGTGGTTGACAAGCTTACCATTCACTAGGGTTTTGTATAATAATAGCGTTATTATATGTTTAGCAGAAGTTCTTTTTGAGAAATGTATTGGATATATCTGCCAAAATTCTTCAAAAATTACGTTTATTTTAAAATCCAGATGACTATTATCGTTTTCAAACTTTGAAATGTGTGCTATGTTCACGGGAGAAGGAATAGTGACTACAAGATGTTTCTCTATAAATTTCTTCAATTTTACAACGTTGATGGAGTTGGTAAAATATGAACTTATTGCATATAGAAAACATTTTTGGATGTCTCTTGATATTTTTATGTTATCCATTGATTTCAAGTATTTCAAAGACACCAAGTTGCAGGAACCATTAAGTGCCGCACAAGTTCCGATTTCTAAGTCTGCACATATTATTTGGTTCAGTCGCCATCCAGAACCATTTTCAACAAAGTCGTCTATTCTGTTTTGCATAAACTGTCTCGCATTGTTCAAGATCTGACCAAAGTCTGAAGTCTGAATTACGGAAGAGCTTGGAGCACGTAAACAGACTTCATAAACTTCTTCCTCTACGTGTTCTGTATTGTCATTTTCACGTGAATTATCCTCTGTATTTCCCTCATTTTCGCTGTGGTCTGTATTGTCCATTTCACTCTCATCACCCTCATTATTGTTGTCACTTTCTGTGTCTGTTGTAGACACGTCAATAGCATCGTCAAAATGAGATTTCCGCATTTTTCTTTTCTTTCCCTTCTCCCCCCTTTTTTGTCTCTCCCCTAACGTTTCTCTTTCCCTCTCCTCCTCTTCCTCATCTGAGCTACTAACCGGAGTTTGTTGATATGCTGATGTGGAGGGTAAATTATTGTCTGCCGATGTGGAGGGTAAATTATTGTCTGCTTCCTCTGCTGCTTGGGGAATATTGTCTGCAGCTCCTCCAAATTGAGGGGAGACTCTTGCAAACTCAGCGTGATAAATTAATCCCATTCGCATGCTCCTTCTAACACCTACTTCATATTGAATAAGTTTTAACAAATCTTCCTTGTCTGCATTAAAAGCATTTTCTAAAGTTAACATTTTTTCAGTATAGGTCTTCCTGTAGAGAACGCATTTTTTTCTAAACGCGCTATTGACAACTTGAAACCCTGTAGTTGGCTCGTGATTTTTACGGTGTTCTTGTAATTTGGCTGCACTGTCAAGTACGGCACCACATAACCTACAGTCATACACTCTTGCTATGTTGTTATGACTAAGTTGAAAGTGACGATCTCTGTTGTACTTGCGGGAAAATTTAGCTCCACAAGTTGTGCAAATGAATTGAGCGGTTTGAGGGTGTTCGTTATTTTTCTCCTGCTCACCAGTTCCTTCATCCTGTTGCTCTCCGTCTCCTTTGTTTTCCTCTTCGCCTGCCTCTTCCATGTTTGCCTTATGAATGCAGAGCACAGACTGGTAGAAAGGCAAGTCGCTATTTAAGAACAAAGCTGGGCAGAAAGCAGCATCCAAAAATAACAGCATCAAAAAAACAGAATGGAGAATCTTGGCAAACACCTTCAGGGGGGTTTAGCTTTCACAGAAAACGATGTGGGATCTCATATCACAGACTGTTTTCGACCTATTGCTCAAGAAGTGTCCATGAAAGGAGCAAACACGGTTCAAATTAGACCTGTTTCGATGAGTCAGACCGGACCATGGGATTTTCAAATTTTGCAAAAGGGTGAACAGTACATTCAGGCAAATCATACTAGATGTTACATGAAGCTCCAAATTAAAAATGTCAACGGCAATGACATCACAGAAGCTGAAGGAGTAGGAATCTGTAATATGTTACCTAATTCTCTCATCAAGACGATCGAGATTGAAGTAGGGGGGAAACCTATTCCAGAGTTGCAGAACACTCATGCAAATTATAAATCCTACCTTGAGACGTTACTTTCATATGATGATGAAGCAAAGCAAGGTCATCTTAATTTAAGTATGTATCGCACTGATACAGCGGGTCATTTTGATGATGTGACATATTGTGGAAATGTTAAGGACTATGACACCGAAAATTTAGGCTTAAGATATCGGCGGAAAATGATTCCTCAGTCTGACAAATTTGAAGTAATGTTTCCGCTGCATTGCGATTTTCTAAACAGTGAGCGTCTCTTGCCTCCCGGAATTGATCTGACAATTAAATTGACTCGAGAAAGTGACGATTTTGTGCTCATGGTACCATCTCAGACCTTTACAGCAACTGCTGCGACTGGTAGCACAGCAGCAAGTAAAACAGCAGCTGTTGCTAATACAAAAAAGTACAAAATTCATATCGAGGACTTGAAGTTGTATGTTAGATACGTCACTGTCGCGGATAATATTTTCTCCAATCACAGAACAAAAATTCAGTCAAGTCCAATGTTACTTCCTATTAAAAAGACGGAATTTTTGACACACAATGCTGGACAAAATACTACCAACATCGTGCTTGACAATCTCTTTTTGAACAAAGTACCTTCAAGCTTAATGGTGATGATGGTTGATACAGAAAGTTATAATGGAAAGCCTCACAAGAATCCATACAACTTTCAACATTATAAGCTAAATTTTCTCAACTTAACTCTCAATGGAAAACATATTTTGACCGAGCCCTACACTCCAGATTGGGAAAAGAAATTTTATATTAAACCTCTTCGCGACTTTTTTGACAACGTTGGCATTAGAGCAAACAACATTGGGAACATTTCTCCAGCACTTTGGGCTGCAGGATGCACTATTTTTGCTTTTGACCTGTCTCCTGATCTTTGCAACGGATATCATTGGCATAAAAGAGAGCATGGAGGTTCAATGTGCTTAGAAATGAGATTTGCAGAAGGATTACCCAGAGGAGTGACTATTCTTATGTATGCTGTTTACGATGCGCTCGTGGCAATTGATAAAGACATGAATGTAGCAGTTAGTATGTGAAAGTAAAAAATGACAGGAATCAGTAACAGATATATAGAATCTATTCTTTTCCCAAGCTGTAAATACTTCAAAGGTGTGTTCTCAGCTAACAGCATCCCCGGTTTTTTAACAAATTGTGAAACATTTTCAATAGTCTGTAATTTGTCTAGAATTGAGGAAGAAGGCTCTCATTTCATAAGCATTATTGCTTCAAGTTCTCATGTATTGTATATTGACAGTTTGGGTCTGCCTTGCATTATTCCGGAAATTTCGTCTTTTTTACAAAAACTTAGTAGACCTGTGTTTTATAATGTAACTCGAGTGCAAGATTTAAGCAGCAAATTTTGCGGTTTCTTTTGTATTCTATTTATCTTGCACAGTGAGCGAAAATGTAAACTTTCTTTAAAATTTGACGAAACGAATCTTTTAAAAAATGATCGTATATGCATTGACTATATTCAGCAATTATTGAAATAAATTTTTCATGGATGGTGTAGAATTTATTTATTCATTCGTTTACAGTTTGACTACTTTTTACTACATGTTGACTAAATTTTTTTTTCATTTGTATAATTTTTTTTTCATTTGTTCTAATGGTTGACTAACTTTGTTTCAACTTTTGTCAAATTTGATTTAACTTTCGGGTTTTGACTAAACTCGGATGAATCCAAATTTTTGTCAAATGTGTTTTAAATTTTGGGTGTCGACTAAACTCGGATAAAATCCAAATTTTCGTCAAACTTTGAGCTGTGGGGAAAAAATTTGGTATTAACATTCGCACACAGGATTATCACAGATGCTGAGCAGTAGTAACAAGAAAGTAGAAAGTAGAAGGAAATTTAAAAGTAGAAAGTAGGAGGAGAAAGAATTAACAATAGTAATAAGAAATTTAAAAGTAGAAAGTAGAAGGAGATAGTAGGAGGAGAAATAATTAACAATAGTAACAAGAAATTTAAAAGTAGAAAGTAGAAGGAGAAAGAATTAACAATCACATTCACATTCATCTATTGAACAGAAAGCTAAAAACTGAGCAGTAGCAAATTTTTTTGTTCGATCAAATAACATATTTTGCCTCCTCTGCTTCGGTCTCCGCTGGACGTCCTGTCAAAAACCGTGTGGCTTTATATAATGAGTTGATCACTTTCAGGGGATAACTCCTCTCATATGCTGCGCTGGTCTTTGTTGTCTTTTTCCCATCTTTGCCAATGACAGTGGTGGTAATGGGGTCGCGTCCTAAAATCAGTTGGTCGTAAGCTGTGCCCCTGTTTTTGATAGTAATCGTGGCTACTTGAATATAGTTGCGGTCATCCAGCATGAGCTTGTCCCTGGGGTATTTAGTTTGCTTCCCCGACATGTCAATTATATTAGTCTTTTCCTGCTGGATCTCATAGTAAGGTTCGAATGGCTTAGGTGTCTCTTCTGCTTCGTCCTTTGCCTTCTTAACAGTTATTTTCCCAATTTTAGGCTTAACAGCAGCAGTTACCTTCTTCTTTTTCTCCCTCTTTTCTGGTTGCTTTCGTTCCTCTACAGCTTCAACCTCAGTAGCAGGTGACGCCTTCCTTTTCCTTGAAATTTTCACCTTCACCGCCTTCGCCTTCTTTGCTTCCTTCGGCGGAGGGGGCGTGGGGACACGAGGGGGACTAGCCTCATCGTCCTCCTCCTCCTCTTCCTCCCCACTCTCTTCGTCTTCCTCCTCGTCCCCCTCATACTCGATCTCCGACTCGTTGTCGGATGAATATGAAACAAAGTCATCCTCGTCCTCGGGAGGAGTAGTCTTCTTCTTTCTTCCAACCATGTTCGTGTAGGTCTCCGTCTTAAAACTAGTGACTTTCTGCTTTCTGCCCTCTACTTTATATAGGCAAGGAAGGCTATTTTTAACGTCCTTCTACAGCAAGGCAAGGCAAGGCAAGGCTAGGCAAGGCGAGGCAAGAAGGAAACTTTTTTTCTATATGAAGCCGGATGAAACTAGTTTTTCAGTCAGTTCTGTTGCCAAATGCGATATGGAAAGGTCGGTTGAAGCAAGAGTCAATAATGTCAAAGCTCATTTAGTATTAAAGAATGAGGGTAAACTAAAGTTGCAAGAAATTTTGAACAAAAAAGAAGTAAAAACATATGGGAACTACAAAGTTCTGCGAGACGTTCACACCTATATAATATTTCCATCTAATGGCTTTGTAAATATTACGGGAATTAAAAGCTTGCAAGATCTTCCGTTCAGAGTCATAGAATTATTTTGCTCCACATTTTCAGTCTCAAAAGAAGAAATTGGAGAACTTGTTGTCGACAACATCACAGCTGTGGGAAACTTTAACCGGCGTGTCAATTTGGAGAAATTACAGCAAGTAGCAAATGTAAAGTCAGCGCACAGGAGCTACTTTACAGTTCATTTTGATAGACACATTTTTCCCGGTGCTTTCTGCAAAACGTTTGGGTTTGGAACTCTCTCAGTGTATGCAAGTGGGAAATACGTAGTCGTTGGAGCAAAATGTCAAGACCTTGTGCAGAAACTAGTGGAGAAAGTATTTGCTCTCATCAAAACACTATAGACAACGTGCGGGATGGAGAAGCAACGTGTCTCGAATGTGGAAAAGTTGTTGAACAACTTTTTGGACTTGCCGATGATTTTTGTGCAAAAGACGATGATTTGCATGAAAGTGAGATTCACTACTGGATTAAAGACGTTTGCTTCAACGCCTGCATACCCAACAATGTTATATCTGCTGCTGAAAATAAGTATAAGAAACTTCGAGAAGGGTTAAGAGGAAACAAATTCAAGTGCAAAACGTTGGCAGCATATGCTGTCTATCAAACTCTGATTAAATTTGGAACTCCAAGATTAGTGGAGGAAATAGCGTTTTACACAGGGATCTCCTCAAAAGAAATTTGGCGAGTTGAATCAATTGTTATATCCCAAGGTGTAATGAACCTGTCGACATATTACTGCTCAAGATATTGTTCCTTACTTCAATTATCGCACACAGACAGCATGCAAGTTGAAAATCTGGTAACGCTGATCGAGGATGATCTCCCAGTAGGTAGTGTGAGATGCAATTGTATAGTAGCTGTTGTTTTATACTTGTTTTGCAAAGAAGAAAAAAAGAAGATCTCTTTGACAAAAATCTGTGGGACTTGTGCCATTTCCTCAACTAGTGTGCATCGAATTATAAGAATGCTGCGAGAGGACTGTCGAGAAAAGATCGAACAAAACCCTCAACTTTGTTGGATTTTAAAACATTTGTAAATCAGACTTTAAGACAAATAAAGATTGTGTTCAAATAATCAATAACATGGCTTGTCTATACAGAGGACCTGTTCAACGAGGAGGGGGCATTGGGGGAACTTTGGGTTCAGCGTTTAAAACGGTTACACCGCTTGCTATGCGCGCAGGGCGAAAAATAATGGCTTCTCAAATTACAAAAGACGTCGCGCATGCTGCAAAGAGAAGCGCTCTTGAAGCAGGTTTGAGCGTAGTCAAAGACGTTTTAAGCGGAGAAAAGTCAGGGGAGAGTCTAAAGAAGAATCTTGTCACAGCTAAAGACGCTGTCACAAATTCATTGCTGACGTCTGTGGCTAATTCAGCTATCAACTCAGTCTCACCAACTAAAAAACGTCGGGTTCAAAGACCTCGTCAAAAACACGGAGATATTTTTGGTTAAGAAATGGAGGATGAGATTAAACAAGATTATGGCACACCAGGGCATCCAATAGCTTTTAGTACTCCCGGAAACATTAAAAGAACCTACGGAAATCGTACAAATCACGATGAAATTTTAAATACCCTGCAAGGCATTGACTCTTATGGACTGCACAGAGAATATCACAAGCCAAGAGTAACGAATCCCTTTTATGTGTATAAAAAGCGGCAACAGATTCAAATGGATTTAATAGATGTCGACAAGCTGAAAGACAGTAACAGAGGAATCAGGTTTCTACTAGTTGCCATTGATGCTTTCACAAAATTTGCCTGGGTGAGACCGCTAAAATCAAAACACATGGGGACTAGTTTGGCGGCAATTAAAAGCATAATAACTGCGATGGGAAATGATAAACCAATTTCAATTTTCTTCGATAGGGGTACTGAGTTTAAAAACAGACTAGTTCGTCCTTACCTTGCTTCACAAGGCATTGAAATGATGCATCCAAATTCTGAGAAGAAAGCTGCGATCATTGAACGCTTTAATAAAACTTTTCAGACTCTCATCTATAGATTTTTGACTCATAATCAGACAGAAACTTACATTCATGAGCTTGACTCTCTTCTTGCTACGTATAATGAAAGAAAGCACAGGACGTTAAAATACATGTCTCCCGCTGCTGCAGAATTAGATCAAAATCAGGCTCAGGTTTTGGCGGCGCACAGTGAACGATATGCAAAATTAGCAACAAAGCGAAAGAGGCCAAAGTATAAAATTGGCGACCGAGTTCTTGTTAAAAGTTTACCCACAAACCGATTTCACAGAGGGTATCACCATAGTTTCCGGAGAGAACATTTCGAAATTATTGAAGTGAAAACTCGAATGCCTATTCCTATGTATATTTTGAGGTCGTTAAACAAAGGAGATGTTATACAGGGAGGATTCTATGCTGAAGAGCTAGAAAAAATTAAAGGAGAGGTGTTTAAGATACAGATATTGGGGAAAAGAATGTACAGAGGAAGAAAGCAGCTACTTGTGCGTTGGATCGGTTTTGACGATTCTCACAATCAGTGGATAGATGAAGCGGATGTAGTAGAAACATATCCTGACTTAAATCCTGGAAACAGTTCTGACTCTGACTAAACAATGGCATTGGAATCATTTTATATAATGATGATGTCAAACTCATCGAGAAATATTTACCCTGAAAATAATCTCAACAAATTTAAAAATGAGTTACCACAAGAAATCTATGTAGGTGACTTTAAAGTAGCCCTGCAATCAATTTCACTCGATTCAAAGTGGGGGACAATTCCTAATAATATTTTAGGAACCAGCGATCATTTTTTAATTTTCCCAGACAACTATTTCCAAGAGAAGAAAAGCCCTGTTGCGTCATACTCAATTACAGATTTTGTACTGACTAAAGAAACATTTGTAGAAAAAGCGAACAAAGCATTAAAGACCACTCGCAATGTTCTGTTTAGAGTAGTCAAAAACAGCGTTGATATAGTACTTACAAAATGTACTTTGCTTGTCCACGAACATGTGAACAATTTTCTGCACTTTGGGAAAAATATTGTCAAATATGAGGGAGAGAATTATTGTGTGTTAAAAGGTGAAAGTGCTGCTGTTGTCAGAGCAAAGAAGGACTTTAATACAACTCGACTGGTGCCTAGACTGATAAAAGTCAGACTTAGGGAAATGAAACAAAATTTAAGCACAATTGGATGTGTGCAAGAACTTGCAATACTTTCTACCGAATCATCGACCTATCCTTTTTACAGCGTGTGTAAAAGGAAAGAGTACTTTCCACTCAGTAATAACAAATTGTCAACTTTGTCCATTGATTTAGTGGACGAAGATAATTATCCCATACACTTGGGTAAAGGTCAACCTAGTATTGTGAAACTACAATTGAAAAGATTTGCCATGGATTTAGCTGTGCTTCGCTTGTCTTCCCTAGAATCAAAACATATCTTCTCAGACAACAAGAGCTCAAGTTTCAGAATTCAGCTGCAGCAATCTTTGGACGCTTACAACACTGGATTAGAAGTTGCTCTCTCCTCAATTTACGTTCCTTCCCAAGTGCAGACAAAAAGCATGCTCTCATCAAATAACTTTTATATTGATGTTGTCAATAATGCTAGCCCAGACAGAGATTTTATGCGATTTGTCCTAAGCTCATTAACTGATTTTACAAATACTGGGTTTGTAAATCTCGCCAATGACCTGATCCAATCGGCTCTTCCAAAACGACCCGTCTTATTTAGCATTGAAGAGGATGATAATGTCATGGTCGAATTTTTAGAAGACGACGTGTCATTGCGCGTGACTGGATTGATAGCTTATTTGTTTGGTAGAAGTCAAGCACCCGACCACTTTGACCATTTTGCCATTAAAGGTGAAAAAAAGGAAAAAAAACTTCTGACCAAAATTAATTTTAAAAAACTTCGCCCGCATGTAATCTTTCTACATTGTAATTTTACTAAACCAATTATTGTTGGAAATCAATTTGGACAAGTGTTGCAAATGATTCCATATTACAACAGTGACGACGATCAAGTTGAAATAATGAAATATGAAGCTCAGCATTTGGATTTTATACCGATTTCAATGAACGATAAAACAGTGTTGCAATTTGAAATGAGAACTTCAGGAGGATTGTTAGTACCGTTTGTTAAAGAAAATGCTGAAGTTTTAGTCACACTTGTATTTCGACAAAAGTAATAAAATTAACTTGATTTGTCTGTACGACGTCTTTTACGTGTATCTTCCTCCCCCTCCTCTCTATCTTTCTTTTTTCGAAGTCGCACTCGACTTTCTCCCACACTAGGTATCCACCTTGCTTGATCTCCAATCCTTGCTCTTCTTTCCTCCTTCCTAACCTGCTCATAGTTGCTCATTGCTGCAGATTTCTTCTTTGCTCCTCCTCTTTTCCCCTTTTCCGCAGCAGCAGCAGCAGCGGTAGCAGCCGCAGCTGACTCGGAAGCTAGAGGGGAAGCAATGCCTTCCATTTCCAAATGCGGTGTTTCTTTCTGATTTGGCTTCTTGGCAAGAGTTTTTTTAACCTGCATTGAATCCTTCTTCCCTCCCTTTTTCTTAATAGGAGAAGGTGAAAACTTTTTTGGAGGATTCAAAATTCGTTTAGGTCTTGGTGTTATTCGAGGCAAGTTACTGATATGTTGTCTCCTTTTTACTGGAGTAACAATTGATTCAAGTGTGTCATCAAGGGGAGCAACATAAACGTCATTGGGTACGTCAGGTACGTATGCAGGTTCCCCAGGTCTTCGCAAACTAAGAGGAACATATCTCATGCCAGCAGGCACGCCACGCGTATTATATACCCAAGAAGGTTCTTGAACGCCAACAATGTCATCAGGATTTGCAACCGTCTGAAAGTGAGGCAAAGCATCAGTCTGTGCCTCAGTTGAAGATGTTGTTACATCAGTTGTCGCTTTTTTAACAGGAACCTCATCATTAGTTTGAGCATCTGCATCAGCTGTCGCTTTTTTAACAGGAACCTCAGGATCAGTTTGAGCATCAACGTTAACTGTCGTCTTTTTAACAATATCTGTTTGTGCTTTGGCAGCCTTCTTTTTGACTGGAGAAATGCTAATTGGGCTAAGAGTAGTAAACCCTAAACGAGGTTTTGTTTTCATAATCTCATGAGTTGAAGGAGCAATATCTATTCCTTGCTGAGAAGCTGTGGATAAAGTTTTCTTCTCTTTAGGAGGAATGTCAATTTGATCTTGCCTCGTGATGGATAAATGAGGTAGTTCTGTCTGCGTTGCTAGAGTTTTACCAAGTTTTTTTCTTGGCTGACGACTTGGAGCAATGCTCTCCCCCTTTTGAGATACAATAGATAACTCAGGTTTTTTTGGAGCATCAGTTTCAGTAGCAACAGACGAAGTCAAAGGACGATGAACTTCAGATTCGGTTTGAGTAGAAATTTCACTATGCTGAGGAGCTACACTAGCATTTCTTCTTTTCCGTTTTGAATTAAAGTAATCCCAAACACTATGTTCACCCATCGAAGTACCAATTTCGTGAGTGAGCGAAGGATCAGTTTCAGTACTAACATTATTGCTCCCAACAGTTTCAGTTGCGACATTTTTTACACCAATCTGATCAGTTTGAGCAGCACTATTGCGCGCACGTAAACTCTGAGTACCCACCTCATGCGTAGGAGGAGAAGGATCAGTTTCGGTCAAAGCATCAGAAGTAGTTTTTTCAGTTTCAGTCGACGCACTTTTTCCAGCAGGAGCAGATATTTGATCGCCTCTAGATTTTGTTGAAGGTGAAATTTGAGTGCCAACATTGCCTACAGTAGGAGATATCTGCGTTGAGGCACTGTTAGTTGTCAGCACCCCTCTACCGCTGCTTCCTGAGGCTATATTTTGTCCAAATGGACCAACGTTTGACGCAGTCGATGGGGAAAGAGATGAATGTGTCTGGCCAAAATTATCCGGCACCGGCACATTAGTCTGTCCAAAATTTCTCAGACCTCCCTCATTAACGCTTATTCCATTGTTCGTAGCAGGAGCAGATGGGGGAACTATCGACACACTTCCCCCACTGGGAGGAGGAGATGGAGGTGGGGGAGGAGGAGAAATAACCGAATTACTTCCACTATTTCCCGAAGATGAAGGGTTAACAGAATTTGAGGGAAGATTTCGCCCAGTTTGCAATCCTCCCTTGACTATGTCATTATTCTGGATACTGGCTTTGACATTGTCACTGATATTATTCAACTGTCTAATATTTATTGAAGAAATGGCTTCGCGAACTGTTCTGTCTCCTTGAGTCAAGTAGGCATTGTACAAAGATCGGGGAATTAAAACCATGTCAGCGTTACTCATTTTGATTGCAAATATTTATCTAGAAGTGGCACAACTTTTTCCAAAATTAACCCAACTCCTTCTCCAACTTGCAGCAAAGCCTGCTTCTTTTTTTCCGGATTGCTCTCCTTAAGTAGCTTTCTAAACTTCTTTTTTCTCGCAATCAAGCTAGCTCTCATTTCATCTTTGTCCTCCTCCCGCAAAGTTGGGTTTGTCAGCCCATTGTGGACGCACTCATATATTCCCTTACACCCATCATGTGTTAAATAGCGAAGCAAAACTTGTCTTTCCGTATCGGGCAATTTACTGATAATTTTAAGAAGAGGATGCAATTTTCTGATCTCGCGTTTATTCATCTTGAAGCAGGTTTTTGTACAAAACTCGTGCAGAGCAAAGTCTTAAATATGTTTACAATCGAATAGTTTTTAGCTTCTTCTCCGTCTTTTTTACACAATCGATACTTTGTTCAAACTCAACAGAAACAAACACTGAATCAGATTCATACGAATTAAACAACTCAAACCAACTGTCTATTTCGCGAGCAATTTCACAATGAGGAGAACAATTTTCATCACATTTTTCTGTTATTACTCCACTACACGTTTTGCAGTAATGAGACATTGTTATCTGTTCGAAATAATCTGAGTATGTACAGTAACAGAAACGAAACATGCTCCTTTCTCTTTAACTAGCGTTCTTCTTCTGAAGCTTCTGCAATTGATCTGAGCAGCTAAAGACCAACTTAACTGCTTCACATGAGGGTAGGCGCGCGCCAGCCATTACAAATTCCTTTGCTTCCTCGGCGAGTTGCTTGTAAAAACCCAAGACAATAGATCTTTTTTTACTTTCGGGTCCAAAGGAAGACATGAAATATAAACTGACAATTTCTTCAACTTCATACTCCATTTGAAAAAATCCTTCCCAGGCATGACTTTTAGCAAACTCGTAAGAATAGACTTTCTGTCTAATTGTCCACAGAATATCAAATAATTCAAGAAACATCTTGCCGCAGTTCTTACAGGGGAGTCTGTAATCGTCATAATTCATTTCCCTGCAGAAACACCCTTGACACCCATGTACTCTTGATCCGTCACAATATGTTGTTACTTCTTCCCCATAGAATGGGCTAAGTACTTTTAAAGTCAAACTTTCAAAACTCTTGTGCAGGCACTGTCTCATGTTGCTAACTTGAACTCTCGTAGAGAACTAACTAAAAGTTCAATCAACCTTGTATTTTTAGCTCCCTCTAGGTGATCACAGCTGTCTTTGCTGTAGCAAAGAAAAAATAAAGAGATACGTTGATTGTAACAATTTTATTGAAATTATGTAAAAAACACGTTAGTACAACTTTGCTCTACAAACAGCTTCAGGATCAATTATTTTAAAAATTTTCTCGTCGATTTCGCTCATTTGGAGAGAAGGATTATGTCTTTGCAACAAGTCCTTGACTCTGCTCAGCACTTTTTCTTGAAACAAACACAATTGACTCTGCTGTCCAATTCTTGATCGTCCCTTCACTTCATTATACAAGCGCCAAACAATACAGTCAATATCATCAGCAAGGTCTTCTTGTTGTCGCCAAGTTATTTTACCCTCGGAAAAAAACCTGAAGGGAATCTGTATTGCTCTGTACACCATCCTGTTGGCCACATCATGTGTAAAGTTACAACTGTTACAAATGCCCGGATAAACAATGTCTGGGTAGGAGCACTTGCAGAAAAAAGCTGATGAGAAAGGAGAAGAACACTCATTGGACGACATGGTGAGACTGGGGGGACAAAAATAAATGCTCTTTCTTTTATTCAGTAGGCTCTGAAATACCGCTCGTCCTCTGAGCTCAATGGAGGCAAGCGGTGTTGTGCAAACATTTGTTCTACATCAAACAACACTTTCATGTGATACGCATCCAAAAGCTTCTGCTCGCTTACTAACCCACGGAGAGCTAAGCAACGATGGAGATTTTTTTTCATGCTAATAAGAAATTCATCGCCAAGTTGAAGTTCCTGATCAAAATTGATTACTCCACTAGTGTTCAATTGATGAGGAATATAAAGTGATCTAAAGTAAATTGTTTCAAACGTGGTGTCAGATAACCAACAGTTACAACACTCTTTTTTATCGAAGTTGAATTTCACACACCGACAGTATGAAGGTCTGGGAAAGCTTTTCTTATTTTTGTCCTCATATTCTTCCTCTGCAAGTCTAAACATTTCTTTCATACCACACAACGCCTTCCTCTCCTCATATTCTTCCTCTGCAAGTCTAAACATTTCTTTCATTCCGCTCAACGCCTTCCACTCCGCCCACAACATTTTCTAATAATGTTTGACCAATAGATGACAGAGCTTGCACTTGTGTCACTGAGTCATTACTATGCCATTCGTCGAGTTCACACAAATGCAGTAGAAGAGAGGAGCAAATTTCTGTCATTTCCTCATCGCACACTTTTGGTTCTCGCAGCTTTTCAAAAAGTGCTTTGCAAGCCAGTATCACTAGAATGCCAACAACGACAGCGTGATTTTTTGTGTCACAGCCACCTGGGGAAAGCTGCTGACAACAGTTGCACTGCTCAGAATCATGCAGAAGATTTAGTTCAAGAGAGAAATGCAAACTTAGTAACCTTCTTGCTTTGGGAAGAGTAATGCGTTGCCTCCATCGTAGCAATTTGACAAAGAAGAATGGCAGCGGCTCCTGAGTCACCATGTGCGACACTGAGAAAGGATGGGGAGGAACTAACGTTAAGCTTTGTCCGCGGCGACTTTGTTAAGAACCCGTGTGCTACACAAGAACTGAACACGCAAGAACGTTGAGCGCGTTAGACAAAGAACTGAACTCACAAGATAGGTCATTGACTTTTTTATTTTTGGCTTTTCATCGTACATACTCGAGACAACAAAGCACACAACATTGACAGAGGGCGGAGCCACAATTGCAATCTCCGTCGTAATCGCCACAGGAGTGCTCACTTACTTCTTCCTTTCTCTCCCTAGCATGCAATCGGTTCAGCCACAGATGGAACAGCAACTTCGCTGTATTCTCAGCCTCAAGCTGCTTTAACAAGTTAGTAGTCAAATGATTGCAATCAATTTGGTGCAAAATGAGTTGGGTCATCCACTCCCTGAAATGTTTTGGGGGAAATGGCTCAAAGAATTCATTTTCAGAACACCATTCGCAAGGTTCATCGTTATTTAAAGTTGTGGGCGCGTCTGATGAATCAGCCAAGAATAGGAAATGCTGAGCAATAACTTTCTCAGTTGCTGGGATAGCATACGTTTCAAGTAGCAGCTTCCTCCGCTGAACAAAGTTGAGGAAAGCAGCTTTCATTGAGGAGAGTACAGATTCTCGCAAATTTGTTTCCATCTCTTCCTCCCGATGATGCAAAACTTGATTGAATCCGGCTTGTTTCAACTCTTCTTGAAGATTGGTGTGGCTTTGAGGAGCCATATGCTGATGCTTGTCAAGATATTGCATGGCAGCCTTATTTGCAAAGTCTGCGACAAACAGTCGCCACGGTTTTATCTTGCAGTTGTCACAAGAGCAAAGACCAGAAATAGGATTGTCACACTTGGACATGTTGCACGTTTATTGAACAAACTTCAACTGAGCACATTCAAGGGGGAAAAGTATTTATATATCGACTGCTGCCATACACATTATCGATGTTACAATACACATAATAAAAATGAAGAAAAAATACAGAAAGCCTAGTTGTTCACGGCAGTCTGCTAACTGTTCTTCCCAGGAGTTATTATTAGCAAGAATCAGTAATTGTGTTGCAACTGTACTGTTAAGGAACGGCATTGTTGAACTATCCCCACCGCCTGCTTAACGTTGACTCATGAAGTAACTCTTGAACATGCTGTTTTTGAAAACAGGAGAAGCATTTCTTGTAGTAGCAGCAACTAGATGGTATCAAACATTCCAAGCAAAGAAGAGGAGACAGAGGAAATAACATCACTCCTCCAAGCAAAGCAATGGAGGAAAGCAAATCTACAAGTAGCATGTTGGCGCTCCAAACGCTCTCTATTCAATGCAACGCCCTCTATCTAGAGGAGGAGCATTAATGTCTTGCGTTGTAGTACTTCAAGGTGTCTTCATTGAGGCTCATCAACTCTAATTTTGCATGACCCCCAGGTTTAAAAGCTTTTATGAAAGCATTTTCTTGATATCGTCTTCTGGAAACACTCTCTCTAATCTTGACAGAAGTATCCATCCACATGTGAATAATTTTCTCAGCAACATCGGATGGCTCCAGCAAATTGTTGGACAGACATTGCAGCACTTCTTTTTCAATAATCTCTTTCAGATGTTTGGGAACAAGGTTGAACCTTCTGCGAAGAGGATAATCCATGTTCCTACATTTCTGACACGACCAATCTGGCTTGTCCGTTTGGCATTTCCAACACCCACGCTGTCCAGCTCTCAAACCAGCACAATCTTTGTGATAATAATGGCAAAAATGTTGGGAAATAGCTTTGTCAACAGCACACAGAGCTGAGGCAGATCGTTCCTCCTCTGTCAAAGCTTGCATTGTAACTGAATCTCACTCGTCACATGTGTGAACCTGGATGGGAAATTCGTGTGGCAGCACGCGGGAACGGAACTTCAACTTATGAGGTGTCTTCTGATGACAGTCAAACAGCATGTACGAATGAGGAAGTTTCGTGACTTCATGAAACTTGTTCACTAACCACTTTACGTTTCCAGGAGCAATTTGTTTTGCAAAGCAGTTGATTTGAGATCCATCTCTGGGATTTCTAAACAGTACAACGTAGGAAGCATTCAGTGACATCTCACGGAAGACTCTGTTTCCACAAAAGATATTCTGCACGAGCAAAATGACAATTGAGTTTGTGCGGTGAGCTAAACTTGTAAAAATCTCGATAGTATCTTTGTTCAACTTTTGTTGAAAATCGTCAATGACTATGACAGAGCCTTCTTTATGAAATCCTTCAGTTTTGTCCAAAATATCCTCAGATGTGGGCAATCTGTTGACCCACTCGCGGACAATATTTTCTTTAGAAAATGTCTCAAAAGAAGGCTGCCAATCCTTGTAAAAGTAGATTACATTGGAAGCACAAGTTGGGCATTCAACTAAGTTTTCTAATTGACGTAAGAAATTCATTGTCCACATAGTTTTACCAGTCATCGTTGCTCCAGCAAGAATAATTGAGCTTGGAACTTTAAAGCGAGCGTCATACATGATTCTGACAAAACTTATTTATCTCTAGATAGCCACTGTATTTTCCTTAAACAGAAGCAGAGTTAGTCATCTTCTTCAGCAGATGCTTCTTCAACAGATGAAGCTGAAACGTCATGTATCCATGATGTAGTTGGGTTTTCCTTTGTTTCCAAGTACTTCCAGACACAGTCTCGAGCCTTGTTGTACCTGTCCAAGAACTCAACCAGCAGTGCCTTCCGCAGGTACCTCTTGTCTGCGTTCAAGAGTTTGAGCGGCAGCGCGTAGTAGATGGTGAGAACCTTCAGCTGATTCACCTCTTGGTACGACAAGTACTTGCGAATGTTGATCATGTTCTGCCGGAAGAAGTTGTTCAGCTGGTGAAGCCACTCCTTGCCGTTGGGTGCAGCAAAGTAGGTTGGGAAGGATGGGCGCTTCGTGAGAGCTTTGGCCTCGTTAGCCAGAACACGCAGATCTTCATCTGTCAGTGGATATCCCCGCGGCATGATGAAGAGATAAGGTAAGTGATGAAGAGATAAGGTGTCAAACAACCAGACTGATCAACTGACTGATATTGCAAGCTGCTTTTATAGTAGAGAATGGAGCAGAGCAGAGAGTATGAGTAGCGAGCAAGAAAGGTGCAGAGCTGCTGCAAATGTCATGAGTTTGAGTAGCGAGCAAGAGTTTCCCTGCCTGATTCTCAAAACCCAGGTCATTCTCTCTGAGAAATCTCTTCAATCTGGTTGTTCTACGCTCATCCCTCACCCTTCATCATGCTGTGGACCAAGAAGTACGAAGACAAGGTGAACGCTCTGGTCCCACTGATGCCCCCCTTCAACAAGGACGGCGACATACAGGAGTGGCTGCGCCTCTGTGACTGCTTCTTTGCAAAGTACAAGATCAACAAGAAGACCTTAGGCACCTACAGGAATGTAAATCAAATGAAGACCATGTTGATTTACACAGCTATTGGTTTGAGCGACGACGAAGCTGAACTGAGCGCTCATGGTGGGCTGTTGGAAAAAGGTCTGTCTAAACATTTTCGCTACTCTTTCAAAGGAGCAAGAGCTTTTCTGTGCCGCTACTATAAGCACTATAAGCAGTGAAAACGCTCATTATGTCCGCACGGTCACCCATGTGAGTCCTGACATCATTGGTGAGAACCGGTGTTGCCAAATCAGTTACCGCGCAGACGTAATGTGAACAAAAATTTTGAAAATTGTGTGTTTTAAATGCTAAACTAGTTTGGGCTTATTTTGTGGTATTTGATGTGGAAGAATTAAGTCTTTATCATGTTTAGTTTTTGAAATATAAAGTTTCAAAGTTTTGGAAAAAACGTTCAATTGAGATGAGTGCAGTAGATCTCATTAGGTGGGCAAAAGTTTGAGCTGAATTAACGCTCGTCACGATGTAGATCTTTATGTCATAACATTTAAAAGCTGAATTCATCAGCACTAAGGCAACAGCCTGAAAACTTTTCCATCATTGCTTATCTACGCGATCTGATGAGAACCGGTATTACCAACGCAGTGAGCGTGGACGTGCAGTCGTAATGTAACGTAATGTGAACAAAAGTTTTGAAACTTGATTGTTTTAAATCAGAAACTAGTTGGGGCTTATTTTGTGGTATTTGATGTGCAAGAATTAAGTCTTTATCATGTTTAGTTCTTGAGATATAAAGTTTCAAAGTTTGGAACAAAATGTTCAATTGAGATGAGTGCGCTAGATCTCATTAGGTGGGCAAAAGTTTGATCTGAATTAGTCCTTCCTACTGTCATGCTTTATTTTGCATAACATTTAAAAGCTGAATTCATCAGCACTAAGGCAACAGCCTGAAAACTTTTCCATCATTGCTTAGCTTACGCGATGAGAACCGGTGTTGCAATGCAGTGACCGTGGACGTGCAGTCGTAATGTAACGTAATGTGAACAAAAGTTATGAAACTTGATTGTTTTAAATCAGAAACTAGTTTGAGCTTATTTTGTGGTATTTGATGTGCAAGAAGTAAGCCTTTATCATGTTTAGTTCTTGAGATATAAAGTTTCAAAGTTTGGAACAAAATGTTCAATTGAGATGAGTGCGCTAGATCTCATTAGGAGGGTAGAAGTTTGATCTGAATTAAGGAGGTCCAGGCTTCTGCGATGCAGATAATAATGCAACATTTAAAAGCTGAACACATCGGCACTAGGGCAACAGCCTGAAACTTTTCTGAAGTCAAGTCAAGTCAAAGTAACTTTTGTTAAAAAGACGAAACTGGCTTGTCTTGTTGCAACTCTCCTCATTTTCTTCCTCTCTGCTGAGACTTTCTCAAGATTGTGCTGCCTCCCTGCTGCAGCAAGCTCACTTTTCTGAGTTGTGAA
>Ga0181519_10000869_pt1 | contig 27036 bp, 22 predicted proteins | sample PEATcosm2014_Bin_26_FD_121102 | JGI IMG/M metagenome (GOLD analysis project Ga0181519, IMG submission 121102) | Peatland microbial communities from MTU Mesocosm Facility, Houghton, MI, USA - PEATcosm2014_Bin02_10_metaG | ecosystem: Environmental > Terrestrial > Soil > Wetlands > Peat | place...
CACGAGCAGACCCGCGCCGCCGTCGTTCGTGCTGCTGCCGCCCAGGCCGATCAGCACGCGGCGCGCGCCGGTATCGAGCAGTGCACGAAGCAGTTCGCCAAGGCCGACCGTCGAGCGCTCGGCCACCGGCGTGCGCATGCCCACGGGGTCGGTAATGCTCACCACGTTGGCGCTTTCCAGCACGCCCGTGCCGTCGGGCATGATGCCGTACTCGGCCATGACCGATGCCTGACCCGCACCGCGCACCGACAGCGGCACCCGGCGTCCGCCTGCGGAGAGCAGGGCGTCGAGCGTGCCTTCGCCGCCATCGGCCATCGGACGCAAGCGCAGGTCGGCCTGCGGCAACACGCGGGCGATGCCGGACGCGATGGCGCGTGCCACTTCCGGGGCACTCAGCGAACCTTTGAACGAATCGGGGGCGATGACGATGATCGGGGCTTGCGCATTGCTGGACATGGAAATCGGGACAGTCGCAAAAATTGATACGGGTTGGCAGGATTCACGTGCGCCACGTGTGTCTATCGGCCCGCGGGTTGTGATCGCTTATGGCGTACCAGCCGGCGGAGGTATCCGCGGCCCGGTGGGCGGGACCGCACGTCGGTTCGCAGCAGGGTTGGGCGCGAAGCGGTGCGGCGCAGTGTGACAGAAACATGCAATATACGCGATTCGGGCCAGCGCGCATTGCGCGAATTGCCATGCTATGAATAACACGAGTAAGATGAGCGCCAACTGGCGGTGCGTGGCCCGATAGTCCGCACGGCCTGCAAAGTCGGGCCTGCGACGTGCACGGGCGCGGGCCGGCATGACCAGAGCAGAACGAACAAAACGGCGCGAGCTGTGGCCTCACACGCATGCAAGAAGACATCGCGTGGCCACCCACTCACCAGCGATGGTGGCGCCTGGACCAGATACCAAGTTGTCGTCACGACGATGCCCGGCCTGCTGCGGCACACCGGAGATTCGACGCGTGCGACAGCCATTTGCAAGCGTGGAGCGGGGCATGAACCGGGGCAAAGACAAGAATTCCGGCACGACGCGTGTGACGCGGCGCGGTGCCGCGGGGGTGGTGGCCGCAGCGAGCCTGACGCTCGTCGCGCTGCTGGCGGCGTGTGCGCAGACGGCACCGGCTGCGTCAACTGACGACCCGCCGGTGGGCAGCGTCGCCGACGTTGCACCGGAAAACGTAAAAGTCGAGACGTTGCCCGCCTACCGCGACACGATCGACGACGCTCGCAGCAACGGTGCGGTGTGGCAAGGCTCATCGAAGAAAGCCTTTGCCAGGGTGAGTGCCTGCACCGCGCGTCTGTGGAAGAAGCAACTGCCTTATGCCCGCCTGCAACGGCAGAAGGCCGGCGCCGGCCAGACGCTCCAACTCTCCTCGCAAGACGACGGCGTCCTCGCCGTTCTCGATCTCGCGCCGCGCAAGCCGGGCAGCGAAGGCTCGCTCTATCTCGGCTCGACCGGCCCGCAGTCGCTCGCCGACGCCGTGCGTCAGTGCCTCTGAGCGTCAAGCGACGCCGATAACCGTTGACGGTCATGCGGCCGTCACGGCGGTGTCATACAAGGGCGGGGTATCATGACGGCGAACGTGCCGCCGGCCGGGCGGCACGAAGGTTTTTACTGTGTGCGTGCCGATGTCCCATACCGAATCTGCCGAATCCGTCGATGTCACCGAGGCGCTTTCCGCTGCCGCCGCTGATGCCGGACAGGCTTCGCTGAACCCGCGCCAGCAGGCGCTTTTCGACGCGGTTCGCCGCGACGGCTTTCTCACGGTCGACGAACTGGCGGCGCGCTTCGACGTCACGCCGCAGACCATCCGGCGCGACATCAACTTCCTGGCCGAACGCAAATGGGTGCGCCGCTACCACGGCGGTGTCGGCCTGCCGGGCGGGGCCGAGAACGACGCCTACGACGCGCGTCAGACGCAACTGGCCGACGAAAAGCGCCGCATTGCCGTGCGTCTTGCCGAACAAATTCCCGATCACGCATCGATCTTCATCAATCTGGGCACCACGACGGAAGCCGTGGCCCGGGCGCTGTCGCGTCATCGCGGCTTGCGCGTCATCACCAACAATCTGCACGTCGCGGCCATGATGAGCGGCTACGCCGACGCCGAGGTCATCATCACCGGTGGTGTCGTGCGTGCGCGCGACCAGGGCGTGACGGGCGAAGCCACGCTCGATTTCATTCGCCAGTTCAAGGTCGATTTCGGCATCGTCGGCATCTCGGCCATCGACGCCGACGGCACGCTGCGAGACTTCGACTATCGCGAAGTCCGGGTAGCCGAAGCGATCATCGAGCACTCCCGCACGGTCTTTCTGGCCGCCGATCACAGCAAGTTCGGACGTCCGGCACTGGTTCGGCTGGGGCATCTGTCTCAAGTCGACGCCTTGTTCACCGATCGCCCGGTGCCCGAAGCCATGGCGCAGGTGATTGCCGACGCGGGCACGCTGGTGCACGTTGCGGACTGACGCCCGCCGCCAGTAGGGCCGGTGCGAATTCGCACATCCGGTCAGTGAAATGCGCGAATTCGAAACTCATCGGACGTGATATGTTAAAATTCGAAGAATGATGTTCGTAAACGAACATTCCAAGCGTTCAAAGCGAACATCTTCGACCTTTCCCTGATTTGACGCCCATTACCCGGGAGTGACGACGTGCTGACATCCGCCCAATCGCCATCGGACAATCGACTTGCGCCTTATGACCTGTTGGTCGTGGGCGGCGGGATCAACGGAACGGGCATTGCACGCGATGCGGCCGGTCGCGGCCTGCGTGTGTTGCTCGTGGAGCAGGACGATCTGGCGTCGCATACCTCGTCGGCGAGCACCAAGCTCATTCACGGCGGTCTGCGCTATCTCGAGTATTACGAGTTCAGTCTGGTGCGCAAGGCGTTGCAGGAGCGCGAAGTGCTGCTGCGCGCGGCGCCGCACATCATGTGGCCGCTGCGTTTCGTGATGCCGCACATGCCAAGCCTGCGTCCTGCGTGGCTGATTCGTGCGGGGCTGTTCTTCTACGATCACCTTGCCCGGCGCGAGATTCTGCCCGGCTCGCGCGGCATCGATCTGCGCCGGCATCCGGCGGGCGCACCGCTGCGCCAAGATCTCAAGCGCGGTTTCGTCTACTCGGACGGCTGGGTGCAGGACGCGCGTCTGGTCGTCCTCAACGCACAGGATGCCGCCGAGCGTGGCGCAACGATTCTCACGCGCACGCGGCTCGTCGGCGCCGAGCGCGGTGAGCACATGTGGACGGCAAAGATCGAGACGCCCGAGGGCGCGCACCAGACCGTGTGCGCGCGGGCCATCGTCAATGCGGCGGGGCCGTGGGTGGGGCATCTGCTTGGCGACGTACTTCGCCAGAGCGCGGCGCATCGCATCCGCATGGTCAAGGGCAGCCACATCGTCACGCGCAAGCTGTTCGATCACGATCACGCCTACATCTTCCAGAACCCGGACAAGCGCATCATTTTCGCGATTCCCTACGAGCGCGATTTCACGCTGATCGGCACGACCGATATCGAGTATCACGGCGACCCGGCGCAGGTGGCGATCAACGACGACGAGATCGCCTATCTCTGCAAGTCTGCCAGCGAATACTTCACCAAGCCGATCGTGCCTGACGATGTCGTCTGGAGTTACGCCGGTGTGCGGCCGTTGATGGAGGAAGAGGTCTCGAACCCGTCGGCCGTCACGCGCGATTACAAGCTGGAACTGGACGCGTCCGCCACGCGCGCACCGCTGCTGTCGGTGTTCGGCGGCAAGATCACGACGTACCGCCGTCTCGCAGAAGAGGCGATGTCGCATCTGCGAGGCCCGCTGGGCTTCACGCATGGCGACTGGACGGCGCGCGCGCCGCTGCCGGGCGGTGACATGGCGCAGCCGGATGCGAGTACGTTCGAAACGTCGCTGCGTGCGCAAATGCCGTGGCTGCCGCAGACACTGGCGCATCGCTACGCGCGCACCTATGGCACACGCACCCAGGTACTCGTGGGCGATGCGAATTCGCTCGACGCACTGGGGCAGCGCCTGTGCGGCGATCTGTATGAAGCCGAGCTGCGCTATCTTGTGCAGTACGAATGGGCGCGCACGGCGCAAGACGTGCTGTGGCGCCGGACCAAACTCGGTCTGCACGTCGGAAAGGACGGGGAAGCCAGCGTGCAGCAGTGGTTTGCACGTCATATGGAAATGGCTGCCTGAAGTCAGTAGAAAAACAGGAGACAAGCGCAATGGCAGGAGGAGCGTACATTCTCGCGTTCGATCAGGGCACGACCAGTTCGCGAGCATTGCTGTTCGATCGCGATGGCCGTGTCGTGACGACCGCGCAGAAGGAATTCCGTCAGATCTATCCGCACCCTGGCTGGGTCGAGCACGACCCGCGGGAAATCTGGTCGACGCAGGCCGGCGTTGCCGCCGAGGCGTTGACGCATGCCCGTGTGGGTGGCAGCGACATCGCCGCCATCGGCATCACGAACCAGCGCGAGACGACGATCGTCTGGGATCGCCGCACGGGCGAGCCGGTGTACAACGCCATCGTCTGGCAGGATCGCCGTACGGCCGATTTCTGCGATCAGTTGCGCGCACAGGGAAAGGAAGCGTTCGTCTCGAGCCGCACGGGGCTTCGTATCGACGCCTATTTCTCCGGCAGCAAGATTCGCTGGATTCTCGATAACGTTGACGGCGCGCGCGCCGCGGCCGAGGCGGGACACCTCGCGTTTGGCACGGTCGACAGTTGGCTCGTATGGCATTTGACGGGCGGCAAGCTGCATGTGACGGACGTCTCGAACGCCTCGCGCACCATGCTCTTCAACATCCACTCGCTCGAGTGGGACGACGAACTCCTCGCGTTGCTTGGCGTGCCGCGCAGCATGTTGCCGGAGGTGCGTTCGTCGAGCGAAGTGTTCGGACATACGGCCACGTCGCTGTTCTCCGTGCCGGTGCCGATCGCAGGCATCGCGGGCGATCAGCAGGCGGCGCTCTTCGGGCAGATGTGTCTTGCGCCCGGCATGGTGAAGAACACCTACGGCACCGGTTGCTTCATGGTGATGAACACCGGCAGCCGGCCGCAGGCGTCCAGCCACAACCTGCTCACGACGGTGGCCTGGAAGATCGGCAATCGGGTGGACTACGCGCTCGAGGGCAGCATCTTCATCGGTGGCGCCGTCGTGCAGTGGCTGCGTGACGGACTGGGCATCATTCGTCACTCGCGTGATGTCGAAGCGCTCGCGACCAGCGTGCCGGATGCCGACGGCGTTGTCCTCGTGCCGGCGTTCGCCGGCCTCGGCGCACCGCATTGGCAGCCACGCGCACGCGGCACGCTGTTCGGCGCAACGCGCGGCACGACCGCCGCCCATGTGGCGCGCGCGGCACTCGACAGCATCGCGTTCCAGACACTCGACGTCTTGCGCGCGATGGAGGCCGACGCGGGGCTGCATGTGTCCGAGTTGCGCGTCGACGGCGGCGCGGCGGCCAACGATCTTCTGATGCAATGGCAGGCGGACTTGCTGGGGGCAGACGTCGTGCGTCCCAAGGTGATCGAAACGACGGCTGCGGGGGCCGCCTATCTCGCCGGGCTCGCCGTAGGTTTCTGGCCGGACATCGACACGTTGCAACGTCAATGGCAATTACAGCGACGCTTCTCGCGCAAACTCTCCGAGAGCGACGTCGACCGTGCGGTGAAGGGGTGGCAACGCGCGGTGCGCGCCGCCAAGGTCTGGGCGGAAGAGGGCTGAAGCCGCCTGACGAGGGTTGGCTTCAGCGCAAGGCTCTGCCGGGCGCCACTTGGCGGCGATCGCCGGCGGCATCGTGCCGCCGGTGCCGCCAGCTCGCACACCGCTCACGCGGATGACGGCGGGCTGACTTCGCGGGGCTCGCAGGGGCGAGCGACCGGGCGCAGGGGCTCAGGGCGCAAGGCCCGGTGCGGCGAATTTGCATGATCCCCTCGCTGAAAGTTTCCCATCGTCCGAAGTGAACCGGTCTGTGGTGCAATCCGTCCGCGTCCGGGGCGCTCCCGGCGAGGGATAGGCATCGGGCGTGCCGGGGCCATGTGGCGTGCATGGCTTGATCCCCGAGGCGATCGACCCAGGCGAAGAGGCTTCCCCGGAGGCGGACAGCTTGCGCACCTGGTTATGCGAGAAGCATGCCAGTTTCTACAACTCATTGAATTGAAATGGAAGTTCATTGCTTGAAACGGGTTGCGTTCCGTCGTCCGGCGGAAAATGTTTCAGGAATGAAAGGCGAGGTAGGGGGGCGAGGCGCGTTACAACGCATTGCAGCGCATTGCGCGGCACCGGTTCGAGAGACCGGATGCCGCACCGGTGACGGCAAATTAGGCAATGCACTTGACACGCAATGCCGGCGGGCGTTTGCGCCGCCGGCCGGGTACTTATGCAAAGGGTTATCAACAGTTGCTGTGGATATCCTTGCCGTCTACCGATGCAGGACCTGCAAATCGATCGGACGACGATGCGTCAGGCGGCGGGCTTCTTGCCGATGTTGAAGGCAATCTCCCCCACGCCTGCCACACCGGCGCTGACCTTGTCGCCCGGTTCGAGCGGCCCCACGCCTGCGGGCGTGCCGGTGAAGATCAGGTCGCCGGCGGCGAGCTTCACGCTGCGTGAGATCTCGGCAATCAGGTCGGGCACCGACCAGATCAGTTCGTTGAGATCGCCGGTCTGACGATTGTCACCGTTCACGTCGAGCCACACGCGGCCTTCCTTCGGATGACCGACGTCTGCCACGGCGTGCAGCGGCCCGCACGGTGCCGAGGCGTCGAACGCCTTGCCCCAGTCCCACGGACGACGCGTGTCCTTGGCCTGCTGCTGCAAGTCACGACGCGTGAGATCGACGCCGACACCGTAACCCCACACCAACGACAGCGCCTGGCTGGCATCGACGTTCTCGCCGTCGGCGCCGATGGCGACCACCAGTTCGATCTCGTGGTGCAGCTCGCTCGTGAGCGGCGGGTAGGGCAGCGTGCCTTCGGCGGCAACAACGGCATCGGCCGGCTTCATGAAGAAGAACGGCGGCTCACGATCCGGATTGCTGCCCATCTCGCGGGCATGCGCGGCGTAGTTGCGGCCGACGCAGAACACGCGGCGCACGGGGAAGCGGGCGTCGCTGCCTGCGACGGCGACCGACGCCTGGGGCGGCGCCGAAATAACGAATTGGCTCATGAGAAGACTCTCGGCTGAAACGAAACAATAACCAACAAGATACAAACGCCGGCAGATGACGGCGCCTTGAACAACGTCGCGCCCATCGGCGCGAACGACAGCAAAACGGCACGGCTTCGCGATGAACGCCTGAGCGACGATTTCGCGACGACTGCGAGACTACTTCGCGAAGACCTGCGACATGTCGGCAAACGCTTTGAACTCCAGCGCGTTGCCGGCCGGGTCGTAGAAGAACAGCGTCGCCTGCTCGCCGACCTGTCCGGCAAAGCGAATGTGCGGCTCGATCACGAAACGGGTGCCGGCGGCGCGCAGGCGCTCGGCCAGTGCGTGCCACGCGGGCATGTCAAGGATAACGCCGAAATGCGGCACAGGAACGTCGTCGCCGTCGACCGGATTCGTGATGCGCTTGCCCGCCTCGTCCGGCGAGAGGTGCGCGACCAGTTGATGACCGAAGAAATCAAAGTCGATCCAGTGATCCGAACTGCGTCCTTCGGCACAGCCCATCACGCCGCCGTAGAAGCGACGGGCCGCTTCGAGGTCATCGACAGGGAACGCGAGGTGAAAGAGCGGTGTGGCCATACGGGGACTCCGGTGCAATGTGGGGTTCAACGAGGTTCAAATGCCGCGTGGTCTCGCGGACGTTTTTTCCTGGCTCATCGACGGGCCGAACGGCCTCATCGATTTGCTGTAAATTCTATCCATCGATAAAAATAATCAGAAACGAATAATTCGACAGCTCAGTCACAAAAATTTCGATCAATGATCCGTTACCTGAAAACTTTCGTCACGGCAGCCGAAACCGCGTCGTTCTCGGCGGCGGGCGCGCGTCTGGGGCTGACGCAGTCGGCCGTGAGTGCGCAGATTCAGCGTCTCGAGGACGATCTCGGCGTGCAGCTCTTCGAGCGCACCGGACGCGCCGTGTCGCTCTCGGATGATGGCCGGCGTCTGCTCGCGCAGGCGCAGGGGGTGATCGCGGGGTATCAGGCGATGCGTGGCGAGGCCGGGGCACAAGACGGGCAGGCGGCGCTCGCGCCTATCCACGTCGGCGCGATCCTCACGGTGCAGCTTGGCCTTTTGCCGGGCGCCGTGCAGCGCTGGACGGCGCTCGGCGCGATGCCGCATCTGAATATCGTGCCGGGCATGTCGGTGCAATTGCTGGGGCAGCTCGACGCGAAGGAGCTCGATCTGGCGGTGATGATCCGGCCGCGCATTGGCGTGCCGGCTGACATGAAATGGCTCACGCTCATGCACGAGCCGTATGTCGCCATCGCCCCGAAGGGCGCGCGTGGGACGGTGGCCGATTGGGCCGTGGAGATGCCGTTCGTGCGCTACAACCGGCGCTCGTATGGGGGCGATCTTGTCGAGCGCTACCTGCGCCGGCATCGGCTCTGGGTGCGTGAAGGCGTGGAGCTCGACGAGCCCGAAGTCATCCTGCGGCTGGTGCGCGCGCGACTGGGATGGTCGATCGTGCCCGCGACGCTCATCGGTCTGCCGATCGACGGCAATGCCGCGGCGAAAGCAGGCAAGGCGGGCGGGACCGCCGTTCAGGGCGTTCAGGTGCTGCCGCTCGCCGGCGCACCGCTCACGCGAGAGCTGGGCGTGCTCGTGCGTCAATCGGCCCTCAAACGCGCGCCGGTCGCCACGCTGATGAAGTGTCTCGCCGACGAGGCGCAGTCGCGCGCATAGGTGGCATAGGTCGCTTACTGCGGCGTGGGCGGCTCGGCCATCGCGCCGCCCAACGCTTGCCAAAGCGCGGCCGTATCCGCGAGGCGAGCGCCTTGCGCGTCGAGTCGGGCGCGAGTGGCGTCGAGCGCCTGACGCTGGGCATCGAGCAACGAGAGATGGCTGATGCCGCCCACGCGGTATCGCTCGCTCGCAATCCGGAAGGCCGCTTCCGTGCGGCGCGCGGCGTCGTCCCGGGCGATGAGTGTGTTCGCGTCGGCCTCGAGTGCGCGCATGGCGTCGGCGACCTGCGCGAGGCCAAGCAGCACGGTGTCCTGATACGACGCCAGTGCCGCGTCATAGGCGGCAATGGCCGAGCGTCGTTGCGCACGCAACTCGCCGCCGCGAAACAGCGGCTGCAAGAGGTTCATCCCGATACTCCAGATGTTGATGCCGTTACCGAGATCTGCCGTGCGCATGCGTTGCGTGCCGAAGCTGCCGGACAGCGTGAATTGCGGGTAGAGATTCGCGCTTGCCACGCCGACGTCGGCGCTCGCCTTATGCAGCAGGGCCTCGGCGGCGAGGATATCCGGACGTCTCCGGGCCAGGGTGGACGGCAGGGAAACGGGCACCGATTGCGGCAGTTGCAGGCTGTTGAGATCGATGACGGGTGATGTGAAGGCACCCGGTGCCTGACCGGTCAAACGGGCCAGTTGGTGATCGTACTGGGCGATCTGCAAGCGCAGCGCGGGCAACTGCGCTTCGGTCTGTGCCACGAGCGCGGCCTGATTCTCGACGTCGAGCGTGGCGACGCCGCCCACGCGTTGACGCGAGCGCGTGATGTCGAGCTGTGCCCGTTGTGCGCTCGCCATGCCTTCGAGCGCCGAGAGCTGAGCCCGTGCGCTGGCTTGCCGCAGGGCTGCCGTCACCACGTTGCCCGCAAGCGAGAGCCGGGCGGCTTGCGCTTCGAAGCGTTGGTAATCGATCTGTGCGGCCAGACCTTCCAGCGCACGCCGATTCGCGCCGAACACATCCAGCGTGTAAGAAATGTCGACGCTCGCGTTGTACAACGTGAACGGCCCGGGATTGGGCACGCCGATGATGCCGAACGACTCGAGATCGACCTGCTCGCGCGTGCCCGAGAGCTTGAGGTCCGCAGACGGCAGCAATCGCGCGCCCACCTGTGCGCGATAGTCTTCCTGCGCCTGACGCAGTTTCGCCTCGGCCTGTCGCAGTGTCGGGCTGTCCGCCAGCGCCTGTTCGACGAGGACATTCAGCGTGGGTGAGCCGAAACGTGTCCACCAGCGGGACGGCATGTCTTCCCCCGCGAGCAGGGTCTGCGCGGCGCCCTGTGCGCCGTCGGTCCCGGCGGTCATGGAGGGCTGTGCGCCCGTGGTGTACTGCCCAACGCTCGTCGGGGCAGGCGTGTGAAAGTCCGGCCCGACGGTGCAGGCCGCGAGCGTCGCGCTCAGCGCGAGCGCCGGCCACAGCGATGCGCTGAGGGCAGGGCGTTGACGATGCACGTGTCGGGAGACTCGCATGATGGTCTCAGTCGAGCGTTCGTTTGTAGAACCTCACGGCCACCGTCATGAGCACGGCGGAGAACACCAGCAGCGGCCACAGGTCGTGCCAGGCGTCGCCCCAGCCGTTGCCCTTGAGCAGAATGCCGCGAATGAGCCGGTTGAAGTAGGTGAGCGGCAGCACGTTGCCGATGGCTTGCGCCCACGCGGGCATGCCGCGAAACGGGAACATGAAGCCCGAGAGCAACATGTTCGGCAGAAAGTAGAACACCGTGAGTTGCATGGCCTGCAACTGGTTCTGCGCGAACGACGACAACGCGATGCCCACCGTGAGGTTGGCCGCGATGAAGACCAGTGCGGCGAGATAGATGGCGACGACACTGCCCTCGAACGGTACGTGAAAGACGAAGCGCGCCGCGACGAGAATGATGCTGGCCTGAATCAGTCCGATGGCGATGTACGGCACGATCTTGCCCGTCATGACTTCGATGGGCAGCACCGGCGTGGCGAGCAGGTTTTCCATCGTCCCGCGTTCGCGCTCGCGCACGATGGCGAGCCCCGTCATCATCGCGAGCGTCATCGACAGAATCACGCCCATCAGACCGGGGATGATGTTGTATTGCGTGATGCCTTCCGCGTTGTAGAGCCGGTGCACCTGCACGTCGAACGCGCTCTGTCCCCCGGCCAGTGACGCGAGCGGGCCCGTCAGGTCCTTCTGGGCGACGGACTGTGCGATGGCGGGCAACGCGCCAAGCGCCGAGGCCATCGCCATCGGGTCGGTCGCATCGGCCTCGACGAGCAGGGCGGGGCGCTCGCCGCGCAGCAAGCGCCGCGTGAAGTCGGCCGGGATGTTCAGCACGAACTGAACGCGCCCCTGCGCGAGCGCGGCGCGCCCGGCGTCTTCGCTCGTGAGGGTCTCGGTGAAGTGGAAATATTGCGAGTGCTCCATCGCCGCCACGACGCTGCGCGTGAATTCGCTGTCATCGGCAACGATCGCGGCGGTGGGCATGTGCTTGGGGTCGGTGTTGATGGCGAAGCCGAAGAGCGCCAGTTGCACGAGCGGCACGCCCACGATCATCGCGAAGGTCACGCGATCGCGGCGCAGTTGCAGGAACTCCTTGCACACGATGCTCCACCAGCGGGCGATGGAGAACCCCAGCGGCGTGCTCATGCGCCGTCTCCGAAGTTGTCTTTCGCGTGGCTCATCAGGTAGATGAAGACGTCCTCGAGACTCGTGTCGATGGGCGTGACGCGCAGCGCGTGCGTGCTGGAAAGGTCGTGCAGCAGCTTGCCCAGCGCATCGGCGTCTTGTCCGCTGACGTGCAGCGCGCTGCCGAACGCGACCGTCTGTGCTACCGCGGGCTGTGCGCGTAGCTCGCGCGCCAGATCGACGAGATTGTCGCCCTGCACCGTCCATGTCGACAGATGCTGACTCTCAGTGACCTCGGCCGCCGTGCCCTGCGCGAGCAACTCGCCGTACGAGATGTAGGCGAGCTTGTGGCAGCGCTCCGCTTCGTCCATGTAATGCGTGCTCACGAGCACGGAGATGCCTTTCGAGGCCAACTCGTGCAGTTCTTCCCAGAAGTCGCGCCGGGCGGTCGGATCGACCCCGGCAGTCGGTTCGTCGAGCAGCAGCACCTGCGGCTCGTGCAGCATGCACGCCGCGAGCGCGAGGCGCTGCTTCCAGCCGCCCGAGAGCGAACCGGTCAACTGCTTGGCACGCCCCTTCAGTCCGAGCCCTTCAATCGCGCGCTCGACGGCTTCGCGGCGGTTCGGCATGCCGTACACGCGCGCCACGAAATCCAGATTCTCGCGGATCGTCAGGTCTTCCCAGTATGAGAAACGCTGTGTCATATAGCCGACCAGACGCTTGATCTGCGCACTCTCGCGCACGATGTCGAAGCCCAGGCAGGTGCCGCTGCCCGAGTCGGGCGTGAGCAGTCCGCACATCATGCGAATGCAGGTCGTTTTGCCGCTGCCGTTCGGGCCAAGAAAGCCGAAGATCTCGCCTCGCCGCACTTGCAGCGACACGTCCTTGACGACGTGCTTGTCACCGAAGTGCTTGTTCAATCCGCTCACGTCGATGGCGAGGTCGCCTTGGGGGCCGTCGTTATTGCCCTTGCCGCCTTGCGGCGCGGTGCTGGTGGGCGGATGCGTGTCGCGGCCGTTCATTGGGGGGTCACCTGCACCGGCTGCCCCGGATTGAGTTTCACCGCGTCTGCCGGGGCGGGGTGCGCTTCGACCATGTAGACGAGCTTGTCGCGCGTGTCGTTGCTGTAGATGACGGGCGGCGTGTACTCCGCCTGATTGGCAATATAGGTAATGTTGGCGTCGACGCCTGCGCCGCAGCCGTCGCAGGCGATGTGCACCGTCTGCCCGGCCCTGAGGCTGCCCATTACGGTCTGCGGCACGAAAAAGCGCACCTTGATGTTGCCCGGCGGCAGCAACCGCACGACGGGGCTGCCCGCCGGCACCCATTCGCCCACGCGATACATCGTGTCGTACACGCGCCCGGCAGCGCTCGCGCCCGGATGCTTCTGCGCGAGCTGCCAGTCGGCCTGCGCGAGCGAGGCGCGGGCTACGTCGACTTGCGCGGCTTGTGCCTGCCGCTGGGCTTCGCGCCCCGGCAGTCTCGCCACGGCCAGACTGCTTTGCAGTTCCTGAACGTGCGCGGTGCTGCTACGCGCATCGGCGCGGCTGGCGTCGAGTTGCTCGCGGGAGATGCCGCCTGCGGCGTATTGCGCCTGATCCCGGTCGAACTGGGCGACGGACTTGTCGCGCACGGCGATGGCCTGCTTGAGTTGGGCGGCGGACACGGCGATTTCGTCGGGACGCTTGCCGGTGTCGAGGTCGCGCAACTGCGCCTCGGCGCTGGCGAGCGTTTCGCGCGCGTGGGCCTGTGCGGCCAGTTCGTAAGTGGATTCGAGATCGAAGAGGGCGTCGCCCGCCTTGACCTGCTGGCCGCGCCTGACCGACAGGGTCTGAAGCGTGCCGGCCTGCGAGGAGGCGACGTAGACAAACTCGCCTTCCACATAGCCTTGCCACGGCGTGGGGCCGTGATCGCCACAGCCGGTCAGTGCGGCCGTGACGGCAAGGGTCATCGCGTTAGTGCACATGCGAGTGTATGCCTGCATGACATGCCTCGTGCGTTGCGGTTGTCCGCTGCCACCTTAGCGCAAAAGCGATGTAGCGAGCAATCGGAGCAACCGGAGTAATCGGAGCAAATGAAGCGATTGGCGGCAGGCAGGGCCGGCGCCATGCGCGCGAAGGGACTCTCTGCTATTGTGCGCACATGTCCGGCGGCGCACGGGGCGCGCCAGCAGTCACGGCGCAGCGCACCGGACCTCATGCAAGGAGCTTGATTGATATGTCTCACGACACGTTCGACGAAAACGACTGGAAGCGATTCCTGAAACACATAGGCGAAGACCCGGATCGCCCCGGCCTGCACGAAACGCCGGCACGCGTGCAAAAAGCATGGCGTCAATGGACCTCTGGCTATGGTCAGGATCCGGCGGAAGTGCTCAAGGTTTTTGAAGACGGCGCGGAGCAATACAACGAATTGATCGTCGTGCGTGGCATTCCCGTCTACAGCCATTGCGAGCACCATCTCGCGCCGTTCTTCGGCAAGGCGACCATCGGCTATCTGCCCAACGGCAAGATCGTGGGGTTGTCGAAGCTCACGCGTCTGGTCGACTGCTTCGCACGTCGTCTGCAAGTGCAGGAGCGTCTGACCACGCAGGTCGCCGAAGCGCTGATGACGCATCTGCAACCGAAGGCCGTCGGCGTGGTGGTATCGTGCCGTCACATGTGCATGGAAAGCCGGGGCATTCGTACGGCGGGTGAGGAGACGGTCACGTCGTCGATGCTCGGCGAATTGCAACCGAATCTGGCATTGCGCACCGAATTCCTCGCGCTCGCTCGCGACAAGTAATCGCGTAAAGCTCGTGTAAAGCTCGTGTAAAGCTCGCGAAGCGAGCCGCAAGCAAACAGGAAGGGAAAAGCGAACAGCGCCGGCGGGGCAGTGTCCCGCCGGCGCTTTTTGCTATGGGGCGTCAGGCGTTACCGAGCGTAACGCGCCACGATGGTCGAGCCATTGATCGTATGACCGGCGAGCGCGGCGGACAGGCCGTCGGCGTCGAGTCCGGCCGGCAGCTGGCCCGGTTCGATGTCGGTGGCCGTCACGGTGATGATGTAGTGATGCGGTGAGTCGCCGACCGGCGGGCAGGCACCGCGATACGCCGTCGCACCGCTGATGTTCTTGCCGACGGTGACTTCCCGGGTCGTTTCATTGCCTGCACCGGCGGCAAGCGACGAGACCGTCGCCGCAATGTTGTAAGCGACCCAGTGCACGACGCCGCCGCCCTTCGCGCCGTCGGGGTCCTTCATCGTGATGACCACGCTGCGCGTGCCTTGCGGCAGATGCTTCCACTCGACGGGCGGACTCACATTCTTGCCGCCGCATTCGCCCAGCCCGGCGTGAGCCGCAGGCAGCAGGCCGTTGTCCGCGAACGCGCTCGACGAGACGCTCATGCCTTCGGCATGCGCCGTACCTGCGGCGAACACCATGGCGATGGCCGCCACGCCTGCAATGCCCCTTGCGCCCGGCGATGAGAGCCGTTTCATAAGCATGCCTCCTATTTGGCAGATGCAATGATGAGTTTGAATGGTAGTGCAAGCAGTGCGGTGCCTGCCACACCGGCACACCATAGCGCGATAAACCATCCCCAGCGAATCAGCGCCAGTTGCCATGGGCGGCGCGCGATGGCCCGCTCGCGTTGCCGGCGCGCGCGGGGGCGTACGAGATCAGTGATAGTGCGCATCTGGCGTCACCTTGCCGCGAAATACCCAGTAGGCCAGCATCGTGTAGGCAATGATTACCGGAATGATGAAGGCTGCCCCCCATAACGTGAACGACAGACTCGAATGCGGCGCAGCGGCGTCCCAGATCGTGATGCCGGGCAGGATGGCATACGGATAGGCACTGATGAGCAGGCCGCTGTAGCCGAGGAACACGAGTCCGATGGCGAGCCAGAACGGCGTGGCATCGTGCGCGCGGCGCAACACGCGACGCATCACGAGCGTGGCGCCCGCCACGGCGAACGGTACCGGCAGGCAGCGCCAGAACCACTGATCGTCGAACCAGCGCTCGGCGATCAGCGGCAATTGCAGCGGTGTCCACAACGAGACGACGGCCATGGTGATCACGAGCGCCAGCGTCAGCGGCCACGCGAGCACGCGCAGGCGGCGCTGCAAATCGCCCTCGGTCTTGCCGATCAGCCAGCACGCGCCGAGCAGTGCGTACGTCACCAGCAGGCCCAGTCCGGTGAACAGGTTGAAGGCGGTGACCCAGGCGAAAGCGTCGCCTGCGAACTGACCGTTCTCTACCGGGATGCCGGACAAATACGCGCCGAGCGACACGCCTTGAAAGAACGTTGCGCCTGCCGAGCCACCGATGAATGCCAGATCCCACCACTGCCGCGTGCGACGCGATTTGCCGCGAATCTCGAACGCCACGCCACGAAAGATCAGGCACACCAGCATGAACACCAGCGGCAGATACAGCGCCGAGAGCAGCACCGAGTACACCATCGGGAACGCAGCGAGCAGTCCGGCACCGCCGAGCACGAGCCACGTCTCGTTGCCGTCCCAGACCGGGGCGACGGAGTGCATCATCGTGTCGCGCTCGCGTGCGTCGGGGAAGAAGGGAAAGAGAATGCCGATGCCGAGGTCGAAGCCGTCGAGCACCACGTAGAGAAACAGGCCGAGCGCAATGATGGCGGCCCAGGCTAAGGTCAGATCCATGAGTAGTCTCGCTAAGGTCGATGTCGTGTTCGTGTCGCGTGCCGATCAGGTTGCGTGTGCGCGGTCGGTGTCCATGCGGCCGGACAGACCCGACATGGCGGGGGCGGCTTGCGTGCCGAAGTGGCCGTCATGCGGTGCGTGGCCATGGCCGGAGGCCGTCGACGGATCGCCGGGCAGTACCGGGCCACCGCGCAGCGTCTTGAGCAGGTAGTACACGCCGGTGCCGAACACCAGGAAGTAGGCCAGCACGAGTATCAGCAGCGAGACCTGCACCTGCTGTGCGCTGACCGGCGACATGGCGTGCGCGGTGCGCATCACGCCGTAGACCACCCACGGCTGTCGTCCCGCTTCGGTCGTGACCCAGCCGGCGAGCAAGGCGATGAACCCGGTAGGCGAGAGCGCGAGCATGGCGCGAGCGAAGTTGCGCGACGTGAAGAGCGTGCCGCGACGGCGCAGCCACACGGCGGCGAGGGCGGCGCCGATCATCGCCAGGCCGAGGCCGACCATGATGCGAAAGCTCCAGAACACCAGCGGCACGTTGGGGCGTTCGTCTTTCGGAAATTCCTTCAGGCCGCGAATCTCACCGTCCCAGCTATGGGTGAGGATGAGGCTGCCCAGATGCGGTATTTCGAGCGCGTAGCGCGTGGTCTCGGCTTCCATGTCGGGCCAGCCGAACAGATTGAGCGGCGTGCCGCCGGTTTTCGTCTCCCAAAGCCCTTCGATGGCGGCGAGCTTGGCGGGTTGATGTTCGCGCGTGTTCAGGCCGTGAAGATCGCCAACGAAGGCTTGCAACGGCGCGAAGATCAGCAGCAGCCACATCGCCATCGAGAACATGGTCTTGACGGCCGGATCGCGGCGCCCGCGCAGCAGATGCCATGCGCCGGTGCCTGCCACGACCAGTGCGGACACGACGAAGGCGGCGATGGTCATGTGGGCGAGGCGATAGGGGAAGGACGGGTTGAAGATCACCTCCCACCACGACAGCACGACCACGCGGCCGTCGACGATCTCGTAGCCCTGCGGCGTTTGCATCCAACTGTTCGACGCGAGAATCCAGAACGTGGAAATCAGCGTGCCGATGGCTACACACAAGGTCGCGGCGAAGTGGGCACGCGGACTCACGCGGTTCCAGCCGAACAGCATGATGCCGAGGAAGCCGGCTTCGAGGAAGAACGCCGTCATCACCTCATAGGTGAGCAGCGGGCCGGTGACGGCACCGGCGAAGCTCGAAAAGCCTGACCAGTTGGTGCCGAACTGATAGGCCATCACCACGCCCGAGACCACGCCCATGCCGAAGCACAAGGCGAATGCCTTGGTCCAGAAGCGGCAAAGGTCGAGATAGTGCTGCTGACGTGTTTTCAGCCAGAGACCTTCGAGCACGGCGATGAAGCTCGCGAGACCGATGGAGACGGCGGGGAAAACGATGTGAAACGAGACCGTGAACGCGAATTGCAGGCGTGCGAGGTCGAGGGCTTCCGGAACGGCAGTCATGTTGCGCTCTATGTATGCAAATTAACCCTGTCTTGTATGGCGTATAGATCCACTTATCGCCATTTATTTGCATGCATATTAGAGGATGCTGCATCGCAGCACGCGTGACAAGTCGTCACATGCGGCGCATTGACGCGTCGCGTATGCGCTTGTTTGCAGGCGCTAATTGTATGTTTTTTTAGGGATTTATGTCGGCGCCCCGTGCGACCCCATGTCACACGGGAGCGAGTTGCCGCAAGGGCGATGGCTTAGCTGAGCAGCCCGGCACCGATATTGATCGACAGGCCGAGCACGGCCAGATTGAAGAAGAACGAGAGGATGGCCTGTGCGAGCGTGGCGCGTCGCATGCGGCGCGATTTGAGCGCCACGTCGGCGGTTTGCGAGGCGACGGCGATCGTGAACGAGAAGTACAGGAAGTCCCAGTAATCCGGATCGCAGTCACGGTCGGGCCATGCCAGCGCGTAGGGCGACTCCGTGTCGGTGAAGTACAGACGGGCGTAGTGCAGCGTGTAGATCGTCGGTACGAGAAACCACCCGGCGATCAGCGTGGCGGCGGCGAACAGCACATGTTCGGACGTCTGGTGCGGCACGCCGGATTTGGCGCTGGCGAGCACGTGGATGATGGCGACGACGCTCGCGATGGCCGACAGGCTGACGACCGTGAGCACGATGGCCGCGCTCTGGTCTTCCTGTTCGGCGAAGCGTTCGATGCTGCGCTTGGGCGCGGTGACCATCATGAACCAGATCATCGCGAGATAGGACCAGGCCCCGGCGTTCCAGCCGATCAATGTGCGCGTGACGACACTGAACTCGCCTTTGACGGCGAGCTGAACCAACAGACCCGCCAGCAAGCCGATGACGATCGCGATGAGCAGTCGCGGGTGAAAGCGAACCAGATGCGGGAAGAGCTTGGCATTCATTGGCGATGTCCGAACGATGACGGTGAGCGCTTCGATTATCCACTAACGCCGTCACCCGTTCGTTCAATGGCTCAGGATCGACACGACAAACACCGTGTTGATTGCCGCGTGCAGCAAGACGGGGGCTGCCAGACCACGCGTTTTCTTCGCCAGCCAACCAGCCGTCAATCCGATCAGCAGATAAAACAGGAAGCGTTTGGCATCGCAGTGAGCGGTGGCAAAGATCACGGCTTGCCAAAGATTCGAAGCGACGAAACTCATGTGACGTGTCAGGCCACCCAGCAGGCAGCCCCGGAACACGAACTCTTCGACGATCGGCACCGCGACGGCGAGCAGCAACAGGGCGAGCCCGGCACCGCCCAGTTGCGCCGCACCGCGCGCGATCGACTCGGCCCAAAGGAGGGCCTGCGTCCCAGTCGGTCCGTAGCGAGTGACCACCCAGCTGCCGAGCAACGCGAGCCCGACGGCGATCACGGGCCAGATGAGCCATTTCACCTCCCACTTGCCGCTCCCAAGCCACTGCCGCCAGCCGAAACGCCATACCGTTAGCGCCAAAGCAAGCGAGACGACGCCGAGGGTCACGGCGTGCGCAATGGCGAGCTTGGGTTGCAGAAGCGGCAGGTTGGCGGCATTGCCAGCGAGCGTCAGCGCGAGTCGTCCGAGCATGGCCTGGGGAACCAGCCAGCTGGCAACGAAGAACACCGCAAGGCCATACCATGCGTGGCGCAGGCCGATGCTGTCGAACAGGGGAACCGTCAGGCGTTTCTTGCGTGCGCGAACGGTGCCGACATAATGCACGGGGAACATCAGCAGGCCTGGCGACAGGGCGATCGCCAGCAGGCCGGACAGTAGCGAGACCAGCAGCGAGAAGAGGGCGGGATGAAACGCTGCCGCCGGCTCGATCGTCAATAGCATGCCGTACGATTGCGTGAGCGGCCAGATATTGCCCTTATCGTGAGCGAGCGACGCTTGCAAGGCGCCCTCTGCCGCCTTGGCATCCCCGGCGGCAAGCGCGACTTGCAGACGCAACGCGCGATTCTGAGAGGTTTCGGTCTCGCTCTGCGGTTTGTCTGCCATGGCACGTTGCGCCCCAGCGGCGTCGCCGGCTTGAAGAAAGGCGCGCGCGCTCGCATACGGATCGACCTTCATCCCCGCCTTTTGCACGCGAAGCAAGACCTCGCGTGCCGCAGTGCCGGGTAGTACGTCATGGGCGGTATTGACGTACGAATTGGCCATCCACGGTGTCGTCGGCACAGGCGCGTTCATCAGCAGACGCGTTGCCTCGTCTTTCTCGCCTGTCGTTGCGAGATAGCGAACAGCGCTCAACAGTAAGGGGGTATCCGGTGCCAGTCTGGCCGCTTCCACTGCGTGCAGCCCGGCATTCTTCGTGTCCTTGGTCACTTGATAGGCGTTTGAGAGCGCAGCATGCAAACTCGCGCGATCCTTCGCCGGCCATCCCGTGGCCTTGGGCAGCAGGGCGGTGCCTTGCGAAATCGCTGCCTTGCCGTACACGCTTTGCAGCAGGTACAGCGCGATTTCCGGCATCTCCCCAAACGTCTCTCTCAATTCGTGCTGGCACGTCTCCAGGTCTTTCTGGGCCTGCTCGCCCCATCGCAGCTCATCCGACCAGGCGAAGGTCTGCATGAATTGGCAGCGTGCCAGCGCCAGCGCGGCGTCGTTGGGCTTGGCGCGCACGGCCGCGGTGTAGTCCGCAGCGATCTGACGATATTTGGCTAAGGAGGCTGCATCGATCTGCCTGGACGCTTCGTCGAGGTTCAGCAAGCCGTGGCCGGGGGAGGGAGCGGGTTGTGCGGCGTGCGATGGCGCGAGCGGCAAGACGCCGAGTGCGGCAACAAGCAGAAAGAGAAAGGTGCGGTACACGCGGGAGATCCAAGGATGTTGTTGTTGTTGTTGCTCGCCGGCGCATACGCGGCGAGCTCCCACGGGAATAACGACAATCGGTGGGCAAACTGTAGTGCGCCATCCGTGCCGATGGCATGCAGCACAATTATGGTGCGGCGCCGCATCGCGATGCGGCATCGTGCCCGTTGCGGTGTCACCGCGCGCGACCAGCGCAGGCCGCACGTCACCTGGCGACGGGTGCCGCGATCCACCCCGCATCGCTCGCAAACCAGCGTGGAACGGACATCCGCGCCGATGCCCCGCGCGACGAACGCCTGCCTGGCACGGCACTTGCTATTCCTTGCATAAGGCCAACGGCGGCCGAGTGAAGACAAGCGAATTTTCTGCACCGCATGCATGCCCCCGCGCGAGCGGGGACTTCGGGGCAACGGCGTCCCGAAGCCATAGGCCTGTTCACAGGCATACGGCTTCGGGGCGCTTTTTTTTCGGCATACGAATACGAGGGTATCCATGAGCACGCTCACGCAATCGTTGAAAAGTGGCAACTGGCGCGCGCTGGTCGCGTGTTTTCTCTACTTCGACACCGGTTTCACCGTCTGGGTGATGCTCGGACCCTTGGCCCCGTTCATCGGCAAAGACATCGCGATGACGCCGGCACAAACCGGCTTTCTCGTCGCCGTGCCGGTGCTTGGCGCCGCCATTCTGCGCGTCACGCTTGGCAATCTCTATCAGGCCTTCGACGGTCGCAAGATCGCGTTGATGGGACTCACGCTGTCGGCCATTCCGTCTGTGGTCTTGCTGCTCATGCCGGGCACGCCCTCGTACACGCTGCTGCTGGTGCTCGGTGTGTTCCTCGGCATTGGCGGGGCGAGCTTCGCCGTAGCGTTGCCGATGGCGGGCAGCAACTATCCGCCGAAGGTGCAGGGGCTGGTGCTCGGGCTCGCGGCGGCGGGTAACATCGGCGCCGTGCTCGATGGCTTCATGTTCCCCGGGCTGGCCGAGCACTATGGCTGGGCGCACGCGGCCGGTGCCGCATTGCCGTTGCTCGCGCTCGCCGGGTTGGCGCTGGTGTTCTGGGCGAAGGATCAGGGCGTGAAGTCGGGCAGTGCGCCGCGCGCGTTCACGAGCTTCTGCATTACCGTGTTCGGTCTGATCGCACTCGTGCTGTGCGTGCATGCGGGCGCGTTCGGTGAAGGCAAGGCCGGCGTGTTGCTGCTGCCGGTGCTGGGCGCGTTGCTCGCGATTGCCGTACTGCCGCGTCACTATCGCGGGGTGCTGGCCGAGCGCGACACGTGGGTCATCATGCTGGTCTACAGCATTACGTTCGGTGGCTTCGTCGGCATGTCGTCGTATGTCACGACGCTGCTCATCTCGCTGTATGGCATGGCGCGTATCGAAGCGGGTCTGTTCATGTCGCTGCTCGCGTTTCTCGGCGCGCTGGTGCGTCCGATCGGCGGTCTGGTTGCTGACCGCATTTCCGGCGTGCGGGCGCTCGTGCTGCTGCTCGCGGCGATTTCGATCATCGACCTGGTTTTCGCCGTCTGGATGCCCCCGCAAGGTGCCGGTATCGCGCTGCTCGTGCTGATCTACCTGTGCTTCGGTCTCGGCAACGGAGCGACGTTCCAGCTCGTGCCGCAGCGCTGGCACGGCAAGACCGGGCTGATGTCGGGCATCGTCGGCGCGGCGGGCGGCATCGGCGGCTTCTATTTGCCGGTCATCATGGGCATTGCGAAAGAGTCGACGGGCAGCTATCAGATGGGCTTCGCCACGTTCGGCGCCTTGGCGGCGCTCGCCTTCGTGCTGGTCGTTGCGCTGCGCACGCACTGGATGTCGTGGGCGCTGCCGACGGACGTGGCAGGCGGTGCCGTCCTCGCGGGCGGTGTGGCACACGTCGAGTAAGCGCAGCGCTGTCATCGCACCCCGGCGGCCCGTCGATGCTTCGGCACGGCGGGCCGTTTGTTTTCCCCGAGACGCTTCGCATAGACTGTCGGGCTAGATCGTATTCCCGCAGGAGCCATCATGCGTCTGGGCGTTCCCAGCCTCTCGGCGTTGCAGGCCTTCGAGGCCAGCGCCCGTCATCAGAATTTCGCGCAGGCCGCGCAGGAACTCGCGCTCACCCATGGTGCCGTGTGCAAACGAGTGGGCGAGTTGGAGAAGCACCTCGGCGTGGCGCTGTTCGAGCGCGTGAAGCAACGGCTCGTATTGACGTCGGTCGGCGCGGAGTACGCCAAACGGATTCGCGTGCATCTCGACCAGATCCGACGCGACACGCTGGACGTCGTGCAGCAGGGGCGCGAGACGGAACTGGAAATTGCCGTCGGCGTGACGTTTGCCGCCCAGTGGCTGATTCCACGGCTGGACGACTTTTACGCGAGCACGCGCGACGTGCGCCTTCATATTCTCGGGCGCGATCAGCCGGTGTTCTTCGACGATTCCGCCTTCGACGCTACGATCTACTTCAGCACGCGGCGATGGCCGGGCATGCCCGGCACGGCGCTCATTACCGACGACGCCCTGCTGCTTGTGGCGGCCCCCCGTCTGCTCGATGGACGGACATCGCTTTCGCTGGAACAGATCGCCGCGTTGTCATGGATCTGCGCGCGCGACCTGCCGCACGTGTGGGACGACTGGCTCGCGTCGCAGGGGCTGAGCCACGCGTCGGCCGTCGGGCTGGACGTCAAGCCCAGGCGCATTGCTCAGCGTTACGACATGTTCATCATGGCGATCAACGCGGCGGTCGCCGGGCTTGGCGTTGCCTTGCTGCCGCGTGTGTTGATCGAGCGTGAGCTGGCCAGTGGCGCGCTGGTGCAGGCGCATCCGCATACGCTCGCCAATCCGCAAACCATCTACTTCTCCTATCCGGCGCAGCGCAGCGACTGGGCGCCGCTGCGTCAGTTCGACGCGTGGCTGCGCCGTGCGGTGGACACTTATCGTACCGACAGATCGGGGCTCTCGCGCAGCACCTGCTCGTAGAGGCCCTGATACCCCAGCCACGCCACATAGTCCGAGCCGAGCAAACGAAACACCTCGCGGGCCTCGCTATCGGAGAGCACTTCGAGCGAACCTGCGGCTTCGGCGAGCAACTGCACTTGCGCGCATCGCTCCATGGCGAGGAAGCGGTAGGCGGCCGCGTCGACTGACGAGCCCACGGTGAGCAGCCCGTGATTGAGCAGCACGGCAGCGCGCTTGTGCCCCATCGTCTGTGCGATGCGACGCCCTTCGTCGGCACCGAGCACGAGCACATCGCCGCGAAACAGCACGTGGTCGTCGTAGAAGAGGCACGCCTCCTGATTGATCGGTGCGAGCGCGCGCGCGCGGGCAGCGAAGGCGCGTCCGTGTGTCGTGTGCGTGTGCGCGGCGGCCGTCACGTGGGGCAGCGTGGCGTGAATGCCCGCGTGGATGGCCATGGCCGCGGCATTGACCGGGCCGTCGCCGTGATGCAGACGGCCCGCTTCGTCGACGAGCATCAGATCGTCCGGGTGGATCGACGAGAAGTGCTGTGCATAGCGGTTGACCCAGAAACGGTCGTGAAACTCGGGGTCGCGCACGGTGATATGCCCGGCGATGCCCTCCGCAAGACCAAAGCGCGCGAAGATCCGGAAGGCGACAGCCAGACGCAGCTTCCGGTCGGCGCGTTCATGCTCGACATTATCGAAAACGCACGGTTTGGGCAGCGGTGCGCCGAGCGGCGTGGGAATGGCAAAAGCCTCGTGCGGCAGATTCATGCGGACGCTCCATCGGGTGGGGGACGCCGTGCATGCCGCATTCGGAAGACATGGCAAGGCGGCGCATCGGCTCAGAGCGAATTCTCCCGGCACGCGGGGGGTACGTCCATCGACGAAAAGTCACTGGACATGTACCTGCCGCGCCGGTGGCCGAATCGCCCCGCCTGACGAGCGGGCCGGGGCCGGGATCACTCGCTCGTGCGAAACAGTCCGTTGAGGGTGGCGCCGCTGGCCGCGCCGTCGAAGCCATCGAAGCGACCTTCGGCAAGCGCCTTCGCCGCGTGAATGAAGCCGCCCCATGCGGCGCGGGCAAGGGCACCGCCCACGCTCACGCGGCGTACACCGAGCGCGGCGAGGTCTTGCAATGTCAGCGGCGACGTGGCGCCGATCAAAATGTTCACCGGTTTGGGGGCAACTGCCGCGACGACGGCGCGGATTTGCTCGACTGACTGAATACCCGGCGCATAAAGACAATCGGCGCCTGCTTCGGCGTAAGCTTGCAGGCGTGCGATGGTGTCGTCGAGATCGGGCACGCCGGCGAAGAAGTTCTCGGCGCGGCCGACGAGCAGTGTGTCGCCGCCGGTCTCGTCGATGGCGCGGCGTGCGGCCTTCATGCGGGCGACCGCCTCGTCGATCGGGAAAAGCGGCGTGTTGGCGTTGCCGGTCGAGTCTTCGATGGACAACCCGGCGACACCGGTCGCTACCGCCATCTTGACGCTTTGCGCCACGTCGTCGGGCGTCTTGCCGAAGCCGCTTTCGAAGTCGGCGTTGACGGGCAGGTCGGTGGCCTCGACGAGCGTGCGCAAGTGCGCGAGCACGGTGTCGCGCGTCACGCCGTTGTCCGGGTGGCCCGTTGACCAGGCAAAGCCCGAACTGGTCGAAGCGAGCGCTTTGAAGCCGGCGTGTTCGAGATACCGCGCGCTACCGGCGTCCCAAGGGTTCGGGATCACAAAGCAGCCGGCAACGTGGAGTTCTCGAAAGGCGGCGCGTTTTTCGGCGGTGCTGCGTGGCATGGCGTGTCTCCTTTGGGGGGGCAGCGGCGCTCGCGCCGCGCGTGGAATGTCCGATCATCGCGGTTTTGCGTCGGGGTCGCAAGGAAGATGCGGGGCAGGTGAGACGTAATACCGACTGATGGGTGTTTTTGGCGGGTTGTACGACACGTGGGGTCGGCGTCGGCGGGCGCTGTAATCCGCCGTAACAACCTTTTTTGCCGCAATGCGGGAATAAGCGCGATTGAACTCGCGTTATGCAATCATCACCACTGTATCTTCAGGATGTCCGACGTGAATTCTCTGCCTCCCTCAGCTTCTTCCGCGTCTGCGCACAAGCCCGGTGTGGCCTTGTTCGATGACGCCAAGTACACCCGTGTCGCGATGCTGCTGCATTGGGCGGTCGCGTTGTTGATGCTCGGTAACGTCGCCATCGGCCAGACGATCGCATTGCTCTCCGACGCCACACTCGAGAAGATCGACGTGCGCTTCTGGATCGATCTGCACAAGTCCATCGGTATTACCGTGCTGGGCCTCGCGATCCTGCGCATTCTGTGGCGCGCAACACATCGTCCTCCCGCACTCTCTCAGGTCTTCGCCTCGTGGGAGCGCACGGCAGCGCATGTGGTGCACTGGTTGCTGTATGTCGTGATCTTCGCGCTGCCCCTCTCGGGCTGGGCGCATGACTCTGCCTGGGTCGCGGCATCGACGCATCCGCTGGTGCTCTTCGGCAGCGTGCCGTTTCCGCGCATGGGCTTCCTGATGGCGATGAGCGATGCGAACAAGGACTACTGGCATGGCGTGCTCGGCAACGTCCACACCTACTGCGCCTATAGCTTGTACGTGCTGCTCGCGTTGCACATCGGCGGTGCGCTCAAGCACCAGTGGGTCGATCGTCACCCGGTGCTCGGCCGGATGCTGCCGTGAGCGCCGACATGACCGTGAAAGCCTCGCGGCTCGACGCCGCGCGTGAGGCGCATTCGCCGCGCTTCACGTTGCCGCCGACGCCGCTGGCGAGTTGGCTCGTGCACACCGGCGTGGCAGTCCTGTGGTGCCTGTTGTTCGCGCAGGCGTTCTTCCTCAAGGGCGTCTTCGCATGGGGAACCGGGGTGGCCTATGTCGTGTACGACACGATACTGCTCGTGTTCGTGTTCTCGCAGGCGTGGCGCCTGATGCGTCCTGATCCCGAAGAGACGCCAGCCCTTGCGAACCACCACGCGGCCACCGTTCGACTCACGCTCGGCGTGGTGATCGCGGCGCACAACGAGGCCGCGGCATTGCCGGTGACCTTGCGCGCGCTCATGGCCGGGCGCAAGGTGCCGGACGCCATCGTCATTGCCGATGACGGCTCGCAGGACGGCACGGTAGCCCTGCTCACCGGGGAGTATGGCCTGACGGACCCCGGTGTGGGAGGGCTGAGTGCACCGAGCACACGCCATCCGAATCTGCGATGGCTGCGCGTGCCGCATGGCGGCAAGGCGCGTGCGCTCAATGCGGCACTCGTGGGCATGGATACCGACATCGTGATGACGGTCGACGCCGACACGCTGCTCGATGCCGACGCGTGTGCCGCCATGCACGATGCGTTTGCCCGTCGCCCCCAACTGGTGGCGGCTACCGGTGTGCTCACGCCGGTGTGCGGTGACACCGTGAGCGGGCGTGTGTTGCAGTTCTTCCAGACTTACGAGTACATCCGCAACTTCATCTCGCGCTTCGCCTGGATGCGGGCAGATGGCTTGCTGCTGATTTCGGGCGCGTTCGCCTGTTTCCGGCGCGAGGCGGTGCTCACGGTGGGCGGGTTCGATCCGGCGTGTCTGGTCGAGGACTACGAACTGATCCATCGCCTGCGTCGGTACTCGGTCACGCATGGGCTGGGCTGGGACGTTCGCG
>Ga0181519_10000872_pt1 | contig 26977 bp, 19 predicted proteins | sample PEATcosm2014_Bin_26_FD_121102 | JGI IMG/M metagenome (GOLD analysis project Ga0181519, IMG submission 121102) | Peatland microbial communities from MTU Mesocosm Facility, Houghton, MI, USA - PEATcosm2014_Bin02_10_metaG | ecosystem: Environmental > Terrestrial > Soil > Wetlands > Peat | place...
CGCAGGATCGAGAGCATGTCCTTCACGTGCGCCGCTTCGAGAAACTTCAATCCGCCGAACTTCACGAACGGGATGTTGCGACGCGTCAGTTCCAGTTCGAGCGCCGCGCTATGGCTGCCGGTGCGAAACAGCACCGCCTGCTGCTTCAACGGCGTGCCGGCCTCACGTTGCTCCAGCACCTGATCGGCCACCCAGCGCGCCTGCCCCGATTCGTCGCTCACATTGACGAGTTGCGGCAGACGCGTTGAAGGGCGATCCGTCCACAGCGCCTTCGCGTAGCGCTCGCTCGACTCGGCGATCACGGCGTTGGACGCGTCGAGAATCGGTTGCGTCGAACGGTAGTTGCGCTCGAGCGTGACCACATGCGCCGGCTCGGCGAACTGCCCCGGGAAATCGAGAATGTTGCGGATCGTTGCCGCACGGAAGGCGTAAATGGACTGCGCATCGTCGCCGACCACCGTCAGGCCGCGCCCGTCGGGCTTCATGGCGAGCAGAATCTGCGCCTGTAGCCGGTTGGTGTCCTGGTACTCGTCGACGAGAACGTGATCGAAGCGGCCGTCCAGTTCGCGCGCCAGTTCCGGCGCGCTCATCGTCTCGGCCCAGTACAGCAGCAAGTCGTCGTAATCGAGCACATGCTGCGCCTGCTTCGCATCGACGTAAGCGCCGAAGAGTGTCTTGAGTTGCGCTTCCCATTGCGCGCACCACGGGAAATACCTGGCAAGCACTTCCGCGAGCGGCGCCTGACTGTTCACAACGCGCGAATAGATCGACAGGCACGTGCCCTTGAGCGGGAAACGTGACTGCATATTGGAAAAACCGAGTTCGTGACGCGCAATGCCCAGCAGATCCTCGGCATCGCTGCGGTCGTGAATGGTGAAGGCCTCGGACAGACCGATGCGCGGTGCAAAGTAACGCAAGAGGCGCGCACCGATGGCGTGGAACGTTCCGGCCCACGGCAGCGACGGCGGCTGCGACGGCGCCAGCCCCAGCACCTTCTGCAACACGGCGCCGACGCGCCGCTCCATCTCGCCCGCCGCGCGGCGCGAGAACGTGAGCAGCAGGATGCGGTTGGGATCGGCCCCACGCGCGATCAGGTTGGCGACGCGATGCGCGAGGGTGCTCGTCTTGCCCGAGCCCGCCCCGGCAATGACGAGCAACGGGCCGCCGGGCTCCCCGCCGTCACCCACACCGTGGTCGACGGCCTCGCGCTGGCGTTCGTTGAGTTCGGCCCACGGATCGTGAGCGGAGGCAGTCGGCTGTTCGGACATGCGAGATCTGGAAGCACCACGAAAATGCGGGCCATTGCCCCATTGCCCGCGGTTACGCTCATTGAGTACTGTATATTTATACATTATAACGATGGCGCTCATGCCCATCGAGCCTCGTTCGAAATCGGAACGAAATCCGGAAAAGTCCCGGCTGTCGCCCTGCCGACGGCTACCTGCCCACTCATGACGACCTCATGACGATCCGCACCGGCACCTCGTCGTGGACTGATCCGACGCTCATTGCGTGCGGACGGTTCTACCCGCCGGGCGTCGATACGCCCGAGGCACGGTTGCGTCATTACGCGTCAAAGTTCGATCTGGTGGAGGTCGACAGCAGCTACTACCGCTTGCCCGACGCCACCGTGGCATGGCGATGGACGCAACGCACACCGCCGTCGTTTCGCTTTCACATCAAGGCGTTTCGCGCGTTCACGGGGCATACCACGCCCCTTGCGGCACTTCCCAACGACATCGCACAGGCCATTGGCGCATCTCGCTCGTGTGCCGGATCGGCGTCACCACCCGCGACCGGCCTGCTCCCCGGTGACATCCCCACCGAGTTGCGCGACGAACTCTGGCGCCGCTATCTCGAAGCTGTCGAGCCGTTACGTCAGAGCGGGCAACTGACGGCGATGCACTTCCAGTTCTCGCCGCGCGTGCGAAACGACAAGGCGGGCCGGGCGCTTGTCTTCGAGACCGCCCGGCGGCTGGAGGGTGAACGGCACGCCATCGAGTTTCGTCACCGTAGCTGGTTCGACACGCCATCGCGCGAAGCGGCCACGCTGGCCATGTTGCGGGAGACGGGCGCGGCGCACACCATCGTCGATAGTCCGGACGGGTTCGAGAACACCGTGCCCGCCGTCTGGGCAACGACGCGCGACGACCTGTGCGTCGTGCGTCTGCATGGCCGCAACGCCGCCGCGTGGAACCGGCAGGGTCTCGCCGCCTCTTCCGGACGCTTCGTCTACGAATACAGCGCGAGCGAATTGATCGACATTTCGGCGCGCGTTCAGCGCATCGCTGCGCTGGCCGACGACACGCACGTCCTCTTCAATACGAATCACGAGGATCAGGGCATGAAAAACGCGTCGGCATTTCAACGCACCCTGGTGGATCTGGCTCGCGGCGCGTTTTAGCGGTGATGTGTGTCGTCCGTGGCGCGGTTGCCGGAACCGAGTGACTTGCGCCACGCAGGCAGATCGGCAAGCCGCGCGCCTTCGGGCACCGCGCCGTGTTTACCGTACCCGACACGCTGCGCACGATAGATGCCCGTGTGCCCTGAGCACAGATAGGCCAGCACGCACGCAATCGCGGCATAGCCGCCGATCGGCGGACCGAAGATCTCGATGGCCATCAACGTCGACGCGATGGGCGTGTTCGCCGCCCCCGCGAACACGGCGACAAAACCGATGCCCGCGAGCACGGCGCCGGGCAGCGTCAACACATGCGAGAGCGCGTTGCCCAACGTTGCGCCGATGTAGAACAGCGGCGTCACTTCCCCGCCCTTGAACCCCGAACCGAGCGTGACGACCGTGAAGAGCGTCTTGCCGAGGAAGTCATACCAGGGCAGCGAGGTATGAAACGCGTCGACGATGGTCGGAATGCCGAGGCCAAGGTACTGCGGCGTGCCCAGCACCGTGGCGGCGACGGCGACGAGCGCGCCCCCGACGAACGGCCGCAGCGGCGCGTAGGCGATGCGTCGCTTCATGAAGGCGGACGTCGCATGCGTCGCCTGCGCGAAGGCCATCCCGACCAGGCCGCAGAGCACGCCTGCAACGGCCGCACTGAGCGCACCGGAGAGCGACATCGACGCGGCAAACGTGCCCGGGGCGATCGTGTACGCGGTGTGATGCACGCCCCACGCGCGCGTGACGGCGTCGCCAACGAGCGCGGCGACAAGGCACGGTAACAGGGCGTCATAGCGCAGCCGTCCGATGGCGAGGACTTCCAGACCGAAGATCGCACCCGCGAGCGGCGTGCCGAAAACCGAAGCGAAGCCCGCGGCAATGCCTGACATCAGCAGCACGCGACGCTGTTCGCCGGATAGCCGGAAGACGTGGGTGAGTTGATCGGCCAGGGCCCCGCCCATCTGCACGGCGGTGCCTTCGCGCCCGGCGGATCCGCCGAACAGATGCGTGACGACGGTGCCGAAAAACACGAGCGGCGCCATGCGCAGCGGCACGACGCGTTGCGGGTCGTGAATCTCGTCGATCAGCAGATTGTTGCCGGCTTCGACACTTGCGCCAAGGCGCAGGTAAAGCCAGCCGACGGCGAAACCGGCCACGGGCAGCAACCCCAGCAGCCACGGGTGAACCAGCCGGGTATCGGTCGCGAGATCGAGCGCCACGAGAAACAGCGCCGACGCGCTGCCCGCCATCACACCGACGATGGCGGCCAGCGCACTGACGCGGGCGGCACGCGGCAATACAACGAACAGATCACGCAAGGGGGAATCGTGAAACATCTTCATAGTTTCAAGCATCGGGACGAGCGACGTCGTCGACAAATTGCCTGAACACTGCCGGGGGGAAATCGGGATTCGGGATTCGAACGGAACGAGAGAAACGCTCGTACGCATAGCCCGCAACCTCCCGGCACGCCAGGATCTTGCAGGCATCATCAGCCCCTGGGAGGGGCGGTTTGCGAAACGAACGCCGGAGGTATGCCATCTCCGTGAAGCAGTCGCCATGCTATCAGGAAGCGCGCGCACTCACAATGCGTGACATTTTCTGCGCCTGACTGCCGAAACGGATCGGCGCATCGCCAGACTCGACGCCAAACGCTCTCCATACGAGAACGGCGGGGACGATGCCTCGCATCGTCGCCCGCCGCCGCAGTTGACCCAGAGGTATTGAACGCTTACTTGCTGGCGCGCTTCACCGCCTGCTCGATTTGCGCACCGACATCCTTATCGATCTTCTTCCAGTAGTCGAAGGCGCGCTCAAGCACCGGACTACGCACGCCGGCAAGCAACGCCCCCGACACGGTTTCGACCAGACGCGCACGCGACGCATCGTCGAACACATGACGTACGAGATCGCCCGCTTGCGAGAAATCGTCGTCGTCCTTGTGCAACGTGTAGGCGCTGCGCACCATATCGCCATCCGACGCCCACCCATCTTCCGCCGGGCCGGTCTGATCGGCGTACGCACGACCGCCGCTGTTCGTTGCATAGGTCGGCGCGTTGCCGCTGTGCTCGAACGCCATGTGGCCGTCGAACATGTACGACTGCACCGGCACCTTCGGACGATTGACCGGCAGTTGATGGAAGTTCGTCCCGATGCGATGGCGTTGTGCATCGTTGTAGGCGAAGGCGCGCCCCAGCAGCATCTTGTCGGGCGACAGGCCAATGCCCGGCACGGTATTTCCCGGAGAGAACGCCGCCTGCTCGATCTGCGCGAAGAAGTTCTCCGGATTACGGTTGAGCGTCATCTTGCCCACCTTGATCAGCGGATAGTCCTTGTGCGACCACGTCTTCGTCAGATCGAACGGGTTGAAACGGTAGTCCTTCGCGTCGGCATACGGCATGACCTGCACCGACATGATCCAGCTCGGATGCTCACCACGAGCGATGGCGTCGAACAGATCGCGACGATGGAAGTCGGCGTCCTCACCGGACATCTTTGCCGCTTCGGCGTTGGAGAAGAACGCCATGCCCTGCTCGGTATGGAAGTGATACTTCACCCAGAATTTCTCGCCGCTCGCATTGATCCACATGTAGGTGTGCGAACCATAGCCGTTCATGTGGCGCCAGGTGCGCGGCAAGCCACGATCGCCCATCAGATACGTGACCTGATGCGCCGACTCCGGATTGTTCGTCCAGAAGTCCCATTGCATGTGGTTGTCGCGCAGGCCCGAGTCCGGCAGACGCTTTTGGCTGCGGATGAAGTGCGGAAACTTCATCGGGTCGCGCACGAAGAAAATCGGGGTGTTGTTGCCGACGAGATCGTAGTTGCCTTCGTCGGTATAGAACTTGAGGGAGAAGCCGCGCACGTCGCGCCAGGTGTCCGGGCTGCCGGACTCGCCAGCGACCGTGGAGAAACGCGCGAGCACTTCCTCCGTGGCACCCTTCCTGAACAGCGACGCCTTGGTGTAACGGCTGACATCTTCGGTCGTTTCGAACACGCCGAAAGCGCCTGCGCCTTTGGCATGGGGTTGACGCTCGGGCACCTTCTCCCGATTGAAGTGCGCCATTTGCTCGATGAAGTGAACGTCGTGAAGCAGCAGCGGACCGTCCGCTCCGACGGATAACGTGTTCCGATCGCTTGCCGCCGGTGCGCCTGCACCGGTCGTCGATCCGGTGTCGGGACGTTCTTTCTCTTGGCTCATACGTACCTCCGCTAAGAAGGTGGGTGGGGAGAGGGAGAGAATTGGAGTGGGTTTTACCGCAAGTCGTTCAAAGCATAATACAAGACCACGAAACGCACCCACCGGCATTCGGCCCGTTGAATGTCCATCGACTTGCGACAGATCCAGGGCGCAAACGCCTCAAACGCCTCTCTTCCCCCGCCTCGCCACCTTGCGCGGATGGCAGCAACAGGAGACGTCCGCGAGCGCGGACGTTAATGCCACCGCCGCACCAGCGACGGCATCGCCCCGATCAACCCCAACCGGCCACCGCCGACGCCAGCGGCAAACGCAAGCTCAGGCGGCAAGCGCCCGGCACTGACAGACAACCCGCTCGAAGCAGGCGATGGCAAAGTCGACCGACGCTTCGTTGGTAAAGCGTCCGAGGCTCACACGCACGGTGCGGCTCGCGGCTTCCGCATCGAGGCCGATGGCGCTCAGCACATGGGATGGCTGGCCCGATGCCGAGTTGCACGCCGAGGTCGACGATACGGCCAGATTGCTGTTGAGCATGAACGTGAAGAAGCCCGGATGCCGCACCGTCAGGCTCAGCGTATGGGGAATGCGCTTTGCATCGGCCGCGTTGTGCACCACGCCATCGAGTCCAAGCACGCCGTCGAGCAGGCGTCGACTCAGCTTTGCGATGCGCAAGTTATCCGTGGTCATGGCCTGCATGGCCAACTCGCATGCCGTGCCCATGCCCACGATCTGATGCGTCGCCAACGTGCCGGAGCGCAAGCCGCGCTCATGACCACCGCCATGCATCTGCGGGGCGATGCGCGGCATGACATCCTTGCTCACATACAACGCGCCGATCCCCTTGGGTCCGTACACCTTATGGGCCGACATCGACAGCAAATCGATGCCCATCGCCTTGACGTCGATAGGCGTTTTGCCCAGCGCCTGCGCCGCATCGACATGCAGCAGTGCGCCCGCAGCGTGTACAACCCTGGAGATGGCGGCAACGTCGGTGAGCGTGCCGATTTCATTGTTGACCAGCATGAGCGACACCAGCCCCGTATCGGGACGCAGGGCCGCGGCGACCGCGTCGGCAGTGATCTCACCGGTGGCGGACGGCGTCACATAGGTCACGGGCACGCCCCGCTTTTCCAGACACGTCATCGTGTCGAGAATCGCCTTGTGCTCAAGCACGCTCGTCACCATGTGCGCACGCGCCTGCGCCAGTTCCGCATACCCCTTGAGCGCCAGATTGTTCGACTCGGTGGCCCCGGACGTCCACACGATCTCGGCAGCGTCTGCACCGATGAGCGCGGCGACCTGCGTGCGCGAGCGCTCCACGAGACGGCGCGCACTCACGCCGGCCGCGTGCGAACTCGACGCCGGATTGCCGAAAATGCCGTCCACGCCGAGACAGTCGGACATCGCGGCAATCACGGCCGCGTCCGCCGGCGTGGTGGCTGCGTAGTCGAAGTAATGGAGTGGTTCTTTCTCGCGCATGATCGGCCCCGGATAAATAAGTGCATCGATCGTACGCGGCGCAAGCGAGAAAAGGCTTGCAAAATCACCCGTCGATATCGAATTTCGTGGAAATTCAATCTCAAAAAACACAAAAAGTCGGAAAACTCATCCAGACGCCATCAAACGGCCTCACTGACCGGGAATCGCACGGTGACGTCGAGACCGCCACCCTGCGCATCGCCGAGCGATATCTCGGCGTGGTGCATGCGAGCGATTTCCCTGACGATGGCAAGCCCCAGCCCGGAGCCGTCCGCTGCCTGCGGCATCGTGCCGACGTGCTCCCGGCGATAGAAGCGCTCGAACACCGCCTCGCGTTCGTGCGCGGGAATGCCGGGACCGTTGTCGATCACCTGAAGCACCGCCACGCCTGCCTCGCGCCGGGTGCGCACGGTGATGATGGCGTTGTCACCGGCATAACGAATGGCGTTGTCGATGAGATTGCCGCAAAGCTCCGCGAGCAACTCGCGTTGCGCCATGATCGACACCGGCCCGTCCTGCTCGAATCCCAGATCGATATGGCGCGAGCGCGCCACCGGCGACCAGTCGAGTGCCACGCTGCGCGCCACGTCGTCCAGACGCAGCGGTACCATCGCCACAGGCGGGCCGCCTTCGGCTTCGAGACGCGAGAGCGACAGCAACTGCCGAACGCTTTTCGCCGCCTGCTTGACCGCATGATTGAGCCGCTCGACGCGCGCTCGCGCCGGCTCGCCGAGCGATTCACGCAGCGTGAGTTCGGATTCGGCCTGAATGATGGCAAGCGGCGTCTTCAATTGATGCGCCGCGTCGGCGAAGAAGCGTTGCCGCGACGCCTGCATTCGCCCGACACGTCCCACGTACTGGTTGATGGACTCGACAAGCGGCTTGACCTCGGTCGGCAGATCGACGTTCTCGAGCGGCGTGGTGTCGTCCTCTGCGCGCGCGGCGACCTTCGCGGACAATCGGTTGAGCGGGCGCAGGCCGCGCGTCACGCCGAGCCAGACGATGGCAAGCGCCAGCACGACCAGCAGCACCTCCTGCTGCAACGCGCCGGTCAGAATCTGCCGCGCCAGTTCGTGACGCGACTCCGTCGTCTCGCCAACGACGATCCACACGGTGCGCGTCTGCGCATTCGGCACGTCGTGCACCGGCAATCGCAGCGCGCCCATGCGCAGCGCTTCGCCGCGATACGTGGCGTCGTAGAACGCGGTGTGATACGGCTGCGGCGCAAGCCGCCCGGACGGCATCGGCAGGTCGTGATAACCGGTCACGGCGCGCCCACCGTCTTCGCGAATCACGTAATAAATCTTGCCGCCACTATCCGACTCGAACATCTCCAAGGCGAGGTACGGCAGATTGACCTGCACCTCGCCGTCGATCAGTTGCGTGCCTTCACGAATCGATTTGATCGAGAATTCCAGCGACCGGTCGAATGCAGAATTGGCCGCGCTCATGGCGCGCTGATAGGTCAGCCACGTGTCGAGCGCGAGCAGCCCGAGCAGCGGGAACAGCAGCCAGAGCGCCAGTTGGCGGCGAAGATTCGGTTGCGGCATGAGCGGGGGGAATAGGGAACACCGGGAAAACCGGGGAGCGCCGGGGAACGCCGGGGTCAGGCGGCCGGCGGTGCGTCGGGCTTTTCTTCGAGCAGATAGCCCAACCCGCGCAACGTCACGATGGCGACGCGGCTGCCTTCGAGCTTCTTTCTCAGGCGATGGACGTAGATCTCGATGGCATCCGGATTGACGGACTCATCGATGCCGAAGAGTTTCTCGGAGAGCGCTTCCTTGTTGATCGCACGCCCGCCGCGCAGGATCAGCACCTCGAGCACGGCGCGTTCGCGCTTGGTGAGTGCGAGCAGTTCGCCGTCGAGGCGGAAGCTGCGCTCCACGCCATCGAAGACCAGCGGCCCGCAAGCCACATCGGCGCTCTCGTGATGCTGGGCGCGACGGATCAACGCGCGGGCGCGCGCTTCGAGTTCGTCGAGTTCGAACGGCTTTGAAAGATAATCGTCGGCCCCGAGATTGAGGCCCTTCACGCGGTCTTCGAGCGAACCGTGCGCCGTCAGAATCAGCACGGGCACCCGGTTACGGCGCGCGCGCAGGCGGCGCAGGATTTCGAGTCCATCGAGACGCGGCAGCCCGAGATCGAGGATCACGAGCGAGTACTCCTGCGTGCGCAACACGTGATCGGCCGCCTCGCCGTCGTGCATGCAATCGACGGCAAAGTGCGCCTGTGTCAGCGCTTCGGAGAGTGATTTCGCGAGACTCGGATTGTCTTCGACAAGCAGGATGCGCATGAGACCTAGGGAAATCCATGACCCGAAAAAGGGGGTTCGGACCGGCTTCGACACGAAATCGAAAGCGATTTGAAAGTTTCGGCAACTTAACATGCGCCACGCGAAAACGACAAACCCCATTCAAGGGGTCTTCCGGAGGATGACATGAAGCAACAGAAAACGCTCGGCGCCATGGTCGCGACCGTTGCGCTCTTCGCGGCCGCCATACCTGCTGCGCACGCGCAGGTGCCGGCCGGCTATCCGGCGAACTATCAGGCCACCGTCGATGCAGCCAAGAAGGAAGGCAAGCTCATCGTGTACTCGGTGACGGATACCGCGCTCGTGCGTCCGCTCATCAAGGATTTCGAGTCGCTCTACGGTGTGAAGGTCGAGTACAACGACATGAACAGCACCGAGTTGTACAACCGCTACATCAGCGAGTACGCCGCGAACAGCACCAGCGCCGACGTGCTCTGGAGCTCCGCCATGGACCTCCAGGTCAAGCTCGTGAACGACGGCACGATGGCGAGCTACGAGTCGCCCGAGTCCGCGCACATCCCGCAATGGGCGCAGTATCAGAAGCAGGCCTATGGCACGACGTACGAGCCGCTCGCCATCGTCTACAACAAGCGCCTGCTGCCGGCGAACGAAGTGCCGCAAACGCGCGTGGAACTCATCAAGCTGCTGCAAGCGAACCCGGCCAAGTTCAAGGGCAAGGTCACGACCTACGACATCGAGAAGTCGGGCGTGGGCTTCAACTACCTGACGCAGGATGCGCGCGTGAACCCCGAAGTGACGTGGGAACTCGTCGGCGCGATGGGCGCGCTCAACCCGAAGCTGCAATCGAGCACCGGCGCGATGATGGAGCGTATCTCGTCGGGCGAAAACCTGATCGGCTACAACATCCTCGGCTCGTACGCCTTCGCCAAGGCGAAGAAAGACCCGTCCATCGGCTACGTCTATCCGCGCGATTACACGCAGGTGGTGAGCCGTCTGGTCACGATCTCGAAGAAGGCCAAGAACGCGAACGCCGCCAAGCTCTGGGTCGACTACCTGCTCTCGAAGCGCGGCCAGACATTGCTCGCCAATCAGGCCAACCTGTTCTCGATCCGTGCGGACGTGGACGGCGAGACGTCGATGGCGAACCTCACGCAACAGCTCGGCTCGGCGCTCAAGCCGATTCCGATCGGTGCGGGCCTGCTCGTCTATCTCGATCAGGCCAAGCGTCTTGAATTCCTCAAGCGCTGGCAGCAGTCGATCAAGCGTTGAGCGGCGCACGACGCCACGCGCTTCGCTGCTGAGTGGCTGAGCGGCTGACCTGACACGTCGGGGCGTCCTCAGGGGCTCGCCCCGTCGTCATCGCTTCACCTGCAACACCCTTAAGTGCGGCGGCCGCACGCGCGGCCCGCCTCTCCCCAAGCCTTTCTCGACATGCGCCCCGCGGGGTGCAGGGAGACCCTCATGCTGTCGTCTTCTACCGCCAACCGCTGCGCGGTGCCTGCCGGCCGTCACGCCGCTGGTGCGGCGCCACACGTGGCAACGCCCTGGCGCGCGCTCGCGGCCACCTCGCGCTGGCTGGTCATCGCCGTGCTCACGATTGCGGTGCTGCTGCCGCTCTCGTTCATCGTCCTGCAAAGCCTGCTCTCGGCACCGTTCTTCGATGCCAGCCGCACGTTCGGTATCGATGGCTATCGCTTCATCTTCTCCGATCCCGACTTCTGGTCGGCGGTGAAGAACTCTTTCATCATCGCGTTCGGGATGCTGTTCATCTCGATCCCGCTCGGCGGCATTCTCGCCTTCCTGATGGTGCGCACCGACCTGCCGGGCCGCCGTTGGCTCGAACCGTTGCTGCTCACGCCGGTGTTCGTCTCGCCGATGGTGCTCGCCTTCGGCTACGTGGTGGCCGCCGGCCCCGTGGGCTTCTACTCCGTGTGGTTCCGTGAACTCACCGGCCTCGACGCGCCGTGGTCCGTCTACTCGATCCTCGCAATCACGGTGATTGTCGGCCTGACGCACGTGCCGCACGTCTATCTTTACTCGTCGGCCGCCTTGCGCAACCTCGGCTCGGACGTGGAAGAAGCGGCGCGCGTGGCTGGCGCGCGTCCTTTTCGCGTGGCGCTCGACGTCAGTCTGCCGATGACCATGCCCGCCCTGCTCTTCGCGGGCGTGCTCGTGTTCTTCCTCGGCTTTGAGGTCTTCGGTCTGCCGCTCGTGCTGGGCGATCCCGAGGGGCATCTGGTGCTGGCGACCTACCTCTACAAGCTCACCAACAAGCTCGGTGTGCCGTCGTATCACCTGATGGCGGCGGTGGCGATGTGCATCGTGGCGATCACCTTCCCGCTCGTGCTGCTCCAGCGCCATCTGCTCAAGCGTGCGAACAAGTACGTCACGGTGAAAGGCAAGGCGGGCCGTCAGACGGTGCTGCCGCTGGGCGTGTGGCGCTGGATCGCACTGGCGATCGTCGTGGCGTGGCTGCTCGTGACCGTGATCGTGCCGATCTCCGGCATCGTGCTGCGCTCGTTCGTCACCCATTGGGGCGAGGGCGTGGCCTTGAGCGAAGTGCTCACGCTCGCCAACTTCACCGAACTGTTCGAGCAGGACAACCTGGTGCGCGCCATTCTCAACACGCTGGGCATCGGCGTGATCGGCGGCGCGATGGCGGTCGGCTTCTACTCGCTCGTGGCGTTCGCCGGTCATCGTCGCAACGACTGGGCCGCGAAGCTGCTCGACTACCTCGTGCTGCTGCCGCGCGCCGTGCCGGGGTTGCTCGCCGGTCTGGCATTCCTGTGGATCTTCCTGTTCGTGCCGGGTCTGCGCGAACTCAAGAACTCGATGTGGAGCATCTGGGTGGCCTACACGGTGGTGTGGCTGGCCTATGGCATGCGCCTCATCCAGAGCGCCCTGCTGCAAGTCGGCCCGGAACTGGAGGAAGCCGGACGCAGCGTCGGCGCCACCCGCAGCCGCGTGAGCCTCGACGTCACCCTGCCGCTCGTGCGCTTCGGGCTGCTCGCGGCGTGGCTGCTGATTTTCATGATCTTCGAGCGCGAGTATTCGACCGCCGTCTATCTGCTCTCGCCGGGCACGGAAGTCATCGGCTCGCTGCTCGTGTCGCTGTGGGCGACCGGTGCGGTCGATCAGGTCGCGGCGCTCTCTGTCATCAACATCGCGATGGTCGGCGCCGGTCTGGGCGTGGCGTTGCGCTTCGGAGTCAAATTGCATGGATAAGCTCATCGTCGACAACCTCTTCCTGAGCTACGGCGCCAACCCCATCCTCAAGGGCGTGTCGTTCGAACTCAAGGCCGGTGAAGTCGTGTGCCTGCTCGGCGCGTCGGGCAGCGGCAAGACCACCTTGCTGCGTGCGGTGGCCGGACTCGAACAACCGTCGCAAGGCCGCATCTCGCTCGACGATCAGGTCTTCTACGACGGCGACAAGGGCATCGACTGCCCCGTCGAACAGCGCTCGCTCGGTCTGGTGTTCCAGTCCTACGCGCTGTGGCCGCACCGCACCGTGGCAGACAACGTCGGCTATGGCCTGAAGCTGCGCAAGGTCGGCGCCGCAGAGCGACGCGAGCGCGTGCAAAAGGCGCTCGACCAACTCGGGCTCGGCCATCTCGCCGGGCGCTATCCGTTCCAGCTCTCCGGCGGTCAGCAGCAGCGTGTGGCCATTGCGCGCGCGCTGGTCTACAACCCGCCCGTCATTCTGCTCGACGAGCCGCTCTCGAACCTCGACGCCAAGCTGCGCGAAGAAGCGCGTGCCTGGCTGCGCGAGTTGATCGTCTCGCTGGGGCTCTCCGCGCTGTGCGTCACCCACGATCAGACCGAAGCGATGGCGATGTCGGATCGCATTCTGCTGCTGCGCAACGGACGCATCGAGCAGGAAGGCTCGCCCGCCGAACTCTACGGCTCGCCGCGCTCGCTCTATACCGCGGAATTCATGGGCAGCAACAACCGCATCGACGCGACGGTGAGCGCCGTCGACGGCGATCTCGTCACGCTCGCGGGCGACGGCTTTGCCCTGCAAGCGCGCGCACGCGACACGCTCGCACCGGGACAGGACGCGCAGGCCGTCATTCGTCTGGAGCGCGTGCAGGTGGCCGACGGTCCGGGCCACAACCGCGTGAACGCGCAACTCGTCACGTCGATGTATCTCGGCGACCGCTGGGAATACCTGTTCCATTGCGGATCGTGGCGCTTCCGGGCGTTCGGTCATGTGCCGCGCGAGCCGGGCCATCACTGGGTGGAGTTTCCGGCGAACGATTGCTGGGCATTCGCGCAATCGAACGCGTAAGGCCGGCCACGCTTTTCATGCGACGCGCGGGCGCTCTCCCGCGCACACCAAGAGAAACAAAAAAGAGGAGACAACAATGAAACGAAGCAGTATCGGTCTGGCCGCCTTGAGCGCCCTCGGCACGTTCGGTGCCCTCGCGCTGGCCGGACAGGCGCACGCGCAATCGAACGTGACGATTTACGGGATCGTCGACGCCGGCGTGGAATACGTGAACCACGCCAGCGATAACGGCGGTGCAGCGCGCGCGATTTCGGGCGGCAAGAACACGTCGCGCTTCGGCTTCAAGGGCACGGAAGACCTGGGTGGCGATCTCAAGGCCGTGTTCAACCTCGAGAGCGGCATCAACATGGTGAACGGTCAGTTCGACGACGGCCCGGGCGCCATCTTCGACCGTCGCGCCACCGTGGGGCTCGCACACAAGCAATGGGGTCAGGTCACGCTCGGTCGCACGTTCACCACGACGTACGACTACATGCTCCAGTTCGATCCGATGGGGTATGCCCCGAACTACTCGTGGGCCACCAGCTCGACCGCCACGGGCGGCCGCAAGGACGGCCTGTTCTCGCGCTCAGCCAACGCCGTGCGTTATGACGGCGAGTTCAGCGGGCTGAAGCTTGGCGCGCTGTATGGCTTCGGCAACGTGCCGGGCAGCATGAAGACGTCGTCGAAGTACGACTTCGCCATCGGCTACGAGAACGGTCCGTTCGCCGTCGTGGCCACGTACGACCGCCAGAACGGCGCGGGCAGCAGTGTCACACCGGCCGACACGACCAACTACATCCAGGGCATTCACGCTGGCGCGAGCTACCGCTTCGGCAGCGCGAAGGTGATGGCCGGCTATCGCAACTACAAGAAGACCTTCGTGACGGCGAGCACCGCATCGCTGCGCAGCGATATGTACTGGCTCGGCATGTCGTACGACTTCACGCCGGCATTCACGCTGTACGGCGCAATCTACCACCAGGACATCAAGGACGCGGGCGACGCCGATCCGACGCTCATCTCGCTGCGCGCGCAGTACGCGATGTCCAAGCGCACGGCGCTGTACCTGTCGGGCGGCTACGCGTTCGCGAAGCATGGCCAGAAGGTGAGCCTGTCGCGTGACCTGACCGGCGCGGCAGACACGCAGATCGGCGTCACCGCCGGCGTTCAGCACCGCTTCTGAGGCCTGACTCAGTTTTCCTCAACGACGGCCCGGGGTTGCGGGGGGTGAACCGCGGGTACCGGGCCGTCGTATTTTTTTGAGGGACATCTCCTCTCTTGCCTCAGGACTCAGGACTCAGAACGCAGAACTCAGCACTGAGAACTCAGGAGAGGGACTCGATATGCGTCGAATGGGCGTACGCCTGACCAAACCGATTCGCCAGAAAGTCCGGCAGCGCAATCTGCTCCTGACGCACGAAGCCACGTTGCGGTAGCTGTCCCGCGAAGAACATGTCGAGCGCCGCGCAGATGGCCGACGCCGTGGTGATCTGGATCGCGCTGGCGCTATGCCCGTTATTGCGCTCCGCGAAAATCTTGCGCGCAAACACTTCCTGCGTGAGCACGCCGTTGCGCAGTCCGCTCACGACGACGAAGATGAGCACCACGTCCTGCAAAGTGCTCGGCACCGACCTTCTGAGGATCGTCTTGAGCGTGTCCTGATCCTCCTTCAGACGCAGCTCGTTGAGCAATACCTTCATCAACGCGCCATGCCCGGGGTAGCGCACCGACTTGTAGTCGAGATCGCGCACACGCCCGCTGAGCGTGTCGCACAACGTCCCCAGCCCGCCCGACGTGTTGAACGCCTCGTACTCCACGCCGTCGAGCGAGAAATGCTCCAGATCTTCCAGCGGCTGCACGCTCAGCCTGACGCCATCGCGAATGGCTTCGCACGGCTGACAATACTCGTTGATGAGTCCGTCGACACTCCACGTCAGGTTGTACTTCAGCGAGTTGGTCGGGAATGCCGGCAGCGCGCCGACGCGCATCTTTACCGAATCGACCTGATCGAAGGCCGCCGCCAGATGATGCGCCGCGATCGCGATGAAGCCCGGCGCCAGACCGCATTGCGGCATCAGCGCGGTGGACGCGCCTTCGGCGAGTTGCTGGATGGCATGGGTCGCAGCCACATCCTCGGTCAGATCGAAGTAGTGGCATCCGGCTGCCACGGCCGCCGTCGCAGCGCTCGTCGCCATCGTGTAGGGCAACGCATTGATGACGGCGTCGTGGCCCGACACGGCCCGCTGTAGCGAGCCGGTGTCGGTGCCGGTCAACTCGACAAACGTGTCGGCGTATTCGGCGACCACCGCAGACGCCATCGGGTTTCGGTCGAACACTGTGACCCGATAGTCGCCGCTGTCATGCAACAGGCGCGCAATGGTCTGGCCGATATGTCCCGCACCGAGCAAGGCGATCTTCTTCATGTTTTCCCCCAATCAAGACGTCGAACAAGAGGGCTTGCGGCACGCCGCGGTCATCCCGCCAGCGTTGATGCAAGCGCCGTGACAACAATTCTAGGGAGAGCAGTTGATGAAATGTAGCGTCAATTCGTCGAAAAAACGCGTGTTTTCGTCGAAATGACGAATCCATCGACAAATTGCACTTTTGAGGGATTGCCGGGCCTTTGCCAGCGAATGCGGGAGGGATCGACAGCGGGCCGTTGTGACTTTGCCGACAAGGTCGACATGCATGCGGCTCATCGCTGCCTTGAGGACGAGACGCACACTCGGCACTTGTGCGCATTCGTCGTTATAGCGCCGACATATGTCATCGAAATGAAACGCGCGACATTACCGCAAAAGATCTTCGCGGCGTTGCAGCGTACCGACATCTCTTCACAAAATTCGTCAATACACCTATGTAATTACAGCGGCATTCGATATAGTTCGGCCCGAACCCACGGGGCGCCCCTCCAAAGGCGGCGGGTTCGTATCAACTCATAAGTTATTGAAGAGGAATAGACCGATGAAAAAGTCGCAATTGGCTGTCGCACTGGGTGGCGCGATCGCAGTAGTGGCCGCAAGTGCCGCGCACGCGCAAAGCAACGTTACGCTGTACGGCATTCTCGATGGCGGCCTCGCCTACGTGAGCAACGTTGGCGGCAGCAAGAACTTCACCACGGCAGACGGCCTGCAATCGGGCAACCGTTGGGGCCTGAAGGGCTCGGAAGATTTGGGCGGCGGTCTGTCGGCCATCTTCACCCTGGAGAACGGCTTCAACCTCTCGAACGGCACGCTCGGCCAGGGCAGCCGCGAATTCGGCCGTCAGGCGTTCGTCGGTCTGTCGAGCACCACGCTCGGTAGCGTGACCATCGGTCGTCAGTATGACTCCGTGGTCGATTTCGTGAGCGGTTTGACCTCGGCCAAGCAGTTCGCCACGAAGCTCGGCGCGCACGTGGGCGACGTGGACAACCTGTACAACTCGTTCCGCATCAACAACTCGGTCAAGTACACGAGCGCCAACTACGGCGGCTTCTCGTTCGGCGGCCTGTATGGCTTCTCGAATCAGGCCAACAACGGCACGGGCGGCACGGGCTTCGCCAACAACCGCGCGTTCAGCGTGGGCGCTGGCTACGCCAATGGCCCGATCAAGTTCGGTATCGGCTACCTCGACGTGAGCTCGCCGAACGGCGCTAACACCGGCGGTTCGGTGGCTGGCGACTACAGCGGTGACTTCTACTCGACGAAGATCGGCGCGACAACCTACGGCGTCGACAAGCAGCGCGTGTTCGCCACGGGCGGTAGCTACAAGTTCGGCCCGGCAGCGGTCGGCCTCGTGTACAGCAACACGCAGCTCAAGTACGTGAGCGGCACGGGTGCACGCGTGTCGAACTATGAAGTCAACGGCACGTACAACCTGTCGCCGACGCTGCTGCTCGGCCTGTCGTACACGTACACCGATGCCAGCACGCGCAGCGCCACGCTCGCCAACCTGTCGCCGAAGTACCATCAGGTCAACGCGGCCGTGGACTACATGCTCTCGCGTCGTACGGACGCGTACCTGGTCGGCATCTATCAGAAGGCTGCGGGCGACGCCACGGCCGCCTCGATCAGCGGTGCCGGCGGTGCTTCGAGCACGAAGACCCAGACCGCCGTCATCACGGGCCTGCGTCACAAGTTCTAAGCCAACGTCTTCGCGAGACGTGTAGTACCTGATTTGAGTGCTCCATTTTGAAAGGGAGTCCCGGTGGGACTCCCTTTTTTCTTCTTGGTGTGCTAACGATCATCGCCAGGGAAAATCCCCAAAGAGACACACTCCGGGGAACATATGTCGATGTCGCCCCCACTAAGGTGCACCGCCCGGCACGACATTGGCTGCTGGCTTCACGAAGGAATCCCGGTGCAACTCTCCGAATATTTCCCCGTCCTGCTGTTTCTGGTTGTTGCGCTGCTCTTCGGCGGCGGTCTGCTCTTCGTCGCAAAACCGATTCGTCCGCATCGCCCGTACGACGCGAAGAATTCGGCGTACGAATGCGGATTCAACGCGTTCGGCGACGCCCGCAAGCAGTTCGACGTGCGCTACTACCGTGTGGCCATCTTCTTCATCGTGTTCGATATCGAGTTGGCGTTCACGATTCCGTGGGCCGTCGCGCTACGAGAGGTCAGTTGGCCCGGGTTTCTCGCCATGATGTTCTTCCTGTTCATTCTCGCGCTCGGCTTCGCCTACGAATGGGGGAAAAAGGCGCTGGATTGGGAGTAGGGGTAAGCGCAGGCATCAAAACTGAACGCGACCGTTATGAATCGGCAGAACGTTCGGATTATCTTCACCAACCTCCGCGTCGATCAACCCGGTCAGACGCGTATTCATCTCCATGAGCAGATCGCCGTTGGTCTTTGTGTCCATCGCCAGATTGTGCTGCTCGTAAGGATCGGCTTCGAGGTCGTACAGCTCGACATCGTTGTTTTCAAACAGGGCTTCGAGTGTGCGCGGGCGATTGTAAGCCGTCGCTGAAAAATACCGTGAAAAGCGAAAGCGGCCGTCGAACGCGCTTCGGATCATGCCCCGGTGCCGAAAGTCGGGCTGCCGGGTGCGCACGCGCCGTCGGATTTCGTCGGCAGACACGCCCTTCTCGCGCATGACCTTCAACTCCCACTCGAGCCACTCGCTGTCGTAGAACAACAGCATCGCGTAGTTGAATAACGATGCACCACGCAGCGCGTTGACGTCGGCCCCTTGCGGGTTGTGCAGCAATGGCGTCAGGTTATGGCCGTGCGCCCCGTCGCCGGCGATGCGGGCGACATCAGCCGCGTCGCGTCCGGTCAGCCCAAGCAGCGTTGGCGCAATATCGACATGCGAGGTCACGGCGCGGCAGGTTTTCCCTCCCGGATACGCAGGGTGCCGAATCACCAACGGCACATTGTTTTGCTCGCGATAGGCCGTCGGCCCCTTGCCTACGAGCTTGTGCGCGCCGACATGGTCGCCATGATCGGACGTCATCACGACAATCGTGTTCTCGTCGAGTCCAAGCGCGTGCAAGGTGTCGAGCAGCGTCACCACATGGGCATCGCAATCGCGAATGCAGTTGAAATAGTAGTTCTGGTAGGTCGTCAGGCGCGCGTCATCGATGGGATAACTGCCCACCAACAAGCCCTCTGCGCTGTTGTACTGACGATGTGCCGGCGGACGCCCCGGCGCGTCGTAAGGCTGCTTGCGCGAAACCGCGAGGGGCACATTCCACTTCGTCTCGTAGAGGGCGTTGTGAGGCGCTCGGGCGTTGCCCACTGCCGGATGATCGGCGTTTTGCCGATTGACGCCGACGGGGTCGGTGTTCAGAAACATCGCATCGTGCGGATTCACGAGATTGACCGCCAGGAACCATGGCTTGTTCTTCGCAGCGAGTTCCGGCGCGCGTGTGCGCAACCACGACACAGCGCAAGACGTCGTCAAACCGTCGTAGCCATAACCGCCCAACACACCGCCGACCAGGTCACCGACACCGAAGTAATCGTCGAAGCCGTAGGACTTGATGATCTCGTTGTATCGCTCGACCGGCGCGTCGTAAGGGGAATTGGTCAGGTGCAGCTTGCTCAGGTGCCACTTGCCAAGGTACGCGGCGTAGTAGCCCGCATCGTGCATCATGTGCCCGACGGTCCGGACATCCGTCGACATGTCGCGCTGCCATGGTGCGCCGGCGTTGTCGAGCACCCCCGTATGCTGGATGTGCTGGCCGGTGTAAATGGTAGAGCGCGAAGGCGAACACACACACGAAGCGATCTGGTGATTGACAAAGGTGGTTCCCTCACGACGCATACGCGCTCGCCCCGGCACCGGAATCGGCCACTCATCGAACTGACGCTCCTGATCGGTCAGGATAAACAGAATGTTGTACCCCTTGGGGGGTGCCGGGGGAGCTTCGACTGGCATGGCGAAGCCATTCGATTTCTCTTGCGCAGCGCCAGTGCCGCCAGCCGCCTGAACCTCCGACGCGAGGCCAATCCCACCACTTGCCGCCACGGCGACACCCACCGACTTGAGAAAGGTGCGGCGACTGGCGCCTACCTTTGCCGGCCCCTGTGCCGAAGTTCCGACCCGATTTTCTTCATCACGCATATCTGTCACTCCACGTTACCTGGCGGGGCAATCCCGCTGCAAAACCTGCCCCACAACGTTACGTATTCCGTAGCAATGTCAACTTTGGGATACGCACCAGTGACGCAGTGAATAACCGCTATTATTCGACTTCATTCATCGATTTTTGATGAAAGGTTAATGTGAATTGTTAATCCAATTCACATGAGTAAAGGAAAGTGAAATGACAGAATCTCCACCGGAAGCATCGGCCCGCGCATTGCAACAATTGCCCCATGCGCTGCGTAAATTACGGATTCGGGATCTGGAGCTGTTGTGTTTGCTCGCTCGCACGCGCAGTTTTGCGCGCACGGCGGAATCAGGCGCGATGACACAGCCGGCGCTCTCGAAGTGGCTGCGTGAGATCGAGCACTCGCTCGATGTGTCGTTGTTCGCACGCACAACGCGCCGCGTCGCGCCAACGGTCTTCGGCGAGGCACTCGTCGAGTGCGCCGAGCGCGTGTTGACCGATCTGTCCGGCGTCACCCCGACAATGCAGGCGCTGCGCAGCGGGCTCGGGCAACCCGTCAATGTCGGCGTCCTTCACGGCGTGGCCAGCGTACTCATGCCGAATGTACTCGCGCGCATGGAGCGCGACGGTCCACCCCCGCGCGTGAATCTTTGGGACGACACATTCGATCGCTTGCTGCCGCGCTTGCACTGGCGCGAAATCGACATGCTCGTGTGCCGACTCGATGCGAACGCACTGAATTCCGGCTTCGACGCGATACCGCTCTATGAAGATGACGTCTACGTGCTCGGCGGCCCGAAGCACCCGTTGGCCCGTGAAGCCAAGCCGAGTTGGGCAGACGCCGCTTGCTACCCGTGGATCGTGGCGCCCCGAAACACTCCGATGCGCAACACCATCGAGACAACCTTCGCGCATCACGGCATCGCAATGCCAACGGTCATCATGGAATCGTCATCGTTGATGACCAATGCGGCCACTGCGCGAATGTTGCCGTGTCTGTTTCTCAGCTCGAAGCTCGTGGTGCAAAAATCCCCTTATTCGAATGCATTGCATCACTTCGGGTTGCGCTGCCATCAATTCGAGGGGACCGTTGGTGTGCTGCACAACCCCAACCCCAGTACAGCAGCCCTCTGCCTGATCGAGATCATGCAAAGCGTGGCGCATTCGATTGCGTCGCCATCGTCGTGCGCGTAATCACGTTTTCGACGAAACGCACCGTCGACGGCGACGCCGTTTGCCGTGCACCGACCGTTGTATGGCGCTAGCGCACCAATTCCTGTCGTCTGAATAGCCAGACGCTCAATAAGGTGAACAACACGCCGTAAGCGAATAGCAGCGCCCATGCAGACCACGCTGCGCCGCCGGAATAGCCCAGCGCGTGCAGTGTCAAACAGGAGAACTGATAGGACGGAAGCAGCGGCGCGATGCTTTGCAGCCATTTGGGCAACATATCCAGCGGCACCCACAGACCGCCGCAAAGCGATAGTGGCAGATAGACAAGATTGATCATGCCGACCGCCGATCCGGGCGAAAGAATCAATCCCAGAAACACGCCAATCGCCGAGAACGCGAAAACACCGCCGGCAATGGCCATCGCCAGCCGAAGTATCTCGATACCCGAAACGCTCATTCCGGCAGTTATCACGCCCAACGCCATCAGGGCAAACGTGATCAACTCACCGAACGCAAGGGCTGCGAAAACCTTGGCCGTCAGGTACGAAGACGTTGGCATTGGCGAAGCCCGTTTCAATGCCAGCCAGCCGTGACTGCGCTCCGTCACCAGCCCAACGCCAATCGCGAACAGCGCGGCACCCATCGCGCCGAATGCCGAGTAGCTGGCGAGCAGATAACGGGAAACGGGTTGCCCCTGCACGATCTGATTCGGGTGCGCGATACCAAACACGAGAAAGAAGACGATCGGCAAACCGATCACGGAAAATACGTAAGCGCGCTCTCTCACCAATTTGATGAGTTCGTACTGGGCTTCTTTCGCGAAAACTCGAACCACGCGAAAAAGCGCGCCATGTCGAAGGGAGATGTCGCGGGGCCTGTCGATTCGAGTCATATGGCATCTCCGCACGACGCAACGGCTGAGCGTTCGTCATGTTCAGTGAGTAAGACAAATGCGTCCTCGAGGGCGGCGGCTGTCAGTTCGAGGTCGGTCAAATCGGGGTCAAGTGCCATCAGTTCTCGCACCGTCGCCTCCGGCGCCGAAGTCGCAATCAATGTGCGATGACCGTCTGCGAACACTGAGACCACGGCTTCCACACGTCGTAGTCGCTCGGCCGACAGTGTCGTGTGGCAGGAAATCGTGCGCTTGCCGCTGATCGCCTTGATGTTTTCCGGGGTTCCTTCTGCGATCTTCTTGCCGCGCTTCAACACGACAATGCGATCGGCGAGTGCGTCCGCCTCTTCCAGATAGTGGGTCGTCAAAAGGATGGTTTTGCCCTCGGCGGCGAAACGCCGGATCTGCTGCCACATCGAGCGACGTGTTTCAACGTCCATGCTGACGGTCGGCTCGTCCAGAAAGAGAAGATCGGGATTGCCGCAGATAGCCAACGCGAACAGCAATCGTTGTTGCTCGCCGCCGGAGAGTTTGCCGAATCGTCGCTTCTCCAAACCTGTCAATCCGGCAATCTCCAGGATCTCCGACATGGGCAGCGGGCGAGGATAGTAGCTGCGGAAAAGGTCGATGTGCTCGTCGATCCGAAGGTTCTCGGGAACGCTCGCCTCGCCCACTTGCAGCAGGGCCCCCGTTCGTTCGCGCGCCGTTCGCGATCCCGCCCGATGTCCGAACAGACTGACCTCTCCGGCGCTGACCCCGCTCAAGCCGAGCAGAATCCGGATGGAAGTCGTTTTGCCGGCACCGTTTGGCCCGAGCAACGCGACGATCTCGCCGGCGTATAGGTCAAAGGACAGATCATCCAGCGCCAGCCGCCCATCCATGGCTCGACTGACCGACTTGAACGACGCAATCAACGCCTTGTGTTCCACACATGTCACCGGATTTTGTTGCATAGTGCGAATGTCTCTCGGGTAGATAGCTGACATAAGTCTGAAAAGCCTGAGTCTTGGGAGTTGCCGGTCAGCCGACCATGACAACGTGCCTGTCTTCCAAGGAACGAACGTCGTTTGCGCAGGCTTGTATCGAACGACCGAGGCGTTGCGAGAGCTGTGCGAGGGAAAGAGGCTGGGCCAGGCATTCGACGATGGCGCGCTCGTGGCCATCGAGCTCGATCGGCGACAAGTAACGTTTGAAGTGGATTCCCAAGCGTTCGCCGCTGCGCACGACAGCAGCGATGCCCGCGCCCGGACGCACAACGAAATTGGCGAGCATATCGTCGTCCTGCGCCGCTACGGTGTATTGCCTCCCCGCGTAGGCGAGCACACGAATGTCGTAGCGACAACACGACCACGATGCTTCGCGCAGACTCAACGGCAACTCCATGCCTTGACGCGATTCCGACAGAATGCTGCGCACGCCGGAGAGATCGATAGCGGGGAACATCGCGACCAGTATTCCCATGACCGTGTGTTTCAACGCGTCGTATTGCGGCCCCACGAACGGTGACGCCACGATCTCCTGCGACGATAGTGCGATGGTCAAGCCTTCGCCCAGAACACACATATCGGCCTGCCCCGGCCCGGTCAATCGCGCGAATGCGACCGCCTGCTCTGCCGGGGCGAAAGTCACACCGCGTTCTGACGCCGCGTTGCGAAGCGCCTTATCCAGCGTGGCGGAAATCGCTTCGACGTCGGCTTCGCTGTCGTTCAGCGGCTTGCCACGAACCGCCTGAGCGACGCGCGGCGCGAGCGCCTCTGGCAACGGATTCGACAACCAGTGTGTCGCGGCACGCAGCCAGTGATGAAATGCCGCTTCCGTATTGCCGGCCAGGGTTTCCAACTGTGCGTGGCACAGGTTCATGTACAGCAGATCGCTGTCGGTTCGCACGCCGGACGTCACCGAGAAAGCAACGTGGTAGTACCAGGCGCTCCGATCGAGATCGCCGATCCTCTTGTAAATGCGCGCCAGATTGAGCGCGTTGATATAGCGCAGATGCCAGTCCCGTCGCACCGGGTCTTGCAAGCGCGACTCGATCTCTTTTTCGAGGAGGAGTGCGCCATCGATATCGTTTGACTTCAGCTTCGCGAGTGCCGAGATGTTGAGCAAATACAACGCGAGGCGCGGCGAACCCTCCGAGTCGAAGTGCTCTCGTGCCAGGTCGAAATAGCGGCTGGCCTCAGGTGCGTGCCCGGTCATCACGAGACCCCAGGCTTTGCTTTGATAGAGAGACGCTTTGACGTCGTCTGGCATCGCTTCACCGGGCAACATGCCCGCTGCTGCTCGCTCGAATCTCATCAGCGCGATCGAAATACGTTGTTTCTGCGCTTCGACGGCGGCCCGTTGCAATGCGCCGAGCGCTCGCGTGTCGATGCCATCGAGCAATGCCATTGCCGCGTCGTAGCCACCCTCGGCAAAGCATCGCCCCGCCGATGCTTGCATGAACGGCACATCCTGCTTTGAATCACTCAGCGCAAGATAGGCGCGAAGATGATCCGGCAACGTCAGTGCTGAGAGCCGCCGCCGTTGTACGTCGTCGATGCATCCCCTTCGCGCATTCGGCGAGATCAACACTCGGCCGTCGCGCAGGCGCAGACACGGCAGCGCCGGATTGACGGCGGCAAGCCATGCCGTCAGTAAAAGACCGGCAAGCGGGCTTCCCTCTTCCGGCAACGCTTGCGCGAGCGGGGCATTAAACGGCACCCACTCGATGCCCGCGACCGCAGACAGTGCGCAGTCGCCGCGCGAGATGCACCACAACTGAAAGCCGTAGCGTCGGGCAGCGTCGCTGAGCAGTTTCAGCAAATGAAGGTTTTCGGTGCCCCATATGTGATCGCCCTGTGGCGCGACCACAAACACGTGGCTGATCGCATCGGTGCGAATTCGCTCGGTAATACGGCACGCAAGCGTATAGGCAGCGGTGAAATTGCCGTCCCCCCGGCTTTCCGCATCAATCAGTTGGCTAACGGTATCGGCATAGGCGTCGCTGTGCCGATAGGCATCGTGCAGGCTCGGTTGTATGGGTTCCGGCTCGGGGAGATCCAACTGTTCACAGAGATCGCGCGCCAGCCAATGCCCCCGCCAAGGACCACAACTCAAATCGGCAAACAGGCATTGGTGACCAAGCCGTTCCACGCCCGCATCACGTGCCAATCGCGAAAAATCGTGGAAACAGTAGGCCGTGATGCGTCTCGCGCCCGGGCCTCTGAGAATCTGGACAGGGTCGTTCGAGTTCGGCTCAATCGCGCGCGTCATCCACGTCTCCCGCGCACAGGCCGTTAAGGTATAGCACCGAATGGTTGAGCCCATCGAGGCCCAACATGCGGTCCACCAGCCGATCATGGAACCCACCGAGGTTAATCACCCCGAGACCGAGCGCGGTGGCGCTCAGGTTGATGTTCTGAGCGACATGCCCCGCTTCGAGCAACGTGAAGCGGTAGCCCTTATCCCGATACTTGAAGATGGATCGCTGAAACAGCGCGGTGATGAAAATCGTGACCGATAGCGTCTTTGCCAAATCGCGCTGAAACTCGACCAACGCTTGCGACAGTTGCTCATCGCAATTGCCCGGCACGATTTGATGGAGTGTGTTGTCTTCCGGCGAATAATGGAAGATGCCGGGAGGCAATCCCTCGACAGCACCCGCATGATAGAAATACAGCTCCAACGGATAGAGCGCGCCGCCCGACGGCACACTACGAAACCCTCGATGGATATGCGGGTTATCTCGGTTGTCCCGCGTCACGCCATACGTCAGATGCAAGAGGGTTCTTAACGTCTCTAGAGACATCGACACGGGACGAATTGCGCTGGGGGTCACGCGTCCCAGCACCGTTTCGCAGAAGCCACGCTCAATCGGCACGAGCGAATCGGGGAGCGCAATACTGGGCAGATTCCGGTAAGGCAGGCTTTCATAGAGACGGTTCATCTCCTGCACTACGCGCTCGGTCGGCAATCCGAGGTCGTAGTGACCGGTCTTCGAGCTTTCATGGAATTGCTCCCACGCGGTGCCTTCGGATTCTCCCTCCAGCGTCGTTTCAAGCCATTTCGTATTCAACATCTGAACTTCTCGCAAAAAATCTCCGCCCGGTTCGCTCAGGGGAAGGGGTGCGGATAGTGAAAGTCGCCCTCTGCCTGCGTAATGCCGGCGTACCCGAGACGCTGCGGTATTGTCCAAAGCCTTTTCCCGCCCAGCGCGCGGTGGTGATAGCCCATGAACAGCGGGTGATAGCCGGGCACCAGCGCGCGCACGACCGTCAATCCGAGACTGCGAACGTCTGGCGTCGTGATGTCGCAAACCAGCGCGCGATAGCCCGAGCTTTGAATGCGTGAGACCAATTGCGTCAGTTGCTCCGCAGCCGTTTCACCAGACAGGCTGGTCATTTCAGAAAAGTCGATGGTTCGCTCGCACGCAAACAGGAACTCTGCGTGTCGCACATTCGCGGGGTTGGTCCAGAAATTGACGTGATCGACCTGTCCGAGGATATTGTCGAACTCGGTATCGCAGGCCAGCGGTTCGATTTCGCTTTTGATCTGAAATGCATATCGCTCTGTGTGCGCCAACTCTTCGAGCGCTTTTCTGACCGCTTCCTCTGCGCTCGGCGCGGCTGACGCGGCAACGACAATCGGCAGGAAATCGCGCGAGTGACGCCCGACGGCCAGCACGGCGGGCACGCCGGTTTCGTTACGGATATCCATCAGATGGATGTGATATCCAACGTCTTCGAATCGAGCCACCAAATCACGATTGACGGCGGACAAC
>Ga0181519_10000873_pt1 | contig 26967 bp, 21 predicted proteins | sample PEATcosm2014_Bin_26_FD_121102 | JGI IMG/M metagenome (GOLD analysis project Ga0181519, IMG submission 121102) | Peatland microbial communities from MTU Mesocosm Facility, Houghton, MI, USA - PEATcosm2014_Bin02_10_metaG | ecosystem: Environmental > Terrestrial > Soil > Wetlands > Peat | place...
CACATGGCCGGTCCTTGGGTCACCGAGCAGCTCGGTGCCGGCTACCTGGCCGTCAACTGGGAGGCCACGGCGGACGAAGTGGCCCAATTCCTGCAACCGCATCCGTCACTGTCCGAGACCTTCGGCGAGACAGTGCTCGCACTGACCGGAAGGGGACTCCACGTTGCCTGATGTGACGATGCCGCAGCTCGGCGAGACGGTCACCGAGGGGACCATCACCAAGTGGTTCAAGGCGGTGGGCGACACCGTCGACCGCGACGAGCCGCTCTTCGAGGTCTCCACCGACAAGGTCGACTCCGAGGTCCCGTCACCGGCCGGGGGCGTCCTGACGGCGATCCTGGTCGAGGAGGGCGACACCGTCGACGTCGGCGCCCGACTGGCCGTCATCGGGGAGGGGGCCGACGCCGACCGTGCCGCGCCGGAAGCGCCGTCGACCGAGGCCCCGGCCCCGGCCCCAGCACCGGCCCCGGCACCGGCCCCCCTCGCCGCCACGCCCATCGGGGCCCCGGCCGCACCTCCCGCTCCGGCCCCCGTGTCCGCCCCGCCGGTCGACGTCCCGGAACCGTCCGCCGCGTCGCCGGCGGCGTCCGGTGGTCCGGTCCTCTCCCCGGTGGTGCGAAAGCTCCTCAATGAGCACGGCATCGACCCGTCGTCGGTCACCGGGACGGGACTCGGCGGTCGGATCACCCGCGACGACGTCGAGGCGGTCATCGCCGCCGGCGGCGCCGCACCGGCGGTGCCCGCCAAGCCTCCGGCACCGGTGCCCGCGGTGGCCCCCGCCCCGCCCCCGGTGCCCGCACCGGTCACCGCCCGGGCGCCCTCGGACGGTGCCCACGACGAGGTCATCCCCTTCACCAACATCCGCCGCCGCACCGCCGAGCACATGGTCCGCTCCAAGGCCACGTCGGCCCACACGTTGATGGTCAAGGAGATCGACTACGAGCGGGTCGAGCAGGTCCGGCGCTCCCACGGCGAACGGTTCCGGGCCGAGGAGGGCTACGGCCTCACGTACCTGCCCTTCGCCGCCCGGGCCACCGTGGAGGCCCTGCGCGAGTTCCCCCATCTCAACGCCTCGGTGGGGGACGACGCCCTCATCGTCCACCACGACGTGAACCTGGGGATCGCGGTGGACCTCGACAACGAGGGATTGATCGTCCCCGTGGTGCACCACGCCGAAGAGCTCACCCTCCGGGGGATGGCCCGGCGCATCCGCGAACTGGCCGACCGGGCCCGAACCAAGCGGCTCAGCCTGGACGACATCAGCGGGGGCACCTTCTCGATCACCAACGCCGGACCGTTCGGCACCCTCCTCACCGGGGCGATCATCAACCAGCCGCAGGTGGCGATCCTCTCCACCGACGGCGTGTCCCGCAAGCCGGTGGTGGTCACCCTCCCCGACGGCTCCGAGTCGATCGCCATCCACTCGGTCGGACTGGCAGCCATGAGCTTCGACCACCGGGCGGTCGACGGCGCCTACGTGGCCCGGTTCCTGTCCCGGCTCTCGGACCTCCTGAACGAGCGCGACTGGGCCGGGGAGCTGTGAGCGGCGAGGGGGGCGGCCGCCCCGCCCTCCGGTGAGGGTCCGCTGGCTGGGGCGTGTCCCCTACCGAGAGGCGTGGTCACTCCAGCGGGCGATCAGCCGCCGGTCGGACGACGACTATCTCCTGCTCCTCGAGCACCCGTCGGTCTACACCCTGGGAGCCCACGCCGACCGGTCCCACGTGCTGATCGATCCGGCATCGGTCGGGGCCGAGCTGATCCGGACGGACCGGGGTGGTGACGTCACGTACCACGGGCCCGGACAGTTGGTGGCCTACCCGGTGGTGTCGGTGGGGGCCGGACCGCACCGCGGCGCGGCGCACGTCCGCCGGGTGGAGCAGGTGGTCATCGACGCCCTGGTCTCGTTGGGATGTCCCGCCGACGACGTCGGCCGCCTCGACGGCTACCCCGGGGTGTGGGTCGGTGTCGGGGGAGCCGACGGCGGAGCGCCGGCGCCCCGGAAGATCTGTGCCGTGGGCGTGCGGGCCAGCCGGGGGCGGACGCTGCACGGCTTCGCCCTGAACGTCGCTCCCGACCTCGCCATGTTCGACCACATCGTCCCCTGCGGCATTCCGGACAAGGCGGTGACCTCGCTCGAGGCCGAGGGACTGGTGGTGACCATGGCCGAGGCGGTCGACGCCGTGGTGACGGCGGCCACCACGGCCTGGGGCCCGGTGGTCGACGAGGCCCGGGTGACCGACGGGGCGACGGCCTGGGCGCCTCCCACGACGGTGGCGTCCGCCGAGCCCGAGCCGGCGCCCGTGAAGGAGACGGTGCCCGCGCCGGTGCCCGTGGCCCTCGTCACCGGAGCCGGTCGTGAACGCCCCCTCGACCGCCGCCTCCGCCGATCGGGGGTCGATCCGGCCGGCGGGGTGGCGATCACCGAGCGCAAGCCCGATTGGCTGCGGGTCCAGGCCCGGATGGGCGACGACTACCTCGACCTGCAGCACCGGCTGCGCGGGCTCGACCTGGTCACCGTCTGCGAGGAGGCCGGCTGCCCCAACATCTACGAGTGCTGGTCGGACGGCACGGCCACCTTCATGATCAACGGGTCGAGGTGCACGCGGGCCTGCGGCTTCTGCCAGGTGGACACCCGCCACCCCCTTCCCCTCGACCCCGACGAGCCGGGTCGGGTGGCCGAGGCGGTGGCCCGGATGCACCTGGCCCACGCGGTGGTGACCTGCGTGGCCCGCGACGACCTGGCCGACGGGGGCGCCGGGGCGTTCGCGGCCACCATCGACGCCGTCCGCCGGCGGAGCCCGACGACCGCCGTCGAGGTGCTCATCTCGGACTGCAAGGGCGACGAGCGGTCGCTGGCCACCATCGTCGACGCCCGGCCCGACGTGCTGAACCACAACATCGAGACGGTGGCGCGGCTCCAGCGGGCGGTCCGGCCGTCCGCCGGCTACGCCCGGAGCCTCACCGTGCTGGCCCGGTCGGCGGCAGCCGGCCTCACCACCAAGTCGGGGATCATCCTGGGCATGGGCGAACGGGAGGACGAGGTGCTCGCCACCCTGACGGATCTGCGGGCGGTCGGAGTCGACATCGTCACGATCGGGCAGTACCTGCGGCCGTCCACCCGTCACCTGCCGGTGGCGCGGTGGTGGCGTCCCGAGGAGTTCGAGTCGCTCCGCGAGGCGGGGATGGCCATGGGGTTCGTCCACGTCCAGTCCTCACCGCTCACCCGGTCGAGCTACCACGCCCGCGAGGCGGCGTCGACGACGCCGCTCCCGGCGGCGGCGGGTTCCCTCCGGTGAGCGGGCTCCCCGCAGCGGCCCGGGCGGCGCGTCGTGATCGCATCGCCAGGGTGCGGGAGCGCATGGGCCGCCTCGGGGTCGACGCCCTCCTCCTCTCCCACGGGGCCGACCTTCCCTGGCTGACCGGCTACGAGGCGATGCCCCTCGAGCGGCTGACCCTCCTGGTCCTCCCGGCGGCAGGCGACCCGGTGTTGGTGGTGCCCGGCCTGGAGGCGCCCCGGGTCGCCGAGGCACCCGAGGTCTTCGAGGTGGCCCCGTGGTCGGACGGGGAGGACCCGGTCTCGCTGGTCAGGGCCCGGCTCGCCCGCGGCCCGCACCGGCGTCTGGCCGTCTCCGACCGGGCGTGGGCCACGTCGCTGCTGGCCCTGCAGGCGGCCCTCCCGGATGCCGAATGGGTGGCGGCGTCGACGGTCACCTCGCCGGTCCGGGCGGTCAAGGACGCCGCCGAGCTCGAGGCGCTGCGGTCCGCCGCCGCCGCCGCCGACCGGGTGGCGGCCGCCCTCCAGGCCGGCTCGATCCGACTGGTCGGCCGGACCGAGGCCGACGTCTCCACCGAGCTCGCCACCCGCCTGGTGTCCGAGGGCCACCGCTCGGTCAACTTCGCCATCGTGGGGAGCGGTCCCAACGCCGCCAGCCCGCACCACGAGCCGGGGGCACGGGTGATCGGCGCCGGCGAGACGGTGGTGTGCGACTTCGGTGGCACCCTGGCACTCGACGGTGAGGTGGGCTACTGCTCGGACATCACCCGTACGGTGGTCACCGGCGAGCCCACCGACGAGGTCGCCGAGTGCTACGCGGTGCTCCAGGCCGCCCAGTCGGCCGCCGTCCGGGCCGCCGGGGCCGGCGTGCCGGCCGCCACGGTCGACGCCGTCGCCCGGACGGTCATCGAGGACGCCGGCTACGGCGACCTCTTCGTCCACCGCACCGGCCACGGCATCGGCATCGAGGAGCACGAGGACCCCTACCTGGTGGCCGGCAACGACGAGCTGCTCCGACCCGGCCACGCCTTCTCGGTGGAGCCGGGGATCTACGTACCCGGCCGGTTCGGGATGCGCCTCGAGGACATCGTGGTGATCGGCGAGGACGGTGACCCGGAGCCGCTGAACCTGGTCGACCACTCCCTGGTCGTGGTCGGGTAGGGGGGCCGGTGGAGCTGGGCATCGCGGGTCGGACGGCACTGGTGACGGCGGGCTCGAAGGGCCTCGGCCTGGCCACCGCCCGGGCCCTGGCGGCCGAGGGCGTCCGGGTGGTGCTCTCGTCACGGGGCGGGGAAGCCCTCGAGAAGGCGGCGGACGGGCTCCGCGCGGGCGGTGCCGAGGTGGCCACCGTGGCCGCGGACATGGCGGATCCCGACGCGCCGGCACGTCTGGTCGCCGCCGCGGTCGAGCGCTTCGGCGGGCTGGACATCGTGGTGGCCAATGCCGGGGGGCCGCCGGCGGGCCGTGCCCTGGAGGTCACCGACGTGCAGCTCCGGGCGGCCCTGGACACCAACCTGCTCGCCTCCATCCGACTGGTGGACGCGGCCGTGCCGGTGCTCCGGTCCGGGGGGTGGGGCCGGATCTGCTGCATCACGTCGTTCTCGGTCGTCCAGCCGATCCCGACGCTGGCGCTGTCGAACACCGCCCGCACCGCACTGTGGGCCTGGGTGAAGACCGCGGCCCAGGACCTGGCCACCGAGGGCGCCGGGATCACCGTCAACCTGGCCTGCCCGGGCCCGCACGCCACCGACCGCATGCTCGAGCTCGGTGGGGCGCCGGTGATGGGCGATCCGGCGGACTTCGGGAAGGTGGTGGCCTTCCTCTGCTCGGAACCCGCCGGCTTCGTCAACGGGGCGGCGCTGGTGGTCGACGGCGGGGCGACGCTGGCGCTCTGACCGGCCGCCCCGACGGGCCGTCGGTCAACCCCGACGGGCGGTGTGCTCCGTCCAGGCGGTCCCGTCCCAGTAGCGGACGGTGTCGGGAGTGCCATCGGGGTCCGGGAGCCAACCGGCCGGGGGCGAACCCGGGGGTCGCGGCGGTGCCGCGGGGGCGGGCGGTGCCACATAGCCCGGCGGCGTCGCCGACGATGCCGGTGGAGCCGGAGCCGGAGCCGGAGCCGGAGCCGGAGGTGCTGCGGGAGCCGGGGACGTTGCCGCAGTCGGAGCCGACCCCTGCACGATCGGCGGCGACGGGGCGGTCCGGATCGGCGACGGGGCGGTCCGGATGGGTGGTGGGGCGGTCCGGATGGGTGGTGGGACGAGCGGGAGCTCTCCGGGCGGTGGCGACGTCCGACCCCCCGCAGGGCCGGCGGGCGGGGGCGGCGGGCCGGTGGGTGCGCCGGGCGGTGGTGTACCGGGCGGAGGAGGCGGCAGGGGAGCGGCGGCGGGCGTCCCCGGTGGAGGTGGTGGGACCGGTGCGAACGGACTGCCTCCCGGTGCCCCCGGGGGCAGCGGTGGCAGCTGCCCGAAGGCCGGGCTCACGGTCGGCTCCGTGCGCGGGAGCGGTGCGGGACCTCCCGGCGTCCCCGGTGGTCGTGGCGGGGTCGAGCCGAGGCCGGGGATCCCGACCGGCGGGGGCGGCGGTCCGGCGTTCGGCTGGGTCGTCCACGTGCCGTAGGGTCCGGGCTCCCCGTAGACGGGGGGCACTCCGGACCCGAGCCCGGTGGGGTTCGAGGCGCTGAAGGTGGGGGAGAGCGCCGAACCGTCGCCGGCACGGGAGGTCGAGGCGCCCTCGAAGCCGCCCGGACCCGCGCCGTAACGGGCCACGTCAGCGTCGTGGTAGGAGCTGTTCGCCGCCTGTCGCCTGCGCCGGCCCCGGTTCCGGGACGCCCGCTGGGCGAGCAGGATGAGCACGAGGAGGGGCACGGCCACCAGCAGGATCAGCTTCCACTGCGTCTCGATGTTGAAGCTGGTGGCGAGGGCGGGAAGGATCATCCTCCGGCCATCGTATCGATCGGGCCGTGTTCCGGGGTGGGGCGGGTCAGCTCCCGGTCGAGCGGCCGGCCACGTGCGAGGTCCAGGCGACCCCGTCCCAGTAGCGGAGGCGTCCGGGTGCACCCGACGGGTCGGGCAGCCAGCCCGGTTCGGTACCGGGGCCCGGATCGTCCCGGCGGGCTCCCGCCGTGGGGACGTCCCCGGGTGCGGCCGCCCCGGTCCCGGCGACCGTCCCGACCTGACCGGCGTCCCTGCCGACGTCCGCCTCGGGCACCGGCACCGGGACGGGGACCGGCACCTCCGAACCCGACCCGCTCTCCGCCGGGCGGTCGGTGACCGGCCGCACCGCCCCCATGGCGGCCAGGATCCCGTCGGGCGCCCAGGGGTCCCCGCCCACCGTCGGCTGCGACCGACGCCGCCGTCGGACCACGAGCCAGGTGGCGCCGGCCGCCGCCACCACCACGACCGCCACGATCACCGGGACGACCCAGCCGGCGGAACCACCGGACGGCGGCGGTGGCGCAGGGGTGGCCCGCTGGACGGCGAGGAACTGCCGGTAGGCGACGTCGATGGCGTCCGAGGGACTGAGCGAGGTCGGGTTCGACGCCTGGGTGGACGAGGCCAGCTCGATGATGGCCACGTACTCCCCGGACCGGAAGACGATCACCTGTTCGACCGCCGGTCCGGGCGTGGTCGCCGCCACCGTGTAGCCGTGGGCCCCGGTGATGCTGGGGACGGCGAACGGCGTGGAGGTTCCGCCCGCTTCGTAAGGCTGGAGGGCACCCTCCTCGAACGTGGCGGCGGCCTGGGCCTCCGGGATCCGGAACAGGGTCACGACCACATCGTTGGCGCCCTGTCCCGGACCGTGGAGATCGGTCCACAACCGGACGGCGGCGGCGAACCCGGACACACCGGCCAGCTGTTCGAACTGCTGCTCGGCGGCGTTCGGGTCGGCGGACTGCGCGGCGAAGGCCGTGGCGGTGAGCGGGCCGTTGGTGGGACCGGGGGGCACCGCCGTGAACCCGGGCAGCGACCGGGCGATGATCACCGAGCCGATCGGCGGGGAGGACGCCGCCGCGGCCGACGCCGCCGGAGCGGTCACCGGTCCCACGGCGCCCAGCAGGACGGCCAGGCCCAGGAGGCCGACGACGACGACGGCCACCGCCCTTCCCACGGCCGCCGGTGTGCCCGCCCGGCGTCTGCGAGCGGGACCCCGCCTAGGCAACGAAGTACTTGGCGTTCGGGTGGTGGCAGATGATGGCGGTGGTCGACTGCTCGGGGTGGAGCTGGAAGCCCTCGCTCACCTCGATGCCGATGCGGCCCGCCCCGAGGAGGTCGACGACCTTGGCGTTGTCCTCCAGCGCCGGGCAGGCCGGGTAGCCCCACGAGTAGCGGCCGCCCCGGTACTGCTGGCGGAAGAGTCCGGTGAGGGTGGGACCGTCCTCGTCGGCGAAGCCCAGCTCCTCGCGGATCCGCCGGTGCCAGTACTCGGCCAGGGCCTCGGCCATCTCCACCCCGAGCCCGTGGAGGTAGAGGTAGTTCTGGTACTGGTTGTCGGCCCGGAGCCGGTCGGCCTCCTCGGTGGCCCGGAAGCCCATGGTCACCACCTGGAAGCTGGCCCAGTCCGGGTCGCCGGAGTCGACCGGCCGGAAGAAGTCGGCGATGCACAGCCACGGCGACTCGGTCTGGCGCGGGAAGGTGAAGCGCATCAGCTCGTCGGAGCGGCGCTCGTCCTCGAAGAGGACCAGGTCGTCGCCGTCGGCGTTGGCGGCGAAGTGGCCCCACGCCACCTGGGGCACCAGGAGCTGGCCGGCCTTGGCGGTGGCCAGCTGGTCGCGCAGCAGCGGGCGGACCCGCTCCTTGAAGGCGGCGTCGTCCTCCCCGCCCTCGGGTCGGTATCCCCACTGGTTGCGGAAGAGGGCCGTCTCGTTGAGGTAGGTGGCGATGTCGTCGAGGGGGATGCCCTTGGCCACCCGGCTGCCGAGGAACGGCGGCTTGAAGGTCGGGTTGTCGGTGGCCACCTCCGGCGAGCGGGCCGGGAGGGACTCCCCGCGGGCCAGGGCCTCGGCGGCCGCCTGCTTCCGGAGCTCGCTCTTGCGGGGGCCGAGGTTCCGCCCGCCCGGGGTGCGTCCGAACTCCGGGTCGTCCTCGCCGGAGCGGCCGAGCTCGACCAGCCGGTCCATGGTGCGCAGGCCCTCGAAGGCGTCCTTCCCGTAGAAGAGGCGGCCCTGGTAGACGGCGCGGAGGTCGCGCTCGACGTAGGTGCGGGTCAGGGCGGCGCCACCCAGGATGACCGGGATGTGCGAGAGGCCGCGCCGGTTGAGCTCCTCGAGGTTGTCGCGCATGATCAGGGTGGACTTCACCAGCAGGCCGCTCATGCCGATGGCGTCGGCCCCCGACTCCTCGACGGCGGCGGCCATCTCGCCGATGCCGATCTTGATGCCCAGGTTCTTCACCGTGTAGCCGTTGTTGGTGAGGATGATGTCGACCAGGTTCTTGCCGATGTCGTGGACGTCGCCCTTCACCGTGGCCAGCACCATGGTGCCCTTGCCCCCCTGGTCGGCCTTCTCCATGTGGGGCTCGAGGTAGGCGACCGCCGTCTTCATGGTCTCGGCGGAGCCGAGCACGAAGGGGAGCTGCATCTCGCCGGAGGCGAAGAGCTCACCCACCGTCTTCATGCCCGACAGCAGGATGTCGTTGACGATGGCCAGCGGGGCCAGGCCGGCCGCCATGGCCTCGTCGAGATCCGTCTCGATGCCGTTGCGGTCGCCGTCCACGATCCGCTGCTCGAGGCGCCGCTCCACCGTCCAGCCCGAGCGGTCCTCCCCGGTGTCGACCGAGAAGCTGGTGGCCCCCTCGAAGATCGACAGCAGTTCGGACAGCGGGTCGTAGCCCTCGCGCCGGCGGTCGTAGATCAGGTCGAGGCAGACCTCCCGTGCCCGCTCGTCGACCTTCGACAGCGGCAGGATCTTCGAGGCGTGCACGATGGCGGCGTCGAGGCCGGCCTCCACGCACTCGTGGAGGAAGACGGAGTTGAGCACCTGGCGGGCGGCCGGGTTGAGGCCGAACGACACGTTGGAGAGGCCGAGCACCGTGTACACGCCGGGCAGCTCCGCCTTGATCCGGCGGATGCCCTCGATGGTCTCGATGCCGTCCCGGCGGCTCTCCTCCATACCGGTGGAGAGGGGCAGGGCGAGGGGGTCGAAGAGGAGGTCGGCCGGGCGCAGCCCGTAGCGCTCCACGGCGATGTCGTGGATGGCCCTGGCCGCCCGTACCTTCCAGTCGGCGGTGCGGGCCTGTCCCTCGGTGTCGATGCAGGTGCAGACCACCGCGGCGCCGAACTCGCGGGCGAGGGTGAGGAACGAGTCGAGCCGTGTCCCCGGCTCGTCCCCCTCCTCCAGGTTGACGGAGTTGATGACCGCCCGACCGCCGATCCACGCCAGCGCCGTCTCCACCACCGGCGCCTCGGTGGAGTCGACCATCAGGGGGACGGTCGACTGGGTGGCGAAGCGCGAGGCGATCTGCTCCATGTCGGCGACGCCGTCCGCGCCGGTGTAGTCCACGCACACGTCGATGAGGTGCGAGCCCTCCTTCACCTGGTCGCGGGCCATGCCGACGCAGGTGTCCCAGTCGGCCTCGAGCATCGCCTCCCGGAACTTCTTCGACCCGTTGGCGTTGGTGCGTTCGCCCACCACCAGGACCGACGAGTCCTGGGTGAAGGGCACGTGGGTGTAGATGGAGGCGGCGCCGGGCTCGGGCCGGTAGGCCCGGGGGGCGGGGGTGAGCTCCGCGCAGGCGTCCACCACCGCCGCCAGGTGGGCGGGGAGCGTCCCGCAGCAGCCGCCGATCACCGACACGCCGAGCTCGGAGACGAACTGGCGGTGATACTCGGCCAGCTGGTCGGGCGTGAGGTCGTAGTGCATCCTCCCGTCGACCACCGACGGCAGCCCGGCGTTGGGCAGGCAGGTCACGGGCAGCCGGGTGTGGTCGACCAGGTGACGGAGCGGCTCGAACATCTCGGCCGGGCCGGTGGCGCAGTTGAGCCCGATCAGGTCGACACCCATCGCCTCGAGGGCGGACAGGGCGGCACCGATCTCGGTGCCCGGGAGCATGGTGCCGGTCAGCTCGATGGTCACCTGCACCTGGATGGGGACGGCACGCCCGCCCGCCCGCATGGCCCGGCGGGCCCCGTTGATGGCCGCCTTGGCCTGCAGGAGGTCGAACACCGTCTCGATGAGGATCAGGTCGACCTTCCCCTCGAGGAGGGCGGCGGACTGCTCCTCGTAGGCGTCACGCAGGTCGGCGTAGCGGATCTGGCCCAGCGTGGGGAACTTGGTGCCCGGGCCGATGCTCCCCGCCACCCAGCGTGGGCGATCGGGGGTGGAGAAGTCGTCGGCCGCCCGGCGGGCCAGCCGGGCGGCGGCCAGGTTCAGCTCGTGGACCCGGTGGGACTGCCCGTACTCGGCCAGCACCGGGCCGAACGCCCCGAAGGTGTCGGTCTCGACGACGTCCGACCCGACCTCCAGGAACGAGCGGTGGACACGGTCCACGGCATCCGGGCGGGTGACCACCAGCAGTTCGTTGCACCCCTCGAGCTCGGATCCCCCGAAATCGTCGGCGGTGAGCTCGGCCAGCTGGAGGTTGGTCCCCATGGCGCCGTCGAAGACGACCACCCGGTGGCGGGCGGCGTCGAGGTACTCGGATCCGGTGTCGACGGCTTCGGTCATGAACCCCCCAGGATACCGGGGCTCCGCCCCGTCGACGCCCGTTCGCTTAGCATCCCTCGGGTGGTGCACCGATGGTGAGGATCTACACGAAGACGGGCGACGACGGGACCACCGGACTGCTCTACGGGGGTCGGGTCCCGAAGGACTCGTTGGTGATGCAGGTGAACGGCGCGGTCGACGAGGCCCAGGCCGTCCTCGGCATGGCCCGGGCCGAGTCGGAGGACGGCTCGGAGCTCGAGGTCCTGCTGGTCCGCCTGGAGCGGGAGCTCTATGTGCTGATGGCCGAGGTCGCCACCGACCCGTCCCACCGGGCGAAGCTGGTGGCCGGCACCACCCTGGTGACCCCCGCCATGGTGGCGTCGCTGGAGGAGGGGATCGACGGGTTGATCGACCGCATCGAGATGCCCTCCGAGTTCGTCGTCCCGGGTGCCAACCGCGTCTCCGCTGCCCTCGACCTGGCCCGCACCGTGGTCCGGCGGGCCGAGCGGCTGGCCGTCGGCTGGGACGTCGATGGCTCCGAGGTGCCGACCTACCTGAACCGTCTCAGCGACCTGCTCTGGGCCATGGCCCGCTGGGCGGAGGGCGAGGAGCACCTCCCGGCCCGGACGGTCCCTCGCCGGCGTGGACCGGCCGCCGCCGGGCAGGGGGACGGGGGAGCATGAGGATCGAGACGGCGCCCGCCTCCGCACTCCCGGGGGGGCTGACCGCCCTGGCGGTGCCCGTCTTCGCGGGCACCGACGGTCCGCAGCCCGCCTCGGGGGTCTCCGCCGACATCGCCGGCGTCGGCACCCCGGCCGTGCTGGACGCCGGGTGGTGCAAACGCCGGGGATTCACCGGCAAGGTCGGCCAGGCGCTGGTCTTCCACGACGTCGAGTCGGCCAGGTCGCGCCTGCGCCTCCCGGGGAATCCCACCACGCCGCGGCCCGACACCGTGCTGGTCGGCCTCGGCGCCCCCGGCGACCTCACCGGGGACGCCGGGCGCGAGGCCTACCGGCGGGCCGCCGCCGCCTTCGTGCGGGCGGTTGGCGAAGGTGATGTCGCCGCCTTCCTGCTCCCGGGCGGCCAGGTGCTGGGCCTCGAACCGGCCGCCGAGTCGGTTGCCGAGGGTGCCGTGCTGGCCGGCTACCGGTTCGACACCTACCGGACCGGCGAGCGACCGGGGGGCCTCGCCCGGTTGGTGGTGACCACCGAGTCCGGCGCCGAGGCCGCGGCCATCACCCGGGGGGCGTCGCGGGGGGCGCGCATCGCCGAGTCGGTGGCGCTCGCCCGCGACCTGGTCAACGAGCCGGCCAGCGCCCTCACCCCGCAGCTGTTCGCCGAGTCGTTCGTCCGCCGGTTCCGGTCGGTCCCGACGCTCACCGTGGAGGTCTGGGACGAGCCGCGCATCACCGCCGAGCGGCTGGGCGGCCTGCTCGGGGTGTCGCGCGGGTCGTCGCAGCCGCCCCGGCTGGTCACCGTCTCCTACCAGCCGACCGAACCGCTCGAGGTGAACGGTCGTGTCCCCCACCTCGCCCTGGTGGGCAAGGGGATCACCTTCGACTCGGGGGGGTTGTCGCTCAAGACAGCCGGGGGCATGGAGACCATGAAGACCGACATGGGCGGGGCGGCGGCGGTGCTCGGCGCCGTCGACGCCCTGGCGGCCCTGGGCGCTCCGCTGCGGATCACCGCCTTCGCCCCCCTCACCGAGAACATGCCGAGCGGCACCGCCACCAAGCCGGGCGACGTCCTCACCATCCGGAACGGCAAGACGATCGAGGTCCTGAACACCGATGCCGAAGGGCGCCTGGTGCTGGCCGACGCCCTCTCGCTGGCCGTCGAGTCGGGGGCCGACGCCGTGGTCGACCTGGCCACCCTGACCGGTGCGCAGGTGGTGGCGCTGGGCAGGGAGATCGCCGCGGTGCTGGGCAACGACGACGGACTGGTCGACGCGGTCCGCCGGGCGGCCGGACGGGCCGGCGAACCGGTGTGGCCGTTGCCGCTGCCGGCCGACTACCGGAGCCACATCGACTCGGAGATCGCCGACCTGCGCAACGTGGGCCGGGCCGGCCAGGCCGGGAGCATCGCCGCCGCCCTGCTGCTGCGCGAGTTCGTCGGCGATCTCCCGTGGGCGCACCTCGACATCGCCGGGCCCGCACGCTCGGACGAGCACACGCGCTACCTGACCAAGGGCGGCACCGGGTTCGGGGTGCGGCTGTTGGTGGAGCTGGCCACCTCCGAGGCGTTCGCCCGGTCGCTGGTGCGGGCCCCGGGACACTGACCGTCGGGTCCGGACGGACGTGCCCGCCGGTCAGCCGACCGGTCCCCGCCACTCCTCGAGCTTGCGACGGAGGGTGGCGTCGAGCTCCTCGGCGCCGGGGGGGTGGGATCCGGCGAAGAGCGCTTCGTTGTCGACCAGCCAGGTGGAGAAGGCCACGATGTCGTCGAGGCGAAGGTCGGCGTCCAGGTCCTCGAGGTAGACGTCGACCTGTCCGGCATCGACGGCCACCACCAGGCGGGTGTGGACGTGCGGTGCGAAGCACCAGGCGGGCGGCGCCCCCGGCGTGGAGGACGACTCGAGGCTCCAGCCCGGACGCGACCCGAGGAGCTGCCGCAACTGCTGTTGCAGATCCCGTTCCCTCGACGACATGGTGTCGACCTCCCGCTGGGCGCTCGCCCGCCACGGAGCGTACGCCGGTCCGCCGGTGGCAGGACACTCCGGACGGTCGGGAGATCCACCACTCGACCGGGGCCGGAGAAACGCCTACCCTACGATCCCGGTGGTACCCGACCCCTCGTCCGATGACGCGCCACGGCCGTCCGCCGCCTCCGAGTTCGAGGAGAGCGCCGCCCGCCTGCGGGTGGAGGCGGCCGACGCCGACGCCCTGCTCCACGCGCTCGTCGACCGTCTGGACGCGGTGCCGGGGCTGACCGTGACCGTGACCTACCGGCACGGGAGGGTCCGCCGCCTCATCGGCGACATCCCCTATGTCAACGATCTCCACCGCCGTACCGATCCGATCGACCGGATCGTGGTGACCCTCGGTCCGGTCGACTACTGGGTGACCGCCGCCGACGGCTCCGTCCGCTGCGGCGCCGACGACCGATCGGCGGTCCGGCCGGGGTCGGGGGACGACCTCCCGTTCGGTGCCTGGGCGGAGCGCCTGTTCGACGACATCGTCACCCAGAACCACGCCAACCAGGAGTCGCTCGCGGCGCTCCGTGCACTGATCGAACACGACCGGACCTGAGGGTCCGCCGAACCGGGGGGACAGGGGCATGCCGCTCTTCGAGGGACACAAGGCGAAGGGGATCCAGCGACTCTTCATCGAGATGCCGGACGACGAGAAGATGCAGATCGCCTGGAAGTGGCCGGACCAGCAGATCATCCAGCACTCGCAGCTCAACGTCGACCTCGACTACCAGGCCGTCTTCACCAACCTCGGCAAGGTCATCGGCGTCATGGGACCCGGCCGGTGGCCCCTCGACGAGGGGGCCTCGCTGACGCTGGGCTGGCTGGTCGACCGGCTCACCGGCGACGCCTACTACGACGCCGAGGTCTACTTCGTCACCACACGGGATCTCGCCGGCCAGGAGTTCGGCGGCCCGGTCGACAACCTCACCGACGGTCCCTCGGGTCTGGTGGTCAGCGTCCGCGTCTACGGCGAGCTCGCCTTCCACGTGATCGACCCGGCCGTGCTGCTGGCCAAGCTCATCGGCACCGACGGCGTCGAGGACTTCAACGGAGAGATCAGCGGCTGGGTCGTCGAGCAGGCCATGGCCGCCATCCGGGTGGTGCTGCCCGACCTGGTGGCCGATCACGGCGTCCTGGCCATGGGTCAGCTGCAGGAGGCGACCGGTGACGCCGCCCTGGCCAAGGCCAACGTGAAGCTCGCCCCCTACGGCCTGGCCGTGACGACCTTCGCCGAGCTGAACGTGAACCTGCCGGACGCCGATGCCCAGCAGATCAAGCAGCTGGCGGCGGCCAAGGCGTACACCTCGGTGGCCGGATCCTTCGACAGCGGCGTGCGGGGCGAGGCCACCCTCAACATCGCCCAGGGGGTGGCGTCCGGGAACGTCGGCGCCCAGCCGGCCGTGGTGGCCGGGATGATGATGGGCATGCCCATCGCCCCCGGCACCGCGGGCGCCCCCGTGCCGGTCCCCGCCGCGCCCGCCGGCAGTCCGGCGGCCCCGGCCGCCGCCCCGGCCGGTGCCGGGGTCCCGGGCGAAGCCCACTTCTGTACGCAGTGCGGCACCGCCATCCCGACGGGGGCGCGGTTCTGCCCGAACTGCGGGGCGGCGGTGGCGCCCGCCGCCACGGCCGGTGGCACGCCGGTCGGCGAGCCCCCGGCGCCGACGGAGGGGGCGCCCGGGGCATGACCGGCACCACCACGGTCCAGCTGCCGCCCATCTCCGTGGTGGTCGACAATCCGAACGAGTGGGCCACCATCACCCAGGAGATGGCGTCGAGGGCCGGCGCACCCCCCGCGGTCGGTCTCGACCTGCTGACCGGTGTGGTGGCCAGCGCCGCACCGCTGCTGTTCGAGGCCGATGCCACCCGCTCACCCGGGTTGCTGCGCGGGACCTTCACCGATCCGGTGATCGCCCAGGTCCAGCGGAACCTCGGCTACCTCAACGGCGAACGACCGGAGTCGGCGGTGGTCCACCTGATCGGGTCCCCCACCGGTGCCGGACCGGCCGTGATCCGGATCCACGTCCAGGTGGGCGTCCGGTCGCCGGAGGGCGCGTCGGGGGTCAGCAGACAGTTCTGGGACCTGACGGTGGGCGCCCAGGTGGTGGTGGCCCAGGCCACCTGTCCCAACTGTGGTGCCCCGCTGGCGCCGGGTCAGCTCATCTGCGACCACTGCCGGGCCGACGTCCGGTCGGTGGTCCAGGTGCCCCTGGCCGTCAGCCGCCTCGAGCTCTACTGAGGAGGCTGCCCGGCTGCCTCCTCGGCGGCCCGGTAGGCCACGGCCGGATGGAACTGCCACTCCGCCAGGCGTCGCTCCACTCCTTCCCGATCGAGGCCGGTGGCCGCCAGGCCGGCCGCCAGACGGGACGCCCGCCGCCGCATCTGCTCGGGACCGGGGAGGCGCTGCTCGTCGAGCCAGCGCCCGTGGCTGGCCTGCAGCGACGCCGGGAGCCGGGTGACGTGCCGCAGCGGGAGCGGGGGGATCCGGGTGCGGACCGCCATACCGCCCGGCCCGTGGGGTCGGGCCAGCTCGAAGGTGCCGAGCCGGAGCAGCGCCCGGCGGAACGGGGAGTTCCTGCCCATCCGCTCCCCGAGACCGAGCGACCGGGCCGTCTCGGCCAGGTCGAGGTCGAAGCCGTCGGTGTGCATCTCGAGCCCGTAGGAGAGGCGACGGAGCAGCCAGGTGGCCGACGGGCCGAGGATCCCCAGCCAGTAGAGCTCCACGTACCTCGAGCAGGGATGCACCCCCAGCGGATCGGCGACCGGGTCCGCCCAGGGGACGATCCGCAGTCGGGCGTCGGGACCCGGGATCGGCTCCGACGGCCGCCGGGCGCGGCCAGCACCCGGCGCCGCCGGGACCGGGGCGGTGGGATCGGGCGGGGTGACGACGGCGGGCACGGGCACGACTGCCTCCTGGGGTGCGGGGCGCCGACGGCACGGGCCGGGGCGCCTGGTGGTCCCGGGCACACTGCGGGCCGCACCTCACGCCCACCTTGCCCCCGACCCGACCCCGTCCTCCCCGGTGGTTGGCCGGGGACCCGGCCCAGCACGTCCGCCGGCCGGGGGACGGATCGCCGCCGGCCGTGCGCGGCCCCGTCGGTGGCTACCAACGGCCCCGGTGCACGACCTCGTCGAAGGGGCGCCGCCCGCGTGCCAGCGAGGCCGACGGTGGGTCCGGGGTGGCCGGCTCCCCCAGCAGGACCGCCCCGAGCCACCGGAACCGGCCGGGCACGCCGAGGGCGGCCCGCAGCTCCTCCTCGCCCCGGAAGTTGCCGAGGAACGCCGCGCCCAGGCCGCGGTCGGTCGCGCCCAGCAGGAGGGTCATGGCCGCGTAGGCGGCGTCCACGAACCAGAACGGGACCACCCACTCCACCTCGGCGCCGTCGGGGCGCGCCTTGTCGGGTTCGCGGTAGCGGGCCACGTACGCCCCGGGGTCGGCGAAGGGGAGGACGATCACCGGCGCCCGCGTCAGGCCCGCGACCCGGGCCGACCGGGCCCGCCAGTCGGCGTCGGTGGTCGTCTCCCAGTAGGCGGCGGTCTGGTCGCGGCCCTCAAGGACCACCAGCTCGCGGCCCTGGGTGTGACCGGCCGAGGGCGCCCGCAGGGCGTCGGCCAGCAGGGCGTCGACGACCGCCCGGTCCACCGGTCGCCCGGTGAAGTTCCTGGTCATCCGCCGTCGGCGGACGGCCTCCGTCAGTTCCACCGGAAGACCACCGACCGCACGCTACCAACGCCGTACCACCCGGCCGGAGGGCCCGGCGGGAATGCCGACCCCGCTGGTAACGTTTCACCTCGCGTTGCACCGATCCGGGTGCCGGACCGAAGCCAGAAGCAAGGAGTGGTCACCGTGCCCACCTTCAGAGAGATGCTGGCGGCCGCCAAGGCCGCTGTCCGGGAGATCGACACCGCCGGGGCCGAGGAGGAGATCGCCGGCGACGGCACCGTGGTCCTCGACGTCCGCGAGCCCGACGAGTACGAGCAGGGTGCGATCCCCGGGGCGGTGCACATCCCCCGCGGCACGCTGGAGACCTCGGTGGAGGGGCGCATCCCCGACAAGTCGTCCCACCTGGTCGTCTACTGCGCCGGCGGCACCCGGTCAGCCTTCGCCGCCCAGACACTCCAGGAGCTCGGCTACACCGACGTGGCGTCGGTGGCCGGCGGGTTCAACAAGTGGAAGGACGAGGGACGGGCGTGGTCGGCGCCGCGCTCCCTCTCCGCCGAGCAGCGCAACCGCTACCAGCGCCACCTGCTGCTGCCCGAGGTGGGTGAGACCGGCCAGCTGAAGCTGCTCGACTCGAAGGTGCTCCTGCTCGGTGCCGGGGGGCTCGGCTCGCCGGCCGGGCTCTACCTGGCGGCCGCCGGAGTCGGCACCATCGGCATCATCGACATGGACGTGGTCGACGCCTCCAACCTCCAGCGCCAGATCCTCCACAACACCGACCGGATCGGCGAGCGGAAGGTCGACTCCGCCAAGAAGACGCTGACGCTGATGAACCCCGACGTCAACGTGGTGACCTACGACGTCCGGCTGGGCGCCGACAACATCCTGGACATCATCGACGGCTACGACCTCATCGTGGACGGCACCGACAACTTCCCGACCCGGTACCTGGTCAACGACGCCACCCTCCTGAAGCGGATTCCGGTGGTGCACGGGTCGATCTTCCGGTTCGAGGGCCAGGTGACGGTGTTCAATCCCTACGTCGGGCCGTGCTACCGGTGCCTGCTGCCCGAGCCGCCCCCGCCGGAGCTGGCCCCCAGCTGCTCGGAGGCCGGCGTCCTCGGCGTCCTCCCCGGGATCGTGGGCTCGCTGCAGGCCGTCGAGGCCATCAAGCTGCTGCTCGGCATCGGCGACACGCTCCAGGGACGGCTGCTGGCCTACGACGCCCTCGAGGAGAGCTTCCGGACCTTCAAGGTCCGCCGCGACCCCCAGTGCCCGGCGTGCGGCGAGGATGCCGCCCCGATCGTCATCGCCGAGTACGACGAGCTCTGCATGCCCCACGCCATCGCCCCCCCCGAGGGCTGACGGCACCTCCCGCCAGGGCCCGACCGCTCGCCTACCGGTCGCCGGCGAGGGACGCCAGGAGCCCGGCCGTCTCGGCCGGTGCGGCCAGCATGAGGTCGTGCCCACCGGCGATCCGGTGGAACTCCCACCCGGCCTCCACCGCCCGCCCGATCGAGCGGGCGAGGCCGGGCAGCGGCGGGTCGGTGTGCTCCACGTAGACCTTGCGGAGGGCGGCCAGCGGCGCCGGGTCGTAGACCGCCGGCTCGGTGGCGCACCCGAGGGGGAAGTCGACCAGGCGCGGTGACACCCGGGTCCGGAGGTCGGGATCGGTCACCCCCCACTGGTCGAGGAAGGCATCGGAGGCCGGCACCACCCCGCCACCGTCCGCCGCCAGCGTGCGGTACCGCTCGGCGGTGGCGGCCGGCTCCACGTCGAGCAGGCACTCGCCGGGCTCGCCGACGAACGCACCCAGGTAGACCACCGACGCCAGGCGGTCGCCGGTCCGCTCCGCCAACGGACCCGCCAGCATGCCGGCGTAGCTGTGCAGCACCAGGTGGACGCCGGTCAGGTCCTCGAACCACAGCCGGTCGGAGACGTCGTCCACGTGGGTGGTGAGGCAGGTCGACGCGGTGCGCCCGCGTCGTCGGTCCCCCTGTCCGGTGAGGGTGGGCGCGTGCACCTCGTGACCGGCCGAGGTCAGCCGACGTCCGACGTCACGCCAGCACCAGCCTCCGTGCATGGCCCCGTGGACGAGGACGAAGGTCGCCACCGCCCGGAACGGACCTCAGCCGCCCACCCGGGCGGTCAGCTGCGCGGCCCCCGGCCCGTCGAGCTCCCCGGCACGGACGGTCCGGCCCAGCACGGTGAGGGCCAGGGCGCCGGCGGGTCCCCGCGCCTCGTCGCCACTGCCGTGCGCCCACCCGCTATCGGTGGCCACCAGCCGGAGGCCACGCAGCCGGGTCTGCACGAAGCCGAAGCGGGCCCGGGGCTGCACCAGAAAGGCCAGCGACGCCGTCCAGAGGTCGACCCGCGGCTCGGCCGGCAGGCCCAGGGGGACCCGGATGTCCTGGCCGTGCACGAGGATCTCGGTCAGTGGTGCCGACGAGTCGAAGATGGGCGGACGGGCGTGGCTGGCGGCGAAACGCCGCAGGTCGGCCAGCAGGACGTCGGTCGGCTGCCGGGCCACGTCGGTGGTCATGGCCACGTTGGCCGCCGGGAAGCGCCCCCGGGCCCCGACCAGGGAGCGACCGAATCGGGGGATGGAGACGACGTGGGGGACGATCAGGTGGGCGGCGACATCCCGCACGGTCCAGGCGTCGCACAGGCTCGGTGTCGCCCACCCCTCGGCGGTCAGCCCCTCGAGCTGGTCGGCCAGGGCCAGCCGCTGCGCTCGGATCGACTCCCAGTGCTCCACGGCCGAAACCTACCAGTGCGTCCCTCACGAGAACCGACGGACGACGGCCAGCGCCTGTGCCCGGTAGCCCCCGCCGAAGAGGACGGTGTGGACCAGCAGCGGCACCAGCGTCAGCAGCGCCGCCCGCTCCTCCCATCCGTCGTCCGGGTCGAGCCGGTCGCGGTAGGCGTCCAGCGTCCGGCGGGGGACCGGGCCGAACAGCCCCAGCATGGCGAGGTCCTCCTCGGGACGGCCACCGTGGGCGGACGGGTCGATGAGCCACGGCCGCCCGTCGGCGCCCCACAGCACGTTGCCCCACCACAGGTCGCCGTGGACCAGGCAGGGCGGACCGTCGGGCAGGAGCCGGTCGAGCCGCCCGGCCAGCGGAGCCACCTCGGAGGCCAGGCCGCACCGCCCGGCGAGCTCGGAGAGCCGGGCACCGTAGAAGGTGGGCGCGTCGCCACGGGGCGTCGGGTCGACCGGGCAGTCGCCGATCCAGGCGGAGCCGCCACCCCACGCCGTCCACGTGGCGGCGTGCAGCGCCGCCAGGCCCCGGCCGAGCGCCTCCTCGTGGGCGGGCGTGCGCTCGCCCGCCTCCACCCACGAGGTGGCCAGCAGCCCGTCCTCCGCCAGCGCCACCGCGGGGACCGGTGGGGCGCCACGGGCTCCGGCCAGCCGGCGGAGGCCCTCGGCCTCGTCGCCGACCCCGGGTCCCGTCTTGACCACCAGCCGTCGTCCGCCCGCCGTGGCCCGCCAGATCCGCGTCCCCAGCGGTCGGACCTCGGTGAGCGGGCCGAGCGTCCGGGCGACCCGCCCCGCCCACGCCGGACCGCCGGTACCGGCCGTCGGAGTCATGGCCCGCCGGTGGTCACGCTCGCCCGCCTCTGCGCGAATTCCATCGTCGCCGATCAGGCGATTCGCGCAATCGTGGGCAGCTGCGACCTGTCGTGCCTGCAAACGGGGCGGGAGGAGGAGGGGGAGCGCCCGCCTCCGACGGAGCGGGCCCGCCGACCGGCCGGTAGCATCGTCCCCCATGGTCCTCACCCAGGCACAGCGGGCGCACTGGCGTGACGACGGCTTTCTGGTGATTCCGGCCTTCTTCACCGAGCAGGAGGTCGAGGCGGTCATCGGCGCCCTCGACCTGACCTGGGCGACCCGGCCCCACGAGGTCACCGTGGACGATCTGGCCACGTGGCGGCGCCTCCGCGCCAGCCAGGTCTCCGACGACGAACGGGCGGACCACACCTTCAAGGTGAACGACCTCTACCTGTCGTCCCACGAGGTCCGGGGGGTGGCGCTCTCCGCCCGCGTCGGCGCCATCCTCGGCGAGCTCCTCGACGACGTGCCGGTGCTCTGCAACACCCTCAACCTCGAGAAGGGAAGCCAACAGGCCGACCATCTCGACACCCTCTACATGACGCCGACGACGCCGGACAAGCTGGTGGCGACCTGGATGGCGCTGGAGGACAGCCATCCCGACGCCGGCCCCCTGCGCTACTGGCCGGGGAGCAACCACATCGACCCGTACCACTTCTCCGACGGCGGCCTGCACACGGTGCCCGACGAGATGGACCGGTGGACGCAGTACATGGCCGACCAGGTCGACCGGCGGGGACTCGAGCAGCAGACGTTCTGCGCCCGGCGCGGGGACCTGCTGATCTGGCACGCCTGGCTCCTCCACGGTGGCTCAAGGATCGCCGACCCCGCCCGGACCCGCAACAGCCTGGTCACGCACTACTTCGCCCGGTCCGACGTCGAGCACTTCGCCCTCGGCCACGAGCCGGGCGGCGAATGGTGGGTGCGCCCGCCCCAACCGGTCCCCTCCGACGCGCACCTGTCGGGCGAGGAGGCCGAGCTGGCGGAGCGGGCGGAGGCGGAGCGGGCGGTGACCGCGGTCCGTACCGAAGCACCCGAGGTCCCCGACACCCCCGAGCGCGGGCTCTTCGACCGCATGCGTGGCCTGGTCCCCGACCGCAACTGACCGACCGGCGGACGTCACCCCCCGTGGGCTCCCCGGGCCCGGCGGACCACCCGGTGCGGAGGTCGTAACCTGTGGCCATGGCATCGAACACCACGCCCCCGAAGGGTCCCGGCGAGCGCCTGACCGACTCCGGCATCGAGATCAACCAGGTCTACGGACCGGCCGACCTGGAGGGCTGGGACCCGGCCGCACGGCTCGGTGAGCCCGGGCAGTACCCCTACACCCGGGGCATCCGGCCCGACATGTACCGGGGCCGGCTCTGGACGATGCGGCAGTACGCCGGCTTCGGCACGGCCACCTCGACCAATGAGCGGTTCAAGTTCCTCCTCGGCGCCGGCCAGACCGGCCTGTCGTGCGCCTTCGACCTCCCCACCCAGATGGGCTACGACAGCGACCACCCCCGGTCCGAGGGCGAGGTCGGCAAGGTCGGGGTGGCCATCGACTCGCTGGCCGACATGCGGCTGCTGCTGGCCGGCCTCCCCCTCGACGAGGTGAGCACCTCGATGACCATCAACTCGACCGCCGCCATCCTGCTGCTCTTCTACCAACTGGTGGCCGAGGAGAACGGCGTCGACTCGAAGCTCCTCAACGGCACCATCCAGAACGACATCCTGAAGGAGTACGTGGCCCGGGGCACCTACGTGTACCCGCCGCGCCCGTCGATGCGGCTGGTCACCGACACCTTCTCCTACTGTGCCGAGCACCTGCCGGCGTGGAACACCATCTCCATCTCCGGCTACCACATCCGCGAGGCCGGTTCGACGGCCGTGCAGGAGATCGCCTTCACCATCGCCAACGGCATCGCCTACGTGGAGGCCGCCCTGGCCGCCGGTCTCGACGTGGACGCCTTCGCCCCCCGCCTCAGCTTCTTCTGGAACGCCCACAACAACCTCTTCGAGGAGGTGGCGAAGTACCGGGCCGCCCGGCGGATGTGGGCGAAGATCATGACCGAGCGCTTCGGGGCCAAGGACAAGAAGTCGACCCTGCTGCGGTTCCACACCCAGACCGGCGGCTCCACCCTCACCGCCCAGCAGCCCGAGAACAACATCGTCCGGGTCACCGTCCAGGCCATGGCCGCCGCCCTGGGCGGCACCCAGAGCCTCCACACCAACGGCTTCGACGAGGCCCTCGGCCTCCCGACGGAGAAGGCGGCCAAGATCGCCCTGCGCACCCAGCAGATCGTGGGCTACGAGTCGGGGATCGCCGACACCGTCGACCCGCTGGCCGGCTCGTGGTTCGTGGAGTCGCTCACCGACGAGGTGGAGAAGGGCGCCTGGGAGTACCTCGACCGGATCGACGCCATGGGCGGGGCGGTCGACGCCATCGAGGCCCAGTACATGCAGCAGGAGATCGAACAGGCCGCCTACGCCTACGCCAAGGCCATCGACGACGGCGAGAAGGTGGTGGTCGGCGTCAACCGGTACGTCGACGAGACCCACGAGCACACCGAGGTCTTCCCCATCGACGAGGAGCTCCAGCGCTCCCAGGTGGCCTCGGTGAAGCAGGTACGCGCCGAGCGCGACCAGGCGGCGGTCGAGGCCGCGCTGGCCGACGTGGAGGCCGCCGCCCGCGGCACCCAGAACCTGCTGGTGCCCATGAAGGTCGCCCTCGGGCGGATGGCCACCCTGGGCGAGGTGTCCGATGTGCTGCGGGGCGTCTTCGGGGAGTACCGGCCCGGGGGCTGAGGCCCGGGCGGGGCCCCGACCACCCCGTACCCGGCGGGACCCGACCCCGGGTCGGTCGACCCGTCGTCGGCGGGCCGGGATCGGTACGATCTCCGTGTGGGTGCGAGGGGGTGGTTCACGGCCCTGGTGGGGCTGCTCGGGGTGGTCCTCGTTTCAGCCGGGGTGGTCGACGTGGCGGGTCCCGCCGGAGCCGCCGGCTCCGGTCATGCACCCCCGGCACCTGCCGCCATCGCGCCGCCGACGTCCGTGGCCTGGTCGCCGACGGCCGACCCGATACCGGTGGGGGGCGACCCCGAGGCCGGTCTGGTTGACATCACGTGTCCGACGGCCGGCGGTTGCGTCGGTGTCGGGCTCTACCGCTCGGGCGTGGACGGGCTCCTCGGCGTGGTCGGATTCGGATCCCCCGGGGCATGGAACGTCGAGCCCCTGCCCGTTCCTCCGGGCGGCGTGACCGGAGCCCGGGCCGTCCTGGTCCCCTCGGGGGTGGCGTGCACCGACAGCACCTCGTGCGTCGTGGTCGGTGTCTCTCAGCTGGTGTCCGGCGACCAGGTGGCGTTCATCGACACGGGAGGACCGGCCGGGTGGACGGCCACGGCCGCTCCGTTGCCACCGGACGCGTCGACGTCCCAGAGCGGCGGCCCGGTTGGGCAGTCCACCCTGAACGAGGTGTCGTGCTCGTCCAGCGCGTGCGCGGCCATCGGGACCTACCAGACCCCGACCGGCCAGAAGCCGCTCCTGGTCACGGGTTCGGGGTCGCAGTGGGAGGACGTGGTGCCGATGCTGCCGTCCGATGCGTCGACGGCGCCGGCACCGCAGCTGAACGGCGTGGCGTGCGCCGGGACCACCTGCACGGCGGTCGGCTCCTACCAGAGCACCCACAGCGGGGAAGAGGGCCTGATCGAGTCCGGGTCCAAGGCCACATGGACTCCGGCCGGACCGCTCACCTACAGCGGGGCCTTCCAGGCCGTGGCGTGTGCCACCGCCTCGCTCTGCGAGGCGGTGGGCACCGGTGAACTGTTCACCGGTGCGGCGGGGTCGTGGACGAGCGGGACGGTCCCGACACTTGCGGATGCCGACGGGCCGCTCCAATTCAACGAGGTGGCGTGTCCCGACGCCACCACCTGCACCGTCGCCGGCGGGGTCCCCACCGCCGGTACCGTCCCGGGTGTCATGGTGGTGGCCACGGGCCTCGGATCGTCGTGGTCGACGGACGAGGTGACGCTCCCGTCCTCGGTCGGCTCGGATCCGTTGCCCGTCGGGTTGGCGTGTTCCGACGCCACCCACTGTGCGGTGGCAGCCAACTCCTTCGTGCTCACGGAAGGTGCGGCGAGCTGGTCGGTCGAGGCGCTGGCGCCACCTGACGCCATTCCCGGGCCGGTGCCGGATGGCGGGCTCTACCTCCAGGCCGTGGGGTGCGGACCGGGGGGACCGTGTACCGCCGTCGGCGCCGTCGAGGACACCGATGGACGGCTGCTCGGGATGGCCACCTCGATCGGCCCCGACGGTCTGTCGTCGGTGGTGGTGCCCCTGCCGCCCGATGCCGGCGTGGCCCCGGACTTCCAGCCGGCCGCGGTGAGCTGTCCGCCGTCCGGGGGGTGCGTGGCCGTCGGATCCGAGCAGGTCGTGGTCAGCCTGTCGAACCCGTTCACCTCTCCGGCCATCGAGGTACAGGGACCCTCCGGGTGGAGCCAGGTGCCGCTCACCCTTCCGCCGGGTCCGTCGCTCCGGTCGAATACTCAGGGGGCCACCGGTCTGAACGCCGTGAGCTGCTCGAACACGTGGTGTACGGCCGTCGGGTCGTACACCGACCCGAGCAATGTTTCCATGGGCATCTCGGTCAGTGGCTGGGGCAATCATTGGTCGACCGACGTGGTTCCCGCGACGCCGAAGCTCGCCGGTGTGTCGTGCAGTGCCGCCGGTGCCTGTGTGAGCACCGGAGGCGGATCCCTCCTGGTGTCCACCTCCCCTGGCGCCCCGTGGACCCCGGTCACACCGCCGCTTCCGGCGAACGCCTCGCCGACGGCACCGAACCCGGGCTTCAGCGGGGTGTCGTGCGATGCGTCCGGGACCTGTCTGGCCATCGGGTCGTATCTGGCCCAGGGGTCGGGGTCACCGGTCGAGCTCACCGAGACGGGCTCCGGCTCCTCGTGGACGCCCGATGAGCTCACGACGGGCGGCGCGCTCCGGGCGGTGAGCTGTGGGTCGCCGGGAGGGTGCGCGGTGCTCGCCACCGACCGTCACAGCCAGGCGGACATCCTCTTCGGTTCGGGGACCTCCTGGGTCGAGCCGGCGACGCCGGTGCCGGCCGGGGGGAGCAGCTCCGGCGTGCAGTTGGGGGCGGTCACCTGTCCGAGCCTCGGACCCTGTGTGGTGGCGGGCGCCTACGTCGATGCCGCCGGGGGGACCCAGGGAATGGTCGTGACGGGCTCAGGAACCGACTGGTCGGCGTCTCCGCTCCCGGCGATCCCCCAGGCGCTGCGGGACGGCCCGGGTGCGTCACTGACGATCCAGGCCGTGGCGTGCGACGAGACCGGCTCGTCCTGCGCCGTGGCGGACCACGTGCTGACCGGCCCCGGGAGTGCGACATCCGAACTGGTGGTCGGTTCGCCGGGCGGCCCGTGGTCGTCGCTGGCGGCCCCCCTGGCCGGCGGGGGAACGACGCTGGCCGGCGGTCCGGCAACCTCGCTGATCCGCTCCCTCGCCTGTCTTCCGAGCGGCGCATGCGTCGCCGCCGGTTCGGAGCACGCGACAGGCTCCTCCCTCTCCACCGCCCTCTACGAGTCCGACCAGCCGCAGGTGGACGGCGTGTCCCCGGCGACCGGCCCGGTGTCCGGCGGCGGCGTGGTGACCGTGACGGGGGCGGGCTTCACCTCCGACGCCGAGGTGACGGTGGGGGGCGTGCCGGCCTCGTCGGTGACGTACCGCAGCCCGACGTCGCTCCGGGTGGTGGTGCCGGCCGTCGTCACGCCCCGGTCGGTGGACGTGCAGGTCACGACCGGCGCCGGCCCGTCGCCGCTGTCACCGACCGACACCTACCGGTACCTGCCCGATGCCGGCGGCTACCGGATGGTGGCCGCCGACGGCGGGGTCTTCGCCTACGGCGACGCCCCCTTCGAGGGCTCGGCCGGACCGCTCATCCTGACCCAGCCGATGGTCGGCATCGCCCCGACCCCCGACGGCGGGGGCTACTGGCTGGTCGCCGCCGACGGCGGGGTCTTCGCCTACGGCGACGCCGCCTTCGAGGGCTCGGCCGGCTCGGTCCACCTCAACCGGCCGATCGTCGGCATCGCCGCCACCCCCG